>Ga0306920_100000344_pt1 | contig 54013 bp, 47 predicted proteins | sample flu12Cox44000170_FD_204666 | JGI IMG/M metagenome (GOLD analysis project Ga0306920, IMG submission 204666) | Lab enrichment of tropical soil microbial communities from Luquillo Experimental Forest, Puerto Rico - flux4day.12C.oxic.44.000.170 (v2)... | ecosystem: Environmental > Terrestrial >... | reverse complement strand
GCATCCGACTGCGTTTGTGTGACAAACGCGGTTCGTAAACGACCAGTGAAATCACGAAATTTCGACTTTCGCTTCGACTGTCAGCCTGATGAAAATACGTATCGTCCACCACCCCCCCGGCCCACATGGACGTATTCCAAAACCTGCGACATATCGCGATCAGCTGCGACGTATCCGTATCTCCATTGGGAATAATAGCTTACGCTGACATCAAGAGTCACTTTTGATGAGACGTATTTTTCCTCAGTGGACCTATTTTTTTCCCTCCAAATCGCAATCACCAATCGCGACTGCGGCGTTTCCCAGGGAAGCACCATCTTACTCCGCTACCCGAAGATGGCAAATTGGCGCTGCGAAGCTGCGACAACAAGGTGCAAATAGTTCCGAGGATATCCTCGTCCTCGGACTCCATTTTGGACGCCGGGCGTTTTGGCAGCCGCCGGTTTGCGCTTACTTCCACAAATCTTGTTATTTTTTCGGAATCGGTTAAGATTTCAGAACAGTTGGTGGGTGTAGCTCAGTTGGTTAGAGCACCTGACTGTGGATCAGGATGTCGCCGGTTCGAGCCCGGTCACCCACCCTTCAGCCTCTCTTCGCCACACATTTTTGTCATCTTCAGAACAAAAAAATCGAGGTCTTTCGTCTCCCCTTTGAAATCCGAATCGGTATGCATACCGCGGCACGACGACGCGCGGCTTCTTCCGCAATCGTATGAAGAGAGCTAAGATGCGTAACGTTTCACTTGCCCCTTCCTCTACCACCTGCGCTTTCTGTCGCCGAACGAATCAGTTCGGCAGCGGGGCCGGGTGGCATGACTTTATGCCTTGAAATGCTTTCGAGCCGGCCCCATCTGCTGCAACGGCAGGTTCTGCGTACATTGTGAAATTAGATGCGACGCCGCTTCCGCTCGGCGTCTCACTCTGTCTCATGTGTCCAGCTTGTGGAAGGACACCCACTTCTGTTGTCTCATGGCGAGGTAAGCTTCCACCCGCAGACCCGGGTACCGACCTTGGAGTACTGCTGTGGCTGCCTCCACGTCCTTGGCCTGCGCCGCTAGGCACTGGTCCGCAGATTGCTGCAACCTATGACCATACCACGCGCACCCGTAGTGGGTGATAAGCACGATCCGCTCCAGCGTGTGTGCTGCCACCAGGAAATCCAGTTGCATACAAATGGCTTGGTGTAAGGGGGAGTCCTCCAGAGACTGGGCTACCCAGGCAGGTCCACCCGGGACTGCCCAGCGATCATAGTACGGGATCCTCAAATGCCAGTGGCAGAACTCGTCGAAAACCTCGCCCCAGCGCCCGTCGCTACAGTAGAGGGCCAGAGCTCCGATCCGTTCGGGCTGCCACCGCTCAAGGGCGTAGTAGACCGCCATCGGCAGATGAGGACCCAACCCGCTGGGAGTTTCGCCGAGCCAAGCAGGAGAGTCGCAGGTAGGGAAGATCATGGATGCACCCGGTAGACCGAATCGCCGAGGTTACAGCGCCCCGATCGCCTCCCTCGCCGAACGAAAAGGCTCAGCGGCGTTGGGGCCTCGACAGCCGTTGAGTCTGAAGTACTGTGATGGCCCCAACGTCCGCTGTATCCAATGGTTCGGGACCATGAGAGATACTCAATCCCGCGGCCTTTCTGTTATAGCGACCCGTTCCGCATCTTGCTCGCCCCCATGCGGGCTGACCCTGGTGGTGGCGGGCTCGGTCTCGCTCGCGGCGGTCATTCGCATGGCCGGTCCCACACAGCGTTTCGGTTGACGAGCCGCCGCAAGCCGGTATCCTCCCACCCCGATGACCAGCGCCATCACCTGCAGGATGCCACCTTGGATCAGATTGCCCAGGTGCAAATCGCAGAGGGCAGATGTCGACCCCACGTCTCGTGCGTTGGCGGGTAGCTGTGCGAGCGCTTCCCAGAGAGTGGCGGGGTAGCCAACACCTTCCCAGGAGCTGAAGTACCACGCTCTCCAGATCGGCAATAGGGACCCCACGAGCAGCACCCCGGTCGCGGCGCCCGCCCCCCAGATCACGTCCCGCATCTGTGATGGCATCACCACACCTCTTCCACGAACTTGTGATTAGTGCGCCGACCGGAGCGCTACCACCGGGCCAGCGCGCTATGACGCGGCGGCGCCCTATAACACGACTCATGAGACCAAAACCCGATGAAGCTGTCAAGGACTCGGCGGCACTTGTCGCTCATTTGAGTTATTTTGCTTGCCATCTCTAGTCCTGAACCAAGCCCGCTACCTTCAAGAATATTTCGGCCACCACGGGCCGTGGTGGACTCGCAACCAATTGGCCTTGCTGGGACGATACCCGGATGATGTGGTTGCGGAGAAGATTGGACGGACTACGGGAGCGGTGGGGCTGATGCGGTCACGATTGGGGATTCTCAAATGGCGGAAGTGAAAAGGTGCCCGGCAATCCATTCGCAGGCACCCACAACATGAAACGACAAAGCAAGATTCTATCCGCTACAAAACGAAACGGCTACCGGGGAAAATAACCGGATAGTTTGATGCCTTGCGAATGAAGTCGAATGGCAAGATAAGCTTCCCACCATGAAGATGCGGTAATTGCCCCCCGTGTCCCGCCGCACGGTGAGCGTGTCCGGCTCGGGCCCTTCGATGCTGATGCTGTGCGTCAGGGCGGGTAACGCCCGGGTCAGACTGATCGTGCCGGAAACCTTGAAGGAGATAGTATCCCCATCGGCGGCCTGCGTGATGCAGTAGCGCAGGTCTCCCTTCTCGCCGGTGTCCGTGAGGACACTCACCGTGCAATCCGACAAGAGGGTACCGCTTTCAAGGATTTCCAGCAGGGGCCGGAAGGAACGGCCGCGATTTCTCCGGGATGAAGTAGCCATAGGCATTCCTTCACGAACAGGTGGTTTAAAATCAGGGATGGCTAAGATTGTCCGGCATGGGACCATGAAACGCAAGCACGAAATATCAGAAAATTATCCCTTTCAATTCTGGCAAATCCCAATTCAAATCCAGGAACACTGAATTGTGAACCGGAGGCTTTTCCACTGGGCGGGAAATCGAAAACGTGTCTGGTTCTGTTGAAGTTGCCGGAACATAGTCCGGGAGAGTATTCATTTTCAAGTCAACCGAAAGCGGGATGTTGGGAAATCCGGATTGGGGCATTTCATGGTGAAAAAGTGCCGTTCCCACGAAGCGATTCAATTTATCGCGTGAGCCATGAGGGGCTGAGCCATCGCACTCGCCCTCTTGCACTTCGTAGGCCCCAATATCGATGATGCCGTTCACAATGCGGGGGAAGCCCTCGCCTCTTTGGTCCCAATCCGGGGCATTGGTGTTGTCGCCGGCGTCGATGGCTGGACTGCCGCATTGCAGGGCCATCGTCAGTGTCGGGCCGCCGTTGTTTTGCAGGGGGCCAAGCTGTGGGTTGACGTTGAGCAGGTCGGTGGGGTCGAAGCCGCTGCCGCCTTGGGTGTTGCCAATCAGGTTGTGGCCCAGAGAGCCGAGGCTGCCATAGAAGTCAGGGGAATTTGGGGCCGTATTGCCGGCGATGATGGTGTTGCGGGTGTGCGTACGAAAAGTGTAATCGTAAATGCCGCCGCCGGCGGTGGAGTAGGCGGAGTTGCCGGCGAAGGTGCTGTTGCTGACCGTCATAATAGCGTTGTTGTAGATGCCGCCGCCCTCAAGACTGGCGAAGTTGCCGGCGAAGGTGCTGTTGCTGACGGTCAGCGTGCCCTGGTTGAAGATGCCGCCGCCGCCCTGGTTGGTGGCGGAGTTGCTTGTGATTGTGCTGTTGCTGACGGTTAACGTGCCAACATTGAAGATGCCGCCGCCGTAGCCGCCGTGGCAGCCGGATTTATCGCAGACTTGCTCGGCAGAATTGGCGAAGAAGGTGCTGTTGCTCACGGTCAGCGTCCCACCGTACAGGATGTAGATGCCGCCGCCGGAGTTGGCGTAAACATAGCCACCGGTAATCGTTAGGCCAGAGATGGCAACCGTGGCACCTGAATCCACCGTGAAGATGCGGTAGTTCCCACCAGTGTCCCGCCGCACAGTCAGCTGATCCGCCCCCGGGCCTTCGATACTGATGCTGTGCGTAAGGTCGGGCAAGGCCCTCGTCAAGTTGATGGTTCCCGCGACGCCGTCGGCAAAGGTGATGGTATCGCCATTGGTGGCCTGCAAGATGCAGTAGCGTAGGTCCCCCTTATCGCCGGAGTCCGTAAGTAGACTCACCGAGCAATCCGACAATAGGGTACGGTCTTCGAGGATTTCCAGCCGGAGCCGGAAGGAACGGCCGCCATTTCTCCGGGACGAAGTAACCATTTAGGCATTCCTCGCGAATAGATGGTTTAGAATCAGGGAATGGTAGCATTGTCGGGCATCGGACCGCGAAATGCAAGCACGAAATATCAGAAAATTATCCCTTTCCATTCCGGCAAATCCCAATTCAAATCCAGGAACACTGAATTGCGAACCGGAGGCTTTTCCATTGGGCGGGAAATCGAAAACGTGTCTGGTTCTGTTGAAGTTGCCGGAACATAGTCCGGGAGAGTATTCATTTTCAAGTCAACCGAGAGCGGGATGTTGGGAAATCCGGATTGGGGCATGTCATGGTGAAAAAGTGCCGTTCCAACGAAGCGATTCAATTTATCGCGTGAGCCGTGAGGGGCTGAGCCATCGCACTCGCCCTTTTGCACCTCGTAGGCGCCGATATCGATGATGCCGTTCACGATGCGGGGGAAGCCCGTGCCGCGCTGGTCCCAATCGGGGGCATCGGTATTGTCGCCGGCGTCGATGGCGGGGCTGCCGCATTGGAGGGCCATCGTCAAGGTCGGGCCGCCGTTGTCTTGCAGCGGGCCGAGCAACGGATCGACTTTGAGCAGGTCGGTGGGGTCGAAGCCGCTGCCGCCTTGGGTGTTGCCGATCAGGTTGTGGCCCAGAGAGCCGACGTTGCCGGACAGATCAGGAGCGGTGGGGGCCGTATTGCCGGCGATGACGGTGTTGCGGGCGTGGACGACACCGGTGCTGGAGTTGTAAATGCCGCCGCCGCTTGTGTAGCGGGCGGAGTTGCCGGAGAAGGTGCTGTTAGTGATGGTCAACGTCGCATTGTTCAGGATTCCGCCGCCGTAGAAGCCAGCGGAGTTGCCGGAGAAGGTGCTGTTGCTGACGGTTAGCGTGCTCCGGTCACCATTATAGATACCGCCGCCGACGCTATGGGCGGAGTTGCCGGAGAAGGTGCTGTTGCTGATGGCCACCGTTCCAGCAAGAACCTCGATAGCGCCAAGTTCGGAGTTGCCGGAGAAGGTGCTGTTACTAACGGTCAGCTGGCCTTGGTTGCAGATGCCGCCGGCGCCCGAGTTGTCGGACACGGTGGTGTTGTCCAGGCTCAGCGTGCCGGCGTTGACAATACCGCCACCCGCAAAATCGGCGCGGTTGCTGCTGACGGTGGAGTTGGTCAGCGTCAGCATGCCGACGTTGAAAATGCCGCCACCGTAGGGGCGGGCGTAATTACCGCTGACAGTGGTGTTGTCCAGCGTTACCGTGCCGCCTTGTCTATTGTAAATTCCGCCACCTTTCCCGGTTTCGCGGGAGCCGGCGGCAGAGTTGCCGTTGACGGTGGTGTTTTCCAGCGTCAGCGCGCCCGAGTTAGAGATGCCGCCGCCGGAGGCGCCGAAGACGTATGGGGTGAAGTTGCCGCTGAGGGTGGCGTTGGTCAACGTAAGCGTGCCGTTGTTGAGAATGCCGGCACCGTCAGCTGCAAGGCCATTGGTGATCGTCAGGCCGGTGAGGACGACGGTAGGGCCGCTGACCACTCTGAAAATGCGATAGTCGCCCCCGGAATCCCGCCGCACGTTCAGCAACCCCGGCCCGGGTCCGTCAATGCTGATGCTGTGCGTCAGGTCGGGTAATGGCCCGGTCAGGTTGATGGTGCCTTGCACCGCGAAGGTAATGGCGTCACCATCGGTGACATTAGTGATGCAGTAGCGTAGATCGCCCATCAGACCGGATCCCGCGCCCGTGTCCGAAAGGCGGTCCACGATGCAACCCGCAAATGACAATAGCGTGCGGTTTTCAAGGACTTCCAACCGGGGCCGGAAGGAACGGCCGCGATTTCTCCCGGATGAAGTAACCATAAGCATTCCTCACGACTAGGTGGTTTAAAATCATGGATAGCCAGGATTGTCCGACATCGGACCATGAAACGCAAGCACGAAACCTCAGAAAATTATCCCTTTCATTTCCGGCAAATCCCAATTCAAATCCAGGAACACTGAATTGTGAACCAGAGGCTTTTCCCCTAGGCGGGGAATTGAAAACACTTCAGGTTCTGTTGAAGTTGGCGGAACATATTCCGGGAGAGGATTCATTTGCAAGTCAGCGCGAATTTGGATGTTGCTAAATCTCGATTGGCGGTTTTCATGGGGAACAAGTGCCGTTCCTACGAAACGGTTCAATCTATCACGTGGACCATGAGGGGCTGAGCCATCGCACTCGCCCTTTTGCACCTCATAGGCGCCGATATCGATGATGCCGTTGACGATGCGGGGAAAGCCGGGGCCGCGCTGGTCCCAATCGAGGGCATCGGTATTGTCGCCAGCGTCAATGGCGGGGCTGCCGCATTGCAGGGCCATAGTCTGGGTGGGGCCGCCGTTGTCCTGGAGGGGGCCGAGGAGCGGATCAATGTTGAGCAGGTCGGTGTCGTCGAAGCCGCTGCCGCCGTCGGTGTTGCCGATCAGGTTGTAGCCGGAGGAGGTCAGTTGGCCGGCCAGGTCGGGGGCCGTGCTGGCCATATTGCCGGCGATGATCGTGTTCCGGGCGCGCAGTCTGACGGTTGGGCCGCTAGCGTTGACAATGCCGCCGCCACCGCGCATGCCGGCGGTGGAGTTGCCGCTGATGGTACAGTTGGTCAGCGTCAGTGTGCCGCTATTGACAATGCCGCCGGCCCAGTAGTCGGAGCTGGAATTGCCGCTGATGGTGCAGTTGGTCAGAATCAGCGTGCCCTCATTGTAAATGCCGCCAGCGCTGTTGCGGTCGTAGTTATCGCTGACGGTGCTGTTGGATAGCATCAGCGTGCCAAACACCCCGTTGTAAATGCCGCCTCCGCCTACCGAGTCGGAGTTGCCGCTGACGGTAGCGTTGGTCAGCGTGGCGGTGCCGAAATTGACAATACCTCTCCCGGAGTTGCCGCTGACGGTGGTGTTGTCCAGGGTCAGCGTGCTCTCGTTGTAAATGCCGCCACCAAAACTGGGGCCGTTGCTGCTGATCGCGGAGTTGGTCAGCGTCAGCGTGCCGATGTTGTAAATGCCGCCACCGTCGGGGCGGGCGTAGTTACCGCTGACAGTGGTGTTGTCCAGCGTTACCATACCGCCTTGTCCATTGTAAATGCCGCCGCCTGTGCCGGTTTCGCGGGAGCCGGCGGCGGAGTTGCCGCTGACGGTGGTGTTTTCCAAGGTCAGCGCACCCGAGTTAGAGATGCCGCCGCCGGAGGCGCCGTAGACATATGGGGTGGAGTTGCCGCTGACTGTGGCGTTCGTCAACGTAAGCGTGCCGTTGTTGAGAATGCCGGCACCGTCAGCTGCAAGGCCATTGGTGATCGTCAGGCCGGTGAGGACGACGGTAGGGCCGCTGACCACTCTGAAGATGCGATAGTCGCCCCCGGAATCCCGCCGCACGGTCAGCATGTCCGGCCCGGGTCCTGCGATGCTGATGCTGTGCGTAAGGTCGGGCAAGGCTCTCGTCAAGTTGATTGTTCCCGCGAGGCCGTCGGCGAAGGTGATGGTGTCGCCGTCTGTGGCAGTCGTGATGCAGTAGCGCAAATCGCCCATGAGACCCGATCCGTCGCCCGTGTCGCTAAGTCGGTCGACGGTGCAGACGGACAACAGGGTTCGGTCTTCAAGGATTTCCAGGCGGGGCCGAAAGCGCGACTGCAACGCAGATTTGTGGGTTCGGATGATCATGGACGTATCCTCCCAAAAAAGGAACGGTGAGGAGGGCGATTGCAAAATGGACTATGTTTGCTGCGCCGGCGATTTTTGCGATTGTGCACTAGACTTGTCGTACCAAATCCGTTCGACCCGGCGGCTAAGCACTTCGCGATAATATCGTCTGGGCTAAGATAATCGAATGGTGAAATGGTGCCCGCAATCCATTCGCGGGCACCGAACTATGAAACGACAAGGCAAGATTGTATCCTCTCTGAAACTAAACGGCTATGCCCACTCCGAAGAAAGTGAAACTCCTCTTTGCCCCTTATCATCCTCCCCCACTCCGCATGGGTGACCGGACCGTGTACCTGGCCCGCGATTGCGATGTTGTGATAACGTCCTGGAGCGATGCCCGGATCTCCGCGTATTTTTTTTGCCCATCGGCGGGTTGCATGAGGAAAGAGCGGGAAATCTGACGCAGAATTGGTGGAAATGCGCGATTCGTGCGAAATGAGACCGCTAGGGGCTCGTTACGATCTGGCAGGGCTTCGGTTACAGTAATTTACCTTGCGCTGTGGAGTTATTGCCGCTGTCTTTCCTTCCACGGCTTTGCTATTTGCACCTTCTCGGAGCCGGCATCCAGGGGAACCTCGAAGGATGAGGGAGGAAGGACCGGTCCTTTCCAATCCGGAATCTGGATGGTAACCTTCGCGGCCCCACTCCCTGCCTCGCCCGGGACTCGCACGGAGCCCCCAATCTCCGCGCCTCATCACCGCTGTTTGAGAGTAATTTTTCTCTCAATGGGCCGTCCGTCCAGAGTCTTTGGTGGATACAAGATCTGGGCCACCGGTTCTACGTCGGGAAGAACCAGGCCCGCGAAGGAGCCTGGTTTCAAACCAGGCGTACCCACGCGCACGTGGAGGGCCAGCGACCGCATGTCGAGCCCATAATAGATTAGCTCAATAGCCGGAGGACCCCCAAGGTGGACAACCGGCGCTTCCGAAGGATGCCTGCCAAATTCCAGCGCCTCCGTGTCCGGATCGCCGACGATATAGGCCTGGTTCCCTTCGTACCGGAGGGATAGCGTCATCCCCGAGGAATATTTCCGCAACACCACCCCGGTGTGCAGTGGCTTGCCATCCGCGTCGATGATGTTCCCGGCGGCACACCGAGAACCCGTCCAGCCGGCCTTTTTGCCAGGCTGGGTAAGATCACCGTTGCCATTGCGGTCGATGTATAGGGTGTTGCCATCCTGGACCAACCAGACGCGCAGACTGGCTTTTGGCCCGAATACCAACAGGCAATACTTCGGCAGGTTTTGGTAAGCCGGCTCTTTGGCGAGCGTGCGGTCAACCTTGGTCAGATCGCCCGCCCCGGCCGCCGTTGCCAAAAAGGAAATTCCCAGCAATGCCGGAATCATACTGGACGGGCTCATGGCAAAAATCCTCGCTTACAGGGAAAGGCATCATTTTCCAACTAAATGAGGAGCCGACAGGGCTTCATCGGTGCGCACCGCGCGGCCGAACGACCCACCAGACCTGCCGGGGCTGCCTACAAGGACATTGTATCGTGCGAAACTGGTATGGTGGCTCCGGACAGGTGCCGTATGTCAAACTTGAGAGCGATATCAGTTTTTCCTTTGGTGCAGGTGGCCCGATCATGAGGTTGCATCGGGTCTGGCACCCCCTAAACTATTGGGGTTGGAGTCCTTCGCCTTCACAGGAGGTAGAAACGTGTCCATGAAAGGTACATGCTGGTTGTGCATTGCTTTGTTCCTTTGCGCCTCGTTACTTGCTGGATGTGACGGCGCTAAGCCAAGAACTTTGGAAAAGGCGATAGAAAAGGAAGACAACGAGGCCGACATCCAGGCCAACCTAGCGACACTGGCCGCCGAAGATCGGAAGCTGGCCGAGGAGCAGATATTCTGTGCGGTCGAAGACGAGGACCGGCTCGGCTCGATGGGCGTGCCAGCCAAGGTCATGGTGAATGACCAGCCGGTGTTCCTGTGCTGCACGAGTTGTCGAAAGAAGGCGCTTGCCGATCCGGACACGACGCTTGCCAAGCTGAAAGAACTCAAGGCAAAGGCCGCGCGATAGCGAGTACTCTTCAGGAGGGCCGCCTATAGAAGTTCGTTGAATTTGAAGGTCAACCATGAATGCACATCGAATTCTCTTTGCTATGGCCGCGGTCGTCCTCGCTTCCAGTAATCTCTGGGCGGACTCCTGGGTCACGCCCACGCCGCGCGTGTTTGGCTCCACATGGGGTAACCGGGGATTCAAGGTACTCAGGCCTACCCTCATCGGCCCAAGCGATGGTGTCCTGTTTTGCCTTGATGCGGATGGCAAGGAACAGATCGTCTGGGAGGCCAAATTGGTCAACACACCCCACCGCGTTCTCGTGGACGACAGCGGTAGGTTTGTCGCATCGATCGACACGTACGCCAATCTTGGGTTCGCTCATTCCTTGGTTATTTATGGGGATAAAGGGAAGGTAATTCGGGATTTCAAGCTCGAAGACTTGTTAACCCAAGATGAAATCAGCAAAAACGTTGCTCGTACAGAGACTTCCCGCCACTGGGCCAAAAAATGCGCGTTTCAGTTAGAAAGTGATCATCTTGTCCTGCGCCTAAGCTGGGGGAAAGTGATTCGCATCGAATTGCTGACAGGAAAGATCGCAGAGACGAAGTAGACAGTAACGACTTGGCACTAAAAATAGGACTCGCCGCGCGTTGGCTAGGAATTAAGGGACAGGGTAACAGATTGGTGATCACAGTCCCGGACACTCAGCACCGTTTCGCACACAACGCGAAGAAAAATTTGAAAAAAGATCGGTTATGTACGGGAGCCATCTCGCGATTGATGTATCTCCCCATTAATACCATGGCCCTCGGCGACGCTGCTAAGGCGGAGATTGCGGCTGGATTCATCATCCGCCGATCGCTGGGGCGAATGGGATTCCAGGGCGAGGGAATGGCAGCGGACTTCGGGAGAACCACCCGGATAAAGCACCGAGGGCACAATCTGGCGGAAGTCCTCGCTAACTGGGGTCAATAGACTTACCAGTGTGTCGCCATTTCGAGTCTCTTTCGGGGAGGCAATCGATATGGAGCGAAATTTCGCGACAATGGAGTTAACAGGTGTGCCCGGTTCCAATATTGCAAGAATCGAGCCTTCGGGGGGGCAGCCCGGGCGGCTAAACTGTGGCACTCGGCGGGCAGGAGTCTATCACATGCGTCAAGCTCTGCTGGTCATTTTACTTGTTGGGCCAGTCTGTGCTCCTCTCACGCCGGCTGCCGACCGCCCGAAAGGGGACCGCCTGGCCGAGCCCGTCCCCGTGGAAGTGGACGGCAAGGCGCTGGTGCGCGAACGCGGCGGCCTCTTCCCGTTCGTCGGCGACTTTTACGGCGACGGCCGTCTTGCCCTTCTCCTGGGGTATGGCGGGGACTGTATGTTCGAAGAGGGACGATTTCTCGTCTTCCGAAACGTCGGCACCAAAGTCAGCCCGCGGCTTGGCGCGCCGCGGTGGTTCGACGACATGGTGCCGACCGGGCGCATTCCCAAGGGGTGAGTCACTTGGTTCCGTCCCCAGTTGGTGGACTTCGACGGCAACGGCCGGCTGGATCTCATCTCCGGCTCAAACTCGGGCGACTCGGCTGCCTTTCACGTCTTCCGACGAAAGGAGAGCGGTGCGTGGACGCCGCGCCGGCAGTTCGAAGTAACGCCTGCGAGCAAGGCCTACACATGCTCACAGCCGTGCTTTGTGACGGCTGCAGACTGGAACGGCGATGGCGTGCCTGACTTGCTCATCCGGGCGGGATTGGGCAACGGCATCCTGGTCGCTCTCGGGCCGTTCAAGGAGAACCTACCGATCGCCCTCACCCATGAGATCGACTTCACACCCAAGGGATTCGTGATGGACTTTGCCGTCGCCGACTGGGACCGAGACGGGATGCCGGGCTTGCTGGTGCGGCAGGCGTTTCTGGATGGCGGCGGCAAGTACGGAATCTACTGGTACAAAAACCTCGGTGGAGCCGGCCTGCCCAGACTGGCCGAGGGGAAACTGCTCGTGGAGATCTCATCCGACATGCATGTCCAAGGGTTCTGCGTCTGCGACTGGAACGGCGACGGGTGGCCCGATCTGATCGTGACGCGGGATGTCTTGTCTCCGGCAGGTCCGGAGGGCAAGCAACATCGGCGTGGGATGGTCTGGCTCTACCTGCGCGAGTAACAGTGCGGTTCTGCCAGGATGGGGGCAGCTTTCTTTCGTATGCAAGATTGCAACTTGCCCGACTTAACAGCCAGCCCGGGCCCGAGTTCTGGCTGGCAAAGCCGCCGAGGCCGTGGCCGACGCCGCGGCGTTGACGGAGCGCACACCGACACTGAGCACGGCGTGCTGTGAACCCGCTTGTGGCTTTTCCCTGAAGACTTTCATACAATCGCCGGCTTTCACGAGGGGTCTGGACAGAGAGTGATCGTCGCGTCAAGCCCGGTCGCGTCGGAAATGAACGAGCCGTCATCCCCAACGCCGACCGCAAAGTCAATAACATCACCGGCCAGTACGCTAAACATGTCCGTATAGGAGGCGGCATCAAGGAAGCCGTTGATCGACCCGTCAAAAATCGACGTGCCGTTGAACAGGACATGAACGTCGGTCGTCGTTCCGTGGACGTTATCGCGCCCCGTGAAGGTCGCGCCAAGGTAGATGGTCCCCGCTTCAGGGGCCGTCCAACGAACGATACTCACTTCCCCTTCCTCACCCGGATGGAGCGCGAGCTGCCCCGGATCTAGGTTAGCCCCTCTCCCCTGCTGGGTCGTGTCGGCCGTATTTTGCACGGCCAGCGGCGTACCATCTCCTGCCGGTGATAGATCGCCGCGCCAAGAACTGAAATTGGGGTTCCCAAAGGTTACGGTGCCGCTCTGCGTGTACAGCGTGAAGTCACCTGTCAGAGTCAAGGAGTACCCGTAGCTCCAGACGCCGTTCGGGTTGCTGTCCAGTGAGAAGTCGCCGGCCGCGTCGTAGGTTTGGTCGTCGGCTTGTGCTGCGACCGCGCTCGCGGCAAGCAACAGTGTGAGCATGACAACCACGGGTTTCTGCAACATACGTGTAACCTCCAGGATGGAAAACTTGGCCCTTGGATTCCCGGACCAATAGGGAAGCGTCTTCTTTTTTGCCGGAAAGCTTTGGCGGCGGGAGAGAGGGCAGGAATAGTTTACGACAAAGGAAAGGGCCGGCCAGCGAGGAGCTATTTGGAACGCCGGAAACTCGCGATGACATGGTGAGAACGGGTAGCGCACGTACTTACGGATTGCCTCCTAGGTGCCGAAATTCGGATTTTCCTTGACAGTGTCGCCGCCGCCAATCATACTGACCGCTGGTCTCCTGGCTTCGGACAAGTAGTCTGCCGGAGGGCCGGTCCGGGTCTTATGCGAGGACTTCAACCATGAAACGACTCCTCTACCGCTTCGCCGCCTGCGGCCTGCTTGCTATCTTGACGGGACCCGCACTGGCGGATTACGACTTTACCGCCCTCGACGTGCCCGGCGCAACCGAGACTTTTGCGGATGGGATCAACGCTTTCGGCCAGATTGTGGGAGCGTACACCGCTGGCGGCACAACGCATAGCTTCCTGCTGAGCGAAGGCGAGTATATCAAGCTCGATTCGCGTACCGGTTGGCGTCCTGGTCGGAGACAAGGATGACCTATTTAAGAAACTTTATGTTGAACCACTGAAAAAGGTACGCCGGGACTGGCCGGTGACCGAGATTGCGGTCGCGGATCATATTAGCTGCAGTTTCAAACAGCAGTTTCGTAACGAACTCGCGGCTTTTCTCAAGAAGAATAAGTGATAGCAGTGCCGTGCATTGTCGATGACAAACGGCATAACCGAGAGTTTTTTGTTCTCAAGATGACAGAGATTTACGAAAAAGTGTCGTTCCGAGGCACCGGCGGCCAAAGGAGATTGGCCGACCGCCTGTGCCTACAAGGGCGAATAGGAGATTTAAAGGGACGTGCAGGTGTCAGCGAAACGTCCGAAAAATGGCGACTTTGATGGACCCGGTATAACTCCTCAAAGGCCAGATGGGGTGTGTTTGGAAGATGACAGCGGCGTCGTGAAAGCCGGTCCGAAGCGCGGGCGGGCGTGCGGAAAACCGGGGCCATCGCGCATCTCGAAGGCGTCGCCAGATAGGTAGGGATTGACGGCTTGTAATGTCGGGCTCGATGGGGGGTTGATAGTACCGTTCTCCAGGTATTCGCCTGAAACCCAGATCGGGAGGTGACGATATGCAACCCTGTCTCAAGTTGTACGTGCTTTTTTCAATCCTCTTTGCGGTGATGGTCGATCGGGGCTCTCTCGAATCGGCCGAGCGCTCTGCGGAATTTCGTCTTCCGGAATGGTTGGAGTATATTCAGTGGAATCTGACGGGCCAGGGGCAAGGATGGTTCCATCCCGGCCAAAGCCGATATGGTTGGAGCTGGCTGGCGGGGCGCTATGACACGGACGGAGACGGCATCATCACGCGGAAAGAGTTCAAAGGCCCGGCCGAGTGGTTCGACCGGCTGGATCGAAATCGCGATGGGGTGTTGACAGCCGTCGACTTCGATTGGTCGTTGCCATCGCAGCCGGAGATGGCGGCCACGCGCAGCGGTTCCGGCGTCGCAATGGGTCAACGCATGGATCGAGAAGCAATGTTCAAGCGCTTTCAGGAGATAGTTACCCGCGATCTCGCGCGGAAGCTGGACACCAACAAGGACGGCCAGATTAGCCGGGAGGAATGGCTTGCGCTGTTCGACAAAGCGGCCAAGGGGAAGGACCATCTCGCCACCAAGGAACTGGGAGAGGCCCTTGCCCTCCCGGGTGGTATGCGGCCGGGAATCCAGCCCGGGTCGATCAGTTGGGTCCGGATTGGCGGAATGCTAAAGGGGGAAACCGGGTCGGTCTTTGAAGGACCCAGAATCGAGCACATGGCGCCGGATTTCACGCTCAAAACCCAGGACCGCAAGAAAGAGATCCGCCTGTCGCAATACCGGGGCAAGAAACCCGTGGTCCTGATTTTCGGCAACTTTACCTGAGGTCCGTACCGGTCCCAGTTTGGGAACCTGGAGGAAATCCATAAACGCTATCAAGATCGCGTCCAATTCTTGTCGATTTATGTCCGCGAGGCTCATCCCACGGACGGCTGGCAATTGCCCAATAATATTCAGGAAGGCATCAATTTCCGGCAGCCGCGCACGCGCGACGAACGGGAGGCAATTGCCAAGGAATGTTGTAACGCCCTGTCCATCACCATGCCGCTCTTGGTGGATGAGCTCGATGATCGGGTCGGGCATGCGTACAGCGGCATGCCGGATCGCCTGTATATCATCGACCGCGCGGGCCGGGTGGCGTACAAGGGCGGGCGCGGGCCGCGAGGCTTCAAGCCCCAGGAGATGGAACAGGCTCTGGTGATGCTGCTTCTGGACGAGCAAACGCGATAATGTCTGTAGCAGGCGACAACTAAATGGCCGCGCGGGAATGTGCAGCACATTAGCCCGACGCGCAAGCGAGGTGTGCACTTCCCTCGCTTGCGCGTCGGGCTGAGGTGCTGCCGAAGCAAGCACGATCATCTAGTACGCGGGTGCCGCGGCGAGGGAGGCAATTGTTGGCGAACATCGTGTTGATTCAGCCGCCCGGCTATTCGCATTCCATGGCGCTGTACGAAGTCGGCCTCCTTCTTTACCATTCGTTGCAAAGCCTCGGCATGCCCGCCGATTTTCAGGTGAACCGTTTTGGCGATACCATGAACATTATCCTGGGTTATCACTTACTCAATGACCCGGGGGTGATGGCAACAAATCCTTGCATTATTTATCAACTCGAACAGCTCTCCGATCGCGAAGGATGGTTCAACGACGCGCGGTTGGAGATTCTGCGAAAAGTGCGCGCCGTCTGGGACTACAGTGCCGACAACGTCCGGTTTCTGCGCGAAAGAGGCATTGAAAATGTTAAATTGCTACCGCTTGGGTTCCATGAAAAAATGCAGACGATTGCCGAGACGGAACCCGACATCGATGTTCTGTTCTACGGTTCCTTGAACCCGCGCCGGAATGCCGTGCTGCTCGAATTGAGAAAACACTGCAAGATGGAGTTTCTTTTTAACGTCTACAGCAGGGAAAGGGACCTGGTCATCGGCAGGTCCAAAATCCTGCTCAACCTGCACTTCTATGAAGCGCAGATCATGGAGCAGGTGCGCGTTACGTATTGGCTGAATAACCGGCGATTCGTCGTATCCGAACAGTCCGCGTTCAATCCGTATGAAGGAATGATTACGGTTCCCTACGATGGCCTCGTTGATTGCTGCCTACGCTACCTGGCTGCGCCCCAGGAACGCCGACGGATTGCGGAAGAAACCTTTGCCCGGTTTCGGGAACACCGCATGGTCGACTATTTGCGGGCGGTGCTTTAATAGTCCTGGGAACTGATCGGCAGACCATCGTTGCGGATGCAGATGCGCTGCCAGATACCCAGATTTTGGGGATCGGGGTTCGATTGCACGTCGTAACGAATCGTTCTTACGGAACCATCGGCAAAGCAACCATTGAATGCTCCAAAATGAGAAGATCCGAATTGCCAGCGCTCGTTATCGGTCCAGTCCTGCTGGTTACCATCGGGTTGGGGCGGACGATAGGCCCAACGAATGACATCGTGATCCCAGCCGGCCACATAACCCTGATCGTCATCGGACTGATTTTGCCCTAGGAACCTCAGATTCATGCGCTTTTCGGAAACGAGTAGGGTATTCGAGGCCCCGTCTTTAATAGTTGAAATACGGATACTTTCGGTTGTCGTTCGGATTGTCCCATCCGGGCGTCGCCCCGGCCGTGCGACGACGGTGCCATTGACCCCATTGCACGGCGACCCCGCCCTCGGTTCCGTCCGGGCCGGGTCCATGCCGCCGTTGCCCGCATAATCCATCATGCAAGAATCGCCATATCGGTTATCGTGGACCCGCATGGGCGCTCGACGGGTGGGACAGAAGTAAGCCTTTATCAAAACCGTACGCAAATATCCTTGATCCGGATGGGTCCAGGTGTCCTTTTGCTCGATATAAGGAAGAATCTGATAACCCCAGCCCCAGTACTGGTTCGGTGCCAACGTCGGGCCATTGTTGGCCCAACTTCGATCCGTGTTCCAATATTCCCCGCCATCCGGGAAGATTCCCAAAATGGTAAGGTGGTTCTGAAACGCAATGCCAATCTGTTTCAGATTATTGGTACATGTGACCCGGTTGCCGGTCTCCCGGACCTTTTGTACCGCGGGCAACAGTAACGCGATGAGAACGCCGATGATGGCAATGACGACCAAGAGCTCAATCAAAGTGAATCCGCGCCGCCTTTTGGTACCCATGATGCGCTCCCGAGGATCTCAAAAAAGGTATGGCCGGGATTGTGCGAGCCTGGGGCGTGTCAAAAAATTCTGCCTTCGTCCCGGCGCGATGCAACCGATAAACGAAGGAATTCAGGTATAGGGAGCAGTGGGCGACTATTGTCGGGACTTCGGCAGGTTATATTCTCTCCCGAGTCCTGCGCCCCAATTCCATGAGGCCGTATTTTTTCATCTTTTTGTACAGGGTCACCCGACTGATGCCCAGGGATTTGGCGGCCAGTGCCCGGCGGTAATCGTGGGTGGCCATCGCGCGCTGGATCACCATTTTTTCGCGCGCTTCGCGGTTTTCGCTGAGTGCACTCGCTTTGCGGACCCGGCCCGGCACTGCCTTCCAGGAGGAGTAGTCCTGAAGCACCCGGGGCAAGTGCTCCCAGGTCAATTCCGGGCCGGAACTGACCAGCACGCTTTGCTGGATCATATTTTCCAGTTGCCGAATATTGCCGGGCCAGGGAAAGCTCTCCAGGGTTTGCAAAACGCGGGGATGAATGCTCAGCAGAGGCTTGCTGAATTTTTGGCTGAAGCGCGCCACCATGTCCCGCACCAGCGGTCCGATGTCCTCGGGTCGGTCGCGGAGGGGCGGCAAATGGAAGGCCAGCACATTCAGCCGATAAAACAGGTCCTGGCGGAATTGGTGCGCCACGACCGCCTTGTCCAGATCCCAGTTGCTCGCCGCAATGAGCCGGGCCTGGCACTGGAGAGTTTCATTGCTGCCCACCGGTTCGAATTCGCCGCGTTCCAGGACGCGGAGCAATCCCGCCTGATGTTCCAGCGAAAGCGAGTCAATTTCATCGAGCAGCAAGGTTCCGCGGCCGGCGGCCTTGAATTTCCCTTCCTTGGCCCGTTCCGCGCCTGTAAAGGCTCCCTTGGCATGGCCGAACCATTCGCTCTCGATCAGATTGCCGGCCAGGGCACCGCAGGGCACCACCATGAATCCGCAGTCTCGGCGGGGAGAATGCTCGTGAATCAAGCGGGCCAAAAACGTTTTACCCGTTCCGGTTTCGCCGGTCAAAAGAACCGTCACATCATAGGAGGCGGCCACGGTCAGCTGGGGGGCCAGGGATGCCAGCGACGGCGTCTTCTCCAACAAACCGCTGCGGATTTTGTTTTCCAGTGTCATCATCATGATTTCCTTTCGATCCCTCTGCCGATTTCTTCCTCGATCGGTAATTCCTAGTTCATCGTCACCAAGGTGGGCGCGTCTCCAAGATCCAGGTCCCCATGGCGTTGTTGGATTACTTCGCGAACTGTCGCCAAGAAGTCCTGGAGATTGAGGGGTTTTTGAAACAAATGGATGACTCCGAGTTCTGTCAACTTGTCGATGTCCTGCTGCGATGCGCTTTCGGTGCAGGCCATCACTGGCAAATCACGGTACTTTTCCCGGAGTTTGGCCAGCAGATTGACGCCGTTGACGTCCGGAAGTTCGACATCCAGCAAGGCGACATCCACGGATGTGGGCGCGGACCGCAGCTGCTTGATTACCTCGCCGGCGGTCGAGGCCGTCAGCACCATGAAATTTTCCTTGACCAGGGCCACATTGAAGGAGTCAAGAATCGATCCATCGGCCAGGGCCAGCATGATGGTCGGCTGATGATTATTCGGGAATTGCGGCAGGAGAACAAACTGGGAAACGATCAGCCACCAACCGCCGCCGTCCACCCGATGAGCACCGCTGTTTCTCTGCGCGGCCATAGACTGTTGCGCGACAGTTGGCCCCAGCGCGATGCCTTCCAGGGCAACGCGTTCCATGTGCGGAACCGAGGCGGACGATGCCGTCACGAAGTCACCGCTCCCACGCTTTATCGGCCCCGTTTCCAGGGAGCCGGATGTAACAACAGCATGGCTGCTGACTGCTGACGCCAAGGGTGCCTCGTCGCCCAAATCCAGCGCATAAACGCCGGGCATCCTTTGCAGCGGCATCCGGTGATAAACACCGATTTCCAGGATACGACTTTCGGTGCCGGCCGATAAAGAGGGCACTGAATCGGGAATGTCCCCATGCAGGTTCCGGGACAACGAAACCGGCGCAGCCACGCCGTCGGCCACGACAAAAACGGTGGCGTGGCTCCCGGTCAGGCTCATACTCAAGTATTTCCATTGGGCGTCCGCGTCCCCGGCTGCCGGTGCCTCGTGCTTGGTTTTGGCGGGTGGTGGTTCCGGAGGCAGGTCGTCGATTTCGGTCGTAAAATTGAATGCGGAAAAATCCTCTTGCGCGGATACGGCCGGTTCCGATTGGACCGGAATCGTGCTCGGACTGACTTGCGAATCGCTCTCGGGACTCACCTCCACAGCAGCCGCGTCCTTATCGCCCGCAGCGGGGACAAGATTTTCATCCTGGGGAATACTCAGGTCTGCGGGCTGCTCGGAGGAATCGGTTTCCGCTATTACCGGACCGGCTGTGGCTGCCTGATCCGAGGACTGTTCCGGGGGAGAGGCAGTTTCGTCATTGTGGTCTGCGGGTGCGCCTGCGTCCGGATTTTCAGCGCCGGAATCCGCCTTTCCCTGACGATTGGCGCCGGCATCGGGGATCCCGGAGGTGGACACCCCCTTGCCTCCCGGTTTTTGCCAACCCGAAATGACGGAGCTGGTTTGCTTCAAGTCTACTTGCACAACCGGCAACTTGATCGGCGGAGGTTCTATTTGCGTTTGTTCGTCCGGGTTCGTGCCAATGTCAGTAGGATCCTGCGCCGTGCCGTCACTGCCGCTTGTTGGATCACTCTGCTCGTGTTGGCCGTCCTGCGATTCGTTGGTAATTGGAGCGGGCGGATTTTCATCCTTTGTTACCCCATTTGCAGGTTGGGTGTGGATATCCGTTCCCGGATCATCACACTTGCCCGGACTCCCAGGATCCTGGTTTGTGGAGCTTTCGTTAGCAGCTATGGACGCTGCTGTGCCGGGAATCGTGACCGGGATTTCCGTGGTGACCAGCGGTATTTGGTCAATGACAGGAACGTTTGCCGGCGCCTTCACAAGGGCCAGTGCGGCAGCAGGGTTTTCCGTTTCGGGCGAATTCACCGGCAATAGCGCTTCCGGGGCGGACCACAATCCGGAAGACAGCAGGCGCCGATCTTCCAGTTTTTCGAAGGTCAATCGGGATTGAAAGGATTGGAACGGCCGTTTGCCATGCGCGCGTGTCTTTCGGCGCCACCAGGTTCGCCACCGGGTAAAAAACATAATTCCTCTGCTCTACGTTGAGAAGGGAGAGCTACTTTGTTATGTTCGCGCAGGTCATTGGTAAGGGATGGATCGCCCCAGCACAGATCCACCTTCCCTCCAGCTTAATGGGAAGCAACCGGGCGTGTCAACCAAAAAATGCTGACAACCTCATTATTTTCGCACGTCTCATTATACGCGGCCGGAACATCTTGTTTCAATTTCCGGGTCCGTTTCATAAACTAAAGCACCGGGAGGGGTACGCTAGCCCCAAAACGGGAGCGGGGGCGTCGCTAACCCTTCCGGCTCGTAAAAACCGGAGGGACTCACTATGAGACTATCCGCATTTGCCCGCTTTTCCGGACATTTTCTGGTCGCTATTTTTTGCCTGGCGATTTCTCACGGATCATTGGCGGGCGATGAACCGGACAAATCCTTGACGGAAAAAACCAAAGAAATCGCCGGTACGGCAGAGTTTCTGCGCTCTGTTCCGAAGCGCTTCGCGATCCTGAAGGCCCACGACCCGGCCCGGCGCCGCGTGACGGTGTTGATCGACGGCGAAAATCTGGCCAAGGAATGGGAACTGGCGAGCGATGCCGAAATCAAGTGTGCCGGCTGGTGGGGCCGGCTGGACCAGCTCACCGCCGGCGACCGTGTATGGTTGTGGTTTCAAACCAATCGGCAGCAGCAACCCATTGCCATTTCCATGCTGGCGGACGAGCTGAGCGAGCAAGATATGCATGGTCTGGGCGTGGCCGTGGAAAGCCGGAGCGCGGATACACTGACCCTGAAACCGGTCGTGGGTAAGAGTCGAACCGTGGCCCTGGGAGGGGCGGAATTCTGGCGCGGACAGACCAAAGAGTCGCTCGACAACGTGAAAGCCGGAGAAAGAGTTTTTGTCCAGAGCACGGCGAACGGCGCCCGCTTGATCGTGGACGCAGCCGGCCTGGAAGCCCGCCGTGCCGGGCAACAAGCCGCCTTGCGCAAGCGCTGGGAGAGCGAAGGCCTGCCGGGAACTGTGATTTTTGTGCATCGCTTCAGCGGGGAAATGGACTTCATGCTCGACCACGAGGCCATGCGCTGGGGCCGGTCGCTCAAGACCGGAGACGCGGTGACGTTCCCGGCCGACCCGCCGATCAAGGCACTCGTGAAGAAAGTGCAGCCATGGCGCGAGCGTACCCAGCTCCGCCTGGTGGTGTCGGCCGCGGATCTGGCGGATTTAAGTCCCGGGCAGCGTTGCCGGCTCCAGATGATCCCTCCCGCTCTGGAGGTGGATCGGGCCATCCTGCCCCCGGACATCGACTGGAAGCGCACGCGCGACGAGCGCATCGATTGGTTCCTCGCCAGCATCTATTGCACCTGCCAGGTCAAGAACGACACCTGCACCGGTCATTTCTACACTCTGGCCAGTTGCAACCCAAACGGCTGCGGCATGCCCAACCACATGCGCAAAACCCTTGCCGGAAAAATCGATCAAGGTCTAACCGACAAACAGATTTTTGAGGAGCTCCTGAAGGAAAGCGGCCCGCTCCTGGTGCGGCCGCATTTACTGCCCTGAGCAAGTAAGACCCGCGATTGTTCTTTGCGATGCGCCCGTTCATGAAACACAGTGATTCGGGAGAATGAACTCATGACCGTGGAAGAGTATTTTGCCACTTACCAAGACTATCATCGCAATAATATCAATAAGGTTATCCACTTCATTTTTATTCCCGTAATCGTTTACGCAATTTTGAACTTGCTTTACCAGGTGCAATTCCATCTGGGGGAATTGCCCTTAAATTGCGGGCTGCTTTTATATATCATCGTCGGCGTGTTTTATTCGACTTTGAACGTCCGCCTGGCACTCGGCATCGGCGTGCTGGCCTTGCCGGTTTACCTGTTAGCGCGCATCACGCCCTGGGAGATCGGACTGGCCGCCTTTGTCGTGGGTTGGGCGTTTCAATTCCTCGGCCATCATCTGGAAGGCAAGAAACCGGCATTTCTGACCAATTTTCTCCATCTATTCATCGGGCCGCTCTGGATCACGAGCCACCTCATGGAAAAGCTCCGGCTCTGGGCGCCCCGGCCGATGCAGGTGCGGATCAAATATCCTTGATTTCCTTCAGCGCCGCACGGAGTTTTTCGATCAACTCAGGCGGAATGGGTTGGCACGGCAGATTGCGCGTGACTTGAATCGTCATCCGATACGTTTCCAGGTAGGTCAGGCAGGGGGGGCAGCATTCGAGATGGTGTTCGACGCGCTGATGGTGTTCGGGTGGCAACTCACCGGCGACGAAATCGATCAATAGTTCTGCGAGTTCCCGGCAGGTAATCGTCATGCCACTTCCTCGAAATGAGGGGCCAGGGCCGTCCGCATGAGAAGGCGTCCGCGGTGAAGCCGGCTTTTGACCGCGGGCAGGGTCAGGTGCAACATCTCGCCGATCTCGGCATTGGGCAACCCTTCCACGTCGGCCAGCACAAAAACATCCCGGTAGATTTCGGGCAAGCCGGTAATGGCCCGTTCAATCAACTGGTGCGTTTCCTTTTCCAGGACGCGGTATTTCGGGTCGACCGCCCAGCGCCGGATGGGGCCGTTGTGGTGGCCGTTTTCCAGAAAATGGTCCAGCGGATCGGATAGCTGGTGTTTTTCCCGTGCCGCCTTTTTCCGGCGGTTCGCCAGTGCCGCATTGACGGTGACGCGATGCAGCCAGGTGGGAAAAGCGGATTCTCCGCGAAAAGTATCCAGTTTCCGCACCACCTGAAGCAGTACATCCTGGGTGACGTCTTCGGCATCGACATCGCTGGCGAGCATGCGCCGGGCGAGGTTGTAAATGCGCGGCGCATAATCCGTGAACACTTTTTCCGGTGTTAATGCGGCGGCCGGCTTTGTCGGAGCGGGTTCTTCCATTATTCTCAATATACCAGAGGGATTGTCCGGCGGCAGCGCGGTGACTTGTGCCAAGCGCTTCTTGATCTTTGCGGCCGGCCGGATTAGGCTTAAATGAAGTGAAGATGACATTGGGGCGCCTGATTATCGACAAGGGAAGGCTGACTCGTGCCGCGCTTGATCGTAATAAAGGGAACGGATGTCGGCAAGCAGTTCGAACTGAATGGGCCGGTGCTGGCGGTCGGCCGTGATGCTTCCAATCCGATTCGCTTACATGATACGGAAGTGTCGCGCCGGCATGCGGAATTCCGGCTTGCGGACGGCGACTGCCGCCTGGTGGACCTGGGCAGCGCCAACGGCACCTTCGTCAACGCGCAGCCCGTTCAGGAATCGATGCTTCGCTCCGGGGACCATATTCAGATCGGCCAAAGCATCCTGGTGTTCAGTTCGGGCCGAAACGAACCGGGCGATCTCGCGGACCGGATCAGTCTGATCACCCGGCCGGAGGCCGAGTGGTCGTCCGCCATCATCAAGACCGTGGCGGAATCCGAAGGGAGCCGCATTCTCGCGCAGCCGGAGCAGGCGGCCAGTCCGTGGCTGAAGAGCGCCCTGGCCAATCTCCGAATCATGTACGAAACGAGTCAAGCCATCAGCCATATCCTCGATCTCGACCAGTTGTTGCGGCGCATCATGGAATTGATTTTCCAGTCGATCGACGCCGACCGGGGTTGCATCATGCTCTTGAATGCGGACAACCGGCAGTTCGAACCGAAGGCCGTGCGCTGCCGGGACGGCATCAACAGCGAGGGCAAAATCGCGGTTAGCCGGACGATCATGGACTACGTATTGCGCGAGAAGCAGGGGGTGCTGGTGGCGGACGCATCGCGGGACGCCCGGTTCAATACTGGCGCCAGCATCGTGCGCTTCGGAATCCGGGAAGTCATCTGCGTGCCCATGAAGGGAAGGCACGAAACCCTTGGAGTATTGTACCTGGACACTTACAGCAATCCCCGCGACCTGGTGCTGCATAACAACCCGGCCGGGAAGTTCACGGCGGAACAGCTTACTTTGGCGATCGCCATCGCGCATCAATCGGCCCTGGCTGTGGAGGAAACGCGCTACCACCAGGCCATGATCCAGGCCGAACGGCTGGCGGCCATCGGCCAGACCATCGCCGCTCTATCACACCACATCAAGAACATTTTGCAGGGTCTCAAGAGCGGCAGCGAGATTTTGCAAATGGGCCTGGGCGAGAAAAACGAACAGATGCTCCAGCAAGGATGGCGCATCGTCGAAAAGAACCAGGGCAAGATCTACGAGCTGGTGATGGACATGTTGAGCTATTCCAAGGAACGGGAGCCGGCCATCGAGGAGACCGATGCGAACCGCGTGGTCAAGGACGTTCTGGAACTGGCCGCCGGGCGCGCGCGGGAAATCGGCGCCCGAGTGGAAACGCGGCTGGACGAATCGCTTCCGCCCATCCAAGTCGATCCCGAGGGATTGCACCGGGCGCTCTTGAATATCATCAGCAATGCCTGCGATGCCGTGGAAGGCCGCAAGAACCCGCAAGTCGCCGTTGCCACGGCCCGCGATGCCGAAGAGGGCTGGATCAAAATCATCATCCTGGACAACGGCGTCGGCATCGCGCCTGCCCGCATAGCGGACCTGTTCAAACCCTTTGTCAGCACCAAGGGATCGAAAGGCACCGGCCTGGGTCTGGCGGTGAGCCGCAAAATCATTCGGGAGCACGCCGGCGACATTGTCGTGCAAAGCCAGCCCGACAAGGGCAGCCGGTTCACGGTTCGCCTGCCCATCAAGAGCCCGCTGTCGGCGGATTCCGCAGGGACCGGAATGGATTTACCCGCCGTCAAAGATGTATAGCGAGATGGACGAACAGTGGATGCGCCGCGCCCTCGAATTGGCGGAGCGCGGCCGTGGCTACGTCGAGCCGAATCCGCTCGTCGGAGCTGTGGTAGTGCGCGAGGACCGCGCCGTCGGCGCCGGCTGGCACCAGCGCTATGGGGAGGCCCATGCGGAGGTCCATGCCCTGGCAGCGGCGGGCGCAGCGGCCGCCGGCGCCACCCTGTATGTGACGCTGGAACCGTGCTGCCACCACGGCCGGACGCCACCGTGTACCGAGGCAATTCTGCGCGCCGGGATTGCCCGGGTGGTGGCCGCTATGGCCGATCCCTTTCCCCAGGTAGGGGGCAAGGGACTCGAACTCTTGAAACGGGCCGGGCTGCAGGTGCAATGCGGCATGGCCGAGAAAGAAGCCCGCCGGCTCAATGCGCCGTACCTGAAACGGCTGGCGACCGGATGGCCCTATGTCCATGCGAAGTGGGCGATGACCCTTGACGGCAAAAGCGCCACGCGCACCGGCGCCTCCCAATGGATCAGCAACGCAATGTCCCGGCATGTGGCGCACGCGCTGCGCGGCCGCATGGACGCCGTCGTTGTCGGCATCGGCACTGTGCTGGCGGATAATCCGCGGTTGACCGCCCGGCCGCCCGGCCCGCGCATTGCTTGCCGCGTAATCCTGGACAGCTCCGCCCGCCTGCCGGAAGAGTCCCATCTGGCCCGGACGGCCCGCCAAATCCGCGTGTTGGTGGTCGCCGGCACGGATTGCCCAAAGCAGCGCCGGCAGGTCCTGGAACGCCTGGGGTGTGAAGTCCTGCCGCTGGAAGGGCCAGGCAATCATGCCAGCGTCGCCTCGTTGCTGGCGGAATTAGGACGGCGCGGCATGACCAATGTTATGGTGGAAGGCGGCGCCGCGGTGCTCGGCAGTTTTTGGGATGCCCGCGCGGTGGATGAAGTGCATATTTTTTTGGCTCCGCGCCTGATGGGCGGCAAAGATGCCCGGTCACCGCTGGCCGGATCCGGCGCTGCGGCAATGAACGAGGCCGTCACCCTGGCGCATTGTCACGTCCGGGAATTGGCGGGGGATATCTACGTGAACGGCCTTCTGTAGAGCACGGTCATTTAATCAATGTTGGCGACGCCGAGCCGGCGCAAAAAGGCAACCCCGGCCTTCATGTCCGCCAGGGGATCGGTGGCGCTTTCCTGCTCGATGGTCAGCCAACCCCGGTAGGCGACTTCCTCGAGGGCGCCCAAAAGGGTCAGCCAATCGACATCGCCATGGCCGAGGGGAACCTGCCGGGCCGCCTGGTTGGCCGCAGCTCGCCGAGCATCGGTGGCGTAAGCGTGAATGATGTGCGTGCCCAGAGCGCGCGTATCTTCCGGCGGATCAAAGCCGCCCACGATCAGATTGGCGGGATTGAGATTGACCCCCAGGCCGCCGGTATCGAACCGATCCAGGAACGGCGCCAGCACGCTTCCCGCTTCCAGGCCGGTTTCCAGCGCCAGCCGGGCGCCCACCTGATCGCCGTAGCGGCCCAAGACGCGCAACACTTCCTCCATCCCGGGAGATGGCGAGCCCTCCAACGGCACGCGGCCCGCCTGGACAATGACGATCCGCGGGCCCAAATCGTAGCTGAGGGCCAGGACTTGCTGCACGTGTTCGATGCGGGCTTCCTGACCTTCCGGGGTGGCGAGTCCGTGGCGGAGCGGGCAACCAAGGGCGGTGAGTTCCAGGCCGTGGGAGCGCAATAAATGCCGTAACGCGCGCCTGCCAGTTTGGGACAACTGGCGGGGCGAAAGTTCGGCCGTGGCGTCGAGCTGAACGCCGGCCACGCCCAGCCGCTCGACTTCCGGCAGGGCCCGCCGCAAGGGTAACCGCAATGATTCCAAGCGAATACCGATTTTATTCATCAGTCCGCGACCAATTCGGATTGGGACGAGTGAGTAAAATGGTGCAGCGGCCGAACCAGCCGGCGAAAAACCGGGCCGGGCAGAGCCACTGTCTGCCAGCGCGGGCTGCGGAGGCGCATCTGCGGCCGGTACGCCTCGATATCCAGGGCGCGGAGCAAGTAGCGCCGGCCGCGCCAGGTCCACAGATCTTCGGTATCGTCCGGCAGCGCGACTTCGGGAAGCAAGCGGTATACAAACACCAACAGGCCCCGGTAGCCGGGACCGCACAGGGCTGCCCAACGCTCCAGGCCGGCGACGTCTTCCAGCGTTGACCAGCATTCCCAGACCCGCCGCAACCGGCCCGGCGACCCGGCGGGAAACTGACGGCCCTTGACGTCGACCAGCAAGCGAGAGCCGTTCTCGCCATAGACGATGAAATCGAGATTCTTGACGCGCGTTTCTCCGAGCATGGCGCGGCGCGTCTCATCCACCGCCACGTAACACAGCCGGTGCCATTGCAGGTAGGCCTCAAATGCCGCTTCGTAATGGTTGTTGCGATCCATGGCGGCAACCCTCCTAGCGCGGCGGTTCCAGGAGCCCGCGCACGGCCTCGACCACGCCGGCGGGCGGTATGGTGAGCTCCTCGCGGCGTGCCAGGTCCTTGATTTTCCAGACGCCGCGACTGAATTCGTCCGGCCCGGCGATCAATGCCAGCTGAAACCCGCGGCGCTCGGCGTACTGGAACTGCTGGCCGACTTTTTTGGCATCCGGATAGACCTCGGCGCCGATCCCGGCCGCCCGCAACAAACGGGCGACCTGATGATATTCCGCCAGGCGGTCGGCGCTGAATTGAATCACGAGCACCGGTGCCGCCGCGGCCGTCGCCGGCAACAGGCCCAATTCTTCCATAGCCGCCAGCAGCCGGTCGAGTCCCAGGGAAGCCCCGACCCCGGGCAAAACCTGCTTGGTATACAAGCTGGCCAAATTATCGTAGCGGCCTCCCGAACACACACTGCCGATGTTGGGCAAATCCGCCAAGAAGGTTTCGAAGACCGTGCCAGTATAATAATCCAGGCCTCGAGCGATGGAGACATCGAGGCGCAAATAATCTTCCGCAATTCCCGCCCGGACCACCGTTTCCAGCAATTCGCGGAGCCGGGCAATTCCATCGCCGGCCCCCGGATTGTGGCCGAAATTCCGCTGCAAATGCTGCAGGATTTCCGCGTTGGTTCCGTGGATCTCGGCGAGAGCCAACACACGGTCGGCCTGGTCCGGGCTGATCCCGGCGGCGATCATTTCCTCGCGAACGGCGTCCCGGCCCGCTTTGGGCAGCTTGTCCAGCGCGCGCAGCAGCAGCCCGGTCTGCTTGGCCAGCCCCAATTCTTCCAGAAGCCCGTTAAGGACCAGGCGGTTGTTGACATGGATGCGAAAGCGCTCAAAACCAAAGGCCTGGAATAAATCATGTATTACCAGGGCGATTTCGATGTCGGCGGCGTTGCTCGTCGTGCCGATGATGTCAAAATCGCATTGCCAGAATTCGCGGTAGCGCCCATGGCTGGTGTTTTCCCCGCGCCAAACCGGTCCCATGTGATAGCGCTTGAAAGGAGTACCCAGCTGGCTGATGTATTGTGCGGCAAAACGGGCGAACGGCACGGTCAAATCGAACCGGAGCGCGACATCCCGACCCCCGTGGTCCTGAAATCGGTAGACAAGCTTGTTGATTTCCGCGCCGCCCTTGCCCAGCAGAATATCCGTGTACTCCAGAGCCGGGGTATCGATGGGAGCGTACCCGTAGGAGCGGTAGACGCGCCGGGCCGTCGACAGCAGGCCCTCGCGCGGAATCATCAGGGCCGGCAGATAATCCCGGAAGCCTTTTAATGTGCGGGATTGAATGAGTTCGGACAAGAGCACTTCCTGTATGGCCAATGACTAAGACCGATGCTTATAGCGTTCGCTGACGCGCTTTAGGAACCGGCGTTCTTCGTCGTTGAGGGCGGCCAGGCCAAGGCGTTGAACTTTTTCGAGGAGTTCGTCCATTCGGAGTTCCTCGGCTTCGCGCTGTTCCTGCTCGCGCTTCTGCTTACGGACGGCGCGGCGCTGCCACCAACGTTTCCAGAAACTCGGTCGCTTGCGCGGCGGCGGACCCGGCTCGTCGTCGAGACCGGGAAAACCCTGGGAATAGTCATAGCCGAAAAGGGCATCCTCGCCGCCGGTTTCGAGGAGAATCCACTGCTTCTGGCAGGTCAGATAAATGAATCCCGCCAGGATCAAAGGCAACACGTCATTCGCGACCACTCCCGCCACCCCGACGATCATCGCCATGAGAAAACCCGCGTAGATAGCGTACAGCGTGGCCTGCCGAAACCCAAATCGTGGCCACAGGGCACATTGAAAGAGCCGGCCGCCGTCCAAGGGAAACCCGATAATCACGACATTGATCAGCAACAACACCCAGTTAACCCAAAACACGCGGGCCAAGATGACCGGCGCTCCCAACTGGTCGAGCGGAATCGCTTCGCGGCGCCAGGTAAACACTTCGGCAAAAATCACCGGGGCGTCCCCCGTGCGCCACGGAAACCAGAGTGGATTGAGTGGGGGCGGACCGGCAAAACCCGTCAACCACAGGAAAAAAAAAGCCGATGCGAAACAGATGCACAGATTGACCAGCGGACCGAAGGCCGCGCTGATCGCATGCGCGCGCGGCGAATGGGGAACATCGACCGCGGCCAGTCCTCCCAGGGGCCAAATCATGATCTCACGGGCATCGCCGTCTACCAGGCGAGCCCCCAGGCAATGCCCGAACTCATGGAGCAAAACCGAAAGGAACAGGATCCCCAACAGGATCGCCATGTCGACTTGAATGCCGGCCGGGAGATTCTTCGCAAACGCCACGCGCAAAAACATTACGAGGGCAAGCGCAATAAACAGGACATGCACGCGGAGATTGATTCCCAAAATGCGAAAAGGAAACGAGATTGCCCAGGAAAACGGATCACGCATCGCCCTAAAATCCACTCGCTGGTAAATACTCGGCAGTTATTCGTTATTAATACTGGTTGCTACTTAAAACTGCATCTTAACATGCTCGCGAAATCCTCGCAATCTTCCCCGGCCGCCTTGCTAAACTAATGACTGCGCCCGCAATCCCCCTTGCTGGCGTCGCGGGCTGGTGTTGAGCGCGTCCGGATGACCAATGTCTGAACGGGAGAAAAGATGGCGAGAGAAATCATTTACCGGGGTCGAAAAATTCAGGCCGGCATGGATACGGCGTATCTGCCGGACGGGAGGGAAATCCGCCGCGATGTGGTGCTCCACCCGGGGGCCGTGGCCATCATTCCGATGGTGGACCCGGACCATGTCTGTTTGTTGCAGAACCACCGGTTTATCTTGGGAGAGACACTCTGGGAGATCCCGGCCGGAACCCTGGAACCGGAGGAAGCTCCCGAAGCCGCGGCCGTCCGCGAGCTGGCCGAAGAAACCGGGTACCGGGCCGCCGCCTGGCGCAAATTGACCGAGTTTTTCCCCTCTCCGGGAGTTCTCAGCGAGCGCACGCACTTATTTTTGGCGCGCGGCCTTAGCTCCGGGGCGATGCGGCCGGAGCCGGAGGAAAACCTGAAACCCCAGGTCGTCGCCTGGAATGAGGCGGTTTCCTGGGCGCTTTCCGGTCAAATCCGCGACGCCAAAACACTGGCGGGTATTTTGTTATGGGACAGGCTTCGGGGCGAGTTCTAAATGGTCGGGGGCGATTCCACGCTACCTTTAGCCCGAGGTGCCAGCATGGGCCTCGCTGGCGCGTCGGGCCAAAGTGCAGCCAATTCGCACACGCTGATTTAGGTTTGGGTGGACTGGGCGGATAGAGTTTACTAAACGAAACAGCGAGTGGTAGGCGGTGTGGTTTTTTGCCAGGCACCGGTCTACCGCTCGCCGCTCGGAAAGGAGTTATTCGGTAATCACCGAGCCGTCATCCGGCCGCAGCAACTGTAGCCACAATTGGTCCGAGGTTCCGGGAGAAAAACCGCGGACGGAACCGTCCCCCATGCAAGCCTGGATACCGCCGGTATGCGGCGTTGAAGCGCGATCGGGGTAACATTTGCCGTTAAACGGAGTCGGCTGGGCCATGAAGCGCGCCAGGCCCATGTAATCGCCGGCCCACAAACCTACTTGCGGGAAGAAGGGAAGGGTGCCGGTCACGGTACTTGCTTGGTCTGCACCCGCGTTGGGCAGGAAATCTCTGGACCATTGGTTACCGCCCAACCATTCAGGGGAGGGCGGAGGAGTCCAGTCGCACCACGCGTACTTTTCGGTGAACATGATGGTATTCGAGCTGCCGTCCACAAAGGTCCGGGCCACGTGACCCACCCCGTTCCAGTTTTCCAGACTCTGAGGTTGCGTTGGGACGATCGCTCGACCGCCATTGGGATCCGTGAGGATGCCACCGGTGTGCTTGCCGAACACCTGCAGATTAAATGCGTAACTGCAGTCGCTCTGGCCCCACGTTACGGCGCCTGTGCCATCCGGTCCCGGGAGCGTTGCCTGAGCATGGTTGGTGCCCGGATCCGATGGACATTGATACGTTTTAACCTGGGCCCTGTAAGAGGGATTGGCGGGAAGATTTATGGCCCGGTAACCGGTTATTCCCAAGTAGTTGAGTGCGCCGGCCGAGGATTTGAGCAGGTTGTCCTGTTCAATGAAGGGCAGCAAATGGAAAAAAGTATTCCCGTATTGGACGCCGGTCATGCCCGTGGCGAGAGTCTTGACCGGAAAAGGCCCCATTCCCGGCGGGAAGGCGCCCATGGCGTCGCAACAATTGTGAGCGGCGATTCCCAGTTGCTTGAGATTATTGGTGCACTTGGCGCGGTTGGCCGCCTCGCGAACCTTTTGCACAGCCGGCAAGAGCAGTGCGATCAAAATACCGATGATGGCAATCACCACCAGCAGCTCGATCAGCGTGAACCCACGCCCTTTCACCCTTAGTTGGCGCATTAATTATGTTCCTTTCCTTGTAGAGGGGCAAACGGGAATTAGTTTCGGCTCATATCCAATAACATACGGCGGACCGTGACAAAAATCAGGCACAACCCAATTCGGGGCAGTTTTTGAGTCGATTCCCTACAGAAGAATTGAGAATACGCCAGATTGGCCGCCACTTCCAGTATTTTTCTCAAAAATTCCCAAAAAAGTTAAAAATTCCGGATTTGGCCCCGGCCGGTCCGCCCAGCGCCTAAATCGCTCCACCGTTGAAGGGAGGGTATAGATAAACTTAAAGCCGCTGCAGGCGCTTGTCAAGGAGAAACTTGGAAAACTTGAATGGACAGTCGACATTCCGATCCGAACAGCAGTTTTTCCCGGTCAGGTTTGCAATCTTTCGGCACCGGCCAAGGTCCAAGCGGCATCCGCGCCCTGTCCGGCAACCGAGGCCTTGCCTTCCCGATGCAGTTTTTCCAAAGCGGCAACCACTTGCCATAGAGCAAAACGCATCAGTGGGTCCGGAACGCCCCGGTACATCTCCAGGACCAATTCCGCGACGGTGCGCGAACCCCGGGCGAGGATTTCCAGCAGCATGGCCTCGCGTTTCCGGCGATGAGCGATGGCCTCATCAAGAACCTGGCGTCCGCGGGAGGTTGGACTGCCATGCCCGGGCAACAACATCCGGATGGGGAGCTCCCGCAGCCGGCTCAGCGATGCCATGTACGTGGCCAGGTCTCCATCCGGAGGCGCAATCACCACCGAAGACAATGTGGAAACCATGTCCCCGGCCAGCAGCAGTTGCAGGTGGGGATCATAAAAGGCGAGGTGATCCGAAGCATGGCCCGGCGTGTGCAACACCTCCAGGCGCCAGGGGCCGCTGCTGTCCGGCGTCTTGCCTAAATCCAGGCGGTCGCCTTCCCGCAAGGCACGATCGATTCGTACTTTATCCCGCGATAAATCGGCCGTCCGGGCATGGGCCCAGATCGGAACCGCATACCGCTCGGCGCAGGCCCGTGCAGCTCCGATGTGATCCGCATGATGATGGGTGAGAACCACCGCCGACAGGGCCGGTCCATGCGCCTGATACTCATCCAGGACATCGAAGAGTCGCTCTTGTTCTTCGGGATCGGCGGGTCCGGGATCGATCAGATAAAGCGGCCCGGTTCCCAAGAGGTAGGCGTTGGTATGGGTACTGGGAGGCAGGGCCTGGGTCCGCAACGGTATCAGCTGCACGCGTGGAGCAAAGAAAATCGGATGGATTTTCCCGGTTTCCAGGGATTGCAAAAGCGCTCGCAATCGCAGCTTGCCCTCCGTCCAGGAGTTGTGCCGCAAGCACTGCAAAATGGCCACGGTCGGCGGCGAAATCAGTAACTCACCCCGTTCCCAGCGGGATAAAACATCGTGGGCGAAGGTGAAGCAACCTTCCTGCAACTCACCGCGCCAGACTGCCGGCGCCTGGTCCTGTGGAACATGCGCCACGTAGAAAGCCGTGTCGAACCGGATCGAGCTGAATTCCGGAGTTACCAGGCGGCCAACCGGTTCGAGGTCGTTGTCCCGGATGGTAAGTTGCCAACTTCGCAGGAAATGCTCCCAGGATTGGGTGCCATCAAGAATTTCCCGGCGGCTCTGGTCGAGCGCCGCGCAAGAAACCGGAAATGAGCCGCCGGGCTGCCGGGCCAGTAAAACCCCAGTTTCCTCAAACAATTCGCGCACGGCCGCAACGCGCAGGGCGGGACCGAAATCGGCCATAACGCCGGGTTCCTCTCGAGGAGCAAAAGGGCTGCTGGCAGTGCTTGCAGATTGCACGGCAATTTGGGCATCGCCGGCATGGATTTTGCCGCCGGGAAAGGCGAGGAAGCCGCCGAAAAAACGGAGGTGTTCCGCCCGGCGGACGACAAAAACTTCCGCCCGCTGCGTGCCGCGCAAAACCAGCACGCTGGCGGCCTGTGGGATCGGTTTCACATCTGTTGCTCGCACACTCCGGGTGCGATCGGCGCATTCCGAGTCGGGACGCGTCCCGGAATTACTCATCCTCATCCGCCTCCGCCTGAGCCGGCTTTTTCTTTCGCTTGTCCGATTCCTGGAGACCCTTGGTGACGCTTTCCAACAACCGCTCCATGGCAAAGGGTTTGCGGATGTAATCCACTACTCCAAGGTACTCGGCATATGCCTTGTGCCGGCTGCCTTCATTGGCCGTAATCATAATTATCGCCGGGGCATCGGCCTTGCCCTTGAAATGTTCCAAAACCGGATATCCTCCCATACGAGGCATCATCATGTCCAGAATGACCAGGTCCGGATGGTGCTGGTAAACCAAATTCTTTCCTTGCTGGCCATCGCGCGCCTGGATCACGCGGTATCCCTGTTTTTCCAGAACAACGCGTAAGCCGTCGCTCAGTTCCTGATCATCATCCACCACCAAAATGGTTTTGGTGTCTGCCATTGCCTTTTCTCCATTGTTAGTCGTCGCCACCGGTCGTTTGTGTAGTTCTCAGCCGGGCGGTTCCCCAACATCTTATCACCACGCAGAATTTCCCGCAATCACCCAAAATGCCAAGAAACTATAACAAAAAGGGTTCATACCCCCTAAAATCACGGGTCTGACACCTTTTTGAGATAGTTTTTAATGACCAACGACCGATCCCAGGTAAACAGAAGTTTCGTAGTGCAAAACCACCCGGCCGCCGTGCTGGAATCGGGCGAAGGCGCTCTGGAGTGCGGTTGCCAAGATCTCGGCCCGGGTCGCTTCCTGAGGAGCGTAGGACGCGGAAAAAGCCCGGCTTAATATCCCTGCCTCATCCAGTGATTGTTCGTGCGGAAATGTCCGGCGCTCGGCAGCGTGGAAGAGGGACGAGGCCAGAAGATGCTGGCCGGATTTGGCGCGCTCTCTTTCCAGCGCCCTGGCTTCGGGATCGGCGCGAAATGCCTCCCCGTAGGCGGCTGTGAAAGGATCGGACTCGTCCCGTTCATTCCACATCAAGCCGGTCCAACCGCCCGGTTTCAGCAAGCGCTTGAACTCGGCGAGTGCGCGGAGCGGTTCAAACCAGTGGAACGCCTGGGCCGCGAGCACCAGATCCGCACAACCGGCTGCCAAACCGGTCGCTTCGGCGGTGCCGGCCCGGTATTCGGGCGGCGGGCAGTCCTCCGGCACCAGCTCCGCGAGGGCCTTTTGGCGCATCTGGTCATTGGGTTCAATGCCGATAACGTGTAGCCCTCGCAAGGCGAACAACCGGGAAGAAATGCCGGTACCGCTGCCGACATCGACGACCAGGGAACGAGGACCCAAACAACAATGCCCGATAAGATAGTCGATGGCTGAACTGGGATAATCCGGGCGGGATTGCGCGTACACGCCCGCCAAACCGGAAAAACGACCCGTGGGATTCAAACGATACAATTCCGTCATGGCCGGCACCTTTTCCGGGCGCGCACCTTCCGGTTGTCAACTTGCAAGATACCCGTTATTTTCTACGATGTAAACGAGCCCTGAAATGGAACTACGGATGCCTTTACAATTCACTGTGCTGGCGAGCGGCAGCCGCGGCAATGCCTGCTACCTGAACGCGGGGGGATTCGGCTTGTTGCTCGATGCCGGCCTTGGTCCCCGGATGTTGCTGAGCCGATTGGCGGTAGTCGGCGTGACCTGGTCCAAAATTCACGCGGTCCTGTTGACCCACACGCACGCCGATCACTGGAAGGACCGCACGTTGGCGCAGTTGCTACGGCAGCGCATTCCGATTTTCTGCCATCCGGCGCATCATGCGGCGTTGTTAAGTGAGGGAGAATATTTCGCGAAAATGCAAGCCGCCGGTCTCGTGCAAACGTACGAAGACGATCTCCCGTGCATTTTCGCGGACGGTTTTCAGTGCCGGCCCGTACCGTTACCGCACGACTGCGCAGCGACGTTTGGTTTTCGCTTCCAGGGAACGCTGCAAGGACAGGAATGGAGCCTCGGCTATGCAGCGGATCTAGGGAGCTGGACGGAAGCCCTGGCGGGAGTCCTGGCCGACGTGGACCTGTTAGCCCTGGAATTTAATCATGACGTCGACATGGAAGTGACCAGCGGGCGCCCGGGTGACTTGATACAGCGGGTTTTGGGAGATTTTGGGCATCTTTCCAACGCCCAGGCAGCCGGCTTGTTGCGGACAGTTCTCCAGCGGTCCCAACCGGGCCGATTGCAGCAGCTCGTGCAACTGCACCTGAGCCGGGAGTGCAACCTGCCTGAAATTGCTGCACGGGCCGCCCAATCCGTTCTGGCAGACTACCCGTTTCGGATCGCCGTCCATACGGCCTTGCAGGATAGACCCAGCCCCACTTTTCCAGTGAGAACTTCGTCCGGAGCCGAGCGGGACCCGGCAAAACCGACATGTTCGCCGGCAATGCTGCGGAAGGACGATCGGCGGAGTGTCCCGGCCAATTCGCCGGTAAACGCCAAAACAGCCTGCCAAACGTTCTTGCCGGGTTGGGAAACGTAGGAATTAGTATCGCACGGTGATGCGCGCCATGTCGCGGCCGGAAAACTCTTGCAGCTCATCCCCGGCGGCGGGTTGCCAGCAGCGAATGATTTGCAGCCCCGCGACCGGGTACTCGATGCCGCCGCGGCTCTCGTAGCCGAGTCCGGCATCGACGCGCAGTTCCAGCCGTTGCCGGAATTGGGCATCCAGGATCAGCAGATTGCCGTCCCCGTCTCGTTCGGGTTCCCTGCGGAGAATCAAGAGGCTTCGGTCCGGCGCAAACCAGTCTCCTTTCACGGAACGATCCAGGCGGGAAAAATCAAACAGCGCCAGGAATTCGCCAACGGATCGAGTTGTCGTGCGCAGGAGAACAAAGTCGTTCGCCGCCCGGCGAGCATCTTCGAGGGAGACTTTGCCCGGGTGCGACCGGACGCCGCGAACGGGGGGTTCTACACCCGGCACATTCAAGCGTTGTTGTTGCTGTATGCAAGTTGCTTCCTCCCCGGCGGTCAGTAAGCTCCACTGGCCGGCCAATTCCTGCAAACGTTGCCGAGCAATGGATCGGCTAAATGCTTCGTAAGAAAAAAGCATGGTCTGGTCGGGCTCGGCCGACATTTTGGCCACCCCGAGCGGCCGATCGAGGAAAAGCGCCATGCCCAGCTCGCGAAATTCCTCGGGATGATCGAGGTCCCGGATGCTCTGCCGGAAAATGGCCCGGCCATTGGATCGCAGGTAGCCATCGAGAGGATCGCCGGCAAAGAGTCGTTTGGTGCGTTTGGCGGGATCTGCGATTTGCTCGTCCGGAACCCGGCTGTGAGGAGGCGGAAGGATGCGGGCGTTTTCGCCAGGGGAAGTGGGCGCGTCCGGCACGGGATGACCTTCATAATGGCGGCGCAACAGCCAGCCCTGGCGCAGTGCCCGGCGGCGGCGGCGTTTGGCGGCGGCTGCTGCCTCGGTATCCGAATCGGCCGGCAGCCAATGCGCGGGTTGGTGCTCAATCCGTGCCAAATAGGTTTTGAGGGCGCAGTCCAAGAGCAAAATGTCGGGATAGTTGGCGCCCTGATGATGAAAGACCACCAAGTCGTAAGCGGTCAAGTGCCGGACAATCTGCCGGATCAGGTGACTGCAGAAATCGATTTGTTGCTCCGGAGTGATGCGGCCGCCTTCCACCAAATAGCTCAGAAAGGCAAAGGTTTTCGGAACAAAATCCGTGTAAGGCAAAAGGGCAACTTCGGCGAACAGGTCACGAAAAAGGCGGGGGAGCTCGGCCGTAGACCGGCCCAGCTCCTGCCAGCGGCGGCCGAAATGCGCCGCCACTGCCCGAAGTCGGGTTTCGGGCGTTGCCCGCAGAAGTAATTCCAGAAGTTTCGTTCTTTCCGACCGAGAGAGTTGAGGATGAAGGGCCTGCGCCAGCAAATGCTCGGGCTCGCGCATGGGGACGCCGGAAGCGCCTTCGTCTTTCCCAAGCGGTCGATGGCAATAGCCAAGCGCCCCCAAGGAAAAGTCGGGCATGGGCGCTTCCACGGAGGTCAACGGCAAACGGCTCGTGCCGACAACTGCGTGGAATAAATAGCAGGTGAGCTCATCTGCAAGTTCACGGAGAGTCGCCAAACGATGCAAGTGGATTGTCCCGACTAATTCCCGAACCCATTTGGGAATCTCCCGGCTCAAGAAAACGTTGTCGCCCGCGTGGTAACCCTCCCAAGCAAAACAAAAAATGGAGCGCACGACATGGACTTCGCCCCGGTCCGGGTCCCACTTGACCGCGAGCAAGGGTTCCGCGGGCGTCGCCGCGGACGTGCGATAAATATTCCACGCCACAAAACGTTGCCGTAACCGAGTATGAGCCGGGTCGAGAAGGTGGCCCTGGAAAATCTCCCAGGGAATTTCCTCAACGACCCGCGGTTTACCAACAAGGACCAGGCCCGGGCTCGCGAAAAAATGGGCAAGCGCCATCCGCTCGGAAATCACCCGGTCAATGTTTTCGGCCGAAAGGGGGGTTTCAGCATGGGCATTCAGGTCATCCGAGGATCGGCGAAACCAAGGCATGGCGGAGTCTCAATTCCGGACGGGATTGGAAATTAAAGAAACTGGAGAAAATTTATCGGTTATTCCGGTTTTATCGGTTACTTACTTTCGGAATAGCCGACCCGCTCATTTCTTTCTGACACACAAGCGTTTTTTTGGCCGATTTCTAGCTGTAGCGATTGTAGCGGTTTTGGCGGTGTTTGTTCGCAGAGGGAACCGTGGTATGACCAAGTCAATTGCCTGGATCGGGACGGCACTGGTTGGATTCCTGGCGAGTCTCCCGACGGTTCGAGGATCGGAGATTGCCAAACTGGCGCGGATCGAACCGGAAGAAGCGCCCGTTGCCGTTTTAGGAGACGACCTGCTCACTCCGCCGCTTTATGCCCAATCCTATTCCGGCAAGCTGGGGCAGTACCCGTGCTCCGCGCACAAGATCTGGAGCTGGCTGACGTACAGTTCGAGCCGGCCCAAATTGTGCAACTGCTGTTATCAGGGAACAACGGATTGCCCACCACCCCTGTACGCTTTTTTTCCGTGCCCTAATGGGAATGGGTGCAGCCACGGGACCCCTTGCAGCAGCGGCAAGTGCTGGCATTTCAGCATGCCGAGCAGGATGTGTTGTCCGAACTGGCTCAAGCTTCCGTGGAAAAAATCCGCAGAGGAAATTGCCGACCCGGAGCCCATCATCCAGGCAGGGCACAAAAGCTCGAACAAGAAGGAGACTCCTCGCTGAACGCGAAGACCACGAGAAAGAGCAATATGAAGATTACGTTAGGAAAATGATTAAGAGCAAGATTGAGAGTCGGCATTAGGACTCATTCCGAGGCGAATCTCAATCTTCATCTTCTTTCCCGCGGAAATTGGGGCGAATCGGATTTTCGGCGTCGCTCAAGCGCAGCAAATCGAAGAGCTGCAGATCCAACTCCGGGTCCCAATTTTTTGCGGATGCGTTCGGGAGAGCGCGAATTGGAACGCGAGTTTCTTTTTTTTGCCCCAATGAGGTGAGCCACATCAAAGAACCGGCGGCGGCAGCCGTTACGAATCCACTCGACAAAAGCTTTCGCATGCATTGCCTCCGGCGATGCCGAGATACAGGCGCGCTCTTCGAAGACTCAGGGCGTGCCACGCCGACTATTTGGTTTCCCGCTCCGGTGAGGCGAGAACTATACCAAGGGAGCAAACGGCGCCTACCCCAGATTTTCTTGAATTTGGAAATTCAAATAACCAAGTGGCTTGACTATGCCGGCCGAATGGGCCATCATGGACGGATGTACCCGAAAGTAAATCAGGCAACCGTGTCGCGAAAATGTTTTCGTCGTTCGGTTGCCAGATTTCGCCTGTGACGGGATTTTTTGATCCGCACCCGGAGGTGAACCACGGCGCAAATCCAACTTATGAATCCCAGCGCACGTCACCGCACACTCCGCCGGGCCTTCGGTTCCGGATCGCATTACCGGAAGGAGGTCCATTGAGAAGCGCAACGGTGAGCAGCGAGCCGGTCCGGCATTCGGCGGGCGAGGAATTAGCGTTCATGTGTGCGCGAACGGCGGCGGCGAACAAAGGCCGCGATATTCTCGTCCTCGACATGCGGAGTATCACCCCTCTTTACGACTTTTTCGTGATTGCCACGGGAATCAGCCGGCGGCAAATCCATACGCTGGCGGAAGAAATGGATGCGGCGATGCGCGCCCTTGGGGAAACCCGGCTAGGCATCGAAGGGTATGATGCCAGCAAATGGTTGGTGCAGGATTACGGCAATATCGTCGTCCATCTCTTTGATCCGGATGCCCGCCTTTATTACGCCCTCGAAGATTTGTGGGCGGATGCTCCGCGCCTGATCTGGGAATGAGGATGAATCTGCTCCAGCTCCTCGAACAACATTTTTTCGGGTTACTGCGCCAATGGACTGCAGAGCCCGCTTCCTATGTCGCGATGATCAAGGCGGCCCAGGAACCCCGATATGGCGACTACCAGGCCAATTTTGCGTTTGCGCTGGCCAAGACCCTGGGAAAAGATGCCCGCGATCTGGCCCGGGAAATCATCGACCGGGTGCAATGGGGAAATGTGATCGAAAGAATGGAGATTGCGGGACCGGGCTTCATCAATTTTCACTTGCGGACCGATTGGCTGGCCGACCAGGTTCGGGCCATGGCGGGCGATTCCCGGTTGGGAGTAGCGCAAGCCGACCCGCCCCGTACCTTTGTCATTGACTACAGTTCCCCGAACGTGGCCAAGCCACTTCATGTGGGTCACTTGCGCAGCACGATCATCGGCGATAGCTTGGCGCGCCAGCTCCGGTTCTTGGGCCACCGGGTAATTACCGACAACCATCTCGGCGATTGGGGGACGCACTTCGGGATCTTGTTATACGGCTACAAGCACTTCCTCGACGCCGAAGCATTCCGGCGGGATCCGATCCAGGAATTGACCCGGCTTTATATTCACGTGCGGAATCTCATGAAAGCCGAGGAGGACGTGGATGAAGAAAACCACGCCAACCCCGTTGCCGAAGCTGCCCGGCAGGAGACGGCCAAGCTCCACGCCGGCGATCCGGAGAATGTCCGGTTATGGCAGATGTTCCTCCCCTGGTGCCGGCAGGAAATCGAGCACATTTACCAGCGGCTCGACGTCCGTTTTGATCACACCCTGGGCGAAAGTTTTTATAACAAGATGCTTCCGGAGGTCGTGCAGAGCCTGGAGGAAAGGGGCATCGCCCGAAAAGGGGAAGGGGGTGCGATCGTCGTCGGGCCGGAAGAATCGCCAGCGCTGGTCCGGAAAAAAGACGGCGCTTACACCTACACGACCAGCGACCTTGCGACGATCTGGCATCGCGTGGAACAATTTCGGCCCGATGCCATTCTCTACGTGGTCGGCGCGCCGCAAGCGTTGCACTTCAAGAATCTATTCGAGACTGCCCGCCGCTGGGGTTACGACAAAGTGGCGCTGGAACACATATCCTTCGGTTCGGTGCTCGGAGCGGACCGCCGACCTCTTGCGACCCGAGAAGGCGGCGCCGTGGAACTCGGCCAATTGCTGGACGAGGCCGTCCACCGCGGCGAACAGGTCTACGAAGAATCGCGGGCGCAGCGGGAAGCGCTGGGCCGGCCGGTGCCGGTTTTGAGTCCCGAGGAACAGCGAGCCATTGCCGAAGTCGTCGGCATCGGCGCCGTCAAGTACGCGGATCTGGTGCAGAATCGGACCTCGGATTACGTCTTCAATTGGGATAAGATGCTAGCGACCGACGGCAATACGGCGACCTATATGCAATATGCTTACGCCCGAAACCGGAGCATTTTTCGGGTTGGTCAAGAAAACGAGACACTGTATCGGACGGACCCCCCGGACGTTTCTTTGAACCATCCCACGGAAAGGGCCCTGGCCTTGCAATTGCTGCGCTTTTCGGAGAGCCTGGTTGCGGCAGCGGCCGATTATCGCCCGAATATCATTACGGCTTATTTGTGGGACGTGGCCAAAGCCTACAGTGCTTTCAACAACGCATGCGATGTCCTGAAGGCGGAAAGTCCCGCGCTAAGACAAAGCCGGTTGCTTCTATGCGATTTGACCGCCCGCGTCGTGCAAAAAGGATTGGATTTATTGGGAATCAAGACGGTGGAACGGATGTAAAGCGGAGAAATAATTGATGCCGGCACCGGACTCGGCTAAGTTATCTCGATGAATGAAAGGCAGACTCAAGGCGGCGATAACGTCGATCCGCTGCGCCGGCGGCCAGTGCTGCGGATGCTCCGCAACTGGCGCTTGCGGCACCGGCATCCCTTTAATTTTTTCATCCACCTTGTGGGTATCCCATTGGCCGTGACCGGCATTGTCCTACTATTATTCGATGCCGAGGCATGGATCTGGGGAATTTCGTGCTTGGTGGTCGGCTACGTTTTGCAGTATGCCGGCCACCGGGTGGAAGGCAATGATGTCGGCGAATGGGCGGCAGTCAAGCGCGTGCTTGGATGGCCATACATTTCGATTTCGCCGCGCTACGAAAAATAGGCGGAAGAATACGAATCAGGGCACTTGCGCACCTCATGCACCTTGTGCCGTGCGGCAAATCGGCCCAAAATTCCCATTTTTCCCGGCAACTTCGGTATTCGCCATTTTCCTTTCCTAATCGGCATACTCGGCACAAGCGGCAAAATTTTCCTGAACGGCAAAGCCGGGACAGCCGATATACCCACTACCAACCGTAATTCACGCATCCTTGCGCTGGGGAGTAAACACGATGCGCTGGAAAATTGTGGTAGGGGGACTGGCACTGGCAGTGGCCACCACGGTCGGCTGCAAGCAGCAGTGCTACATGACCGAGCCGGACCTCGACAACTACCGCAATCTGATGCCCGCCGGTCTGGAAACAGATGTGAAGGCGTCGATCGTGCCTTCCGGGTCCAGTACGCCGGCCCCGGCCACCGTGAACCATTCGGAGCGGGAGATCCGCAAAATGTCACTGGCCGAGGCGATCTCCCTGGCCCTGGAAAACGGCTCGATTGGAGGGCCAAATCTCGACGTCGATAACGGTGGCCGCGCGAATATTAGCCTGGCATCGTTTAGCGGCCGGCAGGTATTTGCTCCGGAAAACAGCATTCGCGTCCATGCGCTGGACCCGGCCATCGTCGCGACGGACATCGAAGCGTCGCTGGCCAAATTCGACGTCCGCTGGAATTCCAGCCTGACCTGGAATACGACCGACCGGGCAGTGGCGAGCCCGTTCGAACGATTTCAAGCCCAAAGCTCGAATATCAATTTCATTCAAACCGACGACGCCCAATTCCGAACCAGCCTTCTCAAGCCGTTGCCCACCGGGGGCGTGGCGGGCATCACTTTTACGACCGATTATGAAAATACCAACCTGCCAGCCCGCGTGAACCCCTCGTACCGGCCCAATGTGCAGTTTCTGTTTGAGCAACCGCTACTGCAGGGTTATGGGGTGGAAATCAACCAATTGCGGGCGGCCCATCCCGGCAGCGTACTGACTCCGTTTCAGACCGGCGGCCGGGTGGAAGGCATTCTGATCACACGGCTGCGCTATGACCAGCAACGGGCCGAGTTCGAACGCCTAGTGCACATCATGCTGGTCAACGTCGAAATCGCCTACTGGAGGTTGTATGGATCGTACTGGGAACTCTACAGCCGCGAACAGGCACTGCGCCAGTCATTTGAAGCCTGGAAGATCAACAAGGAGCGCTTCGAATATGGCCGGATTCCGATTCAGGACCTGGCGCAAACGCGCGGGCAATACGAATCATTCCGGGCGCAACGGCTCGCCGCCCTGAGCGCGGTGCTGGAGGACGAACGCCAGTTGCGCCTTTTGATCGGTCTGGAGGTGGAAGATGGGAAACAACTAGTGCCGATCGACTCACCGACCTTGACCCCGTACAAGCCGGACTGGGCGACCGCGGTGAACGACGCCCTGGCGCTGAGGCCGGAGCTGGTGCTGGCGCGGCAGGATCTGAAATTTCGCCAGTTGGATTTAATCAGTCAAAAGAACCTGTTGCTGCCGGATTTGCGCTTCACGGCGACCTATGACATCAACGGTCTGGGGAGCCGGCTTGACGGAGGCGCCAACGACACTTCCAACGCGCTGCACGACCTGGCGACCAACGCAACCAACGACTGGGCGCTCGGCTTGCGGTTCGACTACGTACTGGGTTACCGGGATGCCAACGCGGCCGTTCGGTCCGCCAAGTTGAACCTGGCCCGCAGTTATGCGGTACTCAAGGACCAGGAAAGGCGGACGGAACAGTTCCTCGCCAAGCAATACGCCGACCTGACTCTATACTACGAGACGATTCTGGCCCAACGGTCGCAACGGGAAGCAACAGCACTGGCCTTGCAAGCGCGGTTCAAGGAATTCCTGGCGGGAAAGGGTACTCTGGATTTCCTGCTGGAAGCGCAGCGGATCTGGGCGGATGCGCTGCGCGATGAATTTGGAGCCATCGTACGATACAACAGTGCCCTGGCCCTATTCGAATTCGCCAAGGGGACCATCATGCAGCACGACAACGTGGTCATTGCCGAGGGCCCGTTGCCCAAATTTGCCCAGGTTCGGGCCGTGGACCATTATAACGAGCGCAGCAAGGCGTTGGTTCTGCGCGAGCGGGATCTGGTGAAACCGGCGGTATGCGAGGCCGAAGGGAAGACCTATATCGGAGTACCCGAGCTTCCCGCAGCGACGGCGCCGTCGGTCCCAGCGGCGCTGGAAGGGCAAAAGAACCTGGAGAAACTGCCGGAAAATGTGCAACATGAAAGCACCATTCGCCAGCATGTTACGCCTGAATCGAACGGCGCAAGCGCAGATCCTCTGATCCCGGGCGAAGTGCCTGAACAATTTCGCGTTCCCAGGATCGTACCGGTACCGAACGGCACGCAAGCGCCAGTCCCCGAAAAGCCCGGCAAACCGGGTCCCGAGCGCAAGCCCGGCGTCAGCAGCATCCATTCCTTGCCGATGACATCCGGCCCGGAACTAAGCCAACTTGACACCGTACGTCCTGCGGTCACCGGATCGAACGCGGCGGGCACGAGCGAAAGCAATCCGAATAGGCCGCAAATCATTAATATTCAGGATCCGAAATAGTCTTGCGAATCTTCCTGTACGAATTTACTTGTTGCTCTGCGCTGAGCCAGCAACCGGCGGCGGCCCTGTCCGACGAAGGCAGGGCGATGCTGGGCGCGCTGCTGGAGGATTTCCGCGGCATCGGGGGTGCCCATGTCGTGACGATGCAAACCGCCGCGCGCGCCTTCCCTCGCCCGGCGCCGGGCGTTCGGGTCGTTGACGCGGGGGATGAAGAGACCACTTTTCGCGAATTGGCCGGCAGCGCCGAATTCACGCTGGTCATCGCACCGGAGTTGGACGAGATACTTTCTACCCGCTGCCGGTGGGTGGAAGAATCCGGCGGCTGCTTGCTGGGCCCGACTTGCAGCGCGGTCCGCTTGACCGGAGACAAGTGGGCCTTATGCAATCATTTCCGGCAACACGAGATTCCAACTCCGGATAGTCTGCTCTTTGATGCCGGACGAGCGATACCGCAATGCCGTTATCCGGCGGTTTGGAAACCCCGTCATGGCGCCGGCTCATGGGCGACATATCTGATTCGTGGCCCGGAAGAATGGCTGCCGTGCCGGCTACAAAGGGAAAAAGAGGTCTTCCACGGGGAAAGTCTCGTGCAGCCCTTCGTGCCCGGACTGGCGGCAAGCATTTCCTTCTTGATCGGACGGGCCGATTGCATTCCTCTGGTGCCGGCGGAACAGCAATTGTCAGCGGATGGTCGATTTCATTATCGGGGAGGCCGGTTGCCGTTGCCCCATGACCTCGCGGCGCGGGCGATCCGGTTGGCACAGCGGGCTGTGGCAACGGTTCCGGAACTGAGAGGCTATGTCGGCGTCGACGTGATTTTGGGTGATGCGGCGGACGGCAGCGGGGATTTGGTGATGGAGATCAATCCACGGGTCACTACTTCTTATATCGGCTTGCGCGCCCTGACCGGTGGGAACCTGGCAGAGTTGATACTGCAGTTAGTTCAAGGAAAAAAACCGGCGGAGATTCGCTGGAAAAATGCCGTGGTGCATTTTCAGGCGGATGGGACGGTTACGCTGCTGGCTCGTTAGGCCAAGTGAGATTGGCCGGCCGCCTGTGCCTTCAAAGGCGAATAGTAGATTTGAATAGACGCCGAAGTGTCAACGAGACGGCCAAAAAATGGCGACTTATTGCGACAACGTTGCGGACAACGATTCGAGATGGGCAGCAAAGGTGTTCCGAGTACGGATAACAGCCATCCCTCATTTGTCCTTGGTCTTTGCTCATTAGTGACAGGCGTTGGTCATTGGAGATCGGTGGTTTCGTCGTTGCAGTCATTGCGTGCAATGCAGGCCCCTCGGGGTGCGTGCAATGACGCAACGACGCCATCACTGGTCAAGATCAATAGTCATTCTATTCCACGCTGCCATTCAGCGCCACGTCCACATACTCCACCGATTGGCCGCTGTTGGGCGCGAAGCTATAGATCCGGAAAGTAACCGCATCGAGTGCCTGGAACGCATCGCTGCGCAGGTCGACGGTGAAATCCGTGAGTTCGGGCCGCTGCGTCGGGACCGCCATGCTGGCGATGTCGGCGGCGAAATTATCCAGGCTGGACCGTAACACCCAGCCCCGGGGTGTCGCACCGCCGCCGCGCGCCGCGCGGAATGTCAAACTGTCCAGGTTGAGAAAAAAATCCAGGTCGGCGGCGACCGTGAACTCGAAGTATCGGCCCCCCGCCACCGCTTGGCTAGGATTGGTCGAATCGCCCGGGTCAATGCGCAGCACCGGCCGGCCATAGGCAGGATCGCGGTCCGCAATGAAGGGCTCGCCGGGGGATGGGAGGCTGGAACTCAGCGAGACATCGGTTGCAATCGCGTTATCCGCGAGGATGGTCGGCTCGAAACCGGGCCCCGCCCTTTGATCCGTGGTCGTCGTGGGCGTAGGGAAAGTATACTGGACGATGATATCTCCCCGGACCTGGCCGGCACCGGCGAAAATTAACAGGAAGCCGGCGAGGAGCGCCAGCGACCGGCACCGAACTATGAAAGGCGTCATGATGGAATCTCCCAGAAAAAAAGATTAAAGGATCACTCTTGCCGCGAAACCAATCCGGGCATTAAATCATTTCGAAATCATCGGACCCGAATAGCAGATCGATTGCATGCCGGTGCGCGTCGCCACGGGCCTTGGCAAGGAACAAAGCCGTGTCGGCAAAGTCGATCGACTCGAATGGCGATACGCCCCTGCCCGGGCTGCCTCCCCCGGGACTCCCGCCAGAGACCGTGACGCGGATCACATTCGAGGGCGCGGAATCGCCGGCCGCATTGAAGGACCGCACCCGATAGTAGTACACCCCGGGTTGTGCAACCGAATCGGTCCAGTTGTTGAGGTTGGGATCGCCGACACGCGGGGAGACCGGTTCGTAAGGACCCCGTAGCGCCGTGGAGCGCTCGACCACATAGCCGAGGGCGGTGTAAGCATTTGCGGTCCGCCAGTCCAGATGTACGTCTAAACCTTGAGCCCGGCCCCGTAGCTGCAGCGGCCTTCGAGACGCCAGCGCGCTCTCATCCCCCTCCGTATACCCCCAGGTCCGAATGTCAAAGAGGGCCCAGCGTGAGCTCGTCGCCCCCGTGAACCCGACAAACGCCGTGTCGCTTCCCACGATATGGGCAATGTTCACAACATAGCTGACCGTATACGACGGTTCGCCCGGTAACTCGGTGTCCGTAATCGTCTCTTCCAGAGTGGTGCCGTCATAGGTCAACGTGACCCGCTTGGTCCGCTGGTTGTTCAGCTCGATTTCGGTTCCGTCCAGATTGACCGATTGGTCGGGCGCGTCGGGAGTTGGATTGGGCGGAAGGGCGGGATCCCGGACGGTGGGCGACCGGCCGCCGGTGAAGATACCGGTCGAGTTGCCGCCCTCGCCGGCGCTGTCGACGAGGTCGAATTTGATCGCCACGCTCCGGACGATGCCCCGGCTTATACCGGGTGCCGCGGGGCCGTAACCCAGTCCGCCCCCTCCGGGCCCCACGACGCTGGTTTCCCGCGGGTCCGTCTGCATAATGAAAGTGAAACCCTCGCCCCGGTCGACCCCTTCGTGGATGCGGAATGTGAAGGTGGTGGTAAAGGTGCGGATGCCCACGCGCTGCAGGGCAAAGATGCTGCCGGCCTGGTTAGTCCCATCCGCGAGACGGGCGACAGCCTCGGCAAAATGGCCCGACCCATTCTCTTGCAGACCGGTCAGGTCCGTGAAACCGGCCGAATGATCGATTTGTATCGGCCCGATCGTGGCGGTAACCACGTTTGAGGAACGGCTGACTTCCATCATGTTGAAAGCATCGACGCGGTACAAGTAACGCCCTCGCTGCAGCCCCATGCCATGATTGTCGTCTCGGTAGCTGGTTTGATTCGCCGCGACCATGTCGGCCAGTTCGAACGCGCCCCCATCCGTCGACCGGTAGATTTCGTACCTAGCATCCGCCTCTGGTACTCGGGTCCAGTTCAGGCTAACTGCCGAACCGCCGACATCCGCCACGGACAAGGCGGGTCTGGGAATCAGTGTAGTGCCATCGGCGACCTTGGAAGGTTGGGACTCCCCGTGCTGGTTCAGCGCCGTTAACCGGTAGAAATACCTTGTGGAAGGAGTCAGCCCGGTGTCCGTAAACGTCGTCGACTGGCGGAAAACGGTGGCGATGGTCATGAACTGCCCGCCCTGGATAGCGCGCTCAATCCGGATCCCGGTCGCGTTGGCAGCCTTGTTGGTCCACGACAGGACCAGCTGAGTGTCGGCGTGGTCCGCTTCGGGCTGGACGCTGAGATTCGATGGAGCGTCTGCCGGTGGCTGCCCATCGTCGTCGAACAGCCCGTAGACATCGAGCCGGTACTGCGTGCCCAGGTAGACGTGCCCGTTGGTCACGGTGGGGTTGATGAATTTGACCGCGTTGCCCGCGAGGTCCCGCCGGCTGGTTTGGTTGCTGTGATACAGGACCTGACTGACATCGGCAGCATTATAGGCAAAAAGCTCCGCCGGACCCAGGTCGCTCCGTTCGCCGCGGAGGTGAACATCCGCGTCCCAGACGATGCCGTCTTGCGCTCCGTTAGCCGAAATGACCGGTTGTCCGCCGGGGAAGGGGAAGTTGGTGTTTGCCGGGCTTTGGCTCGCAAGCCGGAGCATCGGAGTGCCTTTGCCATCGGCAGGAGCGACCAGCTCGAATGATTTCAGGACATCTCCGGAGCCGTGGTAATAGAGATATCCAATCCGTACCAGCTGCTCCATCGGAAGATCGGCCCGGTTTTCCCAGAAAGAAGGCGAACCCCAGACTCCCGCGACGCCGGTGCGGAATACCTGGATGACATGGTCCTCTCCGGGAGCCGGCATAATCGGCGGACCATTGTAGCCGCCCATGTTGTCCCGATCGATGAGGTAGATGTTGCCGGACTTGCCGGTTTCGACGGCCAGGTTGCGGAATTGCCCGCGCCCCACATCCGGGAGCAATATCGTCGCCCCCGATCCCAGGTCGGTATCGCCCTCATTGAGCGCTTGTTGATCGCGCGGCGTGAAGAAATCCGCCAGTTGCAGGCCCTGGCCCGTGGACAGTTTGAGCACGCTTTCGCCATAATCCCGGCCGGCCGCGCCCGACTGAATGGTAAACGTGATGCCGTCGGAGATTTGGCCGACGGAACTGGGCGGGTGCAACTGGAAGGTGAAGCGGGTGGAAAAGTGGGTAATATCGACCTTCTCGTTGGCGAAGATGCTGCCCGATTGATTGGCCGCATCGGTCAGCCGGGCCACGTTCTCCACGAACACCGGCCGGGCCATGAGATCCCGCCCGACCGCGGTATTGGCCGTGAGGTCGCTGTGATCGCCGAATCCCGCCGAGTGATCGATCTCCTTGCCGTAGGTCCAGGTCCGGATGTCCAGCGTGCCCCAGGTTCCTCCCGTGCCGCCGGTGAAGCCGACGTAAGCCGTGCGGCCCCCCACCTGCGCCGGGATATCCACGGGATAGGAGGTGGTAAAGGTATGTTTCGGGTTGGTTAAATCTGTAATCGTCTCGCTCAACATTTTGCCGTCATAAGTCAAGTTGACCTCAAAGGTGTGCGGGGGATTGGCAAGCCCGTCCGCCGTGAAGTCGATACCGCTCGGGCCCAGGTCCGCAACAAAGTCGCCCGGTAGGAGATTATCGTTAACCGGTTCATGCCCGTTGGTATACAGGCCGGTGGAGCTGCGGCCGCCGGAGGGCGTCGGCTTGAAGGAGTCGAACTTGACGGCCACGCTCTGGCGGATGGGCGGAACGCCCGCATAGTAGTCGAGGCCGCCGTAGCCCAGGCTGCCGCCCGGCTGGCCGAGTGCCAGCGGCCCACGGGCGAAAGCGGTAAACCCGCCGTTGCCCGTCGAGAAAAAGAGGTTGCCCTGCGCGTCCACCGCCGGGCCGCCGCCGCTCTGCCAGATGCCCCCCAGGCCGTTATCCGGCGAGGTATTGAACCAGCTTCGCAGGGAAAGGTCCTCGGCGCCGTAGGCGATGACCCAGCCGTGATACGGCTGGTTGTCGCCGTGCGAAGCGAAAGAAACGTAAACTACGCCGTGGGACAAGACGAGACTGGGCCGCTGCAGCGCCCGCATCGAGTTGAACGGAACCAGGCCCGGCTTACCGGTTGCCTGGCCCTGCCCCTCGCCCGCAACGACGATTTTCGTGTCATCGATGTAATTGCCGGCCACCAACATCGTATCCCCGATTGTTACGGGTTTAATCCGGTCCGCGCCGGTGTTGGTGTCCAGGGCATACAGCGTGTGCACGTAATGAGCGCCGTCGGGTCGGACCTCCTTGGTCTTCGCCACGACGTAGAGGGTACCTGACGCCGGGTCGATGACCGGCGTACCAGTGATGCCGGCAAACGGTACGATGTCCGAAGAACCGATATCCTGGTAGGGAACCGGCGTTATGCCCGCATTGGTAGCGACAAAGCTCCGGTGCCAGAGCATGCCCCCGCCCTTGGCGGGGTCGGGCTGGTCGGCATCAAACGCATAAACGCTGTCGTTCTCGGTGGCGGCGAACACCACATTGTGCCGGATGCCGTTCATGTTAACGCCGGCTTTGTAGAGCGGCTGGGCGTAGATGTAGCCATCAACCGGGTAAGAAAAGAGCCGGCCGAACTGATTGGCGTTCACGTTGGCGGGCGTCAGGATCTCCTCTTGCGCATTGAGGGCCGTGCGCAGGTTGTCGTTGTGGAAGGTCAACACATCGACATTTGCCGGGGCCAGGCGGGGTTCCAGGGCTTCAACGAGCGGGCGAAAAGCTTGACGACGGCGCGTGGGGCGTTTCGACTCCTTGAAAGAGTGGGGATGCTTGCTCGTGGTCCAACGCATAGGTGTCCTCCCTTTGAAAACATGAACGAAAGTGCAATGAAAAAGCGCCTTGACCTGCTTTCCGATGGCGCCCGGCCCAATCCCGGTCAGCCGAAGCAGCTGACCGAAGACGGACGCAAAACGGCTACGAAGAGCAGGCAGATCGGAGCTTGTGCGTAGCGTTCCTCAATGCCCAGCGAAAAACCAATCTGTCAAATTTGGAATCATCTACTGGTTTACCCGATGGGAATGGCGTTGTCAACAAAAAATCTGAGAAAAACGTGAGAAAAAGGGCGGCAGCGCTGCGTGGCCACCTTCTTATCAGAGCGCGTCTTCTGCAAGGCAATCGCCGTGCGGCGCGCTCGCTACTTCGGCATCTCGTTGGACTTGTTTATTCCGGTAAACTAACGGATCTGGCTTGGGAAAGATAGAATCAGGGAAAACGCACACGCTATTACCGCGCCTAACCGGTGACCGATGCCGTTGACGAAGAAGAATGCTTTATGTCGTTTTGCTTTTTTCCTCTTATCCTGCATTCCGGCGGGACGCCTCCCCGTAGACGCCGCTGGTCCGGTAATGGGCGATCCCGTGCAGGCGGACCCGGTAACTCCGCAGGCGGTTCTTCAAGGTTTGCGTCGCTTTTATGAACAGAGCGCCCGCCCCGACGGATCCTTCACTCCCGGTATCGATCCAGATTACCTGGGTATGGCAGATACAGCCTATAGCGACCTGGCGGCCGTAACCTATGCCGTAGTCATCCACAAGACTTTCGGCTGGAGATTACCGCATGAAGATCGAACCATTGCACTCTTGCTGTCCCGGCAAAAGGCCGATGGGTCATTCTTTAACCGGTCGGGCACCGTGGCCCCGGACTCCGCCCAGGGGCGGGTCTATAACACGACACAGGGCCTGGTGGCGTTGCGCGCCCTGGGCCAAAAGCCGCGCTACAATCCACTCCCGATTTTCGAAGCGGTGATGGAGAAAGACTACAAAACCTTGCCGGCCTATTCTACTAGCTTCTTTCCCCTGGCCTTTTTGGCTTATGGCAAACCGATTCCGGCCGCTTTGGACCGCAAAATGCGCGCCACCATGGTCCAGGCGGAGGATGGCTATCTCCACAATCACATTGCCACGACCTTTCACGCAGCCCACTATTATCGGCTAATCGGCAAACCGACCCCCAAAGCGCAAGCGATCCTGGACCGGGTCGTGCGCGACCAGAAACCCGACGGCAGTTGGATGCTCAACCAGCCGGCGCGCGATCGCCATGCCACATTCGATGCCGTCTTTACCCTCCATCAATTGGGGCAACAAAGGGCCGACTGCCGCCAGGCGGTTGCGAAGGCCGCCTCCTGGGTCTTGACATGCCGCAATCCCGATGGCGGATTCGGACATTATCCCGGTTCTCCCTCCGATGCCGATGCCGTCTATTTTCATGCCGGAACCCTGGTAATGGCCGGCTACCTTAAACCCGCCGACCCGCTGCCGGCCGATCCCCATCTTCTTTCTTGGGGTCACTTGATGCCATTGCCCAATTCGGATGCGCAGCCCGCACCGAAACCCGGCGAGCCGGCACAAAACCGTGGGCCAGGCTGGATTAGCAGCCTGGCATTCAGTCCGGATGGCTCAATGTTGGTAACAGGGCAATCCGATGGTACCGCCCGGCTGAGAAATCCGCGCAAAAATCAAGAAATCTCCTGCTCTCATGGCCATCGCGATGCCGTTATATCGGTGGCATTCTCACCGGATGGAAAACTGCTGGCCACCGGCAGTTTCGATCACGACACCCGCTTGTGGGACGTGGCCACCGGCCGAAAAGTTACCGTGTACACAGGCCACCGGGGAGTGGTGATGAGCGTAGCCTTTAGTCCGGATGGAAAAATTTTGGCTTCAGGAAGCATCGACGGTACGATCAAACTGTGGGACGTCCCAAAAGGCGTCGTGCGAATAACATTGACCGGGCACAGATCCTGGGTCAATGCCCTGGCTTTTCACTCCGACGGCCGAACTCTGGCCTCGGCAAGTTCCGACGGCACCATTTGCCGCTGGGATATTACGGGCTCCGGCACAAAAACCGCGGTGGATCAGGCCTCCACAGCCGAGATTCGTTCTCTGGCGTTTTCTCCCGACAGCCAAGCCCTTGCCGCCGGGATCCGCTATGGCGAACTGGTGGTTATGCCCATGTCGGGGCCGCATGCGTTCCGCCGCTGGCAGGCGCATCAAAGTGACATCTGGTCCGTCGCCTTTTCTCCGGACGGCAAGTATCTCTTTACCGGCAACGGCGACTGGAACCAACCCGGCGAAGTGAAACTCTGGGAACTCGCAAACGGCAAATTGGCCAGAAGTTGGCAGCATACCGGCGAAGTCTTGGCCATCGCCTGCTCACCGGACGGCAAATGCCTGGCAGCCGGCGGCGCGGACGGAAATCTTAAGATGTGGGCGCTGGACCATTGACCAACAGGTTGCACGATTTGCGGATAGATGGGCCCACCAGGATTCGAACCTGGAACCAAGGGATTATGAGTCCCCTGCTCTGCCGTTGAGCTATGGGCCCCCTTCTGGCGCCTTTTGTAAACAGTATCGCAAGTTTAGCCGGAATCCCCGC
>Ga0306920_100000343_pt1 | contig 54048 bp, 49 predicted proteins | sample flu12Cox44000170_FD_204666 | JGI IMG/M metagenome (GOLD analysis project Ga0306920, IMG submission 204666) | Lab enrichment of tropical soil microbial communities from Luquillo Experimental Forest, Puerto Rico - flux4day.12C.oxic.44.000.170 (v2)... | ecosystem: Environmental > Terrestrial >... | reverse complement strand
GGCGGTCTGCCTGATCCGCTCCTCGCGCTGCCTGGGGTCGAAGCTCCCGTCCGGCTTGAGCCCCATGTGATCCAGCCGCTCCGTCGCGGCCGCGCTCGGACAGATCGCGTTCACGGTGATGCCCGCGGGCGCGAGCTCCTGGGCCAGCGACTGGGTGAAGCCGATGATCCCGAACTTCGAGGAGCAGTAGGCCGCGCGGAGCGCGCCGCCCTTCTTGCCCCACTGCGAGGACATGTTGATGATGCGCCCGCGCACGCGGCGCTCGAGCATCGAGCGCGCGACGGCCTGCGAGGTGATGAACGTGCCCTTGAGGTTCGTGTCGAGGACGGTGTCCCACTGCTCTTCGGGCAGCTCGACGACGGGCGTCTTGTCGAGGCTGCCCGGCGCGCCGGCGTTGTTCACGAGGATGTCGATGCGCCCGAACTCGCCCAGGGCGTCGGCGACCACCTTGGCCATCTCGCTCTGCGAGCGGACGTCGGCGAGCGCGGTCGTCACCCGGCGCCCGCGCTTCCTGATCTCGTCCGCGACCGCCTCGACGCCGCCCCACGCCCCGGGCTTCAGCACGGAGGACACGCGCAGCCCGGTCGCGATCACGTCGGTCAGGATGAGATCGGCGCCCTCGTCAGCGAATCGCTGGGCGATGGCTCGACCGAGCCCGTGCTCGCCGCCGGCCCCCGTCACCATCGCGATCTTGCCGTCGAGCCGCCCCATCAGTCGCCTCCCGTCGTCGAAGCGTTATCCAGCCGTCACGCCCGTCGCCAAGAAGCGATCGGGGCGGAACGGCGCCAGGGTGGAGCTGGGCTTGTCGCGCACGATCTCGTCGGCCATCAAGCGGCCCAGCAACGGGCCCAGGGTGATCCCGCTGTGCGTGGCAATCATCCAGCCGTTGGCGAGGCCGGGGATGCGGCCGGCGATCGTGTGCTTGTCGCCGGGCATCGGGCGCACCCCGATCCGGCTGTCGGTGATCCGGAGCGAGCGCGCCGCGGGGAACACGCGCCCCGCACGCTCGAGCAGCAGCGCCGACAGCGAGGCCGGCGCGCCTCCGTGCGTCGCGAGCGTGTCGACGTCCTCGGCGCCCAGCAGGAGCCCGCCGCCCGCGTCGGGCCGCAGATGGATCCCCGGCGCGTGCACGACCCGGCCCAGCGCCGCCGCGGGGCGGGAGGTGACCGCCAGCAGGCCGGGCACGCGGCCGACCGGGATGGAGACTCCGAGCGGCTCGAGGAACGCCTGGGTCGCCGGGCCCACGCAGACGAGGAACGAGCGCGCCGTCACCTCGCCGTCGTCGAGTGCCAGGGCCTCGACGCGATCGCCGCGCGTGCGAAGCGACCTGACGGTCTTGCCCTCGCGCACCTCGGCGCCGCGCGCCGAGGCTGCCGCGAGCAGGCGTCCGATCAGGCGTGGGGCATCGAGCCAGGCGTCGGCGGCGAAGAATGCCACGTCGCGGACCGCGTCCGGGATAGCCAGGCCGGGCTCGAGCTCGACGGCGCGCGCGCGGCTGATCCACTCGGCCGGGTAGCCGCGGCTCGCCAGACGTTGGACGCGCTCGCGAAGCTCACGCTCGGCGTCGCCGCCATCCGCCCACTCGAGCGAGCCACCGTCGTGATAGCCGGCGTCGCCGCCCAGCTCGCGCGACAGCTCGCGATGGGCTGTCATCCCGGCCGCGTTGAGCCGATGGTACGCGTCCGGCTCCTTCCGGACCGAGTTGAGCCACGCGAACGAGGTGCCGCTCGTCCCGCCGCCGGGCGGGCCGGCGTCGAGCGCCAGCATGCGCGCGCCGGCCCAGGCGGCCGCGTAGACGGCCGAGGCGCCCACGATCCCGAGTCCGACGACCGCAACGTCGCAATTCATCGGCGACCTCCTGTGCCGACCAGCTCCCGCACCGCGGCCGCATTATAGTAGTCACCGGGCTCTCACGACACGCTCGAGCTCGCGAGCCTCACGCCGGCCACACACTGACCGCGTCGGGAGGGAAGTGCAGGCGAGGGCGCTGGCCCTCACGCCACTCGCCTCCGCGCGCCAGAAAGAGCAGGATGCGCTGCTCGTCGCTCAGCGCCACCCGGGCCTCGTACCGATCGCCCACGAACAGCAGCGCCTCGACCACGCCGGCGAGCGTGTGCCCCTGCGCCGCCGGCCGCTCGGGCGAGGCGACCTCGATGTCTTCCGCCGCACTGCCACGTGGGCCCGCGCGTGTTGCCGTGTCCGGCGAAGTACTCCGGGAACTCCTGGGCGTCCCGGCCGTAGATCTGCGCGAGAACGCGCGCGCCCGCGGCCGGCTCTCGCTCCTCGACCCCGCCCAGACGCTCGCGCGCGTAGGTCGTGAAGTTGCGCTTCGATTCCTCGCCGTCGTTGATGATGTCCAGCCCGACGGCTGCCTGCCGCGCGACGACGTCGGCGACCGCGCCGCGGACGCGCGCGGCAAACACCGCGAGATCGTAGGGGCGGCCGCTGTACCGGGCGATCAGCAGCTCGCGCAGATCGTCGGGCCGCGTCAGGCTGCCGGCGTGCGTCGTCAGGATGCGGTCGGTACTGCGCTCCACCGTTCGCGTAAGATAGTCGCGCCCGGGAGCCCGGTCAATCGAGTGATAGGAGAGATCAGTGATAGGAGGGATCGCATGATCTCGAGGCGTGACGTGCTGCGTACGGCCGCGGGCGCCGGTGCCACCGGACTCCTGGCCTCCGCGGGCCGCCTGGCCCACGCCGCGCCCGCATCGCCGGAATGGGAGCAGATGGCCGCGGCAGCGAAGAAAGAAGGTAAGGTCTCGGTCAACACCTTCACGGGCCAGGGCTACGCGCGCATCCTCGAGCTCTTCACGCAGGCCTACCCGGACATCAAGCTGGAGCACACGAATCTGAGCTTCAGACGAACAGCCGCTTCGTGGGCGTCGAGCCGGGCGATCCCCAGGCGGTCGTGCCGCCGGGGCTCACGCTCTTGCAGATCGACGCCGAGGAGTAGCTGCCGGAGCTGATCGAGACACCCAGGACATCTCGCGCCAGCTGATCAGGTAGGCAGCGACGCCGCCTCGATTTTGGTGCCGCCGCGCAGGAGCGACGACAGGAATGCCACGACCAGAAGCGCCAGGCACGCGAGGTAGGCCACGTTCATCGACGCCACGAACGCTTCGGGCTGCGCGGCACTCGGCGTGGCGCCGGCGACACCGGAGTAGTAGCGAAACGCCAGGCTCAGGAGCGCGCCGCCCAGCGAGATCCCGAGCAGCGCTGAGATGCCGAAGACCGTCTGGACCATGCCGGTGGCGAAGCCCCGGTACTCGCGGGGTACCGAACCGATGATCGCCGCCTGGTTCGGTGTGTTGAAGAATCCCGAGCCGACGCCGAGGAGCGCCATCATGAGCGTCGGCAGGATCCAGTGCGAGTCCACGCGAAGGAAGAACCCGATCGCGAAGGCGCTCATCGTCGCCAGGACGCCGATCGACGCGGGCACGCGCGGGCCGATGCGATCCGTGAGCCGGCCGCTGACCGTGGCCAGGCCGATCGTGAAGACCGGCGCCGCCAGGAAGATGAGCCCCATGAACGACGCCGCGAAGCCCAGGACATCCTGGATGTAGAACGGCAGCACGAAGCTCATCACGCTGATCGTGGTCGCGATGAGCAGCAGGCTCAGCACGCTGAACGTGAACATGCGGATCGAGAAGAGCGTCAGATTCACGACTGGGCTGACCGCCCGCCGCTCGTGCGCGAGAAAGCCGACCAGGGTCGCGAAGAAGACCACGGCCATGACGGTCGTGCGCTCGGCTCCGAGCGTCTCGACGCTGCGCCGATCGAGCAGGAGCGTCAGCATGACCGTGAGGGTGATCAAGAGCGCGGCCCCCAGATAGTCGACCGAGGGCGCGCGGCGCATGCCCGCCGCCGCGCGCGGCTTTCGAGCGCGCAGCGCCGTGAGGACGACGCCCGCAACGCCCAGCGGCACCATCAGAAAGAAGATCCAGCGCCAGTCGAGCAGGTCGATCACCAGCCCGCCGAGCGGCGGCCCGATCAGGAGCCCGGAGTGAAACCCCATCGTCATGTAGCCGTTCGCCCGGCCCTCCGAGCCCTCGGGCACCGCCTCCATCGCCAGCACGCGCGTCGCCGAGGCGATCATGGCCGCGCCGAGCCCCTGCACGAGGCGGAACACGATCAGCGCGAACGCGTTGGGCGCCAAGCCGCAGAGCACGAAGCTCACGGTCATGATCGCGAAGCCGAGGCCGTAGATGGCGTAGCGCCCGTGGATGTCGCCGAGCCGGCCGAAGACGACCGACAGGCTGATGCCGGCGAGCTGGTACACGATGAGGGCCCAGGAGATCGCGATGATGTCGGTGTCGAGCGCGACCGCGAGCGTCGGGAGCGCGACGACGAAGATCCGCGTGGCGACGCCGGTGAGGAACTGGCCCATGATCGCGTTCGCGAGCAAGAGCCGGTCCGTGCGAGCGGTCACGCCCGACATATTAGCGGACGGGCTCGGGCGGTTGGCGTAAGATTGCCGGCCATGAGCGAAGAGACTCTCCGCAAGCTGGCGATGCAGGTGCGCAACTGGGGGCGGTGGGGGTCCGACGACGAGATCGGCACCCTGAACTTCATCACACCCGACGCGGTCGCCGCGGCCTGCCGTCTGGCGACCACCGGAAAGGTCTTCGCGCTCGGCATTCCGCTCCAGCGTGAAGGGCCGCAGAGCGGCACCCGCCAGCGCTTCAACTCGATCCACACGATGTTCCGCGACGGCGGCGACGCGCCGCGTACGCCGGCCGAGGTCGTCGCGATGCAGGGCTACGGCGGCTCCGACGACTGGATCGTGATGCCGCTTCAGTGCGTGACCCAGTGGGACAGCCTCGCCCACGTCTTCTACGAGGGCAAGATGTTCAACGGCTACGACGCCGCTCTCGTCACCAGCAGCGGCACCTCGAAGAACAGCATCGACAAGACCAAGAGCCGGATCGTCGGCCGCGGTGTGCTCCTGGACGTCGCGAAATGGAAGGGCGTGCGCGCGCTCGAGCCGGGCTATGCGATCACGGCCGCCGATCTCGACGCGACCGCGGCGGCCGAGCGCGTCCAGGTCCGCCGCGGCGACCTGCTGATCGTCCGCACCGGCCACATGTCGCGCTATCTCGACCGCAACGACTGGCGCCACTTCGACCTCGACGACTCGCCCGGTGTCTCGGTGCACGCGGCGCCCTGGATGCACGCCAAGGAGATCGCCGCGATCGCCGCCGACAATTACGCGGTCGAGGTGCGACCCTCGGAGCTGCCGCCGTTTCGCAGCCCGTTCCACATCTGCGCGATCCCGAACATGGGGCTGAGGCTCGGCGAGATCTTCTACCTGGAAGAGCTGGCGGCCGACTGCGCCGCCGACGGCCGCTACGAATTCTTGCTGGTGGCGCCGCCCTTGCCCGTCACGCGCGGCGTCGGCACGCCGATCAACCCGTACGCGATCAAGTGACGCGGAGCGGTCGGTGCTGATCCGCGAGATCGTCGCCAACCACTACCTGATCCCGCTGCCGGTCGCGCTGTCGGACAGCACGCACGGGACGATCAAGGGCTTCGAGCTGGTCACCGTGCGCGTGCGGGACGCCGAGGGTGCCGAGGGCGTCGGCTACACCTACACGGTCGGGGCGGGGGGCGCCGCGGTGCAGGCGCTGGTGGCGCGCGAGCTGGCGCCGCTGCTGGCCGGGCGCGACGCCGACCTCATCGCGAGCCACTGGCAGGCGATGTGGTGGGCACTCCACTACGGCGGCCGCGGCGGCGCGCAGGCGCTGGCGATCTCGGCCGTCGACATCGCGCTCTGGGACCTTCGCGCGCGCCGCCAGGGCGCGCCGCTCTGGCGCGTGCTGGGCGGCTTCGATCCAAAGGTCCCGTGCTACGCCGGCGGCATCGACCTCGACTTTCCGCTCGATGCCCTGCTGCGCCAGACCGACGAGAACGTGGCCCGCGGGTTTCGCGCGATCAAGATGAAGGTCGGGCGCCCGTCGCTCTCCGACGACGTCGAGCGCGTGCGGGCGATGCGACGCCATCTCGGCCCCGACTTCCCGCTGATGGTCGACGCCAACATGCGCTGGTCGGTCGACGAGGCGATCCGCGCCGCGCGCGCCCTCGTCGAGCTCCATCCGGTGTGGCTCGAGGAGCCGATCATCCCCGACGACGTCCCCGGCCACGCGCGGATCGTGCGCGAAGGAGGACTTCCCATCGCGGCCGGCGAGAACCTTCATACGCTGTACGAGTTTCGTCAGCTGATTGCAGCCGGCGGCGTCACGTTCCCGGAGCCCGACGTGACGAACTGCGGCGGCGTCACCGCGTTCATGAAAGTCTGCCACCTGGCCGAGGCGTTCAACCTGCCGGTGACGTCCCACGGCGCGCACGACCTCACCGTTCACCTGCTGGCGGCGGCGCCCAACCGCTCGTATCTCGAGGCCCACGGCTTCGGGCTCGACCGCTTCATCGCCCAGCCGCTCCGGATCAAGGACGGCCTGGCCATCGCACCCGATCGCCTCGGGCACGGGATCGAGTTCGACTGGAAGGCGCTCGACGCGGCCCGGGCGAGCTGAGTCATGAGCCCGAGAGCCGCGCTCCCCGTGCTGCCGACGACCGTGGTCGGCAGCTTCCCCCAGCCGGAGTGGCTGATCTACCGCGACGCGCTGCTCACGGGCGGCGTGCCGCGTGTGCCGCGGCCGAGGCTCTGGCGCGTGCCGGAAGAGCTCCGCGAGCAGGCCCAGGACGATGCGACGCGGCTGGTCGTGCGCGACATGGAGCGCGCCGGTGTCGACATCGTCAGCGACGGCGAGGTACGCCGCGAGAGCTACTTCGCCTGGCTGGCTCCGGCCCTGACCGGGCTCGACGTCGACAAGCCGGGCACGGCCATCGCGCGAACGGGCCGGCCGACGCCCGTACCGAGGGCGGTCGGCCCGATCACGCGGCCGAAGCCCGTGCTCGCCCGCCACACGGCCTTCCTGCGAGCGCAGACCGAGCTTCCGATCAAGATCACCGTGCCCGGGCCGTTCACCTTGACCGCCCTCACGCAGAACGAGCACTACCCGGACGCGCCGAGCCTCGCGCTCGCGTACGCCGCGGTGGTCAATGCCGAGCTGCGCGATCTCAAGGCCGCGGGCGCGGATTTCGTCCAGCTCGACGAGCCGTATCTGCAGGCGTGGCCGGACCGGGCGCGCGAGTACGGCGTGGCCGCGATCGATCGCGCGCTCGAGGGAATCGACGGGCCCACGGTCGTGCATCTGTGCTTCGGGTACGCCCACACCGTCCGCGAGAAGCCGAGCGGCTACTCGTACCTGCCCGAGCTCGAGCGCTGCCGCGCCACGCACGTCTCGATCGAGGCGGCCCAGCCCCGGCTCGACTGCGCCATCCTCCGCGCGCTGCCGTCCAAGACGATCGTCCTCGGCGTGCTCGATCTCGGCGACGCGAACGTGGAGAGTCCAGAGACCGTCGCTGGTCGGATCAGGGCGGCGCTCGCGCACGTGCCCCCCGAGCGCCTCGTGCCCGCGCCGGATTGCGGCATGAAATACCTACCGCGCGAGCACGCGGTCGCCAAGCTCGAGGCGCTGGCGGCCGGCGCCCGGATCGTCCGCGCCGAGCTCGGCGGGGGAGTGGGTCGGCCGCGCGGCGCGTGATAGTCTTTTTCGCCGACTTCTGCTATGGTCCGGTGACTTTAGAGACCGCGACGTAGAGCTCAGCAGAACACCCGACAGGAGACTAGGATGAGCGAGCGCACCCGTGAGCCTGAACGCCTCTCTGGCGTCGACCGACGGACATTCCTGAAGCGCGCGGGCGCCACCGGCGCCGGCGCGGTCATCGCCTCTCGCATCTCGACGCCCGGCCGAGCCATCGCGCAAGACGCAACCGTACGGCCCGATCCCGCGGCCAAGCGCGGCGGCACGCTTCGCTACGGCATCCTGTCGGCGGCCGCCCACTTTGACGTGCATCAGTCGGGCACGGTCGCCAACATCGGCCCGCAGAGCCCGATGTACGACACGTTGATCCGCCGCAGCCCGAAGGACGGCCAGACGATCATCCCCGACCTTGCCCAGCGCTGGGACATCGCACCCGACGGCAAGAAATACACGTTCCATCTCCGCAAGGGCGTGAAGTTCCACGACGGCGCCGACCTGACCGCCGAGGACGTGAAGGCAACCTACGAGCGCATCTGTCGGCCGCCGAAGGGCGTGGTCATCCCGCGCACGCCGCTCTTCGCCACCGTCGGCGACATCGTCGCCGTGGATCCCTACACAGTCGAGTTCCGGATGACCCAGGCGCGGCCCAAGGCGTACATGCTCGGAGCGTTCTCGAGCGGCTGGAACATCATCGTGCGCAAGAAGTCGCTCGATGAGAATCAGGGCAACCTCCGGCAGGTCATGAACTACCCGGGCACCGGGCCGTTCAAGCACGTGTCGCGGCAGGACAAGGAAGTGTGGATCCAGGAGCGCAATCAGAACTACTGGAACAAGCCGCTGCCGAACATCGACCGGCTCGAGATCTATCATCTACCGCCGTTCTCGCCGGAGCTCGGCTCGTCGTTCCTGTCGGGCAAGATCGACTACGCGCGGCTGCTCGACCCGGTTTCGTGGCGGAAGGCCAAGGAGATGCCGGGGGTGACGGCGGCGGTGTTCAATCAATCCGTCATCCAGGCGTTCTGGACGAACATGGCGAAGAACAAGGCGCTCGCCGACCCGCGCGTGCGGCGTGCCATCCATCTGGCGATGGACCGTCCGGCCCTCATCGACGTCGTGAAGGACACGGCCCCGATGCAGATCGGCGGCTTCGTCTACCCGTTTCACGAGATGTCGACGCCGCGGGCGGAGCTCGTGAAGAAGCTCGGCTATCAGACGGACATCAAGCCGGCCGTGCAGGAAGCCCGGCGGCTCATGAAGGAAGCCGGCTACTCGAACGGCCTGAAGAACCTCGACTTCGTCGTCCGCGACATCGCGACCTTCAAGCTCTGGGCCGTCGCGATCCAGGCGATGCTGAAAGAGAACCTGAACATCGAGTCCAACCTGCGCGTCGTGCAGACCTCGGTCTGGTTCGACGAGGCCCAGGCCGGCAACTTCGACCTGGCGATCAGCGCGATCGTCTCGAGCCTGATGGACCCGTCCGATATCTTCAGCGCGTGGTACGGCAAGGACGGCCCGCAGAACTACTCGCGCTGGACCAACGCCGCGTTCCACGATCTGGCGAGTCAGATCGAGCGCGAGCTCGACGACAACAAGCGCCGAGTGATGGTCCGCAAGGCGGAGGAGATGCTCGAGGCCGATCCGCCGCTGATCCCGATCTCGTACGAGCAGATCTACGACGCCTGGTACAACAAGGTGCACGGCCAGAACCCGTCCACATTCTTCGGTATCTACGACGTCGTGCGATGGGACCAGGTCTGGCTGAGCTGAGAGCCGGCCGCTAGCGCGTGCGGAAGTACCTGGCGCGCCGGGCGATCTACGCCGCCGTCACTCTGCTCGGCGTCTCGCTCAGCATCTTCGCGATTCTGCGGGTCCTACCCGGGGACCCGCTCGTCGCGATCCTCGGCGTCGAGGGCCACGCGCAGATGAAGCCGGCCGACCGCGTGCGGATCATGGCCGACCTCGGCCTCAGCGACCCCCTGCCGATCCAGTACGTGCGCTGGCTCGGCGACATCGGCGCCGGCCGCCTGGGCAAATCGTTCTTCCGGGGCGACACGGTGTCGGAGCTCATCCGCCACCGCGGCCCGATCAGCGCGGAGATCGGCGTGCTGGCGCTGATGGTGTCGTGGCTGGTTGGGCTGCCGGTCGGAATCCTGAGCGCGTTCAAGCCGAACAGCCTGCCGGACGGCCTCGCGCGCGCGCTATCGGTCCTGTTCATCGCGATCCCTGGCTTCTGGCTCGGCATCCTGGTCGTGCTCGCGCTCTTGTTCTGGTTCGGCTACAAGGCGCCGATCATCATCGTGCAGCTCTGGCAGAGCCCCTGGCAGAACTTCCAGATCGTCGTCGGCCCAGCGGTGGTGCTCGGGCTGGCGCAGGGCGCCTACATCGCGCGCATGTCGCGCTCGTGCCTGCTCGAGGTCATCAGCGAGGACTTCGTGCGAACGGCGCGCGCCAAGGGCGTGCGCGAGTGGCTCGTGGTCATGCGGCACGCGCTGCCCAACGCGCTCCTGCCGGTCATCACGATCTCCGGCGTGCTGCTGGGCTTCGTGCTGGGCGGGTCGGTGGCGGTGGAGCAGGCGTTCGGCGTCCCCGGCCTCGGCCGCGCACTCGTCACCGCCGTGATCGAGCGCGACATCATCGTCGTTCAGAATCTGGTCCTTTTCTACGCTGTGATTTTCGTGGCCGTGAACGTCCTGGTCGATCTGAGCTACGCGTGGCTCGACCCGCGCATCCGGTATAGCTGAGGTCGTCATGAAGGACCTGGCGCTCGAGCTGGCCCGCTTCTCGCGGCGCAACACGCTGTCGGCGCTCGGCGGGCTGGTCGGGCTCTTGATCGTGTTCGCCGCAGTGGGGGCGCCGGTCTTGGCGCCGCGCGACCCGTTGAAAGCGGACTTCCGGCGCATGAACAAGCCGCCCGACGCGCAGAGCCTGCTCGGCACCGACCAGGTCGGGCGTGACACCCTGAGCCGAGTCATCTACGGCGCCCGCACGTCCCTGTTCGTGGCGTTCTCCGCGGTCATCCTGGGCACCACCGTCGGCTCGCTGTGGGGGGTCGCCTGCGGCTATCTCCGCGGGCGCTTCGACCTCGTCAGTCAGCGCATCATGGAAATCATGCAGTCGTTCCCCGACCTGATTCTGGCCATGGCGATCTCGATGGCGATCGGGACGGGTCTGCCCGCGGTGATCTTCGCGATCGCGATCACGCGCATCCCGTTCGGCGGGCGCGTGATCCGCTCGGTGGCGCTGTCCGTGCGCGAGATGCCTTACGTCGAAGCCGGCCGCGCCAGCGGCGCCTCGGCGCTGCGCGTGATGGCGTTTCACGTCTTGCCCCAGTGCGTCGCGCCTTACCTGGTGTTGGCCACGACGCATCTGGGTGTGGCAATCGTCATCGAGGCTGCGCTCGGCTTTCTGGGCGTCGGCGTGCCGCCGCCCACGCCGACCTGGGGCAACATGCTGGCCGACTCGATCACCGGGCTCGTGCCACCGTGGTGGCTGGCGTTCTACCCGGGACTGGCCATCACCCTGACCGTGCTCGCGTTCAACCTGCTGGGCGATGGCATCCGCGACACGCTCGACCCGCGCCTGTCGCCGGCCTTTCTCCGGATGATGACCGGCGGCCGCCGCGCCTGAGCGCGGCGCCGCCGGTCAGCGCTCGATCCGCAGATCCATCCCGAAGCACAGCGCGACGACGTGGCCGTCGTGCACCGTGTGGCGGCCCGCGAGCTCGAGCTCACCCGTCGCGACTCGGTGACGGCCGGGCTCGAGCTCCTGACAGCTCACCGTCCGGAGCGCCATCGCCAGGCCGCGACCGACGACCTTCGAGCACGCTTCCTTCAGTGCCCAGAGAATCGCCAGGCGCTCCTCCGTCGGGCGCGAGCCGAGCAGGCTGTCGCGCTCGTGGGTGAACTGATCGGCGAGTCGCCGAAGGCGAGGGGACATCTCCTCGATGTCCACACCGACCCGCGATCCGACGACACTCGAGGTCGCCGCGCAGACGAACCGCCCCTTGTGAGAGAGGGAGCAGTCGGCCACGACGCCGGCGGTCGTGTCCGTGCTGAAGACGAGTCGCGGCCGGCCGCGCGGGTCCTTGACGACGGCGCACCGGCGCGGGTCGTCGATCCGACCCTGTCGGATCACCATGAGCTTGAGGCACACGCGCGCGCCGAGCCATTCCCGGCGCCGCAGCGGGTGCCGGAGCTCGGCGTACTCGGCCGCCTCGGGCGCGCTGAGATACGCCGAGGCCAGCGCCTCGATATCGCCGGCATGCGTGAGGTCGAGCAGGCGCACCTCGATCCGGTCCTCGCCGAGCTCGACGCGGAGCGGCTCGAGCGCGCTCGTCACCGGCGCCTCGTCGCGAGCGCGGCGCCCCTGGCCTTAGGCCCACTTAACTCACAAAAGATCGTGTGCATACCTTTTGGAGATCTGCTATCCTCAGGGTCGCGTCATGGCAAGGGAGCTTCGATGATCGTCTGTCTCTGCCGCGGGCTCGGCGAGCACGCCATCCGGGCGACGATCGCCGGGGGCGGCGACACGCGCGAGCGGCTGGCGGCCATCTGCGGCGCCGGCGACGACTGCGGGGGCTGCTCGCCGGCGCTCGATGCCCTGCTTGATGAAGCCCGTGGCGCGTCCTATAGTGGCCTCGCAGCCCAATCCACGTTCGAGGTCGGAGGAGCACTATGCGAGGCCACGAGCAGGTCATCACCCTCCTGAACGAGGTCCTCACAGCCGAGCTGACGGCGATCAATCAGTATTTCATCCACGGCCGGATGTGCGAGAACTGGGGCTACGAGCGGCTGTGGAAGAAGCTCCGCGACGAATCGATCGGCGAGATGAAGCACGCCGACGAGCTGATCGAGCGCATCCTCTACCTCGAAGGTGTTCCCAACGTCCAGCGCCTCGGCAAGGTGAACGTCGGCGAAACCGTGCCCGAGCAGCTGCGCCTGGATCTCGACCTCGAGCGCGACGCGATCCGCATGCTCAACGCGGGGATCGAGACGGCCCGGAGTCTCGGCGACAACGGCAGCCGGGAGCTGCTCGAGCACATCCTCGAGGGCGAGGAGAGCCACGCGAACTGGATCGAGGCCCAGCTGACCTTGATCGCGCAGACGGGCGAAGGCAACTACCTCGCCCAGCAGATCAAGAAGGACGAGTAGCGCCCTCGCTCGCGGTATCCGCGTAGTCCTTCCGGTGGAAGTAGTTCGCGTTGTAGAACTCCAGCACGAGATCGCGGTAGACGGCGCGCGGATAGCGGGCCGGATCGTCGGCGCTCACGCATGTCGGCACGCACTCGATGGCGGCGTCGACGTTCGGGCTGTAGAAGAACGCGATCGAGTAGCGGTCCTTTCCCGAGTCGTTCAGCACGCCGTGCGGCGTCGAGAGAAAGCGGTCGTTCGACCAGCGCTTCATGATGTTGCCGAGATTGACCAGGAAGGTCCCGGGAATCACCGGCGGCGCCATCCACTCGCCGTTCGGCAGGCGGACCGCCAGGCCCGGCACGTCCTCGCGCGCGAGCACCGTGATGAACGAGTTGTCGGTGTGGGGCCCTTGCCCGAACTGCTCGTCGTCGTCGGTCTCCTGCGGCGGGTAGTGGAGGAAGCGGAGATTGATGTGCGCCTCGTTGCGAAAGAACGGGGCGAAGAAGTCGGCCGACAGCCCGAGGGAGCGCGACAGGATCGGCAGCAGCCGCTCGCCGAGCTTCTCGAGCGTCTTGAAGTACGAGACCATCGCCGCCCGCATGCGCGCGTGGCCGTCCGGCCACTGATTGCGCCCGCGCAGCGCCGTGCCGGCGGCGACGTCCGGGTGGTCGGCACCCCGATCGTGGCTGATGAAGAAGCTCTCGTTGAAGTTCGGCCGGGTGGCCTTGTGGACGGTCGAGTGCCGCTGCATGCTCTCGTTCACCGCCAGGTAGCCGATGTTGTTCTCGTTGATCTTCAGCGAGCGCTTGAGCTCGATCGGCGCGGCGTGGAACTCGCGCGACGCCGCGAAGGCGTCGTCGATCACCGCCTGCGGCACGCCGTGGCCGGCCAGGTAGAAGAAGCCCACGCTCTCGCAGGCGCGCCGCATCTCGAGCGCGACGGTCTCGATCGCGCCCGGCTCGCTGCGGAACGCGGGCCCGACGTCGATGAGGGGAATGGCTTTCGTGGCCGCTTCGATGTCCTTGACCGCCAGCGCCTTGAAGAGGTTCATGCCGAGATCCTAACCCTGCCGCGGCCGCGGAGGCCAGCGGTTTGACAGACCCCGAGGCTGTCTCTAGGGTGAGTTGTCGGAAATCGAACGGGGGAGGCCGAACGCACATGCGCCAGACGTCGCGCCGTGAGTTCCTGACCGTCGCCGCCGGTCTGACGGCGCTCGCCGCCGGTGCGCCGGCGGCCGCGGCCCAGACGCCACCGCTCTCACCCACGCCGAGCTGTCCGGGCGCGGCGCCGGCGACCGCGCGCCAGACCGAGGGACCCTACTTCAAGCCCGACTCGCCATTGCGCGCCTCGCTCCTCGATCCCGGCATCGCCGGCACGAAGATCGTCGTCACGGGGATGGTCCTGTCCACGGCCTGCCAGCCGATCGCGCGGTCGCTGATCGACGTCTGGCACGCGGACGATCGCGGGGCCTACGACACCGGCGGCTTCCGCTTGCGTGGACACCAGTTCACGGACGACCAGGGACGCTACCGGCTCGAGACGATCGTGCCCGGCATTTACGTCGGCCGCACACGGCACTACCACGTGAAGGTGCAGGCGCCGAACCGGCCCGTGCTCACGACGCAGCTCTACTTTCCCGGCGAGACCGTCAACGCGACCGACCCGATCTTCAGCCGCGATCTCGTGATGCGGGTGAGCGACGCCGGTGGCGTCAAGGCCGCGACGTTCGACTTCGTCCTCGATCTCGGACGGCGATGACCGACTTCGCGAGCGAGCTGCGCGACGGCATGCGCATCGACTGGGACGTCCCCATCCGCGTCGACGACGGCCTCGTGCTGCGCGCCGGGTTACGAGCGGTTGTCTGCGCCTCGGTGGAGGGTGCGCCAGATCTTCTCGGGCGTGAGCGGGATGTCGACGTGGTGGACGCCGAAGGGCGACAGTGCGTCGACGACCGCGTTCACGATCGCTGGCGGCGCCACGCACGCGCTGCCCTCCCCGACGCCCTTGACACCCAGCGGATTCAGCGGCGACGGCGTTACCGTGCGGTCGACGACCAGCTCGGGCATGTCGTCGGCGCGCGGGATCGCGTACTCCATGAACGTGCCGGTCAGCAGCTGGCCGTCCTCGCCGTAGACGATACGCTCGAGCAAGGTCTGGCCGAGCCCCTGTGCGAAGCCGCCGACGATCTGGCCGTCGACGAGCAACGGATTGATCGCGTTGCCGCAGTCGTCGACGGCGACGAACCGTTCGAGCCTGACCTGACCCGTCTCCCGGGCCACGCGCACGACGGCCAGGCCGGCGCCAAAGCTCCACGAAGGTTGGTCCTGACGGAAGAACACGGTCGCCTCGAGGCCGGGCGTTTCCTCCGGCGGTAAGCCCATCCCGCGATGGGCGAGGTCGCCGACGCGATCCCAGCCGACGACTTTCTCCGGCAGGCCCTTCACCTGAAAGCCGCCGCGCACGAGCTGAAGATCCTCGGGGCTCGCCTCGAGCAGCCGAGCCGCGAGCCGGCGTCCCTTGTCCCTCACCTCGGCCGCCGCGCGGGCGAGGGCGTTACCGCCGAGCCCCGTGCTGCGGCTGCCGAACGTGCCGATCGCCTGCGGCGCGCCCAGGGTGTCGCCGTGGCGAACCACCACGTCCTCCCAGGCGACGCCGAGCTGGTCGGCAATGATCTGGGCGAAGGTCGTCTCGTGGCCCTGGCCGTGTGGGCTCGACCCGGTGATCGCCGTGACCTTGCCGCTGCGCTCGACGCGGACGACACCGCTCTCCCAGCCGAGCACGTTCGTCGATTCCACGTAGGCGGCGACGCCGATGCCCACGATCTCGCCGCGGCGGCGCGCCGCGGCCTGCTCGCGACGGAGCTCGTCGTATCGGGCGAGCTCGACGACCCGGTCGAGGGCGCGCGCGTAGTTGCCGGAGTCGTACGCGGGACCGAACGGTGTCCGGTGGGGGAACGCGTCGGGCGCGACGAAGTTGCGCCGGCGGATCTCGACGGGGTCGAGGCCCGTCGCCCGTGCGGCCTCGTCCATCACGCGCTCGATCAGATAGACGCCGACTGGCCGCCCCGATCCCCGGTACGGCCCGGTCGGCGCGGTGTTGGTGTAAACGCCGACACTCAGGAGCTCGGCGTTCTGGATCCGGTAGGGCCCGAAGATGTGCGTCGACGCCGACATCGGCGGCACGAGCGATAGCGACAGCAGGTGAGCGCCCAGATCGAAGACCGCGCGAGCCCGCAAGCCGACGATCTCGCCATCGGCCGAAACCGCGCCCTCGGCCTCGGTGACCGCGGCGCGAGCCTGGATGGTCGTGAGCAGGTCCTCGGTGCGCGTGGACATCCAGCGAATCGGCCGGCGCAGCTCGCGGGCGAGTGCGGCCGCGACGATCTCCTCGCGGTACAGCGGCCCCTTCACGCCAAACCCCCCGCCCACGTCCGGCGCGATCACGCGTAGCTTGTGCTCGGGAAAGCCCAGCACCGCCGCGAGGTCCGCGCGCGTCAGGAACGGGTTCTGCGTCGTCAGCCAGAGCGTCAGCTCGCCGCTTCCGGCGTCGTAGCGCGCGAGCACCCCGCGCGGCTCCATCGGCGCCCCGGCGAGCCGGTTGTGATCCAGGCGGACTTTCACGACGTGCGCGGCGCGGCCGAACGCGCCGTCGACGTCGCCGCCCTTGAGGGGCCAGCTGAAGGCTTGATTGGTCCCGAGCTCGCCGTGAGCGAGGGGCGAGCCCGTCTCGAGCCCGCGCTCCGGGTCCGCGACCGGCGGCAGCGGCTCGTAGTCGACCTCGATCAGATCGGCCGCGTCGCGGGCCAGCGCCGTGCTCTCGGCGACCACCGCTGCGACGGGCACGCCGGTCGAGTCGACGACCGCGTCGGCCAGATAGGGGCACGGCGCCTGCTTCAGCCCGGGGAGCGTCGCCATGAAGGGCAAGGGCCGCAGCGGGCCGAGATCGGCCGCGGTCGCCACGCGCACGACGCCCGGAGCCTTCCGTGCTGCGTCGAGCCCGAGCGCTTTCACGCGCGCGTGCGCGTGGGGGCTCCGCAGAAACACGAGGTGCGTGAGGCCCGGCAACGCGATGTCCTCGACGTACTGCCCGCGGCCGGTCACCAGCTTGGCGTCCTCGCTGCGCCTTTGCGGGCGGCCGACGTAAGGCTCTCGGTCCGTCTCGCTCATCGGCTCATGCGCTCATCGTGTGGCTCAGCTCTCCGATGCTCTCGATCCACAGCTTGACGGTGTCGCCGGGCTTGAGGAAGATCCGCCGCGGCGTCCCGACGCCGGCCGGCGTACCCGTGAGGACGAGATCTCCGGGCTGGAGCGTCACTCGCGAAGAGAGCATCGCGATCTGCTCGGCCGTGTCGAAGATCATCCTGCTCGTGTTGGAGTCCTGCATCAGTGTCTGGTTGACCCATAGCTTGAGCCCGAGCTGCTGCGGATCGGAAAGCTGGTGGGCCGGCACGATCCAGGGCCCGAGCGGGCAGGAGCCGTCGAAGCACTTCTGGCTGAGCCAGTCGTAATGGAAGGGCGACGTCGGCGGGTTCTTGTCGCGTCTCATGACGTCGCGCGCCGAGAGATCGTTGGCGATCGTGTACCCCGCCACATACGAGAGCGCGCGCTCCACCGGGACGGCGCGCGCGATCTTGCCGATCACCGCCGCGAGCTCGACCTCCCAGTCGACCATCTGCGAGTAGATCGGCAGCTTGACCCGAGTGCCCGGCCCGACGACCGAGCTCTTCGACGTCTTGACGAAGTGCCACGGCTTCTCGCCCAGCTCTTTCATCGTCGGCCCGGGTGTCTGGCCCTGGGCCCGCGCCATCTCGGCCATGTGATCGGTGTAGTTGGCGCCGGCGCAGTAGATGGCGCCGGGATAGAGGATGGGGGCCAAGAGCCGTGCGCGGGCCAGCGGGATGCCCCTGACCCGAGCGTTGCTGGACTCGAGCCGCCTGGAGGCTCGATCGAGAAGTCGCCGGGCTCGAGCCCAGTCCTCGAGGATAGCCAGCACGCTCGCGTGGGCCGGCACCTTCGTGATCTGCGCGGCGTCGTACACGGTGCCGTCGATCAGAACGCCGGCGCGCGGGCCTCGAGGGGTTCGAAAGCTCAGGAGCTTGTAGGGCATCGCGTCACATCCTCCTTGAGCGGAGCTTGCCGAGGACCCCGACGATACCATAGCCTCTTGAGTCAACCGATCACCCAGGAGCGGGGGACACCATGAAGCAGCTGACCAAGAACGTCTTCGTCGAGACCGGGCTCCGCGGATCGAACCACGGCCTCGTCACCACCTCGGACGGCATGGTCCTGATCGACACCCCGCACAAGCCGAGCGACGCGATGCGGCTCCGGGCCGACGTCGAGCGGCGCGGCCGGTTGCGCTACATCCTCAACACCGAGCCCCACGGCGACCACTGGACCGGCAACGCGTACTTCGACGCGCCGGTCGTCGCCCACGAGGGCGTGCGCACGCGCATCCTGACGACCGACCTGGCCGCCCACGTCGCCCGCGTCGCCTCGTTCGGGCCGGAAGAGCCGAAGCTGCTCGAGGGCTACAAGCCCAACGCGCCGGTGATCACCTTCGAGCGCGAGATGAAGCTCCGTGTCGGCAACCACACGTTTCGGCTGGTCCACATGCCCGGCCACACGGCCTACCAGGCGGCGGTGATCGTCGAGGAAGACGGCGTCGTCTTCACCAGCGACAACATCTTCTGCAAGGTCCACACGTGGTTGCAGGAGGCCGATCCCGAGCTCTGGCTCACCGCGCTCGAATCGCTCCGCGGCCTCCGTGAGGACACGTTCGTGCCCGGCCACGGACCGGTCTGTGACAAGCGCTACCTCGACGAGCAGGGCACGTTCATCCGCGAGTGGGTCGACTACGTGCGAAAGGCCGTCGGGCAGGGGAAGACGAAGGACCGGTGCGTCGCCGACCTCACCGCGATGACGGATCGCTATCCGATGGACGTCGGCCAGGACGGCATGGCGCCGATGGTCATGAAGATGAACGTGGCGAATCTCTACGACTTCGCCACGGGAGCGGGTATCCACAAGCGAAATTGACCGCGCGCGATCCGCGAAGCACTTCGCTCGGCTGAGAGCGGCGACGAGCGCGAGGCCGGCCAGGCGTCCAGCGACTCGGGGTGCCGGTCGGCGCCGGCCTGTACGCGATAGAGGACCATCCGCGTCAGTGCCCTGACCTGATGCACCTCGCCCGCCGGGAAGATCACCGTGTCGCTCGCGACCAGGCGGGGCTCGGTACGGCCGTCGTTGAACACGCCGCTGCCGCTGATCACGTGGTAGATCTCGTGGCACCGGGGTGGCGGTGGATCGGCGACGTCTGGCCGGGCTCCCAGCAGGCGATGCTGGTGTCGCTGTGCGAGGTGGCCATCAGGCTCTTGTGCACGTGGTGCTGCGGCGAGAACTCTTCCGCGCTCTTCAGATCGACGAAGTCCATGCGCCCTCCCTCCGCGTGTCGCGGGTTGCCCGGTCGCCGCCATGGTAGCTCTAGACCGGCCGCGAGGCGTCATGGAGGGTTTCCGGAAAGGGCGGAAGGTGCGTTGACAGGGTGATAGGATTAAGTCATCCTAACTCCCCCTGGATTGGGACCTTAACCTGAGAGTCGGAGGATGGCGATGCGCAGAGCGTTCACAGTCCTGATCGCCGGTCTCGTCGTGGGTGTCCTCGCGGTCGCCGGAGCTGCCTCGGCCGCCGACCCGCGCCCCGAGATCGCCCTGACGATCGACAAGGACCAGTTCCAGCCCACCGAGATCAAGGTGAAGGCGAACACACCGTTCACGCTCGTCGTCACCAACAAGAACGCCAAGGCGGCGGAGTTCGAGAGCAAGGACCTCCGCGTCGAGAAGGTCGTGCCGGCCGGCAAGACCGTGAACGTGCTGATCCGCGCGCTGAAGCCGGGGACCTACGCGATCTTCGACGACTTCAACAAGGCGGCGACCGGCCGCATCGTCGCCGAGTAGCCCGGCTCCATGGGCGGCACCTTCGTCATCACGCTGCGCGAGGGCTTCGAAGCCGCCCTCATCCTCGGTATCGTCTACACATACCTCCAGAAGATCGGCGCGCAGCGCCACTACCGATACGCGACGCGTGGCGGGCTGCTCGGCGTGCTCGCGAGCATCGCGCTCGGCGTGGTCGTCACCGCGCTCTCCGGACCGCTCCTGGATCTGGGCCCCGACATGATCGGGCTCGCGGTGATCTTCGTCGCGGTGATCGTCCTGACGTGGCACGGCTACTGGATGCGCCAGCACGCGCGCGCCATGAAGGGCGAGGTCCAGCGGAAGATCGACGAGGCGCAGGCGACGCACCGCATGTGGATCATCGGCGTGATCGCGTTCACGGGTGTGTTCCGTGAGGGCGCAGAGACCGTCCTGTTCATGTGGGGCCTCCTGACGCAGGCGACGACCACGTCGGGCTGGGCGAGTGCCCTCGGCGCGCTCCTCGGGCTCATCATGGCGGCCTCGCTCGGCTGGGCCATCTTCCGCGGCGGCCGATACGTCAGCTTGCAGAGCTTCTTCGGCGTCACGTCGGTCTTCCTGCTCCTGCTGGCCGCCGGCATGTTCAGCACCGGCGTCGGCCGCCTCGAGGTCATGGGATTTCTCCCGGCGACGCCGACCGCCTGGGACACGACGTTCCTGCTCGACGATCACGGCCTCGTCGGCGGATTCCTGAACGGGCTGATCGGCTACCGCTCACGCCCCACGATGCTCGAGGCCGGCAGCTATCTCCTCTACCTGATCGTCGCCGGGACGCTCCTGTTCCGCTCGGACGCCTCGAGCCCGCGGTCGAGCGCGCCGAAGGGACGTATCACCGCTCACGCCGCCTGACGGGCCCGCCGCCGTCGCCGCATTGACTTCCCCCGACCACGCGCTACCATCCTGCCCGAGAATCCTGACCTGAAGCCTCAGCGAGGAGGCCCCATGGCGACCCGGTCGATCGATCGTCGGGCATTTCTCAAGGGCGCATCGGCGACAGCCGCCGCGATCGCCAGCGCGCCGCTCGTCAGGCCCCACCGAGCCTCGGCCGCGGGCGAGCGGTTGGTCGTCGCGGTCGGGCAGTGGGGCATCGAGACGCCGTTCGCGTGGCGCTCGAGCCAGTCCGAGAAAACCCTGTGGGACTGCGCGTACGACCCTCTGATCATGCGCGACCCGAAGACGTTCGAATACCGACCCGGGCTCGCCACCGAATGGAAGCCGTCGAACGAGCTCAGGACGTGGACGTTCAAGCTGCGCTCGGGCGTGCACTTCCACGAAGGCTTCGGCGAGATGACCGCGGAGGACGTCAAGTTCACGGTCGAGCAGAACCTCAGGCCCGACGCGCAGGGCGGCTCGGCGCCGTTCTTCCGCACGCACCTCGAGCGCATCGAGACGCCCGACAAGCACACGGTCGTGATGCACTTCAAGAACCGGGTGTGGGAGGTGCCGTCGAACTTCACCCAGTTCGTCGGCTACCAGAATGTCGTTTCGAAAAAGTATCTAGAATCGGTCGGCGAGGACAAGGCGTCGCTCCATCCGATCGGCACGGGCCCGTTCCGCCACGTCGAGGGCAAGCAGGGCGACTACCACCGCTTCGAAGCGGTCGCCAATCACTGGCGCAAGACTCCGGCATTCCGCGAGCTGGTGATCCGCCGCATCCCCGACCCGGCGACCCGCCTGGCCGGGCTCCGGTCGGGCGAGATCGACATCGGCAACGTGTTCGGCGACTACCTGGACCAGGCGCGCAAGGCGGGGCTGCGCATCCACGAGGCGCCGAACGCCGCCTGCCACTGGGTCGTCCTGCAAGGCCAGACCACGCCGGATCGCGAGGACTACTGTCCGACGTGCCCGTGGGCCGGCGATCCCGCCGATCCCAGGAGCCTGGACAACGCGCGCAAGGTGCGGCTGGCGCTGAACCTGGCGGTGAACAAGAAGGCGATCGTCACCGCGCTCTGGAAGGGCATGGGCTCCGATTCGCCGTTCATGTACTGGTACTACCCCTTCCACAAGGGCTTCAAGACCGACTGGAAGGTTCCGCCGTACGATCCCGAGCGCGCCAGGAAGCTCCTGGCCGAAGCGGGCCATGCCGGCGGCTTCGAGGTGAGGGTGAATCCGCTCGTGATGACGTACGCGCTCGACGGCCCCGACATGGTCGAGGCCGTCGCGCTCGACTGGGAGAAGATCGGCATCAAGGTCCGGCGGGTGCCGGAAGCGTTCAGCAACTTCCTGCCGAAGAACCGCGCGCGCAAGACCAACAAGACGCACTGGGTCTACGGCTCGCCGCCGTTCGACGAGCCCGTGCTGGCCTGGCAACGCGCCATTTACTCCAAGGGCGCCTTCAACCTCCTGGCCGACGGACCGTACGACGAGGACGTCGACACGATCTCGCGCGAGCTCGACCCGGACAAGCGCGCCCGCATGACGCAGGCCCTCGCCCAGAAGCTCTACGACGACTACCGCGGCGTGATGCTCGGGGTGCGATCGCTCACGTGGGCGGTGAGCAAGAAGGTCACCAGCTGGCAGACCCTGGTCTACGTGCCCCTCGAGAACAACTACGAATACGTGAGCTGATCGCAGAGGAGAGCGTATGAGCCTCCAGCGACCTGGGATCGCCTCGCTCCTGGCGGCGCTGCTGCTGGCGCTCGCCGTGAAACCGGTCGGCGCGGCCCAGCCCGGCGAAGCGGTGATGGCGTGGCACGTCACGCTCGCGCCGAGCTGGTTCGACCCGTCCACCGCGCCGCCGCAGATCACCCCGTTCGGCATGCTCTACGCCATCCACGACGCGATGGTGCGTCCGCTGCCGGGCAGCAAGATGGGGCCGAGCCTGGCAGAGTCGTGGCGGGAGAGCGCCGACGGCCTCACGTACGAGTTCAAGCTGCGGCCCAATCTCAAGTTCCACAACGGCGAGCCCATCACGACCGAGGACGTGAAGTTCAGTTACGAGCGCTACAAGGGCGCGGGCGCCAAGGAGCTCGCGGCGCGAGTCCGCTCGGTCGACATCGTCGACCCGCTCACGATCCGCTTCCAGCTCAAGGAGCCGTGGCCGGACTTCATGACCTTCTACGGCACGACCGCCACCGCGGCCGGCCTCGTCGTGCCCAAGAAGTACCTCACGCAGGTCGGAGACGAGGGCTTCCGCAAGCACCCCATCGGCGCCGGCCCCTACAAGTTCGTGAGCCATTCGCCCGGCGTCGAGGTCGTCCTGGAAGCGTTCTCCGGCTACTGGCGGCACGCGCCGTACGTCAAGCGCCTGATCATGCGGGGCGTCCCCGATCCGAGCACGCGCGCGGCGGTCTTGAAGACGGGCGAGGCGGACATCGCGTATGCGCTCGACGGGCCGGAAGCGGAGAACATCAAGCGCGACCCGCGCCTCCAGATCGTCCCGTCGCGCCACGCGTCGATCAACTGGCTCGAGTTCGCTGATCAGTGGGATCCGAAGTCGCCGTGGCACGATCGGCGCCTGCGCCTGGCCGTCAACCACGCGATCAACCGCAAGGCGATCAACGACGCGGCCTGTCTCGGCTTCTGCCCGCCGGCCGGCGTCATCGTGCCGCGCGTGATGGACTTCGCGCTCCAGGTCGAGCCCCCGGCGTTCGACCCGCAAAAGGCCAAGCAGCTCCTCACGGAGGCCGGCTACCCGAACGGGATCGACGCGGGCGACCTGGTCCCGATCCCGCCGTTCTTCACGATGGGCGAGGCGGTCGTGAACTACCTGAACGCCGTCGGGATCCGCGTGACGATGCGCCAGATGGAGCGCGCCACGTTCTATACGGCCTGGCGCGAGCGCAAGTTACGTCCGCTGTTCATCACGGGGGCCGGCAACTCGGGCAACGCCGCGAGCCGGGTGCAGGAATTCATCTCCTCCAAGGGCAGCTACGCCTATGGCGGCTATCCGGACATCGACGACCTGTTCGAGCAGCAGGCGCGGGAGCGCGACACGCGCAAGCGCGAGGTGATCTTGCACCGGATCCAGCAGCTCACGATCGATCGGGTGATGTTCGCGCCGATCATGGATTTCCGCGCGCTGATGGGCGTCGGGCCGCGGGTCACCGAGCACACGATCACCTGGATCCACAACTCGCCGTTCCCGTCCTACGAGGACATGCGGATCAAGGACTAGCGAGCGGGGGCGGCGGCCGGCTTGAGATCGTAAAGGCGCATGCCGCTGCGGCGGCCGCCGAGTGCGCTCGAGCGCCAGAGGGCCGGATCGACGAGCTGCCCCTTTTCCTGCACCCACTCGGCGATGGGGCGTGCGGCGACCTCGGCGCCGAGCCACCGGCTGATGAACGGGGCATCGCCGACCATCACGAATCGCACCTGCCTCGCTTCGACCATCGCCGCGAGCTTCTCCGGCGTCAGGATCGGATCGAGCCCGTGGAAGCCGCCCATCGCCATCACGGAGTGTCCGGAGCCGATGATGATCGGCGCCGCGAGCCGCGTCGTGGTCGTGGCGAGCAGATAGCGCTCACCCCTGTGGTTGGCCTCGAGGAAGGCGACCAGGCCCGACGTGTCGTAGGGCTCGACAGTCCGGCTTCGCGCGGGCGCGTCGCCGGCGACGGGCACGAGCCGCGCGAGATCGGCCGCTGGAATCGTCCCCGGGCCTGCGACCAGCACGCTGCTCAGCGCCCAGGCGGCCGGCACCAGGAGCATCGCGACGAGCCCGACCGCGACGGCGCTCGCGGCGAGCGCGCGGGCTGACGGACCGAGAGGCCGCGCTGCGCGCGGCTGCCGGACCAGCATGACGAAGAGCACACCCGCCGACAGGAGCGTGCCGCCCATCAGAAAGAAGTGGAGCGGGTGGTACCCGCCGAGCGTCCATCCGAGCGCGCTCGCGCCGATGTAGAGCTGGCCCGCCGCGGTCAACAGCAGTGATACCGGCAGCAGTGCTGCGCGCCACCCGCCGGCCAGGAACGACTCGCACAGCGCGGTGAGGCCGATGCCGGCGAGCGCCGCGAGCGGCGGCGCCATCGTCGCCATGTAATAGAAGTGAAAGAAGCCCCCGGCGTAGCTGTAGACGATCGCGTAGGTGAGGAGCCAGCCGAGCCACAGGATCACGGCCACGCGCGTCCGGGAGAGCGATCCGCGGATCCCGTCTCGCCCAGGGCCGAGCGCGAGCCCGGCGAGCGCCAGCGGTACGAGCCAGCCCACCTGTGCTGCGAGCTGCCCGTCGGCGAGCCGCAGCGGCCCGGTCGGCGCCCGCACGAAGAGCCGGGCGAAGCCGCGGCGCGGCCCCGTCTCGGGCGCGCGATCGACGACGCCGGGCGCCCGCGTCGCGTCGCGCGCCGGCGCCGACGCCGCGGCGATCGAGGCGCTCCTGGACTCGGCCGAGCGGATGAAGCGTCCGACGCCGTAAGGCCCCACGGCCAGCTCGAGCATCGAATTCCTGTTGGTCGTGCCCGCATACGGGCGGCGCTCGGGCGGCGTGAGGTCGAAGGCGAGCACCCAGCTCAGCGTGACGACGGTCAGGACCACGCCGGCGACAGCGAGATGGCCGACGCGCCGGCGCCACATCAGCGGCGCCCCGAGGAAGTAGACGAGCGCGAAGGTCGGGAGCACGACGAACGCGGCCAGCATCTTCACGTTGAACCCGAGCCCGATCAGGGCCATCGCGAGCACGAGCAGCGCCAGGCCGCCCCGCTCGGCCGCGAGCGTCAGCGCCCACGCGGCCAGGAGCAGCACCAGTACCAGACAGCTGTCGGTGTTGCTCGAGCGGTCGATCGCGACGCTGACCGGCGTGAGGGCCAGGAACAGCGCCGCCAGCAGACCGGCGGCGACGCCGAACCGGCGCTGGACCAGGTGATAGAGGAGCGCCACCGCGGCGACCCCTTCCAGCGCCTGGGGGATCAACACGCTCAGAGCGCGAAAGCCGAAGAGCTTCACGCTCGCCACCTGGATCCACAGCGCCAGCGGCGGCTTGTCGACCGAGATGAAGCCCGCGGGATCGAACGAGTTGTAGAAGAAATTGTGCCAGCTGAGGCTCATGCTGCGCACGCCCGCCGCGTAGTACTCGTTGCCGAAGCCGTTCTGGTCCAGGCGCCAGAGCCGAAGCGCCGCCGCCGTCACCAGAACGGCGAAGAGACCGAGCCCCAGCGGCGGCCGCCAGCGCGGCTTCGCGGAATCCATGAGCGACACGAGGATACTAAGACGCGGCGCCGGCTGTCGCCGTTGACACGCCCGACGGGTGCTCGTTACCATCCGGCCACATCCGCTTGCCGGAGGACGTCACCATGGCCGGATCCCTCAATCGCCGAGCGTTCTTGAAGCGCGCCGGGGCCGCCACCGCCGCCGTCATGGGCGCTCCGCTGATCACGCCGACTCGCCCCGCCCGCGCCGCCGCTGGTGACCGCCTGGTCGTGGCGGTCGGGCAGTGGGGCACCGAGACGCCGTTCGCATGGCGATCGACCCAGGGCGAGAAGCCGCTCTGGGACTGCGTCTACGACCCGCTCATCATGCGAGACCCGAAGACGTTCGAGTATCGCCCGGGCCTGGCCACCGAGTGGAAACCGTCGAACGAGATGCGGACGTGGACGTTCAAGCTGCGGTCGGGGATCAAGTTCCACGAGGGCTGGGGCGAGCTCACCGCCGAGGACGTCAAGTTCACGGTCGAGCAGAACGTGAAGCCGGACTCGGGCGGCGGCTCGGCGCCCTTCTTCCGCTTGAACCTCGATCGCATCGAAACGCCGGACAAGCTCACGGTGGTCATGCACTTCAAGAATCGCGTCTGGGAGGTCGCGTCGAACTTCACCCAGTTCGTCGGCTACCAGAACGTCGTCCCGAAGAAATACCTGGAGTCGGTCGGCGAGGATAAAGCGGCTCTGCATCCGATCGGCACCGGCCCCTACCGGCACGTCGAGGGCCGCCAGGGCGACTTCCATCGCTTCGAGGCAGTGGCCAATCACTGGCGAAAGACGCCCGGCTTCAAGGAAATGGTGATCCGCCGGGTTCCCGATCCGGCGACCCGACTGGCAGGGCTCCGAGCGGGGGAGATCGACATCGGCGTGGTCTTCGGCGACTACCTCGATCAGGCCGCGAAATCAGGGCTTCGGCTGCACGACGTGGCGAACTCCGCCTGCTACTGGGTCATCCTCAGCGGACAGACGACACCCGACCGAGAGGACTATTGCCCGACCTGTCCGTGGGCGGGCGATCCGAGCGACCCGAAGAGCCGCGAGAACGCGCGGAAGGTGCGGATGGCGCTGAATCTGGCCGTCAACAAGAAGGCAATCGTGAGCGCGCTGTGGAAGGGCAAGGGCTCCGAGACGCCGTTCTCCTATTATTACTATCCGTTCCACAAGGGCTACAGCACCGACTGGAAGATTCCGCCGTACGATCCGGAGCGCGCGAAGAAGCTCCTCGTCGAGGCCGGATACGCTGGAGGGTTCGAGGTGCGCGTGAACCCCACGGTGATGGTCTACGCCCTCGACGGCCCGGACGTGATGGAAGCCGTGGCTCTCGACTGGGAGAAGATCGGGATCAAGCCCAAGCGTTTTCCCGAGATGATCAGCACCTTCGGGCCCAAGAGCCGCAACCGCAAGACCAACAAGACGCACTGGGTGTACGGCTCGCCACCGTTCGACGAGCCGATCCTGGCCTGGAGCCGCGTGCTCCACTCCAAGGGCACGTTCAACCTGCTCTGCGACGGTCAATACGACGAGGACATCGAGACGGCGATGCGGGAGTTCGATCCGGAAAAGCGCGCCCGGCTGACGCAGGCGCTGGGCCAGAAGCTCTACGACAACTATCACGGCGTCATGCTGGGCATGAAGTCGATCACGTGGGCTGTCAGCCGACGGGTCGGCGGCTGGCAGTCGCTCGCCTACGTGCCGCTCGAGAACAACTACGAATACATAAGCCCCGCGAGCTGAGGGATGCCATGAAGCGCAGCACCGAGCGGATCCTGACGACTCACGCGGGCAGCCTGCCACGCCCGGCCGACCTGCTCGAGCTGATCCAGGCCAAGGCCACGGGCCGCCCGTACGACCCGGAAGCGTTCGCGGCCCGGGTGAGGCGGGCGGTCGGCGACATGGTGCGCACGCAGACCGAGCTCGGCGTCGACGTCGTCGACGACGGCGAGATGGGCAAGCCCGGCTTCATTCCCTACGTCAACGAGCGGCTGTCGGGCTTCGAGCCGGATCCCCAGGGAAGAGTGAGCCCGTGGGCAGGCTCGCGCGAGGTGCGCGCCTTCCCCGAGTTCTACGAGTGGTTCTCGCGGGCGATGCCGAGCCCGGCCGTCCGCTCGCTGCACATGGTCTGCACGGGCCCGATCGTCTACCGGGGCCACAAGCACGTCCAGACCGACATCGAGAATCTCAAGACCTCGCTCGCGTCGGGCGGCGGCCAGGAAGCCTTCATCCCGGCGATCTCGCCGACCAGCATCGAGGACTGGCAGCGCAACGCCTACTACAAGACCGAGGAGGAATACCTCGCCGCGATCGCCGACGCGATGCACGAGGAGTACAAGGCGATCGTCGACGCCGGCCTCCTGGTGCAAATCGACGATCCGCACCTGGCGACGCACTACGTCTCGCGGCCCGAGCTCAGCGTCGCCGAGGTTCGCCGCTGGGCCGAGGTGCGCGTGGAGGCGCTCAACCACGCGCTGCGCGACCTGCCGCGGGACCGCATCCGCTGGCACACGTGCTACGGCATCAACATCGGGCCCCGCGTGCACGACCTCGAGCTCAAGCACTTCGTCGACGTGATGCTGAAGATCCGGGCCGGTGCCTACTCGTTCGAGGCCGCGAACCCGCGCCACGAGCACGAGTGGCGGGTGTGGGAGCAGGTGAAGCTCCCAGAAGGAGCGATCTTGATTCCGGGAACGATCACGCAGTCGACCGTCCTGGTCGAGCATCCCGTGCTGGTCGCCGATCGCATCACCCGGTTCGCGCGCGCGGTCGGGCGCGAGAACGTCATCGCGGGCGCCGACTGCGGCTTCGCGACGTTCGCCGGCTCGACGGAGATTCATCCGAGCGTCGTGTGGGCGAAGTTCGAGGCCCTCGTCGAGGGCGCCCGCATCGCGACGAAGCAGCTCTGGGGGCGGAGCTGATCATGGCCGAGACGAGCCGTCCGCCCGCGGCGCTTCGCAGCGAGGACATCGGCTGGCGCGCCCTGCCCACGCGCGGCGCATCCGTCAAGGTGCTCCGCCACGACAAGGAGACCGGCGGCTCGACCGCGCTCGTGCGGTTCGAGGCCGGCACGCGCTTTCCGGCTCACAATCACCCGGCCGGGGAGGAGATCTACGTCGTCGAGGGCGATCTGCACGTGGGCCGCGAGCACCTGAAAGCGGGCGACTATCTGTACACGCCCCCCGACGTCAAGCACGCGGCCTCGAGCGAGGGAGGATGCGTCTTCCTGGTCACCCTGCCGAAGCCCGTCGAGTTCCTCGAGGGCTGAGCCCCCGATGCAGCGCTTCATCATCGGGCGGGTGATCCAGTCGATCGTGTCGATGTTCGTGGTCTCGATCGTGGTCTTCGCGCTCGTGCGGCTCTCCGGCGACCCGATCCAGATCATGATGCCGGCCGAGGCGTCGAAGGCCGACATCGAGCTGGTGCGCGCGCACCTCGGCCTGGACCGTCCGTGGACCGTCCAGTACTGGCGCTTCCTGACCCAGGCGCTGCAGGGCGACTTCGGCCGCTCTGTTCGCTTCCGCCGTCCGGCGCTCGATCTGGTGGCCGAGCGCTACGGCGCCACGCTCGAGCTCGGCGGCCTGGCCGTGCTGATCGTGATCGCGATCGCGCTCCCGGTCGGCGTGTACTCCGCCGTCCGGCGCGGCAGCGCGCTCGACTACGCGGCCCGCGCCTTCGCGGCGCTCGGCCAGGCGGTGCCGCCGTTCTGGCTGGGGCTCGTGCTCGTGCTGATCTTCGGCGTCATGCTCCATCTCTTGCCGACGTCCGGGCGCGGCACGCCGCTGCACGTGCTGCTCCCGGGCATCACGCTCGGATGGTTCGCCGTCGCCGGGCTCATGCGGCTCACGCGCTCCTCGATGCTCGACGTGCTCGGCAGCGAGTACGTCAAGCTCGCGCGCATCAAGGGACTACCGGAGCGCCGCGTGATCTGGCGCCACGCCTTCAAGAACGCGGCGCTGCCGGTGGTGACGTTCGCCGCGCTCCTGTTCGTGGCGCTCCTGAACGGCTCGATCATCGTGGAGACCGTCTTCGGCTGGCCGGGGCTCGGCCTGCTCGTGATCGAGGCGGTCGACTCACGCGATTACCCGATCGTGCAGACGGTCGTCCTGTTTCTGTCCGCGATGTACATCGGCGTGAACCTGCTCGTCGACGTGCTCTATGCGTACCTGAATCCCAAGATCCGGTACTCGCGGTGAGCGGCGCCGCCGCCACGACCGGAGCCTCGATCCTCCAGCGGCGGAGCCGCGAGCGCCGCTGGCCGCCGGCCGTCCCGCTCGCGGTGGTCGCCGCGCTGGTCCTGTGCGCGCTCCTGGCCCCGGCGCTGGCGCCGCACTCGCCGGTCGAGGGCTCGCTCGGCGACCGGCTCGCGCCGCCGATCGGCCTCGAGGGCTCGAAGCCGGGCCACCTTCTCGGCACCGACCGCCACGGCCGCGACACCCTGAGCCGCCTGCTCTACGGCGCGCGGATCTCGCTGGCGGTCTCCGTCGTCGGCATCACCCTGACCGGCGCAGCGGGAAGCCTCATCGGTCTCCTCGCCGGCTTCTTCGGCGGCTGGGTGGATTCCCTGTTGATGCGCCTGGCCGACATCTCGCTGTCGCTGCCAGGCATCCTGATCGCGGTGCTCCTGTCCGTGGTCTTCGAGCCCTCGTTCACGAACGTGATCATCGTCGTGGTGTTCCTCTTGTGGCCGAGCTACGCGCGCCTCGCGCGCGGCGAGACGCTCGGCATCAAGCAGCAGGAGTTCGTGGCGCTGGCGCGCATCGCCGGTTGCTCGAGCGCCCGGATCATGTTCCGCCACGTCGTGCCGAACCTGGCGCCGTCGATCCTCGTACTGGCCACCCTGCACGTGGGCTACGTCATCGTGCTCGAGGCCGCGCTCTCGTTCCTGGGCGTCGGCATCCCGCCCCCCACGCCGTCGTGGGGCGTGATGGTGGCCGACGGCCGGGGCCTGATCGAGCAAGCCTGGTGGGTGTCGATCCTGCCGGGCATCGCGATCCTGATCACGGTGCTCTCGCTGAACATCCTCGGCGACTGGGTCCGCGACCGCCTCGACCCCAAGCTCCGGCAGGTCTGAGTCGTCATGGCCGACACGCTCCTGGAGGTGCGCGACCTGCGCACCTACATCTACACGCGCCGCGGCATCGTGAAGGCGGTCGACGGCGCGAGCTTCTCGGTGCGCCGCGGCGAGACGCTCGGCATCGTCGGCGAGTCGGGCTCGGGCAAGTCGATGACGTGTCTGTCGATCCTCAGACTCGTCCCGGAGCCCGGCGGGCGCATCGTCGGCGGCCAGATCCTGTTCGACGGCGAGAACCTGCTCGACAAGAGCCCGGAAGAGATGCGGCGGCTGCGCGGATCGCGCATCGCGATGATCCTTCAGGACCCGATGGCCTCGCTGAACCCCGCGATGACGGTCGGCGAGCAGATCGCCGAGACGCTCGCGCTTCACCGCGGGCTGCGCGGCCGGGCGCTCGACGAGCGGGTGATCGAGCTCCTGCGCCAGGTCCGCATCAGCGACCCCGAGCGGCGGGTGCACGCTTATCCTCACCAGATGAGCGGCGGCATCCGCCAGCGCGTCGCCGGTGCCATCGCGATCTCCTGCCAGCCGAGCCTTTTGATCGCCGACGAGCCGACCACCTCGCTCGACGTGACGATCCAGTCGCAGTACCTGAGACTCCTGAAGGAGATCCAGCACCAGACGAACCTGGCACTCGTCTTCGTCACGCACGATCTCGGCATCGTCGCGAAGCTCTGCGACCGGGTCGCGGTGATGTACGCCGGTCGCATCGTCGAGCTCGGCCGCACCCGCGACATCTTCAACCGGCCGCGCCATCCCTACGCGGGCGGGCTGCTCGATTGCCTGCCGACCTTGCGTCACGGTCGCGAGCCGCTGGCCGCGATCGAGGGCCAGCCGCCCGACCTCGCCAATGTGCCGACGGGCTGCAGCTTCGCGCCGCGCTGCCCGATGTCGGAGCCGCGGTGCACCGAGAGGACGCCGCCGCTCGGGTCGATCGACGCGGAGCACCTCGTGGCCTGCGTGCGGGCAGGCGAGACGGGAAGCCTCGCTCGCCGGCGAGTCACGTTCTCGGCGAGCGCGTCGCCCGCCGCGGCCGAGGCCGACAGCTCGCGCGACATCGTTCTCGAGGCGCGCCAGCTCACCAAGCATTTTCCGCTGGCGCGCGGCACGATCTTGAGCCGCCGCTTCGGTACGGTGAAGGCGGTCGACGGCGTCGACTTCACCTTGCGCCGTGGCGAGACGCTCGGCCTGGTCGGCGAGAGCGGCTGCGGGAAGACCACGACGGCCAGGCTCGTCCTGTCGCTGGAGCGGCCGACCGCGGGCGGTGTGTACTTCCGCGGCCACGACATCCACTTGCTCGGCCGCCAGGAGCGGGGAGGCTATCGCCGGGCGGTGCAGGCGGTCTTCCAGGATCCGTTCAGCTCGCTGAACCCGCGGTTGACGATCCGCACCACCGTGAGCGAGCCGCTCGCGCAGACCGAGCCCGACCTCACGCGCGCCGAGGTCGCCGACCGGGTCGCCGCGTCGCTGACGCGGGTGGGGCTACGGCCGCGTATCGCCGACGACTACCCGCACGAGCTCTCCGGCGGCCAGCGCCAGCGGGTCGCGATCGCGCGCGCGCTGACCACGAATCCCGAGTGCATCCTGCTGGACGAGGCGGTGTCGGCGCTCGACGTCTCGATCCGCGCTCAGGTGATGAACCTCCTGCGCGAGATCCAGGATCGCTCGGGCGTGAGCTATCTCTTCATCGCTCACGATCTGGCGGTGGTGAAGTACGTCAGCACGCGCATCGGCGTCATGTACCTGGGCAAGCTCGTCGAGACCGCCGACGCCGACGAGCTCTACGCGAATCCGCTGCACCCGTACACGCAGATCTTGTTGAACAACGCGCTGCCCGCGCACCCCGACGACGTGCGCGACGAGGTCATCCTGAAGGGCGAGGTGCCGAGCGCCTTCGATCCGCCGTCGGGCTGCCGCTTCCACCCGCGCTGCCCTCAGGCGCTGCCGGTGTGCGCCGAGGTCGAGCCGATCTTGCGCGACCAGGCGAGCGGCCACCAGGTCGCCTGTCATCTCTACGGAGCCTGAGCAGCGTGTGACGTGTCGCCGAGCCAGGCGGCCGGCGCTTCGACGTAGGAGTGGTCGAGCTCGCGGACCGACGGGCAGCCCAAGAGCTTGAGCGTGCGGATCAGGTCGGTGCGCAAGATCTGGATCGCCCGCGTCACGCCGGCTTCACCGCCGGCCCCGAGCCCGTACGCGTACGCGCGCCCGCACAGCACGGCGCGGGCGCCGAGACAGAGCGCCTTCACGATGTCGGTGCCGCGCCGGATACCACCGTCGAGCAGGACCTCCGTGCGACCATTCACCGCGCCAGCGACCTCCGGCAGCGCCCGCAAGGTCGCCGACACGCCGTCGAGCTGGCGGCCGCCGTGGTTCGACACCACGATCGCCTCGGCGCCCTCGTCGACGGCCCGGCGCGCGTCGTCGGCCGTGAGCACGCCCTTGATGACGATCGGGCCCCTCCACACCTCGCGGATCCAGCCGAGGTCCGCCCAGGCGACGGTCGACTGCTCGAGCGCGGCGGCGACGTCGGCATACGGCATCGGCCCCTGACCGGGCAGCACGACGTTCGGAAACGACATCAGGCCGCCGTCCCTGAGGAAGCCCGCGAGCCAGCGGGGCCGCGCCAGGAACTGCGACAGGAAGGGAAGCTTCTTCAGGACGCTGGACCCAAGGAGCTCCTTCGTGCCGTTGCGGACGTCGCGCTCGCGCAGACCCGAGACCGCCGTGTCGATCGTGACGGCGAGGGCGGAATAGCCCGCGGCCCGCGCCCGCGAGATGGCCGCGCTCGCCACTTCGCGGCCACCGACCAGGTAGAGCTGGTACCAGGCCGGGCCTTTCGTCGCGGCCTTCACGTCCTCGAGCCGGCATCCCGACAGGGTCGAGAGGATGTACGCGGTGCCGGCGGCTCCGGCGGCCCGCGCCGCCGCTTCTTCACCGCGGGGGTAGAACATCCGGCTGCTCCCCACCGGAGCGAGCATGAAGGGGAGCGCCAGGCGCTGCCCCAGCACCGTCACGCCGAGATCGCACTGCGGGATCGCGACCGCGTTGCGAGGTCTGAGGACGACGTCGTCGAAGACGCGGCAGTTCTCGCGCAAGGTGAGCTCGGCGTCGGCGCCGCCGTCGATGTAGTCGAACACCGCGCGAGGCAGGCGACGCTCGGCCCGCCATCGAAGATCGGCGATGTTGACGACTCCGGGCACGTCGACCCCCCGTGACATCGCCGCGCGCTCCTATCTCACGCTCAGATGCCCAGGAGGTGGCGCACGGATGGCTCCGCTGGGCTCAGCCGCCGGCCGCGTCCCGACGGGACCGATCGCTCTTGAAGACACGGAAGGGCGTCAGCGGGAGCGCCGTGATCGCTAGGTCGCGCGGCGCGAGCGCGTCGCACACGGCGTTGGCGGTGGCGGCGCCGAGGCCGGGGTTGCCGCACTCGCCGAGGCCGCGCAGGCCGAGCGGATTGGTGGTGGCTCGCACCTCCTGGTAGAAGCCGTCGACCGGCGGTATGTCGGCCGCCGCGGGAAGCGCGTAGTCCATCAGGGTCGACGAGAGCAGCTGGCCCTCGGCGTCGTAGGCCAGGCTCTCGTGCAGCGTGTTGCCGATCCCGAACGCGACGCCGCCCACCAGCTGACCGTCGACCAGCGCTGGATTCACGGCGCGGCCCACGTCGGCGCCGACCACGACCCGGCGCAGGCTGACGGCGCCGGTCTCGGGATCGACGTCGGCGACGACAGCCGCCGCGCAGCCAGCGTACGTCACCTTCGGCACCTCGAACGAAGCGCCCGCGGCCAGTCGCCGCTCGCGCGCCAGCTCGGCCAGGGTGACGCGCTTGCCGCCCGCCGTGAGCGCGCCGCGCGCGTAAGCGACCTGGGTTTCCGCGACGCCGAAGCGCTCGGCGGCTCGATGGCGCGCCTCGGCGATCAGCTTCGCCGCCGCGAGGTGCGCCGCGTTGCCGGCGGTCACCGTGCCGCGCGAGCCGTAGGTCCCCACGCCGCTCTCGACGGCCGCGGTATCGGCGTGCCGCACGTCGAAGTGGCTCGCGGGAAGCCCGAGCGTGTCCCCGAGGATCTGCGCGAGGACGGTCTCGAGCCCCGGCCCCATCGAGGAGGCGCCCGTGTCGACCGTGAGGCGACCGTCGGGCCGCGCCTCAACCCGCGTGGTCTCGAAGGGACCGAGCCCGGTCTTCTCGACGTAGACCGCCAGGCCGATCCCGCGACGCGTGCCGGATGGCCGCGCGTTCATGCTGGCCTGCTCGGCCCGGGCGCGCGGATAGTCCAGGCGGCGCAGCAGCTCGTCGAAGAGCCCGGGGAAATCTCCGGAGTCGTAGACGGTGCTGACGCCGAACGACTTGGTGCCGCAGTCGTACGGCATCTCGTCCGGGCGGATCAGATTGCGGCGGCGAATCTCGGCCGCGTCGATACCGAGCCGCGCCGCCGCCCGGTCGAGGAGGCGCTCGCGGACGAAGTTGCACTCCGGACGCCCGGGGGAGCGCAGGGTCCCGGCCGGCGTCTTGTTGGTCACGACCGACCAGAGATCGCACGAATAGCCGGGGACGCGATACGGACCGGGCAGGAGTGCAGCGCCGAATTCGGCCGGCACGAGCGCGGCGGTGCGGACGTAGGCGCCGATGTCGGCGTGGATCACCGCGCGCATGGCCAGGATGCGGCCGTCGCCGTCGAAGCCGATCTCGATCTCGTACGCGACTTCGCGCGCGTGGTTGGCCGCCATGAGGTTCTCGCGGCGGCTCTCGATCCACTTCACGGGTCGCGCGAGCTTCATGGCGGCCAGCGGCACCAGGATGTCCTCCGGGTAGAGCTCGCCGCGCACGCCGAAGCCGCCGCCCACGTCGACCTCGGTGAGCCGAAGCGCGCCCACCGGGATGCCGAAGATCGGCGCCAGGATCGTCCGGTTGATGTGAATGCACTTGGTGGAGCCGATCAGGTGCAGCTCGCCGCCCCGTGGATCCGGCGGCACCGCCACGAGGCCACGCGTCTCCAGCGCCGCCGCCGTCTGCCGCGGGTAGGTGAACCGGTCGCGCAGTCTCAGGTGGGCCCCGGCCAGTGCCTGGTCGGCGTCGCCCACGCGCATCGTGATCGTCGCGACGTTGTTCGAGTCGGTCGACGCAAACAGCCGCGCGGCGCCGGCGGCGAGGGCATCGGCGGTCGAGGCGCACGCCGGCAGCGGCTGGTACACGACGTCGACGCGGTCGAGCGCGTCGCGGGCGACGTACGGATCGCCGGCGACGACGAGCGCGACCGGCTCGCCGACGAAGCGGACGATGTCGCGCGCGATGGCGGGCTGCAGGTAGCGCTCGGTCCCCGAGGGCGCGGGGACACGGTTCGGGATGATCGCCGCGGCCGGCACGTCGGCCGCCGTCAGCACCGCGTGGACCCCCGCCAGGTCTCGCGCGCGCTTCGTATCGATCGACACGAGCCGCGCGTGCGCGTGCGGCGAGCGCAGCACCGCGGCGTGCAGCATGCCGGGCACACGCACATCGTCCACGAATCGAGCCGTGCCCGAGACGAACCGGCCGCCGCCGAGGCGAGGATGCGCGTCACCGATCATCGCGACATCGTAGCACTGTGGGTGGCCCCGTACGATCGCGCGTGATAGCGTACCGCCATGCGTCCCGACACGATGAAGGCGATGGTCCTACCCGAGTTCGGAGCACCCCTCCGGCTCGCGACGGTCCCCGTGCCGAAGATCGGGCCCAATGACGTGCTGCTCCGCGTGCGCGCGACCGGCGTCGGTCTCACCGTGGTGATCATGACCCGGGTCCCAGGGCGCGTGACGTCGTTTCCGCGCATTCCCGGCCACGAGGTGGCCGGTGAGGTCGTCGAGCTCGGCTCCGAGGTGGCGCACGTCAAGGTCGGCGATCGCGTTACCTGCCACTTCTATCTGACCTGTGGCGTCTGTCATTTCTGCCGGAGCGGGCGCGAGACCCTGTGCCCGGCCTCGCCGGGGAACGTCGGCATGGCGTGCGACGGCGCCTACGCGGAATACATGACGCTTCCGGCCCGCAACGTCGTCGCGATCCCGGCGGGCGTGAGCGACGTCGACGCCGCGATCGCCGCCGACGCGATCGCGACGCCCTACCACGCGTGCCGCGAAGAGGCGCGGGTCGGCCCCGGCGATCTGGTGCTGATCGTGGGGGCCGGCGGCGGCGTCGGGATCCACGCCGTGCAAATGGCCAAGCTCGCGGGCGGCTGGGTGCTGGCCGCCGACATCACGGACGACAAGCTCGCCGCCGCCCGGGACAGCGGCGCCGACGAGCTGATCGACGTCCGCCGGGGCGATCTCGCCGCGCAGGTCTCGAAGCTGACGGCCGGCCGCGGGGTCGACGCCGCGATCGACTTCGTGGCCTCGAAGGAAACGCTCGAGGGCTCGCTCGGATCACTGGCCCGCGCAGGCCGCCTGGTGATCATCGGCAGCCGGCCCACGGCGGCCTTCGGCGTGGACTCGAGCTTCGTGGTCGACCCGCGCCAGGTGCTCGGCTCGATGCTCGAGATCCACGGCTCGCGTTACGTCACCCTGACCGAGATCGCGCAGACCCTCGAGCTCCTGCGCCAGGGGCGGATCCGCGCGGTCGTCAGCCGGACGTTCCCGCTCGAAGGCGCCGAGGAAGCGCACGAGCTCCTTCGGCGGAACGCGCTGGTCGGCCGCGCCGCGCTCGTCCTGTCCTAGCCGCGGCGCGGCCGGCGCGCGCGCTCAGCGCGCCCCGATGAACGTCTTCGCCTGCGCGATCTCCGGGCGCGGCGTGTCGGCCTTGCTGGCGAGCCCCACGAGCTTCTCGTAGTAGCCGACGGCCTTGGCCCGGTCGCCGGCCAGCTCCGCAGCGCGTCCGGCGCCGAAGAGCGCGCGATAGCGATTCGGCGTCTCCTTCAAGGCGGTCTCGAACTCGCGGAGAGCCGCCGGCGCCTGCCCCTGCTGCAGCAAGAGGTCGGCGTAGAGCTCGCGCATCGGGTAGAGCCGGTTCTCCATCGCCACGTGCTTGACGCTGGCATCCTCGTTGTCGGCGGCGGCGCGCATCAGCTTGACGGCCTCGTCGCGCTTGCCTTCCGCCTGGGCCGCCCAGGCCGAGACGGCCAGCATCGCGGGCCGGTGTCCGGGCGGTGCCCCTCGTCCAGCGCGGTACGCCGATTGGCCGATGGTTGAGCCTGGCGTGGGACCCCCGGCGCTTCCTGGCGCCGTACGCCGAGGACTTCGTGGACGAGATGGTCGCGCACGCCGGCCGTGCGTCGGCCAAGCCGGCCTCCGTCAGGCGCGCGCCGCCGCTGCCGCGTCCGAAAGACCCTGGCCTCGCCCGGTGAGCCCGAGCTGACGCGGTAGGGCTAGTGCCGCCCGGCGCGGAGCACGCGACCGGGCAGGGCGCCCGTGTGCTTGCCGTGCTCGAGCACGACCTGGCCGCCGACGACGACGTGCGACACGCCGTCGGCGCCCTGCACGCGCCGCGGCGTGCCGGCCGGTCCGTCGTGCGCGACCTCGTCCTCCCGGATGCCGATCGACGCGAGGTCGAACACCATCAGGTCGGCGGCCAGCCCCTCGCGGATCATGCCGCGGTCGCGCAGGCCCAGGATGCGGGCGGGCTGGAAGGTGTACCGGCGGATCGCGTCCTCGAGCGAGAGCAGCTCACGATCGCGGACCCACTGGCCCAGCACGTAGCTCGACTCGCCGGCGGTGCAGAAGTTCGTGTTCAGGTGGGCGCCGGCGTCGGACTGCGTCGGCAGCGCGTGACCGCTCTTCACCATGTCGGCGATCTGCGCCTCTTCGGCGTCCGAGCGGGTCATCAGCTGGAACTCGGTGTCGAGCCCTTCCTCGAGCGCCAGGTCGAGCATCATGTCGGCGACGTGCTTGCCGTGCTTCTCGGCGAGTGCCGTCAGGCTCTGGTCGACGAGCCCCTGGTTCTTGGCGAGCTTCACCTTGCGCACGAAGATCGAGCTCCAGGGGACGAGCCGGCCCGGCACGCCCGGGCGCCGACGCTGGGGCTTGAGCGCCTGGTCGCGCATCTTCGCGCGGCGCTCGGGATCGGCGAGCGCGGCCAGCCGGTCTTGCAGGCGAAGGGACATCACGACGTCCCACACGTCGAGGTTGTGGAAGAAGGTCGTCTTCTTCAGCGTGAACCGCGGGTTGAACGGGATCGCCCGCAGCAGGTTGTAGAGCTGCGCACCCTCGCGCGAGGCCTTCTCGACGTAGGGCCAGGCGTTGGTATCGAAGCTCAGGAAGAACACCGGGCGCCCGCTCGCCACCGCCACGTCACGCAGGTGATCGAGGTCGGCGGGGCTCGGCTTGCCGGCGCCCTTGGGCAGGATCTCGATGATCCCGCGATTGAACTCGCCGAGCGTCCTGCCGAGCGCCACGCGCTCCTCGTCGGCGGCCAGACGCGTCGGCACGGGCTGGCCCTGCGGCCCCGCGTGGGTGGGCGAATCCGTGGTGCTCCAGCCCCAGGCACCGGCCTCCATCGATTCGCGGAGCAGCCGCTGCATGTGGGCGATCTCGTCCGGCGTCGCCGCGCGATCCCACGCCGCCGCGTCCATCGCCGACAGGCGCAGTGGATTGTGGCCGACCAGCGGCATCAGGTTCAGGCCGAGGCCGTGGTCGATCGCCGTGAGGTATTCGTCGAAGTTCTCCCAGTTCCACGGAACGACAGACGCCAGCGAGCGCACCGGGATGTCCTCGACGCAGCAGAAGGTCGCCAGCATCGTGTCGCGATGCTCGGGCCGCAGCGGCGCCAGGGTGAGCCCGCAGTTGCCCATGAGGACGGTCGTCACGCCGTGCCAGATCGAGGAGGTGCAGAGCTTGTCCCAGAACGGCTGGGCGTCGTAGTGCGTGTGAGTATCGATGATCCCCGGCGCCACGAAGCGCCCCTCGGCGTCGATCGTGGAAGTCGCCGCGCCCCGGATCTTGCCGATCTCGACGATCGTGCCGTCCTTGACCGCGACGTCGGCGCGATAGCGGGAGAAGCCGGAACCGTCGACGACCATGCCGTTCTTGATGACCAGGTCGTAAGGCATCAGTTCCCTCCGGGACTGGGCTGGCACAGCTCGATTTGCGCGCAATTGTCCCACATAACCCCGAGCTCCGTCAGGAGTCCTTCACCGCGCACGCTGCACCGGCAGGAGCGGCTTCTGGCCGGGATGGAGCTGCTGGTCAACCGCGTCCAGGATGACCGCCGTCATCGCGTAGTTGCCCATGAGCGCGGCCAGCTCGAGGACACCGCGCCGACCGAAGAGTGTGACCGCGCGCGCGAACGTGGCCGAGGCGAGCTTCCTGGTGGCGAAGAGCTCGCGCCCGAAGGCGATGATGACCGCCTCCTTCTTCCCCAGGCGCTTGCCCCGCCGCGTGACGGGCTTGCGCCGCTTCACGATCTCGATGATCTCGGCTTCGAGGCCTTCCGCGAGCGCGGCCGGCTCGTGGGCCGTCCACTCGAACTGGTTGCCGAGCTCGCGCGCGGTCACGAGGATCGCCAGCTCGGTCAACCGGCGATCCAGCGCCGTCTCGAAGCGCAGGTACTGGTTGGCGGCTCGCAGGTATCCGGCGAGCTTGGGCGAGTGCAGCCAGATTCCACTCGGCCCTCGAAGCCCCACCAGAGTCAGGCTCGCGGGGCTTACGACCGTGTCGTAGTGCAGCTGGCCCTCCGCGTCGAGCTCCGCGCGCGACAGCAGGGGCAGGCGCGACAGGGAAGCAGGGTCGACGTCCTTTGGCAGCCGCGCTACTTGTTCCACCACTTCCAGCTCTCCTCCTGGGAGGTGTTGGGGATCCGATCCACGATCGCGTTGACCAGCCGGTTACCCTGGCGTTCGACCTTCATCACGTACACGTCGGTGATGACCTGCTGGAGGATCAACGCGATTTCCGCCGCGGGCTTCGTCACGAGACCCTCCTCGATTCGGGCCGATCCCGGAGCCGATGGTGCGCTTTTCGGCCGCCACGCGCAACACGCTCGCTCGGAGTATGATTCGTCCACCGCGGAGCGACGAAAGGAAGGCCCCCATGCCAGACGTTTTCGAGACCATGCAGACCATGCGCGCCATGCGCCGGCTCAAGCCCGATCCGGTGCCCGACGATCTGATCCGGAAGATCCTCCAGGCCGGCGTCTGCGCGCCCAACGGCGGCAACACGCAGCGCTGGCGGTTTCTCGTCATCAAGGATCGGAAGATCAAGCAGGCCGTCCAGGTCTGGTACAAGCGCGCCTTCGACGAGGTCGTCGGGCCACGCTATCTCAAGAGCAACCCGCCGCCCGGCGTCACCCGCGAGCAATACAACCGGCAGCACGCGGCGGTGGAATACCTGACCGATCACTTCCACGAGGCGCCCGTGTGGATCGTGGCGTGTCTCGAGGAAGCCGCGACGCCGACGCGCGGCTCCGGCGCGTCGATCTATCCCGCGGTGCAGAACATGCTCCTGGCCGCGCGCGCGCTCGGGCTGGGGGCGACGTTGACGACGCGCCATCTCCTGTACGAGAAGGAAGCGGAGGCAGCGCTCGGCCTGCCGCCGGGCGTTCACTCGTACGCGATCGTGCCCATCGGCTACCCGCTCGGGAAGTTCGGACCGGTCGGCCGGGGGCCGCTCAAGGAGATCGTGTATCAGGACCACTGGGGCAGCCCGTACCAGGGCCTGTAGGAGGTCATCCATGGCCATCAAGATGATCCACCACGTGAACGTTCAGATCAGCGACCGCGAGCGCACGCGCGCGTGGTACGAGAAGGTGCTCGGCGCCGAGTTCCTCGATCGCGGCCCGGCGCTGAACCGGCGACAGCTCCAGCTGAGGCTCGGCAGCGGCGAGATCCACTTCACCGTGACGCCGCATCCGACCATCGTGTCCTCGAGCCACTTCGCGATCGAGGTCGACGACTGGGAGGCTACCGTGGCGCATCTCGATCGCCTGGGAATCGCGCACGTGAGGACATCCGCCGCCAGCACCGGAACCGACATCGGCGGCACCGCCCCGGAGCAAGGCCGCCGCGAGGACAGCAGCGAGCACTACACGTACATCAAGGACCCCGACGGCAACCTGATCGAGCTCGTCAACCATCCGCTGGGCCTGCAGGACTCCCAGGGGCGCAAGGTCGAGATCGCGCACGATCCGATGGGGCTCCGCTGGGTCCAGATCCCCGGGTTCGTCGAGGCGGAGAGGGCACGGGGATGACGACGTGGTGCCGCTTCCAGCTCGGTGAGCGCACGAGCTACGGCCTGGTCGAGGACGACCAGATCGTCGAGGTCGACGGCGACCCGTTCACCGAGCACCGCGTCGTCCGCCGCACCCGCCATCGGCTCGACACGGTCAAGCTGCTGCCGCCCATCGTGCCGCGCGTGCTCTACGCTGCGGGCCCGAACTACCGCGGCCACCTCGAGGCCATGGCCAGGCGGCGAGGGGAGCCGCCGCGCTATCCGGCGCGGCCCGAGCCGAAGCTTCGATCCGTGAACGCGATCATCGGGACCGAAGACGACATCGTCGTCCCCAAGGAGTCGACCGGCGCGGTGCAGCCCGAGGGACAGCTCGCGGTGATCATCGGCAAGAAGGCGCGCCACGTCTCGCGTGACGAGGCGCTCGACTGCGTGCTCGGCTACAGCATCGGCAACGACGTGAGCCAGCGCGAGTGGCAGAAGAGCGACCGCACGCTGTTCCGCGCCAAGAACTGCGACACGTTCAAGCCGTTCGGACCCTTCATCGTCACCGGCCTCGATCCAGCCAAGCTCCGCATCGTCGTCCGTCACAACGGGACGGTGTGGGAGGACTTCTCGCCGAGCGACCAGATGTGGGACACCGCCACCTGGCTCGCGGAGATGAGCAAGACCGCAACGCTCCATCCCGGCGACGTGCTCTGGATGGGCACCGAGGGTGCGGACGGCGACATGGTGCCGGGCGACGTGATCGAGGTCGAGATCGGCGGCATCGGCGTCCTCCGCAACTATGTCGTCGCCGAGACATAGCGGGTGACCCTGATGAAGATCGCCACGCCCGACCTGGTGACCAACTCCTACTTTCCGGCACTGGCGGCCGAAGAGCTCGGCCTGTATCGCGCGGAGGGACTCGACGCGCACGTCGAGCTCCTGCCCTCGCTCGACGCCGTGAACGCGCTGCGCGACGGCGCGGTCGACTTCGTGGCCGGTGGAGCGCACACCACCCTGCTCGCGTTCCCGGGCTGGAAGGGGGCCAAGCTCGTCGTCACGCTCTCTCAGGGCACGCCGTGGCTCCTCGTGCTGCGCGCGGATATTCCCGCTCGCCGCGGCGACGTCGCCGCGGTCAGGGGCCTGCGCATCGGCGCCGCCCCGGGACCCGATCGGGCCTTCCTGCGCTTGCTGCACGAGTCCGGTGTCGATCCGGTCCGCGACGCCGTCAAGATCGCGCCCGTCCCCGGCGGGACCGATCCGGGCGCGTCCTTCGGCGTCACGGCCGCCGAGGCCCTCGAGCGCGGTGCGGTCGACGGCTTCTGGGCCAACGCGCTCGGGAGCGAGACGGCGGTGCGCCGCGGCGTCGGCAAGATCATCGTCGACGTGCGGCGAGGAGACGGGCCGCCCGACGCCGGCCGCTACACGTTCGCCGGGCTCTCGACGACAGAGGCGCTGGTCGCGCGCGAGCCCGAGCGCGTGGCCGCCGCGGTCCGCGCGATCGTGCGCGCTCAGGCGGCGCTCCGGCGGGATCCCGCGCGGGCGACCGAGGTGGGGCGACGGCGATTTCCTCCGGCGTCGGCGGAGATCATCGCGGCGGTCGTGGAACGCGATCTTCCGTTCTACGACCCCGCGATCGGCGAACAGGCCGTGTCGGTGATGAACGGCTTCGCGCGCTCGATCGGGCTCCTCGCCGCGCCGGTCGCCTACGAGGACACAGTGGCCACCCGCTTCCGCGGCCTCTGGCGGGTCACCGAGCCTTGAGCTTCACGTCCTCGTAGGGCGCTGAGTAGCCGTGGTAGCCGATGAGCCCGAGCCCCGACTCGGCCACGCGCGGTCCGTAGCCGTTGAGGAACGCCGGCTCGAAGAGCGGCAGCTGCATCGCCTTCTCGTGCATGAGCTGCTGGATCCGGTGCAGGCTCGCCTCGCGCTTCTTCCGATCGAGCTCCGAGGCCTGTTCGCGGAACAAGCCGTCGATGTCGGGATAGCCGCCGTACGCGTACATGCCGTCCGAGAGCACGAACGCCTCGATCCGGGTCGCGGCGTTGCCGAACGCGGCGCTGCCGCTCCGGGTGAGGTTCTTGAGCTTCTTTTCCTGGTTGGCTTTGATGATCGCAGCGCGCTCGAGCGGCTGCACCTTGATGCGGATGCCGACGGCCTGCAGGTAGTTCGCGACCACCTCGGCGATCGACGCGTAGACGAAATCCGCCGAGATCTGCCCGGCGTCGAATCCGTTCGGATAGCCCGCTTCGCTCAGGAGCCGCCTGGCGCGCTTGGGGTCGTACGGATAGAGGGGCGACTGCCAGGCGAAGTCGAAGCCGCTCGGGATGATGCTGCCCGTGGCCTTCGCCATACCGAGGTACTCGGCGTCGTTGATGGCCTGCCGATCGATCGCCAGATTCGCCGCCTGCCGTACGCGCCGGTCGGCCCACGGCGACTTCGGGTCCCACTGGTCGATGATCGTGATCCACTCGGTGAACGCGCCGCCCGTCGCCCTCAGGGTGAGCCCGGGCGTTCTGCGGATCTCTTCGGCGAGCGCGCCGCGGATCGAGTAGGCCACGTCGGCCTCGCCGCGCTTGAGCATCGCCAGGCGCGTGGCCTCGTCGGGCACCGACCTGAACACCAGGCGCTTCACATTCGGGGCCTTGCGCCAGTACTGCTCGTGCGCCTCGAGGACAAGCTCGATGCCGGGGTTGAACGACACGAACTTGTAGGGGCCGGCGCCCACGGGAGCCTTCTTGAACGCGTCCTCGCCGATCTTCTCGACGTACTTCCTGGGGACGATCCAGGCAGCACCCGTGGCCGGCGTGCCGAAGAACGTCATGAAGTCGGCCCACGGCTGCTTGAGCCGAAAGCGCACGCGATGGGTGTCCACGACCTCGACGGCCGCCACCCGCGCTTTCAGGAGCGTGGCCGCGGCGCCACGATAGCGGTCGAACGAGAACTTCACGTCGTCCGCGGTGACCGCGTCGCCGTTGTGGAACTTCACACCCTGTCGCAGCACGAACTCGTAGACCAGGCCGTCGCCCGAGACGCTCCACGGCTCGGCGAGGCTTCCCGCCTGTGGCTTGCCGGGCATGGGCTTCACCAGGGCGTCGTGCAACGCGTACAGGACCAGGAACGGGGTGATGAGCCCCGGAGTCTCGGCCGGGTCGAAGAACGTCGGCGCCAGGGAAAAGTGAACGGCCCAGGTCATCTGGCCTACGGGCGCTTCCGAGCGCCCTGAAGGCGCGTCCGCGCGAGCGCCCGGCGTCTGGGCCAGGGCCCTCGGAGTCCACAGAACCGGCAAGACAAGGAGCAGCAGCAAGACCGCGCGGGAAAGACACCGAGCCCGTGTCATTGCGTCGCCTCCGAGGGTCCGAAGCGTGAGCTGCTACTCCAGGCCGTACTCCGCCCAGTGGGCGTCGACCCGGTCCAGATCCTGTTTCGGCGGCACCGAGCGGGCCGGGAACCGATGCTTGCGCGTGGCGTCGACGCCGACCTTGGACGACAGCACCGTCTTGCGCTCGAGCTGGTCCACGTCTTCTTCCGCAGTCGACGGATCGAGCGCCACGCCGGCCGTGCTCCGGTTCACGTAGAGGTCGTGCTCGGGCTGGACGTGCCAGGACATCGCCCACAGGACCTGGAAGTAGTCGCGGATGTCGATGTCCTCGTCGACCACGACCACCCACTTGGAGAACGACGGATCGTAGGCCCAGGCCGCCCACATCGCCCGCTGGGGCAGGGCGGGATGCTCGCGGCGCAGCGAGATCGCCAGGAATGCGGCGCCGCCGCCGGCCTCGAGCAAATGCACATCGCGGACGGGGAGGCGCAGATCGCGGCGCATGTGCTGGAGCAGCGCGACGTCGCGGCCCGTGCCGCGGATGCAGCTCGACTCGCTCGGCGGCATCTGGCTGAAGAACGCCTGGTAGATCGGGTCGGCACGATGCGTGATGGCCGTGACCTCGATCACGAAGCTCGGGCCCGACGAGCCCATGTAGCCCGTGTACTCGCCGAACGGCCCCTCGTGCTCGCGTACGCCGGCCGGCACGAAGCCTTCGATCACGATCTCGGCGTGCGCCGGCACCTCGAGGTCGTTCGTCTCGCACTTCACGACCGCCAGGGGCTCGCCGCGCAGGGCGCCGGCCACGCCCAGCTCGTCGCCCCGTATCCGCGCGACCGACGTGAGGGGCACGGGCGGATCGCAGCCGATCACCACCGCGCACGGAGTCGGGTTGCCCTTGCGCTCGTTCTTCATGATGTGCGCGTACATGTCGCGCCACGTCGTGCTCAGGAAGAGGCCGAACTTCCGCGGGCCCTTCAGCATGAGGCGATAGGTGCCCATGTTGCGCTCGCCGGTCTCGGGATCGTGCGAGATCACGCACGGTCCGGTGACGTACGGCGCCGGGTCCTGGTCGCGCGTCCACATGCAGAGCGGGAGCGCGGTCGCGTCGATCCGGTCGCCGGTCTGGATCACGTCCTTGACCGGGCCCGTCTTCACGCGCACCGGCGGGATCGGGTGGCTCTGCGCCCGGGCCCATTTGTCGGCGATCTGGTCGACCGTGGTCTCGAGCGCCAGCGCGTAGACTTCCGGCGAGGCGCCGAGGATGCCGGCGACCAGCGGCATCCGGTGGCCCTTGATGTGCTCGAACATCACGGCGGGCCGGCGCGCCGGCGGAATTCGTTGAAAGACCCGGCGGATGACGGCCGCGACTTCCCAGTTCGGATCAACTTCCTTCTTGACGTGGTGAAGCTTGCCTCGCACCTCGAGCGCGGCCAGGTACTCGCGGAGATCCTTGTACGCCATGTCGCGTCTCCTTTCATCGCCGCGCCTCGGCCGGCGGGGCCCCAGCCCCGCGACCGCCTGCAGCGCGCACTGCCGCTCTAGTCTGTTCCGGGCCGATAAGGGTGCCGCTCGATCCAGTGCCGCGCGATGTCGATACGGCGGCAGATCCACACGTGATCGTGGCGCTCGACGTAGTCGAAGAAGCGCGCGAGCGCCGCCGCTCGCCCCGGCCGTCCCATGAGCCGCATGTGCAGCCCGATCGACATCATCTTCGGGTGGTCGGCGCCCTCGGCATAGAGGACGTCGAACGCGTCCCGGGCGTGCGCGAGCCAATCGTCGCCGGTCGCGAAGCCGCCGGCCAGCCCGAACTTCATGTCGTTGACGTCCAGGGTGTAGGGCACGACCAGGTGCGGCTTGCCCGACACGACGGTCCAGTAGGGCAGGTCGTCGTTGTAGGCATCGGCGTCGTAGAGAAAGCCGCCCTCCTCGACCACGAGGCGCCGTGTGTTGGAGCTCACCCGTCCGGTGTACCAGCCGAGCGGCCGGCTCCCGGTCACGCGCGTCAGGCTCTCGACCGCGAGACGGATGTGCTCGCGCTCGACTTTCTCGCCGACGCCCTGATAGTCGATCCAGCGCCAGCCGTGGCTCACGACCTCGTGGCCCGCCTCGACGATCGCGGCCGCGGCCTCCGGATGGCGCTCGAGCGCCATGGCCACGGCGAAGACGCTGATCTTGACGCCGTACGAGGCGAACGTGCGCATGAGGCGCCAGAACCCCGCGCGCGTTCCGTACTCGAACATCGACTCGACCGTCAGATTGCGCGCGCCCTGCAGGGCGGCGAGGCCCACGACCTCTTGCAGGTACGCCTCGGCTTCCTTGTCCCCGTGCAGGAGCGAGCGCTCGCCGCCCTCCTCGTAGTTCATGACGATCTGCAGCGCCAGGCGCGCTCCGCCCGGCCACTTCGGGTCCGGCAGATTCTTGCCGTAGCCGACGAGGTCACGCGGATAGTCTCCTCGGAGGGGGGCTTCGCCCCCCTTCCGACGGGCGGACCGGGCCTGCGGCCCGGTCTCGCCCTGCCTCCCCCCAGATCGGGTTGCGCCGGCAAAGCCGGCGCTCGAACGCGGACCCCTCTTAGTCTGCGAGCGACTCATAGGCGGCCGATTCCGGTGGCGCCGAGGTTGTCGGCGATGTCACGCGGGCCCGCGTCGGCGGCGGTGTAATGGGCGTGGGCCGCGTCGACTCCGGCGCCGGCCGGCGCGCGGTGGCCCTCGCGGCGCAGCACGTTCTCGAGCGCGGCCAGACACTGCAGGACGAACTGACGCCGCGCCGAGTAGCCCATGGTGCCGATGCGCCAGATCTTGCCCTGCAGCGGGCCGAACGCAGCGCCGATCTCGACGCCGAAGTCCTCGATCAGCCGGCGCCGGACGCGCAGCTCGTCGATGCCGTCCGGCACCACGACGGGCGTCAGGAACGGCAGCCGATGCTCGGATGATTGCTTGCCGAAGAGCGCCAAGCCCAGCGCCTCGAGGCCAGCCCGCAGCGCGTCGCCGTGCAGACGATGCCGCGCGAAGCGCGCCTCGAGCCCTTCCTCGCGAACGGCGCGGAGCGCCTCGCGCAGGCCGTAGACCATCGCGGTCGGCGCCGTGTGGTGGTTGAAGCGCGCCGGGCTCCAGTAGTCGGCGAGCTGGCCGAGGTCGAGATAGTTGCTCGCCACCTTCGTCCGGCGCCCGCGGATCACCGCGTCGGCGCGCGCGTTGTAGGCGATCGGCGCCAGTCCCGACGGACAGCTCAGACACTTCTGGGTGCCCGCGATCGCGACGTCGACGTCCCAGCGGTCGACGCCGACGTCGCATCCGCCGAGCGTCACCACGCAGTCGGCCACCACGAGGGCACCGTGATCGTGGGCGAGCCGCGTGATGCCGGCGAGCGGCTGGAGCACTCCGGTCGAGGTCTCGCCGTGGACGACCGCGACCAGCTTCGTCTTCGCGGCCTTCAGCGCGGTCTCGAGCGCGTCCTCGTCGACGAGCCGCCCCCAGTCGCTGCGCACCGCGCTGACCTCGGCGCCGCACCGCTCGGCGATCTCGATCAGCAGGAGGCCGAAGCGCCCGCACTCGGCGACGATCGCCCGATCGCCGGGCTCGATCAGCGAGGTGAGCGCCGCCTCGAGGCCGGCGCGGCCGGTACCGGGCACGGGGAACGCGCGCGCGGCGCCGGTCTGGAACGCGAAGCGCGTCAGCTCGACCACCTCGTTCATGATCGCCGTGAATTCGGGATCGAACTGGCCGAGCAGCGGCGTCGACATCGCCCGCAGGACGCGCGGATCGGCCATGGACGGGCCGGGGCCCAGGAGGACGCGCGGGCCGGGCAGGAGATCGCCGGGTGACATGCCCGGGAATTATAGTCGAGAGGCACGCCCGACTCTCAGGCGGGCGCTACCCAGCCCGGGCCGAACGCTTCTGAGCGCGCGAAGCGCTTCTCAGCCTGCGAGAACCTCGACCCGGTCTCCAAGGGTGACGCACCCGGGCTCGATCACCTGGCAGTCGAGCGCCAGCCGGCCTCCGCGCTCGCGCACGATACGGCGCAGGATCGACACGTCCTGGACCCGCGTGTCCGGGTCGTACGTCGTCATCACGCACCGCTGACGCAGCGACGCGACGGCGATGATCGCCCGGCCGATGCGGAGCCGTTTGCCCGGCCACGAGCGCTCGGCGTCGGCCGTAGTGCCGCTGACCAGGATGTTCGGGCGGAAGCGCCGGCGGTCCATGCCGAGCGAATCGATGGCCCCATCGGTCGCCACCAGCAGGGGAAGCACGTCGAAGCGCTCGGGCCCGTCGAAGCGCGCCAAACACACGTCCGGCCCGACGGCGTGACGGATCCGGGCGGCGACCGACGCCGAGCTCCACGGCTCGCCGTCGACGAGCGGCTCGTCGTCCGGGCCGAGGCTACCGCGAAATCCCAGGAGCGCCGGGTGACTGCGCGCGGTCAGGACGTCGCGCGAGTCGCGGGCGTGGACGATGCGATCGCCGGGGATCCCGTCGGCGGTGAGCACGGTGGCGTCGAGCCGCTCGCCGGCCATCGATTTCACGGGATAGCGCCAGATCTCGCCCACGATCATCGGTCTTCTCGCTCCTTTCGCCGAGCGCGTGAGGCCCGTCCACCGTTTAGACCGCGGCTCGCCACCGAGGGATTCCGGCCGCGGGCGGCCTTGCGGCGCGGTGCTCGAGCGGAGTACGCTGGCGGGGCTCGCGGCGCCGGTTGCGCGCCGCCCTTCGAAAACGTCAATTTTGCAAGCGCGCCTCGGCCGGCCGGCCCCATCCTCGCGACCGCCTGCGGCGCGCACGACGCGCCGAGCCCGCACGCGAGAGCGGGTGGCGAGACAGGCGGAGCATGACGATGAAGCCGATCATCCTGCCCGAGACCCCGCAGCCGTCGCCCGCGCACGAGGAGCTCTGGTCGAGCGACGCGATCGCGCGCATGCTTCAGGCCCTCGACGTGCCCTGGGTGTCACTGGTGCCCGGGGCCAGCTTTCGCGGGCTCCACGACAGCCTGGTGAACCACATCGGCAACCAGCGCCCCCAGATGATCCTGTGCCTGCACGAAGGCGCCGCGGTCTCGGTCGCCCACGGTTACGCCAAGGCGAGCGGGCGCATGATGGGCACGATCCTGCACTCGAACGTCGGCCTCCTGAACGGCAGCATGGGGATCTTCAACGCGTGGTGCGACCGCGTCCCGATGCTGATCCTCGGCGCGACTGGCCCGTGGGACGCGGCCAAGCGCCGCCCGTGGATCGACTGGATTCACACCGCGTCCGACCAGGGCGCGCTCGTGCGCGGCTACACGAAGTGGGACAACCAGCCCGCGTCGGTGCCCGCGGCCTACGACGCGCTGCTGCGCGCCGCGCAGATGGCCACGACGGCCCCGTGCGGCCCGACGTACGTCAACCTCGATGCCGCGCTGCAGGAATCGAAGCTCGGCGCCCTGCCTACGCTGCCCGATCCAGGGCGCTTCGGCGCGCCGGATGCGCCGCGCCCCGCTCCCGAGGCCATCGCGCGTGCGGCGGGCGTGCTCTCCGGCGCCGCCGCTCCGGTCATGCTCGTCGGCCGCGGCAAGCGCACCCTGGAAAGCTGGCGTGCGCGGGTGGCGCTCGCCGAAAAGCTCGGCACGCGGGTGATGACCGATCTAAAAACCGGTGCGAGCTTCCCGACCCGCCATTCGCTGCACGTCGGTCCGCCCGGCACTTATCTGTCGGAAGCCGCGGCGGCGGCCGTGCGCGAGTCCGACGTGATCCTGGCGCTCGACTGGATCGATCTGGCCGGGACGCTCAAGCAGGTCTACGGCGACCGTCCGATCGGCGCCAAGGTCGTCGCGGCCTCGTCCGACGTCCACGTGCATCGCGGCTTCAGCATGGACTACTTCGGCCTGCCGCCCGTCGACGTGAACCTCCTCGCCGAGCCGGACGTGGCGGTGCCGCTCTTGCTCGAGGCGTGCAAGCCGCGCGCTCACGCCGCGGCGCCGGCAAGTACCCCGGACGGCGCGCGCCGCACGTTCGACGTCTTGAGCTTGCGCGCGGTGGCCGCCGCGCTCAACGAGGCCACCGAGGGTGTCGAGGTGTGCCTGACGCGGCTGCCGCTCGGCTGGCCGGGCGAGGCGCGGCACTTCGCGCATCCGCTCGATTATCTCGGCGGCGACGGCGGCGCGGGAGTGGGGGCGGGCCCGGGCATCACGGTGGGCGCCGGTCTCGCGCTGAAGGGCTCGGGAAGGATTCCGATCGGCCTGATCGGCGACGGTGACTATCTGATGGGGCTCACCGCGCTGTGGACCGCGGCGCACTATCAGATCCCGTGCCTGTTCCTGGTCTGCAACAACCGCTCGTTCTACAACGACGAGGCGCATCAAGAGCGCGTCGCGCGCATGCGCGGCCGTCCCGTCGAGAACAAGTGGATCGGTCAGCGCATCAACGAGCCGGACATCGACCTGGCGGCGCTCGCCGTCGCACAGGGAGCCAAGGGCATCGGTCCCATCACCGATCCCGAGCAGCTCCGGAGCGCGATCGCTCAGGGCGTGAAGGCGGTACTGAGCGGCGAGGTCTGCGTGATCGACGCGCGCGTGCGGCCAGGCTACGACGCCGACATCAGCGGCGAGCGCGCGACGCGGCAGGAGCCGGTGGGCCGCACCTAGAGTCAAGGGGAGCCGGCGGCCGATCGCCGTCGGCTCCCGCTCAGATCTCGCTGCTCGGACGTCAGGGCGCCTGGATCTCCTTGAAGACCGGGACGATCGAGAGCATGCTCTTCGTCCCGTCGGCGTCCTGGACGTAACGTGCTTCGACCTGCTCGCCCGCCCGGATGTCCGCCATCGCGACTTGCGCCGTCGGGGCGATCGTGACCCGGTCACGATCCTCGATCACCACTTGTGCCCTCGCTGCATCGACCTCGGTCACGCGCCCGCGGACCCCTGTCTCGTAACCGTTCTGGACCCAGATTGGTGCGGCGACCGCAGTCGTGGCGATCAACACAGTGAACGGAACGAGCCTGAGCACTGACTTCGTCATGCGAGATCTCCTCTCGTTGCCTTGTCGAGCCGAACAGCCCCAGCGGCTCGTCGTCTGATTTTTCGCAAGGGCCATGCCAGGGTTAGCCACGCAATTGCTCACGTTTAGGCGCGGGCCGTGTTGCCGGGCTGACGGCAATGTGTAAGGGTTACACGCGAAGACCGACGTCGTCACGCCGGGGATTCGGCGACGCTGCAGATATGGCAAGGTAGGGCGGCGGTGGCGACGATACCCGGCCAGAAGGGGAGAAAGGCATGGCGCGACTGACTCGCGACGACGTGCTCAAGAAGGCCGAGGCGCTGAAGAACTGGGGCAAGTGGGGCCCCGACGACGAGCTCGGCGTGCTGAACTACATCACGCCCGAGGACATCGTCAACGCCGCCGGGCTCGTGAAGAAGGGCAAGGTCTTTCGCCTGGGCCTGGCACTCGACGAGAACGGCCCTCAGCGCGGCATCTTCGGCGGGCGCTGGAACCCGATGCACCAGATGCTCGCGACCGGCACCGACGCCGTCGCGGGCAAGCACGACGTCACCCCGGGCCTGCGCTACGCCGACGACGCGATCAACCTGCCGACCCAGGCTGCCACGCAGTGGGACGCGCTGTCGCACGTGTTCCTCGTCGACAAGATGTGGAACGGCTATCCGGCCACGCTCGTCGACATGCGCGGTGCCCACAAGAACAGCATCGACAAGTTTGCGAGCAAGATGGTCGGGCGCGGCGTGCTCCTGGACGTCGCCCGCTGGAAGGGTGTCGCCTGTCTCGCCGACGGCTACGGAATCACGGTCGCCGAGCTCGACGCCACCGCACGCGCGCAGAACGTCGCGGTGCGCCGCGGCGACTTCGTGATCGTCCGCACGGGGCAGATGGAAGACCGGCTGGCGCGCGGCGAGTGGGGCGGCTACGCGGGCGGCGATGCCCCAGGGCTCGCGTTCGAGACGGTCGACTGGATCCACGCCAAGCAGATCGCCGGCATCTGCAGCGACACGTGGGGCATCGAGGTCCGGCCGAACGACACGGGCCCCGACGTCTTCCAGCCCTGGCACTGGGTGACGATCCCGGCGATCGGGATCGTGCACGGCGAGATCTTCTACCTGAAGGAGCTCGCGGAGGACTGCGCGGCCGACCGCGTCTACGAGTTCTTCTTCTGCGCGCCGCCGCTGGTGATCACCAAGGGTACCGGCTCGCCGATCAACCCCCAGGCGATCAAGTAGACGCTCAGCGCAGGTGGCCGACCACGTCCTTCTGGCACTCGACGAACGGAACGCTCAGCGGATCACGCGGGCGTGAAAGCGTCACCTTGACCTCCGCCTTCACCGTACCCGGATGGGGCGTGAGCACGACGATCCGATCCGCGAGGTACACCGCCTCGGCGACGTTGTGGGTGACGTAGACGATGGTCTTCCTGGTCTCGCGCCACACGTCGACCAGCAGCCGCTGCATCTCGTCGCGGGTCAGCGCGTCGAGCGCCGCGAACGGCTCGTCCATCAAGAGCACGGACGGATTGTAGGCGAGGGCGCGCGCGATCGCCGCGCGCTGCTGCATCCCACCCGAGAGCTCGTGGGGATACGCGCCGGCGAACGACTCGAGCTTGACGAGCCCCAGAAACCGCTGCGCGGTCTTCGCGCGCTCGTCGCGGGGCACGCCCTTCATCTCGAGGCCGAACTCCACGTTACGCTGGGCCGTCCGCCAGGGGAACAGCTGGGCAAAGTCTTGGAAGACGACACCGCGGT
>Ga0306920_100000342_pt1 | contig 54177 bp, 37 predicted proteins | sample flu12Cox44000170_FD_204666 | JGI IMG/M metagenome (GOLD analysis project Ga0306920, IMG submission 204666) | Lab enrichment of tropical soil microbial communities from Luquillo Experimental Forest, Puerto Rico - flux4day.12C.oxic.44.000.170 (v2)... | ecosystem: Environmental > Terrestrial >... | reverse complement strand
TGTACGGGATTCCGCATTCCTCGAGCAGGATAGTGACTTTCTTCCCATTGGGGGTTGGCCAGTAGTACAGATCGATCATTTCGTTCTCCTCTTGCATTACTAACTTTGCAGTTGCTCCAGCAAAGCTTTTGCCTCTTTCAGATCAGCAGTATCAAAACCCTCAGTAAACCAGTTGTAGATTTTCTTGAGCATCGAGCGCGCTTGCTCGCGGCCCTGCTGCATGAGCACCCTCGCCAATTGAATCGCTACCGCCAATTCGTCCGATTTCGCACTCTGGTCACGCGCAATCTCGATTGCTGTCGTAAAGCATTGCTTGGCATTTCCTAAGCCCGCTCGGGTTTTTCATTAAGAGAAGCTGCCCCTTGATCAGATAGAGTACATGAAGGTCGCCGAATTTTGAGGTCTTCTTTGCGAGCGCCAGTGCATCGTCTATTCGCGCCAGCCCCTGATCAAGTCGACCGACTTTGCCCAGGGCGAGAGCCAAAAAAACGAGACCGTCAGGTTTGTCGAGCACCAGGGAGTCCGTCAAAGTTGCGAGCGCGTCATGCATCTTGCGGAGTCCGTCCTCGGCCCTTCCTCCCTCGACCTGAATGAATCCGATCCCAAAGACGGTGAGGCCAAATAGCGCCTTGAATCCCTGCTGAGAACATAAGGCGGCCTCTTCCTGCCACAATTCCCGAGCAGCCACCTTTTCTCCTCGCCTCCAATGCAAATCGGCCGCGTAACCGAGCACCAAAGCCAGAGTAAATGGATGAGATAAATTTCTGGCCTGAACAAGGGCCTCTCGCATTCTTCCTAAAGCCTGCTGAGGATATAATGGCGTTGCGCATTGCGAGCAGAATCTGGACTCCAGGGGGCTTACGAAGCCGCACTTGGGGCAATTACGGCGGAGGGCGGCCGCACACTGAGTACAAAACTTTGCACCCTCGGGATATTCGGCGGAGCAGTTCTTACAACGCATCGAGCAGACTCGCGCATGCAACTATCCGCTTCTCCTTTATCATCCAAGGCACGATCGAGACTACCGCGCGCGCACGTTTCTCATCATGCTTGCGGCGAACGTATGGATTCGTCGGCGGGAGGCGTCAGGATACTAATGATTAAAGGCAGCTCGGCCGTCTCCGTCCGAGTGAGCGATGCACTATAAGCTAAAGCCGCGATTGCCGGGGCGGGGTTTTATCAGGCGGGCGAGCGGCCCCGTGAAGTGCCCTTCGGCGTCGCGTACTCCCAGTGGGCGAGGAGCGTGCCGTCGTCGCTCCAGTTGTAAACCACGCGTCCGCCGAAGGCCTTTTTTAGTTCGTGCGCGAGCCGATGCGCCAGCTTTTGTGAAGTCGTCAATACTTCAAACTCTCCGTCGCGCGCCTCGACGGAGACCAGCCGCCGCTCGGGCTGGGTCTTGCTCGCCCGTTTGGCGACGTTCTGAATTCGTTGCTCGATCGCGTCGCGGTTTTGAGCCACGGCTGCACCCTTGATCAAGAGGCGTCCTTGACCCTCTTGCTGCGCTACTTGCAGGCAGGCGGGACAGAATCCCCATTCAGCCCGCTCAAGTTGCTCGTCGTTTAAAGCATGCGTGTGCCGCCAGGTCTTACGCAGAAAGACTGCTCCGCAGCGCGCACATACGGTGGGTTCACGCAGACGCGCGGTCTTGAGTGCGACCGGCGGTCCTTTGGTGTTCCGTACGGCACTGCGGTTAAGGCTGCGAATCAGCCCGCGTGATTGCTTTGTCGGGATCGTAGTCTGAGACCTGCGCTTCATCGGCCAATTCTCTTTCTGAGCCGCTTTCTGAGGTGGGGTTCAATCCCTATCCCCGCTCAGCCCGCTGGTTTCACGCACAATGAAAGCTTTGAGGACGTCGCTGCGGGTGATTATGCCGACCAGCGCATGGCCGTCAACAATTGGCACGGCGCCAATTCTTTCCCGCCGCATCAACTCCGCCGCTGCAACCACGCTGCTACGGGGCGTAAGCGTCATGGCCTTGTGAGTCATCACCGCTTCGACGGGAATCTGCTCGGGCGAGCCTGGAGCCGGCTCGATCGTCCCGGCCGCATGGGCCGAAGTGGTCACTGCATTAAAGGCGTCGCGCAAGTCACGATCGGTGACGATGCCGACCAGCACCCCGTCCTTGACCACCGGAAGCTGATTGATTCGACGCTCCTCAATCAGCGCCCTAGCGTGCGCCACCGAATCCAGCGGTTTGATAGTATGAACTTTCGCCGTCATCCAATGCCCGCAGCTTAGCGGGCCGTCGGCGCCGGACTCGGCTTCGTGCTGATTCACGTTCGCTCTTTTGTGCGAATTGGGTCGCGGCATTTTCAGTTATCCTTATTATCTGAGCAGCTCGCGGACTCGTTTGCCCGGCTCCAGAGCGCTCCGCCTAGTGCCCGTGCACTCGTGCGATGTCGAGCAGCGCTCTCAAAAGGTCGGTGACGGTGATGATTCCGACCAGGCCTCCGTTCTGAACTACCGGCAGGCAACCGATCCGCTTGACGAGCATGACACTTGCAGCTTCCTCGATGCTGGTGTCGGGCGAGACTGTCACCGGATCGGCGGTCATTGCAGTTTCCACCAGGGTCTCGTCGAGGTGCGCGGCGTGCTGCCTGACGTCGCGGTCGGTAATCACCCCCAAAACTCTCTTCGTTTCGACCACCGGGAGATGCTTGAAGCCTTCAGCTTGCATGATCATCCGCGCGGCGGCCAGTGTATCAGTCAAACGCACATGGCTGGGATTCCGCGTCATCCTCTCTGCAACTTTCATATCACTTATGGTCAGCAATTGTTGTCAACCGCTCCAGACCGAGACCTGGCTCGGCTAGAACTAACGGCTCGTCACTGGCGAACCGGGAGGACTAGCCGATGGCCGCGGCACTTGTTGAATCGCATTGAGATACTGGACGATCTCGTGAATCTGAGACTGGAGATCTTCCTGGCCGGATTGATGCGCTGTCCACGCGTCGTAAAAGCGCCTTCCCCACACAGGCATGTCTCTGGGACCGTGCGCCGCAACATCCTGACGGCCGTCGATGAAGCGCGCAATGGTTCCGGTCGGAAGTGGCATCCCGTAACGTTCCCCCAGATAACGCAGGTCGGGGGGCGACGCCTTCAGGTCCTCAGCCACGGGCCCGCGTCCGTCGGCATTATTGCCGTGACATGCGGCGCAGTAACGAAGGTAAAGTTCGCGCCCTCGCACGACTGATTGCTGGTCCGAAGCCTGCCCGGTTAAGGCTGGCAAGGCCAGGGCCATGATTACTACCCAAACAAGCGCGCTGCCGACTTTTCTACCCTGAAAACAAGCCATATTGACAGAAATCGACTCAACTTTCGGCTTTGTTGCAAAGCGCACGCTGGAATCCTCAGGACACGATACGCGCAATCCCCGTGCCGCTCGCAAGAACTAGAGATCGGCCCCTCAGCTCGGTGCAAAGCCTACCATAACAGTTGGGCCGAAGCGGATGGCGCATTTCGCGTCAGCCAAGGGAAGCATGCTCCTGTATCCAGCTGATACAGCGACGCGCTCTTGTCGAAGGCCTTCAAGATGGAGATCAAGAACCTCTCCATGGCACGCGCATTGCGGCCCCTATGCAGCTCGCATTAGACGAATATTGGAATTCGGTATAATCGCCTGGTTGAAAGAGGTCCTCGACCAAGCTTCCGGTTAGCAGGAAAGGATGTGCAAGATGGCAGGGTCAGACGAAAAGGACCGCCTCGGCGACAAGCTCGCCAATATTGAAAAGGTGCGCGAGGACCTATGGGCCGCCGAACGAGACCGCGAGTTGCTCGCCAAGCTCCGCCAAGCGGCGGAGACCCGAGCTGCCGCCAAAAAGCAACGGCCAAAGCCTGCCAGGATATTCAATCGAATCCTCTGCCCGCTCGACTTTGAGGAAGGTTCGACCAGGGCGTTGAGGCTGGCAATTGGATTGGCTGCCCAAAATAAGGCTGAGCTGTATCTGCTCCACGTCTGTCCCGCCGTAATGATTCCGCTTGGCGGAACGGTTACCGAGCCGTTGATGGCGGAGCAATCCGCCAGGCAAAGACTCGAAGAGATTGCCACTCGCGACCTTGCCGGCATTCAGTACAAGCTATTGGTTACGACCGGCGATGCGGCCGAGCGATTGATTAACGCTCAGTCTGCATTGGCCGCTGACCTAATCGTGATGGGCACCCATGGGCGCGGAGGACTAGGGAGGCTTTTTCTGGGTAGCGTAGCGGAAAGAACCGTCAGAGAAGCGTCCTGCCCGGTATTAACCACACGATAATCAAGTTCGCATAGGCCTGTTCCGCGCAGACACGACCGCATTCCGAGATTCCTTCAGTGCGTTGGCGATCTATGATCGGCAGTTGGGGGCGGATAGGGTCGTCTGCACTCACGGACGCCGCGTGACCAATTTTGGTCTAAATTCGGCTAACGCTGGAAGTTTCAAACTGATTCCGCTATGTAGCGGAATGGTGCTCCAGTTATCCGCCGCGCTGCAATCGCGAGTTCAGGGGCTTTGGTTGACCAGGCTCCCGCCGACACATCAGGATTATGCGTTGCTTCAAATGCGGCACGGATAACCGGGAAGGCCGCAAATTCTGCTCGAACTGCGGCGCATCGCTCACCGGCAAGTGTCCTCAGTGCGGAGCCCCGAACGAGCCGAGCGACCGCTTTTGCGGTGAATGCGGCGGTTTGCTTGATAGATCTCCTCGGGAATCTCCTGCTCCAGCCAGACCGGTGGAGTTAGGCGAGGCCGCTTCCGCTGCCGAAGCCATTGAGGGCGAACGAAAGACCATAACCGCACTCTTCGCCGACATTAAAGGCTCCACAGAGTTGCTCGAAAAGCTTGATCCCGAAGAGGCCCGCGTCGTCGTGGATCCCGCCTTGCAACTCATGAGTGATGCGGTGCGTCGGTTTGACGGTTATGTCGTGCAGTCAGTCGGCGATGGGATCTTTGCGCTGTTCGGGGCGCCTGTGTCCCACGAGGAGCATCCCAGGCTCGCGCTTCACGCCGCTCTTGCGTTGCAAGAAGCGATAAAACGTCATGCGGCAAAGCTCGCCGCGAGCGGGTATCCGCCGATTCAAGCTCGAGTTGGAGTCAATACGGGTGAAGTAGTTGTCCGAAGGCTGCGCGCCACCGGCCGGGCTGAATACGCTCCTATAGGTCTCACGGCCAATCTGGCGGAGCGCTTGCAAACCATTGCACCGGCGGGATCGGTTGTCGTGAGTGAAAACACTCAAAGGCTGGTGGAGGGATATTTTCGTCTCGGCGCAATGGGACTGGTGACGGTCAAAGGCATCAGCCAGTCGATCAACGCATTTGAGGTGCTTGCGGCTGGGCCGCTGCGCTCCCATTTTGAACTCGCCACGCGCCGAGGTCTGACAAAGTTTGTGGGCCGCGAGCACGAAATCGCTGAGATGATGCGCGCGCTCGATTTGTCAAGGCACGGGCGCGGTCAGATCGTGGCTGCAGTGGGTGAGGCCGGCTCCGGAAAATCACGCCTGTTTCACGAATTCAAACGTTTAGTCACCGGCGATTGTATGGTGCTTGAGACCTACTCGGTGTCGCACGGCAAGGCTTCTGCCTATCAGCCGGTGTTGGAACTCTTACACAATTACTTCGGGATCGATCAGAGAGACGATGGTCAACTTCGCTACAAAAAAGTCCGTGCCAGGCTGACAACTCTCGATCCGGCGCTCGAAAATACTTTGCCTTATGTGTCTGCCTTGCTCGGGATTAGCGATGGGGACGCACCGGCCGCTCCGTTCGAGATGGACAGCCCGGTCAAACGCAGCCGGACGTTGGATGCTTTGAAGCAAATTTTCCTGCGGGAAAGCCTCAATCAGACAATCGTCCTGGTGTTTGAGGACCTTCACTGGTTCGACGATGAAAGCCAGGCTTTCCTCAACCTCATCGCCGACAGTATTACAAACGCGCGAATTCTGTTTTTGGCGAATTATCGTCCCGAGTATCGACACGATTGGGGCAGCAAGAGCCATTACGTCCAGCTTAGGTTGGACCCGCTGGGCAAGGAGAGTGCCGAGGAGATGCTGACGGCGCTGCTCGGCGACGACGGCGAACTCGCGCCGCTCAAGCATCTCATTATCGACAAAACGGTCGGCAATCCCTTTTTCATGGAAGAGATTGTGCAAGCGCTGACTGAACGGGGCGTGTTAGTGCGCACGGGGCCCGTTAAGCTGGTGCAACCCCTGACTCGGCTTGAAATTCCGCCGACGGTTCAGCGCATTCTCGCCTCGCGCATCGATCGGCTGGCAACCGACGAGAAAGAGTTGTTGCAGACGCTGGCTGTGATGGGGCAGGAATTCCCGCTGAGGCTTATCAAGCTGGTGGTGCGCGGCCGCCCATTGGATCCGGAATCGAGTGCTTTGATTCCTCCGGAAATGAGCGGCGCATCGGAAACACTCGATCGAACGCTATCGAATTTGCGGCTCGGGGAATTTATCTACGAGCAGCCCACGCTGCATGACTCGGTATACAAGTTCAAGCACGCCCTTACTCAGGAGGTCGCCTATAACTCGATGCTGACGGCGCGGCGAAGGTTACTGCATGAGCGCACGGCGGGGGCGATCGAAACTTTATTCCCAGATCGGCTCGACGACCATCTGTCCGAACTGGCGCACCATTACAGCCGCAGCGCGAACGTCCCCCAAGCCGCAAAATATCTTTGTTTGGCGGGGCGCCAGGCGGCAGGACGTGCTGCCCACCGGGAGGCGCTTGGATATTTCGGCGACGGCTTGAAACTCGTTGAGAAGTTGCCCGCGGGAACCGATCGGGCGAAGCTCGAACTGCCACTTCGGATTGGCTTCGGTTTCTCGCTGCGGGCAACCAAGGGCTTTACCGCGCCGGAGGTGGAGCAAACCCTGTCCAGAGCTCGGGACTTGTGTAACCAGGTCAACAATATGGCCCAGCTCTTCAACGTGCTGGTCGGGTTGCACACGTTTTACCTCTACCGGAGCCCGGGTACCTCAGGTGATGTGGCAAAAGAACTTCTCGCGGTGGCCGAGGCCCTTGGGGAGACAGCGAAAATTGCGACAGGCTACCTGGCGATGGGTGAGACTGCCATGTATCTGGGTGATTTTCAGCCTTCTCGACAATATCTTGAACGTACTATCGAGCTCTCCTCCAGACAGCGCGCCGAGCAGCAAAATGCCCGCGGGTACCTGGGCGTGACCCTGTGGTGTCTGGGTTATCCGGATCAGGCCTCGGAGCGGATGCGCGAAGCGCTGGGCGCGGCACAAGACCAAAACCTGCCTCTCCGTGCGGTTAACATTTTGGCCTATGCCAGCGCGCTTAACGTTCAGATGCGTTCCTGGCAGGCGAGCCAACAGCAGTCGGAGGCTGGAATTAGGCTTGCCAGCCAGTACGGGTTCCTCTTTCACGCCCATTGGTTTGCCGTGGTGCACGGCCGCGCCCTAATGGAGAACGAAGATCGTGAGCGAGGGATCGCAGAGATGCGTCGGGGGATCGAAGGATTGGACGCGCTGGGAGCGATTTTCGCTTTTGTACTCGGTTACTTTGGCGAAGGTTGCCTGCAAATAGGGACGGCCGAGCAGGGCCTGCAGGCGCTCGCCCGCGCTATGCGGCTAAGTGAAGAGACCAACGAACGTTGGCAATCCTCGGAGCTCCATCGGCTCAAGGGCGAGTTGATGCTGATGCAGGACCCGCACAAGCTGGCCCAGGCCGAACTCTGTTTCCGTACCGCGGTGGACATCGCTCGAGCCCAATCGGCAAAGTCATTCGAGCTGCGCGCGACCACAAGCCTGGCGCGTGTGCTTGAGAAACAAGGCCGCCGCGACGAAGCACGCAAGAGACTCTCGGCAGTATACAGTTGGTTCACTGAAGGTCTTAACACGCCCGATCTTCAGGATGCCAGGACATTGGTCAGCCGGCTGAGCCATTAGGCATGATGCAAGTCGTGCACTTTACGCGCACTGCCGATACGACGCAGGCCCGAGCAGACTCCATCCCGCGCAATTGATTCCTAACACCCGGCGGAATTGACGCTTGGATCGCAAGAGGCTAATCGACAAACTCTGCCGCCACGTCACTGACGCGTCATTTGCCGTACGCTATTGGGATGGAGACCAAGTCAATTATGGCCGGGGGCCTGCTGAATTCACGCTGATACTGAAGAACCAGACGGCGATCGCCCAGCTATTTGGCAATATCAAGTTGCGCGTGGCCGAGGCCTACAGCGCCGGCGACATCGACATCGAAGGAGACCTGCAGCGGTTCGTGCGTCTCGGGTTTCTGATGGATTCAGCTTTGCCGAGCCTTGGCGCCGCACGTAAAGCGATACTCGCTATTACGTCACTGTGGGCGCGTAATAACCGGCGACGTGCGCGCCAAAACGCTGTGCGTCATTACGACCTGGGCAATGATTTCTTTAAACTATGGCTTGACCGGCGCATGGTATATTCATGCGCATACTTTCGGCGGCCTGATGACGACATCGACAAAGCTCAGGCACAGAAGCTCGAGTACCTATGTGCCAAGCTGCGGCTGTTGCCCGGGGAAAGACTGCTCGATCTCGGCTGCGGCTGGGGGGCGTTGGCAATTCATGCCGCCCGCTCGAGAGGAGCGCATGTAGTCGGTATCACGTTGAGCGAAGAGCAGCTGAGCGAAGCCCGTGCACGGATCTCAAAATTGGGCCTGGGGAACCGCATCGAACTTCGCTTGCAGGACTATCGCGAGGTGCCGGAAGTGGAGGCATTCGACAAAATCGTCAGCGTCGGGATGTTCGAGCATGTCGGGAGAAAACATATTCTCGACTATTTCCGCCAGACGGCGCGGCTGCTCAAACCTGGCGGCATCGGCATTCTACATACGATTGGGCGAATGCGCCCGGGACCGCTCCATCCATGGATCCGTAAGTATATCTTTCCCGGCGCGTATGTGCCGTCGTTGGCGGAACTCGCCGACGGAATGGCTACGTTCAAGCTGAATATAGTCGACGTAGAGAACCTGCGACTGCACTACGGATACACTCTCGATCGCTGGGCAGCAGCATTCGAACGGCACGCTGACCAGGTGCGGAGCATGTTCGACGAACGTTTTGTGCGGATGTGGCGGATGTATCTCTGCTCCTCGGCGGCTGCATTCCGCTTCGGTCCTCTCAACCTGTGGCAGATTATCCATAGTAAAGGTGCGATAAATGATTTGCCGCTTACGCGTGATTATATGTATTCGACCATGGTTTCGAGCTAGCTAGAATGCAATGCTGCGCTTTGGCCGAAATCGCGATGCCCAAGGTCCCAAAGATTATAATTCTACAATTCAAATTGCACTCAGATCGCTACATGGGCTGCGCCCAGCCGGGTATCAAATGGCTATGGTCCAAAGCACCAATTAGCAGGTGAGTCTAGGCGGCTTGAGCAAGCGGTAATAGCTATGTCCTGGTCGGTCCCATTTGCCTGGTGGCATCTGGGCGTGGCGCTCTTGAGCGGTCTCGCCGTCGCCGAATTGAACCTCTATCTTGTCACCGCTGTTCTCCATCGTGGAATGTGCCATCGAGCGATCGCGTATCCCTCATGGCTAAAGCACGGCGTCGCCCTGTGGCTCTGGCTAACTGTCAGCACGTCAGCATTGAGTTGGATCGCCGCTCACTTGCATCATCATGCCAATTCGGACAGCGATGAAGACCCACACGCGCCAGGTTCCAAGGGTTTTTGGCACGTGCTCTTGCTAACTTGGTATTATGTACCTCATTGGACTCGCACCCATTGGGAAAGGGCGGCGCAGCAATACCTTGCTCCCTACCGCACCGACCGTCTACTGTGGTGGCTTGAACAGCCGGCGATGGTTAAACTCAACTTTTATATCCAGACACTCGGGAGCGCGGTGCTGGGACCCGTTGCTGCCGTGTTCTGGCTATCCCGGTTTGTGCCATACCTTCTCGCAAGTGGTTATGTGAATGCGGTCGGCCATACTGCCGGTGAACGTCCATACGGCTCCCCCGGGACCGACGCGACCGGGGTGTTGCAGAAGCTCATGGGATACGTGATAGGCGGAGAGCCTCTCGGCCACAATTTCCATCACCGGCATCCTGCCAGCGGAAGCTTCCGCGTGAACCGATTCGATCCGGGATTCTGGTTTGCGGTTCGCGTGTTGCGTGGTGTCCCGCAGAGCATACTTATTGGATCAAAGCGTTGATGCGCCGCACGCAAGGGCCGGTGGCTTTATGCAAATCGCAGTGCCATTAGATGCGGGTTTCTGCGGCTGACAGTGCTGACAATCTACTCCCAGTTACAGCACGGCGCGCGGCCTCGGTCTGCCGATATAGTTCGAGCTTCTCATCTTCGCGTTCGCTGACCGGGCTGATGGCGACGTCGGAGTACCGCTTGACCTTGGCTTCATGCTCGACTCGTCTACGAAGCATCTCCAGCTTAAAGAAAAAGACCGACGCGGGAACGTTGGTGGCGAGGGTGTCTTTGAATCGCCGGAAGTAGAACCATATTGGGTTTTCCCGCGCGCAGAAGCGCCGTTGACCTCGAACCTTCCGGCGAACCAGGCCGGACTGCAAGGGGTGCACTCGCTCAAATTTCGGACTGGCATAGTATTGAAAGATCGCTAGCGCAAGCTCTCTGGATGAGGCGCCGGTGGTTACCGCTCGTCTGAGCAGGGTCTCGATGTGTTCCCAACTGTAATAACGCTGCCACACCTGCTTGTAGATGCGTTCCCATTCCTCAGCAGTCATCCGCGGATGTTCGGCCGCCGCATGCTCGGTATCATACCGGTTCAGGTCTGATTCCAGCGGCGCACCTTTGATAAACAGGTCGCGATGATCTTTGGAGCCGGGGAGCGGCGTCAGCATAAAGAAGTGCAGTATATCGATCGGTAATTCTCTCTGCACGATCCCGATGTCGCGCGCGATACTCTCAGGGGTGTCAGCGGGAAATCCCAGGATATAACCAGCGTAGGTAATCACGCCGAAATTGCGCCACGCCTGCAGCATGCTGCGATATTCAGTAATGCGGTTCTGCCCCTTTGAAGCTCCCTTTAGACTTTCGGGATTGATGCTCTCGAGGCCGATGTACACTCTGTCGCAGCCTGCCCGCGCAGCCTTGGCTATAAAATTCGGTATCTTGTGACTCAGGGTGTCGGCCTGAAGCGTAATACTAAGGCGCAATCCGCCGGTTTCCCTGAGCTCGATGAGACGGTCGAGAATGCTTTCCCAGTTCCTATTGCGCGCAAAGTTGTCATCCGTGATCAGTATGCTGCGGGCGCCCTCTCTGAGATTTGCGCGCACCAGGCCTTCTACGTCATCCGCTGTTCGGAATCGCGATTTCCTGCCTTGTACATTGATGATCGTGCAAAAACTGCAGGAGAATGGGCAGCCACGGCCGGCATCGAAGCACCCCATTCTGCCGACATACCGGCGGATGTAGCGATGCGGCAAAAACACCACCGGCTGGTTCTCCAACCGGGGCATTTCCGCCATGTAGTTGTATACCGGCTCGAGCTTTCTGTCATACGCGGCGCGCAGAAGCTCGTCGAGGTGGCCTTCGCCCTCGCCCGCAAACAGGGTGACGCCCAGCCCGAGTGCTTCCTTGAGCTCAGGCGTCAGAACGGGAAGCATCGCGATACAGCCGCTGACGTGGAATCCGCCGATAGCGACCTCGATTCCCGCCAGGCGGAACTGGCGTGCGATATCCAGAGCCCGCGGGAACTGGTTAGTCTGTACACCAACGAGACATACTAGCCCGCAATTATCATTGCGCCTGAACTTGCGGATAATGCGCTTTATGCGAATGACAGAGTTAGTCTCGTCGCGGACACGTATCCTAACCTGGACATTGTCGCCGAGTATTCGACGTTGACTGGCGTCCAGCACGAGTCCATAGAGACTGCAGAGAGAGTTCGACGGAATGAAGCCGCGCCACCACTGGATAACATAGCCTTCATCGTCATAATGGGAGGGCTTGATTAATTCGACTAGAAACTTGCTTTTCCTCCTGGTTCCAGGTGCAGGCATACGCACTCCCCTCAATCTGAGCAGTGCTAGTTTGAACTGGTTGATCCGCCACGAGCGCGATCGGGCGAACCGGCTGACCATTCATGAAAGCGAGGCGAAACGGTTCGCTGCGGCCGGCGCGTCGTGACTGTGCCCCCCGAGCCTCGGCCATTAACTCATCTAGTCCGCTTCAATTTCTTGCCGCCATGAATCGTCAGCCGCAGAGACAGGTTGCAATTTCTTGTCCAGCAGAAAATTCTCCATCACCAGGTAGTCTATGCCGGTCCGCATGAAGCAACGGTATGCTTCCTCAGGGGAGCACACTATCGGTTCGCCGCGGACATTAAATGAGGTATTAATCACTAGGGCGCATCCGGTTAGCGCTTCAAACCGCCGCAGCAACTGGTAAAAGCGGGGATTCGTTTCTTGATGGACCGTCTGCACGCGCGCCGAGTAATCAACGTGCGTGACCGCAGGAATCGTTGAGCGCGGGACCTTGAGCTTATCGATTCCGAAGAGCGGCTCCTGCCCAGCGCTCGGGCGGGTACGTAGCTGTTCATGCACTGGCGCGACCAACGCCATGTAGGGGCTGGGGCGATCGAGTGAGAAATAATCGCCGACCCGCTCGTACAGCACGGCGGGCGCAAAAGGCCGGAATGATTCGCGATACTTTATTTTGAGGTTCATTAGCGACTGCATGGCCGGATTGCGCGGGTCGCCGATAATCGAGCGATTGCCGAGCGCGCGCGGTCCGAACTCCATTCGTCCCTGAAACCACCCCACCACTGCGCCGCGGCTCATCAACTCCGCTACCGTAGTCAGCAAACGGTCGTCGTCGATGCGCTCGTAGGGCGCGGAGGTTTGCTCGAGAAAGCGGCGAATGTAGTCGCAATCAAACCAGGGGCCGAGAAAGCTGCCGCGCATCAGGTCGGCTTCGACCGCGCGCCGCGGCTGCCCCGCATAACCATGCCAGGCCGCGAGCGCGGCGCCGATTGCTCCACCGGCATCACCTGCGGCCGGTTGCACCCAGACATCGCGGAACAGATTCTCCCGCACGATTTTACCGTTTGCGACGCAGTTCAAGGCGACCCCGCCCGCCATGCACAGATATTCTGATCCAAGCTCATTCCGCGCAGTCCGCGCCAGCCGCAGAATCACTTCTTCAGTGACCACTTGAATTGAGCGCGCCAGGTCCATATCGCGCTGGGTCAGTGGCGCTTCTGGTTTGCGTGCAGGACCGCCGAACAACTCCTCAAACTTCCGACTGGTCATCGTCAGGCCGGCCGCATAGTTGAAGTAGTCCAGATTGAGCCTGAAGCTCCCGTCGGGTTTCAGGTCGAGCAGATGACTAAGAATCAAGTCGGTATATTGCGGTTCGCCATACGGGGCCAATCCCATCAGCTTGTATTCGCCGGAATTGACTTTGAAACCGGTATAGTAAGTGAAGGCCGAATAGAGCAGTCCGAGCGAGTGCGGAAAATCGATCTCCCATTGCGCCGTCAACCGATTGCCTTCGCCCAACCATAAGGAAGTCGTGGCCCATTCGCCGACCCCGTCCAGGCACAGCACTGCGGCTCGTTCAAACGGGCCGGCGAAAAAGGCCGAGGCCGCGTGAGCCTCATGGTGCTCGGTGAAGAGCAGCCGCGGCAGTTGCGTTTTATGACATCCGCCGACCGCGGCCAGTTCACGTTTCAGCAATGATTTGAGATTGAGCTTCTCCTTGAGCCACAGCGGCATCGAAGTCAGGAACGATTTCAAACCTGTCGGCGCAAACGCCAAATAGGTTTCGAGCATCCGCTCGAACTTAATCCAGGGCTTGTCGTAGAACGCTACGTAAGCGAGGTCCTTCATCGAAATACCGGCGCTCGACAGGCACCAGGCGACGGCATTGCGCGGGAAGCGGGCGTCGTGCTTCTTGCGCGATAGCCGCTCCTCCTGAGCCGCAGCGACGATTTTTCCGTCGTCGATAAGAGCCGCGGCGCTATCGTGGTAGTAGGCGGAAATGCCCAAAATGATCATCTGAACAGCCCCTGCGGCTAACCTTTGAGCCCCGCAAAGCCATCACCGACCCCACCGCAGCGGTCAGAAACGGCTGCCCGCCAGAGTTGGATGCTGACCAGTTGGAACCTCGAACGCGCAATTGTGAGCCGATCGTTGACGCTTATCAAGAGGGTGCCGAAGACGACAATATTCATCGCGACGTATTGCAGGTTGCTGGCGATTCGCGCTTTCGGTCCCGGGATTGCGCGCGACGGTAACTCTGCACCGGAAAAAGCGCGCCCGGCATCGACCATCACGAAGGCGCGCGGCGGTCACGGTCGTAATGGCGGGTGAAAGTTGCTGCTGGTAGAACCAGCGGCTGCAGCAGAGGCGAGAGCTTACACGCTCGCGTCTAGCCGTGGTTTGGCTACCAGTTGGTCAAACCCGCCGGCCACGCAGAAGCGTCGAAGATCCTCCGCGCGAATTGGATCGGTTCGCGGCAGCCGCTCTTTCAGCCCGCTTGGCGCGCGGCATGGGCCATGACGCGGTCGGCGCTTTGATGTGAACGTCTGGTCCGGAGTGAATCAGTTGCGAGCGAAGAAAGGCGCTTGTGCACTCGCTCGTATAGGACGGGGTCTCCCCACCTTGACCGCGGCTCTCGAGGGCGGGTTTAAGCAGCCCCCACGACGATCGACCCCGTCCTGGTCTGATCGCAAATTGTCGGTGAACCCTCGACCGCCGAGAAGCAACCTAGCTTAGTTCACCTTCGTTGTCAACAGGCAGTTTATCCGAAATTAACATCTTGATAAGACATCGCCCCGCGGCCAGTTGCAATGAGAGCGTTCCCACCGTGGTATCGGCCGCCCCGCGGCGGCTGCCGCGCTTATCGATCACACCGGCAATGGAATCATGCGCCGGCATGCGAGCCGAGTCGATGGGGTTGCTCAATGGGCCGTGAACAAGACGGGCGGCAGTGAACTGCCGCCCATCTTGCGTAGCTGCGTTGCGGACCGGCGCCGAAGCCGGTGCCGCGTCGTTGCGCGGATCAGGCGTCGAAATACAATGCGAACTCGTAGGGATGAGGCCGCAGGCGGGTCTGGCTCACTTCGCGCCCATACTTATAGTCAATCCAGGTCTCGATCAGGTCTTCGGTGAACACATCGCCCTTGAGCAGGAACTCATGATCGTTTTTAAGATGATCCAGCGCGGCTTCCAGAGACGCGGGCATGCTCGGAACCTCGGCCAACTCGGCCGGCGTGAGCGCATAGATATCTTTGTCGAGCGGCTGACCCGGATCGAGCCGCCGTTGAATCCCGTCGAGTCCCGCCATCATCATGGCCGAGAATGCCAGATACGGATTACACGTCGGATCGGGGAACCGCACCTCGATCCGTTTGCTCTTCGGCGAGGGCGAGTACATCGGAATACGCACGCCGGCCGAACGGTTGCGGCTCGAGTAAGCGAGATTGATTGGCGCCTCGAAGCCCGGCACCAACCGCCGGTAGGAATTGGTGGTGGGGCTGGTGAAGGCCGCCAGCGCCGGCGCATGATGCAAGATGCCGGCAATGTAATGCAATCCGAGTTCGGACATACCTGCATAACCGGAGCCGGCGAATAGCGGCGTATCGCCCTTCCAAAGACTTTGATGGGTGTGCATGCCCGAACCGTTATCGCCGAAAATCGGTTTCGGCATAAAGGTGACGGTCATGCCGTGGCGGCTCGCCACGTTTTTGCAGATATACTTCAGCCAGGTCAGCCAGTCGGCCATCTTGGTCAGGGGCTGGAAGCGCATATCGATTTCCGCCTGACCGGCGGTGGCGACTTCATGATGATGCTTCTCAACCTGGATACCGACCCGTTCCATTTCGAGCACCATCTCGGCCCGCACGTCCTGAAGCGTGTCGTTGGGCGGTACGGGGAAATAGCCTTCCTTGTAACGGGGCTTGTAGCCGAGGTTGGGTCCTTCTTTGCCGCTGTTCCACACTCCTTCGTTCGAGTCGATATAGTAGTAGCTGGAGTGCTGGTTGGTGTCGTAGCGGATACCATTGAAGATGAAGAACTCCGGCTCGGGACCGAAGTAGGCGGTGTCACCAATCCCGGTCGATTTTAAATAAGCTTCGGCCTTGCGCGACACATTGCGCGGATCACGGGTGTAGGCGGCGCGGGTGATGGGGTCCTGGATATTGCAGATCAGCGAGAGCGTGGGATCCTTGCTAAACGGGTCGATTACCGCGCTGTCGGGATCGGGAATCACAAGCATGTCGCTGCTCTCGATCGACTGCCATCCGCGAATTGATGAGCCATCGAAGCCCAGGCCTTCCTCGAATGGTCCCTCATCTTTGAACTCGCTTATCGGCACACTGAAATGTTGCCAGGTGCCGAGCAGGTCGATGAACTTGAGATCGATCAGCCTGGCGCCTTTGTCCTTGATCATTTGCAGAACTTGTTTCGGAGTCATCTGACTCGCCTTCCTCCTTGCCGCTCTTCAGCGGCGGCATACCCGTGCATTCAAATCATTTAACGCGAACGCTGCCGTGGCGCAATTTGCCCGGTTGCCTTAATCGGCACCGGACCAGCACGGGGTGCTCGCGAGGCCCAGCGTCCAATTTGTCGCTGCGGGATCGGGCGAACACCTATCTCTCGAAACCGGGATCCAGCCGCAATGCACGCCGATCCGGCATCTGATGTCCTTTTGAGCAGTAATCCGACACCGTTTCAGCGTACGGGCGAGCTTTGGCAACAATAGCGGCCGCTTACCTCCCATTTGCGCGAGCCACGCCGCCTGTCCGTATCGGCTTCAGCCAACAACAAAAAGCACAGCAAAGTAGATACCCAGCATTATCAGACCCAGTGGGAGACCTATCCGCGCCCACTCGGCGCTGCGCATGCTGAGCTTGTTGGCACAAACGATGTTGGGAACGTTGCCTGGGATCAGCATACCCCCCGAAACCAACAATGAGAGCAGCGCCGCCTGCGCGCGCTGATGTTCGATCTGATGAAACTCGATCGCGACCAGGGTCGCGTTATCGAGTGCCGCAGATATCATGTTCGCCCAGAAAAGGGTCCCGTCGGAGAGTTGGCTCAAATAGCGGGAAGCGACCGGCGCGCACGCCTCTCCGATGAGAATGAGTCCGGCGATAAATGCGAAGATCCGCAAACCCTGCATCACCGCCCGTCGCGGCCCTTCGTGTACCTGGGCGCTCGCCGCGATCAGGTCGTAAGGCCCGCGCGCGTAATAGGCGGTGAGGACGCTCACCGCGGCAACTCCCGGAAAGACCCACGGCGAAAGCAATCTAAACAGGCCCGCGAAATCCAGGTTCATGGCCGAGGCAGCCAGCGTTGCCAGCGGACCCCCAATTGGTGTCAGCGCGGAGCCCAGTCCAATCGCAAAGCATCCAAGAACTACGACCCTGGTGCGCTCGGCCGGCCCCAGACCCATCAGGGCAACTCCCTCCACCAGCATCAGCGCGGCAATTACCGCCGTGATAGCGCTCGACAGTAATCCGACGATCAGGACGACGAGCCCCGCGACCAGGGGGCGCGGAAGCAGGCTGCGCATCGCGGCGAAGCCGCGGTCGAGCACGGGACGGAGCGCGCCGAACAAGATACCGGCCCCGATAACAGTTACCGTTATTGGCATAGGGTCAAGGGCCGCCTTGCGGAGCAGGTGCCAGTCCCATAGCCGGCCGACCGTCACCGCAGTCATCCCCAGTGCAAAGCAATAGGGCTCCAGATTATGCTCCAGGGGTCCAAAAATGAGCGGACCAGCGAGGAGCGCCGCTAGAATGATGAAGGTTTCGAGCGAGTTCATGGGTGCAAGTGCTCGGTGGACCAGTGCGGATTAGCGTATTAATTTGGGACCTGGCGATGCCACCGGATCAAGGGACTAAGGTTAACGGCCGCCCGGCCGCGGCTCGAATCGTTATGGAGAACTCCTGATGGATTTTGATTTGACTGACGCACAGCATGAAATCGTCAATGGCGTCCGGGGACTGTGTCAGCGCTTCCCTGACGAATACTGGCGTGGACAAGATGCCCGTCATGAATTTCCCCACGATTTCTATAAGGCGGTGGCCGACGCGGGCTTTCTCGGTATCGCGATCCCGGACGAATACGGCGGCAGCGGCCTGGGGATCAGCGAAGCGGCCCTGGTGATGCGTGAACTGGCGTATGCCGGCGCGATGAATGCGGCCAGCGCGGTCCACCTCGGCATCTTCGGCCTTGCTCCGGTCATTCGCTATGGAAGCGAAGAGTTGAAGCGCCGGGTTCTGCCGCGTGCGGTGAGCGGTGAATGGCACTTCTCGTTCGCAGTGACCGAGCCCGATGCAGGCAACGATATTACTCACATCAAGACCTTCGCCCGCCGCGAAGGCGACAATTATGTGATCAATGGCCGCAAGGTCTTCACCACCAAAGCGCAAGAAGCGGACAAGATGCTGCTGCTGACGCGCACCACCCCCATCGAGAAGGTCACCAAAAAGACCGAAGGGATGTCATTGTTCTTGGCTGATTTGGATCGCAGCACGGTCGAGGTGCGCGAACTCAAAAAGCTCGGACGCCATGCCGTTGATACCAATATGTTGTTCATCGACGGCCTCAGGGTGTCGGCGGCCGATCTCGTGGGGCAGGAAGGGCGCGGTTTTCATATGCTGCTCGACGGCCTTAACCCCGAACGGATCCTGGTTGCCGCCGAGGCTGTCGGGATGGGCCGCTCAGCCGTTGACCGCGCGGTGCGCTACGCCAAAGAGCGGGTCGTCTTCGGCCGCCCGATCGGACAAAACCAGGCGATCGCGCATCCGCTCGCCGACGTTTATGCCAAGTTCGAAGTGGCTGAGCTGATGGTGCTCAAAGCGGCCTGGCTGTTCGATCATCAAAAGCCGTGCGGACCGGAAGCCAATATCGCCAAGCTGAGGGCCGCGGAGGCCGCCTTCGAAGCGTGTGACCGGGCGGTGCAGACACTTGGCGGATACGGCTATATGCAGGAGTACGATGTCGAGCGGTATTTCCGCGAATGCCGAATGTTGAAGATTGCCCCGGTCTCGCAAGAGATGGTGCTCAACACGATCAGCGAGCACGTGCTCAAATTGCCGCGATCTTATTGACGCGCTCGCCGACGATAGTGTGACGGGATGAGTCGAAGAAAGGAATCCACCTTCGGCCAGGTGCTCCGCGATCGGCGGCGGCAACTGGATATGACGCAGCAGGAGGTTGCGCTCAGGATCAGGAGCTCAACTCCATACATCGGTCATCTGGAAACCGGCAAGCGCCATCCCTCGGAACGGATCGTAAGCCGCCTGGCCGAAGTATTGAGACTCGAGCGTCGCGAATTGTTTCTGCTCGCCAATCCCGGCGCTGCGGAACTGCTGGCCCCAGCCGCATCAAACCAGGCATCTTCGGCATGGGATGAGTTCCGCCGCGACGAACGTCTCCGGCGCCTGCACCGCATAACGGACGAAGAAATGGATGTGCTGTCGCGGGTGGCGCTGCTCGGCGAGATCAGCTCGCCCCGCGACTTCATCTATATTCTCAACACCGTCCGCCACGCCCTCGGCCACTGACGTTCTATCAGCTTTGCGGCTCGTGGCTAATCAGGGCAGGTCGGCGCAGGCAGATTGGGACAAGTGGGTTTGTAGTTTTCATTCCCCACATATCGTTTCCATTCGGCACAGGTGAGGTTGCGATTGGCTATGTCGCAAGCACGCGTAACCCAACTATTGAGGTCGGCATTCCACACCCAAACTGTGTTATCGCCCGCGGAGGCGAGGGTTTTGCCGTTCGGGCTAAAAGCCACGCTCGTCACATCGCCTGTATGGCCGGTCAGCGGCGCCCCCAGCGGCTCGCGGCTCGCCACGTCCCACAGTCGAATTGTGTTATCGGAACAACCCGAGGCGAGGGTCTTGCCGTCAGGGCTGAAAGCCACGCTCTGCGCGAAGCTCGTAAGGCCGGTCAGCGGCGCCCCCAGTGGTTGGCGGCTCGCCACATCCCACAGCCGAATTGTGTTATCCGCGCTGCCCGAAGCCAGTGTTTTGCCATCAGGACTGAAGGCCACGCTCCAGACGGGGGCCGTATGGCCGATCAGCGGCGTCGCGAGCGGTTGGCGGCTGGCAACATCCCATAGCCGAATGGTCTCATCAAAACTGGCCGAGGCGAGGGTCTTGCCGTCGGGGCTAAAGGCCACGTTCTTCACAATGTCCGTATGGCCGGCCAGCGGAGTCCCGAGTGGTTGGCGGCGTGCCACATCCCACAGTCGAATTGTGTTATCGGAACTACCCGAGGCGAGGGTCTTGCCGTCGGGGCTAAAGGCCACGTTCTTCACAATGTCCGTATGGCCGGCCAGCGGAGTCCCGAGTGGTTGGCGGCGTGCCACATCCCACAGTCGAATCGTCTTATCGGCACTGGCCGAGGAGAGGGTCTTGCCGTCGGGGCTAAAGGCCAAATTCTCCACGATGTCTGTATGGCCGGTCAGCGGCGGCCCCAGCGGTTGACGGCTCATCACATCCCATAGCCGAATTGTCTTATCGGCACTGGCCGAGGCGAGGGTTTTGCCGTCGGGGCTGAAGGCCGCGCTCGTTACGGCGTCTGTATGGCCGCGCAGCGGCGTACCGCGGGGCTGGCGCGAGGCGACATCCCAGAACCGAATTGTCTCGTCTTCACTGGCGGAGGCGAGGGTTTTGCCGTCCGGACTGAAAGCCACACTCGACACGACGTCTGAATGGCCGGTCAGAAACGCCCTTAACCCAGGTTCGCTTTGCAGCGCAATCAGCAAGGCATCCCGCGTCTGCCAAGTGCTCGCCGTTTGGGCTGCCTCGGCGGTCAGAATAAGAGCCAGGTCCGGCTGACTATCGGTAGAGTTTTTCGCCTCAGCGACTAGACGACCCGAAGTAGCAATGCGGGTCTGCTCTCGTGCGACGTGGGCTTGCTCCGTTGCGCGGTCCGTTTGTCTCCAGGCGAAGAGTCCGGTCAATGCCGTCATTACAGTCACGACGGCAAGCCCGGACGCGAACCAGCGTAGCCGCCTTGCCGCCTCGGTTTGTTCTCGCGCGCGCTGGGCCTGCTCTTGCGCTAGTGTCCGAGCCTGTTCCAACTCCCTTACTTGACGTTCTCGCTCATCGCGTTCCTTACGTTGTCTCAGCTCAGCGCTTGCATCCAGGAATGCTCGCTCTAAAGAGTTCAGATCCTTGTCATGCTGATGCCACCACTCTAAAGCCTGTGCGAGTGATGTTCCGCGGAACAACGCGTCCACGTCCCTTTCCAGCCGCTCCCACTCCTTCGCAGCCTCTGTAATTCGCCGATGGAGCCGTAACGCGCCGCGGTCTTCCTCAATCCACGTTTGCAGGCGCGGCCATCCTCGGATCAACGCTTCATGCGCGACGTCGACTTGCCCCTCGTTAGCAACAAGCAGGCGCGCGTCCGTTAGCTTGACAAGTACTTGTTCAATCACCGGTTTTTCAACGGCCGCCGTCTCCAACTCGCTCATCGCCGCGCGCCGGCGCGTATCTTCCGTGCCCTCGCCGGGTTGTGTCAGCCGCAGCAGAACGCGTCGGGCCATCGCCTGTTGCTCGTCACTGAATGAGTCAAAAATCTCGTCGGCCTGCTTCGCAAGCGCGCCTCTCAGGCCGCCGATCCCATTGTAGGCATTTAGCGTCAGGCGATTGTCGCTCGTGCGCTTCTCCCAGAGTTGCAGCAGGGCGTGTTCCATCAATGGCAACACGCCGGGTTCCCGGCCGGCATCGCGTATGACGACGTCTACCAGACCTTCTTCGAATTGCGCGCCCACCGCGCGCGCGGGTTCTTCTATCGCCCGGCGCAAATCCTCCTCGTCCATTGGGCTTACGATGAATTGATTGCCCGATAGCAGTTCTCCCAATTCCACGTATTCCGCGGCCCGCGCGAGGAAATCAGCCCGCACAGTGATGACAATGATCGCCTGCCCGCCGGCAATCGTGGCGGCATACCGCAGCAGGTTGATAAAGCGGATGCGCTCTTCGCGGTCGGTGCACAGCGTGAAGACCTCTTCGAACTGATCGATGGCGAGGCAGCAGCGGACATCACGAGCCTGATCCTCTTGGAGGCGCACCGCCACGTGTAGGGCGCGTTCATCCGCATTGAAGCTGTTGAGTAGGTTGAGAACTCGAGCCGGCATTTGGCCGTCCGCTGTTCCCCGCGTCACACTCACCGCCAATTCTTCCAGTGGATGCGCGCCAGGCTTCAGGACGAAGTAACGCCAGCCGTCGCTCGCGGGCAAAGCTCCTGCGCGAAGTTGAGGAAGCAGTCCGGCACGCACCACCGAGGATTTGCCGCTGCCGGAAGGGCCGACCAGCGCCAAAAATCGCCTCTGCCTCAGCGCCTCGATTACTTGCTGTACGACCGCCTCGCGCCCAAAAAAGAAGCGCGCGTCGTTCTCATCAAACGCTTGCAGACCGCGATACGGGCATTCGAGAATCTGTGTAGCGGGGACGACCCGCCGGCCCGGAGATTCACCTCGAATACCAGCTAGCAGCCGAATAAAAGCGTCAGTATCTTGCAAGCCCTGCGGGCGGCGAAAATCCACCCACGTCAGGCACGAAAGGAAACGCGGCAGTCCGCCGCGTTCCGGCATCGTCGCTCCCGGCAGCAGCACCGGTATCACACGAAAGCCTGAATGCTTAACTCGCGTATTCAGGGCGCTGCGCATCTCCGCGTTCTCCCAGGGTCCGAGACCCTTGGGGCCGATGAAAACAGCGCAGGTTTTCGAATGGTCTAGAGCCGATTCGAGTTCTTCCTGCCAGGGCTCTCCAGGTATCAGGTGCCAGGCGTCCAGAAACGGGTGCAGGCCTGCCTCATCTTCGAGGCGAGCTGCGATGGTCTCCACCGAGTGCGCGTCAGCCCGTCCATAGGAAAGGAAGACATCGAAGGACTTCTCCCCGGTGCGGTCTTTCCCGCTTCCTTTGGTTGCAGGCGCAGCCTTCGGTATTGCGTTGCTAATGGTCGACAACGCCACTCCCCCGCGAAGGCGCTGACAGGCAAACTTATTCGCCCGTCGCAGCGATCGTGCTCCAACGATAGAGTCTGTATCATATACGGGACCATGCTGCCCATCAGCGCGCATCTTCCACACACGACGCGAGCAATCGATTCTTGGCCGCTTTCCCGGTTATCCTCGAGGCGTGCCCCATAAACAAAACGCACTCCTTCGTTTGGCAAATCCTCGCTTTTGGTATAAGAATTTCCTAAATTGATAATCAGACCTGGTTGCCTCGGTGCAACCTAACAATTTTGGGGAGAACAGTCCTTACCACACTCAGGAGGGAACAGTGGCTGACCTCGATATTCAAATCAAAGGTGGAACCGTGGTTGACGGAACGCGCGTCCCGCGGTTTCAGGCAGACGTCTGGATCAAAGACGGCAAAATCGCGCAGATCGGCGGCCGCGCTCCCGGTTTTGCGAAAAAAGTGATCGATGCCGATGGCCTGGTGGTCGCACCAGGCTTTGTCGATCTGCACACCCATTATGATGCGCAGATCAGATGGGATCCCTATTGCACGATTTCCGGATGGCACGGCGTCACTTCAGTGGTGCTCGGCAACTGCGGCTTCGGCTTTGCTCCATGCGCGCCTGACTTCCGCGAACGCTCGATGCTAACGATGACCCGCACCGAGGCGATTCCGTACAGCGCGATGAAGGCCGGGATGAAATGGGATTGGGAGACGATTCCCGAATATCTTGACTCGCTCGATCGCGCGCCCAAAGGAGTGAACTGCATTCAGTACATGCCCACTGCGTCGCTGATGACCTACGTGATGGGACTGGATGCGGCAAAGACCCGCCCGGCAAACGAGGGCGAACGCGCCGCGATGAGATGGCTCTTGAACCAGGGACTCGATGCGGGTTTGTGCGGCTTTTCGATCCAGCGGCTCGGCCGCCATTCCGGTCAAGCTGATTATGATGGCTCGCCGATGGTGACCGACACGATGGTTGACGAGGATATCCTCAACCTCGCCCGTGTGCTCCACAAGCGCGACGAAGGATTCATCGAAATCACTCAAGCTACGGGCCATATCAAAGAGGACCTCGCTTTCGTCGAAAAACTGGCCGAGGAAGCGCGGCGGCCCATCCTCTTCCAGGCGGTAGCCGCCAGCCGCCACGATCCGGATATTCATCGCAAGAGCCTGGCATGGATCGAGAAGATGCGCGCAAAGGGCCTGCCGATTTTTGGCCAAGGCGCAACCGTGCGCGTCGGCTTTGCCTTCACCCTCGAACACTGGAACCTGTACGACGTATCGTCCGCCTGGCGCGATATGCTGACCGGTACCAAGGACGAGCGTGCCGCGAAGATGCGGAATCCTGCCATGCGCGAGGCGGCCAAGAGCCAGAGATCAATGTACGCGCTGGACAAGAACGCGGCAGGGATTGGCGGACGCCTCCCCAAGCTGGTCGTGCAATGGGTAAACAACGTGCCGGAGCTTGAGAAGTACGTCGGCAAATCCTTGGGTCAGATCGCCGAAGAAGAGGGCAAACATCCGGTTGACGTGATGCTGGACCTGTCGCTGGCGACCGATCTGAAGGCTGAGTTCCTGACCCCGGTGCAGCAATTCAATCCCGATTACAACGCCGAAATCATCAACAATTCGCTGTACACCTTCCCGGGCGTGTCGGATGGTGGCGCTCATACGAAGTTCCTGACGGCCGGCTCGTTCACCACTGACTTCCTGCGATGGCTGGTGCGCGACGAGCAGAAGGTGACGTTGGAAGAGGCACACTATCGCATGGCTGCGCTGCCGGCGCATGCCGCGGGCTTCCGTGATCGGGGCGTGCTACGCGAAGGTGCATGGGCCGATGTGGTCGTGTACGACCTTAATGGCCTTAATGTTGAGCCCGAATGGACCGGCGAAATCTCGCACGACTTCCCGGGCGGTGAATGGCGGCGCGTGCAGCGTGCCAAGGGCTATCGCTCAATCATCGTCAATGGTGAGGAGACCTTTAGCGAGGACAAGTGCACGGGCGCGACCCCGGGCAAGCTGCTACGTCACGGCCATGCCTGATTGATCTGATCGCAGAAACCAAAGCGGGAGCAGCATCGGCTTGCTCCCGTTTTTCTTATGTGCTGCAAGCGTCCCTGCTTGCACTCCGTACAGTCGTTCAGACGGCTTCCCCCTGTTAACTCTGGTTATGCCGGCCTAGCCTCGATAGCCGCAGCCGCTGCTTTGAGCCTTTGCCACCGGGACGTTGGTGATGTAAAGCCTTTATTGTTGCATTGGACTTAGATCGCAGACGATTGCCCGGCTAGCTAGTCGAGACAATTCCAGCACCCAAGTAGGAGCATCGCGCAAGGAGGCAATTATGCAATATCAATGCGTATCCGGCGACGATCATATGGACCTCAGCTATATTCCCGCGCGTCTCTGGCAAGAGCGGGTCCCCGCCAAATTCAAGGACCAGGCCCCAAGAGTCGAGGAAGCGCCCCAGGGACGCCGATGGGTCTGCGAGGGCAAGCCGTGGGCGTTCGGAGATTACGGCTCGCAAAAAAGAGGGGTGATAAGCGGCGCTATCGCCCGCGCTGGCCTTGAGGAAGAGCCTGAACCATGGGTGTTTCGTCCGTCGACGCCAAAGTACCGGCTGCAGGATATGGACCGTGATCAGGTCGATGCCCACGTTATCTACGGACCTCCCTTGCCCCTCTCGTTCAAGGATCCCGAGCTGAGAATCGTATGCCTGGAGGCTTACAACACCTGGATGGCGGAGTTTTGCTCAGCGGCGCCCGAACGGCTGCTGGGGATTGCGATGCTGCCGATGCACCACCCGGCAGCGGCGGTCAGCGAACTCAAGCGGGTAGCCAAGCTGGGAGGTCTGAGGGGCGCGCTTTTTGGGGTCTTCGATGCGGTCAAGCCGGTCTTCCATGAAGATTGGGAGCCGCTATGGGCGGTTGCCGCCGAAGCCGGCATCCCGATCAGTTTCCATCTGGGCGGCGGCATTCGCAGCGCCAGGATTGGCGACCCGAGCCGCGGACAGCTCGCCGCGTTCATCTCGGCGGTGCCTATGCAGCTCGACGAAGCACTGTGTGAGATAATCTTTTGTGGCGCGCTTGATACGCATCGAAAACTCAAGGTCGTGATTGCCGAAGCGGGCATCGGTTGGGTGCCATATCTGCTTTATCGGATGGACCACGAATACGACAAAGCGTTTCGTCACTCAGTCAAGCTATCGGGCAAGCCGAGCGAACTCTTCCATCGCCAGATGTTCGTGACCTTTCAGGAAGATGACATCGGGCTCAAGCTGCTCGATGACCTCGGCGAAGACAACGTCATCTGGGCGTCCGATTACCCGCACTTCGATGCGATCTGGCCGCATTCGCGTAAATATATCGACGAGCACATGGGCTTCCTGAGCCCATCGGCGCGCAAGAAGGTGACCTGTGACAACGCGGTGAGGTTGTACAATCTGGCATAGGCACTCGCTCAGAGGCTGTGCCGTCGTGTAAAAAGCGGGACCAGACGACCCCAGGCAACCCCCTGGTCAGGGAGAGGGATCCGGGCTTACACCTGGGCGGGTTGTCCCAGCCCGTTTGACGAGCTGAAATTTAGTTGAATCGAGGAGAATGATTATGGCCGCAGCGGCAACTGAAGTTACGCCGACCAGCCAGGTCGGCAAGTTCCTGGGCAAACCCAAAAAGCTCCTGATCGGCGGCAAGTGGGTCGATGCCGCCTCGGGAAAGACCTTTGCAACCCTCAACCCGGCGACCGAGGAGGTCCTGGCGCAGGTGGCCGAGGGCGACTCTGCCGATATCGACAAAGCCGTGAAATCCGCGCGCCTCGCCTTCGACGATGGTCCCTGGCGCCGAATGACGGTGTCCGAACGGGGCAAGCTGATTTGGAAACTTGCCGATCTGCTCGAACAAAATCTCGATGAGTTCGCCACGCTGGAATCGCTCGACAACGGCAAGCCGCGCGTCATTGCAGCAGTAGCCGACGTTCCGCTTGCGGTCGACTTGTTTCGCTACATGGCAGGCTGGGCAACGAAGATCGAAGGCAACACGATTCCGATCTCCGTGCCCTATGCTCCCGGAACCCGTTACTTCGCGTACACGCTGCGCGAGCCCGTCGGCGTGGTGGGGCAAATCATACCCTGGAATTTCCCGCTCCTGATGGCGGCGTGGAAGCTGGGGCCTGCGCTGGCTGCCGGCTGCACGGTGGTGCTCAAGCCGGCCGAGCAGACGCCGCTTTCGGCGCTCCGCCTGGGTGAGCTGATTTGCGAAGCGGGCTTCCCCGAAGGCGTCGTCAACGTTGTCACCGGCTTTGGCGAGACTGCGGGCGCCGCGCTTGCGGCCCATTCGCAAGTCGACAAGGTTGCGTTCACCGGTTCGACAGAGGTTGGCAAGCTGATCCTGCAGGCCGCGGCCGGCAATCTCAAGAAAGTCTCGCTGGAACTTGGCGGCAAATCGCCCAACATCGTCTGCGCTGACGCCGACCTAGAAGTCGCAATTCCCGGTGCCGCCAGCGCGGTTTTCTTCAACCATGGCCAATGCTGCTGCGCGGGATCGCGCCTATTTGTCGAAAAGAAGGTGTTCGACAAAGTTGTTGACGGGGTCTCGGAACAGGCCAAGCGTATCAAGTTGGGCGCCGGTACAGATCCGGGCACCGAGATGGGTCCGCTGGTGTCCGCTGAGCAGTTCCAGCGCGTGACCGGTTATCTGGAGTCGGGCCGCTCGCAGGGGGCGAAGACCATCGTCGGCGGACATCGCGCGGGCACCAAGGGCTACTTTGTCGAGCCGACGGTGCTGGTCGATGTCAAACCCGATATGAAGGTGGTCAAGGAAGAGATCTTCGGCCCGGTGGTGGTGGCGATGCCGGTCAGCGATATGAGCGAGGTTCAAGCGGCGGCTAACGAGACCAATTACGGCCTCGCGGCGGGAATCTGGACCAACGATATCGCCAAGGCGCACAGTCTGGCTTCGCAGCTACGGGCCGGCACGGTTTGGGTCAATTGCTACAACATTTTCGATGCCGCGTTGCCCTTTGGTGGATACAAAGAATCCGGATGGGGCCGCGAGATGGGTCATGACGTACTTGAACTGTACACCGAGACCAAAGCAGTTTGTGTGAAGCTCTAATTTCAAAATAAGACGGCGCGGCCTCCTCCATTTGGCGACCGCTAAGCGGCCGCGCCGCCGCCTGAATTCTCATCATCCGCGCAGCCCTTGCAAACTTTCAGCCGATAGCTAACCATCGCGTCAGCTTTCTTGGAGATTCATTATGCCGCGCATCAACGGTGGCGAGATGTTGGTAAGGGCGCTCGAACGTGAGGACGTACACGAAATCTTTGCGCTGCATGGCGGTCACCTCGACGCGATTTTCAAGGCCTGCCGGGAGCATGATTTTCGCGTAATCGACACGCGTCACGAACAGGCGGCGGCGCACATGGCCGACGGCTGGGCACGCACCACCGGCCGCCCGGGAGTCGCGATGGTGACTGCAGGACCAGGCGTGACCGACGCAGTCACGGGCGTCGCCAACGCTTACCTTGACGCGATTCCGCTGATCCTGCTCGGCGGCCGCAGCCCGCTGCTGGACGATGAGCTGTTACCGTTGCAGGGCGGTATCGATCAGGTCGCGCTGATGCGGCCGATAACGAAGTGGGCGCGCTCGGTGGTCCACACCGCCCGTATCCCCGAATACGTCGCGATGGCTTTTCGGCAAGCCGTGTCCGGGCGTCCGGGGCCGGTTTTCCTCGAACTGCCGATCGACGTTCTCTTCGCCCGCGCTGAGGAAGAAAGCGTTGCGTTCCCGCAAAACTACCGCCCCCAGGCTCCGGCGGGGCCCAGCCGCGAGGCGCTTGAACAAACGTTGCGATGGATCGATGAAGCCGAACGGCCGGCGATTCTGGCCGGCGGCGGAGTGTGGTTCGCTCAGGCTGGCAAAGAACTCACCGAATTCGCCGAGGCCGTCCAGATCCCCGTGCTCGCCAATGCCAAGGCGCGCGGTGCGATTTCCGAGGAGCATCCGTTATGCTTCGGCGCGTTCGGCGCCATTCATCCGGCCGCTCATGCGCGCCGCGGCGGCAAGAGCGCTGATCTCGTTATCCTGCTCGGCACGCGCATCGGACTGGCGACGGGCGGCCGCAATAGCATCATCCCGGCAGACGCGCGCGTTATCCAAGTCGATATCGAACCGGAGGAGATTGGCCGCGGGCGCAGTATCGACCTCGGTATCGTGGCCGACTGCGGCGAGTTTCTGCGCCAGGCGACAGCGGCCGCCCGTGGGGTCAAATTCAACCGCCACGAGGCGTGGATCGAGCAACTCACCGCTATGCGGGCGGGGCAGCGTCAGAGATGGGATGAAGCGATGAAGACCGAGCGGCCGATCCATCCGGCGCGAATGGCGCGCGAGGTCGTGCAGGCGCTCGAGCCTGACGCGATCGTGGCGGCAGACGGCGGGGAGACCGCGGCCTGGATCGCCAACGCGTTCAAAGCACGTCAGGCCGGCAGCTTTCTCAGCCACGGCTATCTCGGCTGTCTCGGCATCGGCATCCCGTTCGCATTGGCCGCTAAAGTCGCGCATCCGCAACGACAGGTCGCGTGCGTGATCGGCGACGGTTCAGTTGGACTGAATTTCGCAGAGTTCGACACCGCGGTCAGGCACAATCTGCCCGTCACGGTCGTGGTCAACAACGATATGCAATGGGGCATGTCCAAGCACGGCCAAGTACTGGCCTGGGGTCCGGGGAATACGGTCGCCACCGAACTCGGCGTTATCCACTATGAACGCGCCGCGCAAGGACTGGGCGCTCACGGCGAATTTGTCGAGCATGCCAGTGAAATCGCGCCGGCGCTGAGGCGCGCACTCAACAGCGGCCGCGCCGCTTGCGTGAACATCATGACCGATCCGGACGTGATCGAACCGGGAACACTGGCGATGTACAGTGCCTTCAGCGGAGGCAAGTCGCCTAAAACGGCACAACCGGAAGCCAAGCCCGACGAGACGATGCTGCCATATTACGGCAAGCGCAAGATCGATTAGCCGCCGGCATTGATTGCGCGTAAGTGGCTTTTGCGATGGGGCGGCCCGCCGCGCACTATTGCAGGGGCCTCAACGCTGCCTCAACCGCGGTTACGTCCGATCCTTTGTCACCGGAGAGAAACGCAATCGTGACGGCCTCAAGCTCATTAGCCGTAGATAATTGCGAAAGCTACGCCGCCGCGCGCAACGGCAACGATGCAGCTTGCAGTTATGCGATGGTTGATGATAGCTGAAAAAAAACACTGAGCAGCGCCGGGGAGGAAGAGCAAGTTGGACTTCGGATTTTCAGAAGAACAAGAGATGTTGCGCGACGCGGCCAAACGCTTCCTGGCCGATAATTGTTCCACCAAATTCGTGCGCCAGATGATGGCGCATGAAACCGCCCACGACCAGGATTTCTGGCAGAAATTGGTGGGCCAGGGATGGCCCGGGTTGCTGATTCCGGAGCAATACGGTGGCGCCAACGGCACGTTCCTCGATATGACGGTGGTCGTCGAAGAAATGGGTAAAGCGCTGATTCCGGGACCTTTCTTCGCCGCCGCTTTGATGGGAGCACCCGCGTTTATCGAGGGCGGCTCCGACGCGCTCAAAAAAGAGTTCCTCCCGAAAATCGCCGCGGGGAAATTCATCGCGACGCTTGCGCTGGCCGAGGCTGCCGGCCGCTTCGACGCCTGCGGCGTCGAGCTCAAGGCAATCAAGAAAGGCGGGGGCTATGCGCTGAATGGCGAGAAATTTTTTGTACCCGATGCACACGTGGCCGATGCGATAATCGTCGCCGCGCGCACCGGCGGCGCCGCCGAGGACGGCATTACCCTCTTATGTGTTCCGGCTAAGGAAAAAGGCATCACGGTCACCCAGCTGAAGACGGTCGATATGACGCGGCGCATGTGCCACATCAAGTTTGACAACGTACAGGCAGATACTCTGCTGGGTGCACCCGATAGCGGTTGGAAGGTTTTGCGGCGGGTGCTCGACGTAGCGACCGCGGGACTCGCGACCGAAATGGTCGGAACGGCGCAAAAGGCGCTGGATATCGCGGTCGAGTACGCGAAGACGCGAGTGCAATTCGGCAAGCCGATTGGCTCGTTCCAGGCGGTCAAGCACAAATGCGTCGATATGATGGTCGCGGTCGAGAATTCGCGTTCGCTAACCTATTACGCATGCTGGACAGTCGACGAGCGCGTTCCCGAGGCCGCGACCGCGGTGCCGATGGCGAAAGCGTACGCCTCGGACATGGCCAAGAACGTGACCTCCGAGGCGATTCAGGTGCATGGTGGCATCGGCTTCACCTGGGAGCACGACGTGCATCTGTATCATCGGCGAGCATTGGCGGGCGAGGCGAACCTGGGTAACGCGCCGGTGCATCGCGAGGTCGTGGCGAAGTCGCTGCTGACGTAACGTATTTAGGGGCTTTGGAACTTTCAGTCATCGAGGCAGCGTTGAAGCTGCGGTTCGTATCTACTTCAGCGGTTCTCGGAGCTCCCGAAGCACGTCCTCGATACGGCGGCCCTGCAGGACATGGATGCGCGTGGAGACCGAAATCTCGCGCAACATGCGACTGAGGTACACGCCCAGGATCAATAGTCCGGCGATCTGAGCGACGCCGACGGTCATGATAGCGATGATTTCCGGCGACATGCTGTGTACATTGTGTACCTTCCCTCGCTATGGCGCAATTCGTCACATGGTATGGACGTTCGGCATCCAGCGACAGCTCGAGCTTAAAGCGACTGTCTCGGTGAGGTAGCAATGCGGTTCGACGGCAAATTTGGGTTGGTTACAGGCGCGGGCTCAGGAATCGGGCGAGCCACTGCAATTGGTTTCGCGCAGCGCGGCGGCGGGGTAGCTGTTGTCGACCTCAATGGCGCTAACGCGGAGAAGGTCGCCAACGAGATTAAGGTGGCCCGCGGTAAAGCGGTCGCGATCGTGGCCGATGTTACTCGCGCCGCTGACCTTGACATGATGTTCTCGCGGACGCTCGACGCCTTTGGGCGGCTAGATTTCGTGCACAATAATGCTTTCGGCTTTCCCACGGCCCTTAGAAGCGCCTCCTCGGCGGCGGCCGTCGCCGACGCCAGCGATGAGGTCTGGAACCATACCCTGGACGTTGGTCTTACTGCCGTCTTCCGCTCAACCCGCCGGGCGCTAGCGATCATGCGTTCGCAGCGAAGCGGCGCGATTGTCAATACCGCTTCGATTTCCGGATTGCGTGCCGATTATGGAATCGCCGCTTACAATGCAGCCAAAGCGGCAGTCATCAATCTCACTCGCGTGACTGCAATTGAAAACGCCCGCTATGGAATCCGCTGCAACTGCATTTGTCCTGGTGCGATCGAAACTCCGCTGCTGGTGGGCTCTGCCACGCCGCAAATGATCGATAAGTTCAAAGAGGTGATACCACTGGGGCGGCTGGGAAAACCGGAGGAAATGGCCAATGTCGTGCTGTTCCTGGCTTCCGACCTGGCCTCATTCGTGACCGGCGCTGCATTCGTCGCGGACGGCGGACAAACCGCCAAGACCGGCAGCCCGTCATTCTTGCCCGAATAGGGAGCGCCGGAAAAATAATTGCGGCAGCGAGGCAAAACCCGCTGCCGCAATCTGTTAACCCCCGGCGCTTATTCGCGCCGCTTAGACAGCCGCCACAATCCGCCTTAGCGTAGAATCTGCATCAGACCTCCCGGAGTACCGTATTTGACACCGTTGTAGAACTCCTTGGGAGCCTGCGAGTTGATGTACGGCTTTTTCTTCCACGGATTTGCATAGCCGCACCATACTGTCATGTGAGTGTTCTGGAGGTCATACGCCACTGACGACACACCATTCAGGCTCGTACCGAGGTTGGGAATATCAGCGTAATCAACGAAATAGTCAATCATCTTCCACAACTTGCGGTTCGCGTCGTAAAGGTCGACGTAGGTCGCACCCCAGTACTCTTTGTCGATGTACATTACCCGGCTTGAATAGCAGTATCCGGACGCTTCGGCCGGAATGCGATGAGCATCGATGATGGACATCGGCCGTATCGACCATTTGCCCCAGGAAGGTTTGGGAAAGGCTATTGGCATATCATAGCCGCCCGGAAACTCAGCGCCGTCCATTGTGAACCCGACGAGTGAAATGATGTTGCGATCGGCAAGGAAATCGGCGGTGAAGATTGATGTGCTGCCATTAAAGCCATTGCCATTGGCATCGTCGTAGGCCCAGTCGAAGCCGAACACGGGCGAGCAACGCGAGGTTGCCGATAGCCGCAGCGAACGGCGCAGGGCCGGCACGAAAACGTAAAGATCGGGGGACGGGTGCGTCTCCTGGTCTTGATAATAGATTGAGAGCGAGGCGGTATAACGCGCCTGCTCCGGCGAGAGCTGCATGCCCCATTGCGTTTGCCATGAGCCCGGCGAATAAGTCTCCTCATGCGGGAAGCCGGGGTCGCTGATATACGCGCTTAGCCGATACACTACGTCAAATGACGAAGGCGCAACGTCGCCGAATCTGTCCACCGCCCAAACAGTCCCGTAATTCTGTTCGGTGTTGACATACAGCGCCGGGCGGACGAACCAGAAGTTATTCGCCAGGATTTTCCAGCCCTTGTTTGGATCCGCCGGGTGTTGAAAAGGAGTGCCGGCATAGTAGTTCTTGAGCATCATGTGCCCGTTGGGCAGAGGCACGGCTTCCGTCTGTGAGCCGTATTTCTCGGTCGCCTCAACCCACGTCTTTGGTATGATCCCGTAGTGGGCTGTTCCAATCGGCATCTGCACATCCGCCGGCATCTTCCAGCCATAACTGCCCTGGAACAACTTCTGCAATCCCAACGGCATCACGCTCTTGTACTGCTGCCAGTTCGCCATCGTGATGGTGGTGCCGATAGGCGGCGCTGTCTGATGCTCGGTCTCCTTGACCCATTGGTCCATTTCACTGCGATCGGTGCCTTGCGCCAGTGCCAACGACGGCAGCAGGGCGAGCAGCAATCCGATTATCAACGCCCCGAGTTTCCTCATTGTGCGGTCCTCCATAGCTCCTTTTGAAGTGTTGCGTGGTCCCCTTACGAACACAAAGCCGAACTGAACACCTCCTTCCACTGCTCGCAGCTCCCCGACCTCATGCTGCAAACAGCTATAGCGGGTCTCTAGCGAGCTTATCCGCGCGATGAATCGCGCTGTCAAGCCAGGATCTGGCATTTGTGTAACATTGGTACCAGGTGGCCTCGACCCCGCCTGGGCAGGCGTCCGAGTCTCTTGTCCGCCTTGCCGGACGACCGGCTGGAAAGCCGGTCCCACCTGGATGGCACTCGGTTCAGCTTCCGGCCACCCTGACGAAATCCACAACGCTTGCATGCTGAGCGGCAAAAAGGCTGTAGTGTCAGATCGAAACTAGCCCAGGGGGACGAGCTTGCCCTCGTTTCCCCGGCGTTGCGATTTTCCGGAGAGAGTTCCTGCCTGTCATCTGCCGGAGGCTCTGCTTGGGACGCGAATTCAAGGCGATCTTCTTCGATCTGGATGGTACCCTGGTCGATATTCATGGGCCGCTTTACATCGCGGCCCGCAACGCGCTCGACCAGTTGGGACATCAGCCACCCCTGACCCGCGAGCGTTACCTGGAGGCGATCGCCGGCGAGGATGCGTGGTTGGGGGTTCCCGAGCCGATGCGTCCCGACTATGTCAAGCTCGCCTTTGCCTACCTGATTACCGAACTGGACCGTACCGAAAGGTTGGAGACTCTGCCGCACGTGCAGGAGACGTTGGCGGAACTCAAGCGGCGTGGTTATAGCTTGGGGATCGTGACCAGCCGGCCCGGCTCCGCGCAGCGGTTGATCGAGAAGCTCGCGATGGTGGGTTTGGCGGCATACTTCGACCAGGTCGTAACCCAGGAGGTCGCGTCGTTGCGCGCGCTTGATAAGACCGGCAGTTTGAAGCAAGCCGCGATGCGTGCTTCGGTGGTGCCCCATGCCTGCATGTACGTTGGCGACGAACCACGCGATATGATGGCAGGAATAGGGGCGGGATTCGGCGCGACCGTTGCCGTCGCGACCGGGCCGGCCAGCGTCGCCCTGCTGCAGAACCATCCGCATTATCGGCCCGATTTCCTGATTCGTTCGATGGCGGAGTTCGTCGATTTGCTGGATCGGCTGAAGTACGGCCATGAGGAGAAATGATTGTGGACGCCGCGCTCGCGCTCGACGGTATCAAGGTGGTGGAGTTGCCGTGCTTTGACCCCATGCCATTTTTCGCCGCGACGATGGCGGCGAAATTGCTCGCCGATTTCGGAGCGGAAGTAATCAAGATCGAGCCACCCGGGATTGGTGCTGCCGAACGCCGCTGGGGCCCATTTCGCGGCGAGGAGCGCAACCCTGAAACCAACGGTCTTCATCTTTACCTGAATACCAACAAGCTCGGCGTGACGCTGGATCTCGGCAACCCGGACGGCCGCGCCCATCTATACAATCTATTGTCAGATACTGACATCTTGTTGAATCCCAATCTGCCGGCGTTGAATGAACGGCTGGAGCTTGACTGGCGCACGCTGAGCCGACGGTTTCCCTGGCTGACGCTGATATCAACCACTTTCTTCGGGGCCGAATCAGCTTATCGTAATCGCCGCGGCGGTGACCTAGTCGCCACGCAAATGGGCGTGGTCGGCCATGGCACCCCGATGCAGCAGGTAACTGATCCCCCGACCCAGCCGCCGCTCCGATTGGCTGGGCGCCAGGCCGACTACGTTACCGGCTATACCGCGGCCGCGGCCGCCTTATGCGCATTGCTCGCCCGCAAAGACGGTGGCGCTGCCGGGATGCACGTCGACGTGAGCCAATGGCTTGCGATGGCGCAGATGTGCCGGCCCGAGCTCGGCATCTATTCGCACGAAGCTCCCGAAGCGCCCTATCGGAAACGGCTGCTCATCCGCAAAAAAACCAGCATCCAGTACATGTTTCCGTGTAAAGACGGATGGGTCAGCTTCGGCCTCGCCACTAATCGCCATTGGCGCGGCACCAAGCGCATGATGGGAAACCCCGAATGGGCCGAGAGCGAGATGTTCAATACGCTCGAAGGCCGGCTGGAAAACAGCGATGCGCTCGAAGCCGTGCTGATTGAATGGCTCTCGCACTTCACCCGCGAGGCAGTATTCAAGCTCGCCCAAGCCGAGCACGTGCCATCGTTTCCGGTCAACTCGCCGGCCGAGGTAGCGAGCAATGCGCAATACGCGGCGCGGCGCTATTTCGTCGATTGCCCCCATCCGGCGGCGGGCCGGGTTCGGCTACCGGGTGCCCCGATGTGTTTCAGCCATACGCCATGGCGACTGCAGCGCCCCGCTCCGCGGCTCGGCGAACATAATGCGGAGATTCTCGGGCAACGGCTTGGACTGTCGCCGGCGGAGGTTGAAGAGATTGCGCGCAAGACCGCGACCCTCGTTGAAGATTGCGCCAGGAACCAGCTTGCGCTTCACCCGGAGGAGGGCAGGCCGGGGAGGGCGTTGGCGAATTTGCCATTTGAGGGGATACGCGTCACCGACTTCGGTTGGATCTACGCGCTGCCTTACGCCACGGCTTGGCTTGCGGCGTTGGGCGCGGAGGTTATCAAGATCGAATCGAGCACGAGGCCTGACCTGGTTCGGTTTTTGAGCGGCACCGACGGCGTGACCGCAATCAACCGCAGCGGCATCTTCAATGCAATAAATTTTTCCAAGCGCAGCCTCTACTTGAATCTCAGCCATCCGAAGGCGCGCCAAATTGCAATTCGCCTGGCTGCGAAAAGCGATATCGTTACCGAGAATTTCACCGCGCACACGATGCGAAAGCTGCGCCTTGCCTACGACGATCTACGTCGCATCCGGCCGGACCTGATCATGCTCTCCGGGACCTCGCTGGGGCAGACTGGCCCTTACGCCGATGCGGTCGGCTGGGGACCGACCAACCAGGCCTTCGCCGGAACCTCGCATTTGACGGGTTATCCCGATGGTTTTCCATGCGCCGGCGGGGGCACGTGGCCGGATTTTGCGGTCGGCGTCGCGATGGTATTCGCGCTCACGGCGGCGTTGTACCACCGCGCGCGCACCGGCCAGGGACAATACATCGACGTTTCGATGTGCGAAGTAGTCACCTCGATGATGCCCGAGGCGCTGCTTGACTACTTCATGAACGGCGTCGAACGCGGGCCAATTGGCAATCGTGATCCGGAAATGGCGCCGCACGGGGTCTTTCCAGTCAAGGGCGCCGATCGTTGGATTGCGATCGCGGTTCCGAATGATGCCGAATTCGGAATTCTTTGCGAGGCGTTGGGAGCGCCGGGAATGGCGCGCGATCCGCGCTACGCCGGCAGTGCCGCCCGGCTCGTCAACGTCGAGCAACTTGAACGGGAGATCGCAGAGTTGACCCGGCGCTTCGAGCGTGACGAATTGGCAGCGGCGCTCGTGGAGCGCGGCCTTTGTGCGGGAGCAGTTTACAGCGCCTTCGACCTCGTCAACGATTCCGCCTTTACGCAATCAGGGATGATGGTCAATCTACGCCACAAGGAATCCGGCGAACGCCCGACACCTACGCTACCGGTCCGCTTCAACCGGCTCGAACCGCGGTTCAAGGCAGCTCCGCTGGCCGGCGAACATACCGGCGAGATCCTGCGCGAATTGTTGGATATGTCAGACGGCGAAATCGAAGCTTTACGCGAAGAAAGAGTGCTGATTTGACCCCCACTGAGATCAACCGGCGCGCGACGCCTCAAGTGTGCGGCGGCGCGCGCCGAATCTTGCATGCCTGGTGCGGGCCTGAAGGTCCGCACCACGGCTCCGGGGCGCTCTCTATTGCAGTGCGAATCCCTCGTAGCCTTTGGCCGCCACCTCCGCACATTTGGCCCGGTAGGCTGGGGCGGTGTTAGCGTAGAGCAGGATGGCGTGTGCCTTACCCGGGATGTTATCTCCCACGAACCAGGATTTGGCGCCGCTCAACAGCGTCCGACTACCCATCTCGTTAACGTGCGCCACCCAAGCGTCCTCCGTTTCGAGGGTAGGGGCAATGCGTGAATAGCCCTTCTCGCGGATATAACGTACGCAATCCGTGATCCACTCAACAATTGTCTCGGCGCAAACCATGTAGTTGCAGAACGCGGTATTCGTGGCAATGAAGAAATTCGGAAAGCCCGCAGTCTGAATTCCCAGGACTGTGCGCGGCCCATTGGCCCATCTTTCCTTGATCGTCTCACCGCCTTCGCCGCGGATATCAATCCGGGTCAACGCCCCGGTCATCGCGTCAAACCCCGTGGCGTAGATGATGACATCGAACTCGTATTCCTTATCGCTGGTCTTGATGCCCTTGGGCGTGATGCGCTCGATCGGCGTCTCGCGGACATCAACGAGCAAGACATTGTCCCGGTTGTAAGCCTCGTAGTAGTCCGTTTCCAGGGGAATGCGCTTGGAGCCAAAAGGATGGTCCTTGGGCACCAGCTTTTCCGCCACCACGGGATCCTTGACGCGCGCACGGATCTTGTTGCGCACGAACTCGGCGAAATCCTCGTTGGCCACTCGATCGGTCATGATGTCGCGGAAGTTACCCAGCCATTTCTTGAACCCTGGCAGCGCCCATAACTCCTCGTACAGCTTGAGCCGCTCTTCCCTCGGAACTTCGAGAGCGCTGCGGCGGTCGAAGTCGTAGGGGAAGCCGGCCGGCGATTCGCGGCACAATTTTTTGATTTCGTCGTAGCTGTCCTTCCACTTACGCTGGGTGTCGTCGCTAACCAGCGAATTCCGCAGCGGCGCGCAGTAATTCGGGGTGCGCTGGAAGACCGTGAGATGGCCGCATTCTTTGGCCACTATCGGGATAAGCTGGACGGCCGTGGCGCCGGTGCCGATGACGGCCACGCGCTTGCCGGTGAAGTCGACCTTTTCTTTTGGCCACCTGGAGGTGTGATATGACAAGCCCTTGAAGCTGTCGACACCCTCGAATGGCGGGATATAGCGTGCGGACAGAATTCCGACCGCCGCGACTAGAAATTGCGTACGAAAACGCTCACCGCTCTCCAACTGGACGTTCCAGCGGTTCGTGCGCTCATCGTACACCGCCGAAGTGACGTGGGAGTTGAATTTAATGTCTTTCTTCAGGTCGAGCTTATCGGCCATGAAGTTGAGATAGCGCTCATTCTCCGGCTGGCCGGAATAGTGCTCCTTCCAGTCCCATTCCTGCTGGAGTTCTTTTGAGAACGTATAGCCGTAGGTCTCGCTCTCCGAATCGAAGCGGCAGCCGGGATAGCGGTTCCAATACCAGGTGCCGCCGACGCCGCTGCCATCTTCCAGGCACCGCACCGACAGCCCGAGCTGCCGCAAGCGGTACAGTTGATACAATCCGGAAACCCCCGCGCCAATAACGATAGCGTCAAATTGCTCGACCGGTTCGGTACCAGTTGCCGGCTTTGATGTTTTTGCACCCGGGGCGCGCGTGCTTTCCACTGAGCTTGCCATTTTTCCTCCTCGACCGATGCCTCGCTTCGGTGTAAGCGGGCGGCTTCATTAACGACCTCATATAATCGGCAAAGTCTGCATTCGTGTCAAACGGAAATCGTTTCCTTTTGAAACGTTACTGGCAGCGCTTCGCGTCATTTCGTCAGTACGCGGAGCGCCACACTTGAGAGAACCGGGAGGCGACTTCAAAATGCCGCAACAGGCCGCCACTCAATGTTCTGCAGGGATTAATTGAGGTTCAATTCGTCGAGCAAGGCCTTCGCATCTTTCAAATCGGCGGTGTCGAAGCCCTCGGTGAACCAGCCATAAATTTCGGCGAGCATCGTACGAGCTTCCTCGCGGCGGCCTTGCCTCGCGAGCAGGCGGGCGAGGCATATTGTCGCCCGCAACTCGAACGATTTGGCCTGCCGCTGACGCGCAATCGTTATAGCCTCGCGAAAGGCCGCTTCGGCTTCCTTCTCCGGCCGGCCCGCCATCAGAAGAAATTCGCCTCTGAGCCGGTAAAGGTCCGCTTCGAAAAGCCACACACCACCCACCGCCACTTTGGCAATCGCCCGATCCACTATGTCCAAGCCCTCGGCAGTATGGCGAGCCTGGAGACACGCTGAGGCGGCCATGTGAGAGGACACTCCGTAATTATCGAGACCGCCGGCGGTATCAAGCGCACGCAAGCCTTCGGCTATTTTTGCTATTCCGTCATCGAAGTCTCCTTCCGCTACCATGACTCTTCCCAAGGAGAGCAACCCGAAAGCGGTTCCGACGTGCAGACCATGCCGAATGGACTGGGTGAGGCCCTCTTCAGGTTCGGCGCGAGCAATCTGATTGTCGCGAAGAAAATCGCAGTGGAGGCCGACGACGTGATACGCGCCTAGCACATGGGCGTATGGATCGAGAGGTGCTTGAAGTAGACTGACGATGCGGCGGTCCGGCTCGCGCGCTTTATCTGAATATCCCAGTATCCACAGCACAAAGGCGAGATGTCCCAGACAATTGGGCAGGCCGAGGGCGATACTGCGGTCGGCGATTATCGCGGCCTGCGCTTGAGGACCGATTCCGGAAGCGCGCTCAAGGTGCCGGCGGGCGGAGAGATATTCTCCTTTTTCCGCCGCCCAGAGCCCGGCCACGAAATTCCCACAGAATATCTGATATTCGTCCGAAGTATGATCAGCCAGCTCCAGGACTTCGCGAACGAACGTTTCTCGATCCATCATGCCCCGATATATGAAAAAAAGATGGACCAGCACGAGCGCCGCGAGCCGCCCCTCGCCCGCCTCCTTACAGAGTTCAAGTAGCCGGTTGGAGTTCTCCTGAACCTCGATCGACCCAAGCACCCTGACCGCGGCCATTGGAGCCATCAGGGACCGCCTTATGGCGAGTTCCTGCGCGTTGCGGGCGTCACCGGGATCAACTTTTTGGAGAAGCTCAAGCGCGCCGTTAAGCTGCTCAATAGCTTCCTCGTAAAACGTCCTTGCGATCGCTTGTTCGCCCGCCCGCCGCAGGTAGTCGATTGCCTTGGCTGTATTGCCGCTGCGGCGGTAATGATGCGCGATATCCTTCAAATGATCGTCGATGCGGTCGGCGAACAAGGATTCCATTGCATCGCCGATGCGCTCATGCAGCAGCTTGCGGTGCTCGATCAGCAACGAGCCGTAGGCGACCTCCAGCGTCAGTGCGTGCTTGAACCTGTATTCGGCATCGCCTGCCGCCGGCTGCTCGTAAATGAATTCACTGCTCTGCAGGCGCCCGAGCATCTGGTCAAGTTCTGACAGCCCCCCGCCCGCTGACACGGAAAGAGAGAGCCTGCCCTGAGGAGCGGGAGCGACCAATGGGGCAAGCGGCGCGGCGCCTGGCTCCTGTTCCGCAGGCGCCGTGACGCGCGGGAGAGGGTGTTCCCATACTTGCTTGGCCAGGCTCAGTGGAAATTCGCGGCCGATTGCAGCCAGCGCCTGCAGCAGTTCCTTTTCTTTGGGCGCCAGCCGATCAATGCGCGAGGCGAGCATCCCCTGGACGGTGGTCGGCAGCGTGATTCCGGAAAACGGGCGCGCGAGTTTTACCCGGCCGTTGCGGGTCAGCACACCTTGTTCAACCAGTGCCTCGAAGATTTCCTCGACAAAGAAAGGATTGCCCTCGGTTCTCTCGGCGATCGTCCGCTTTAAGGCTGCCAGTTCGGGCGCGTCACCGAGCAACTCCGAAAGCATCTCGTCCGCGCTTTCACGGCCAAGCGGGTCGAGCCGCAGTTGGGTGTAGTAAGTGCGGCGGCCCCATTCATGCCGATATTCGGGGCGATAATTTACCAACAGCAGTATGCGGGCGCTCGCGATGCTCTCGGCCAACAGATCCAGCACGGCTTGCGTCTCGCGGTCGATCCAATGCAAATCCTCGAAAATCACGATAAGCGGCTGGTTAAGGCTCTCTCGCAGGAGCACGCGCTTTATTGCCTCACAGGTGCGGCGCCGCCGGATCTCCGCATCAATCTGCGGTAACGGCCCGTCGCTGTCTGCGATTCCGAGCAGCGCGTAAATGTAAGGCAGCGTGTCCTCCAACGCGCGGTCCAGGATTGCAATCTTGCCGGCGACTTTCTCACGCCGCTGCCGAATCTCGTCGTCCGGAACGATGCGAAAGTAATCACGCAGCATCTCGGTGACCGGCAGATAGGCCGAGGCCTTGCCGTGCGATACCGAGTAGGCTTCCAGCACTTGATTGCCCGCCTGGGTGACCGCCTTGAACTCATAAAGGAGCCGCGACTTGCCCACTCCCGGTTCGCCGATCGCCGCAACGATCTGGCCGTGGCCATCACGCGCCAACTCGAGCGCATGCTTCATCTGCTTGAGTTCGGTTTCGCGCCCGATGAATTTTGTGAGTCCGCGCCCGACGGCGCGCTGCAAACGCGTGCGCAGCGGACCGAGGCCGATCACTTCGTAGGCGTTGACCGGCTCCGCTATCCCCTTAAGGGTCACCTGGCCAAGCGAGCGTAACCGAAAGTAACCCTCCACCAGTGCGCTCGTATTGGCGGTTACGACGATGCTGCCCGACGCCGCGATAGTCTGCATAGGGGAGGCGAGATTCGCGGTATGGCCCACCGGGGCATACTCGGAATGCTGCTCGCCGGCGCGGATAGATCTCACCACCACCTCGCCGGTGTTGACGCCGGCGCGCGCCTCGATCGGCGAGCCGCCCCGAGCCCGCAATCCCGCGGAGTAGCGCCGCAGTTCGTCCTGGAGACGGAGAGCCGCGTACAGCGCGCGCTGGGGATGGTCCTCGTGCGCGACGGGAGCGCCAAATACTGCGAAGATACCGTCGCCGGTCGACTGCACGATGTAACCGTCGTAATGGTTAACGGCATCGATCATCAGCTTCAGCGCGGGATCAATCAGAGCGCGCGCCTCTTCGGGGTCAAGGCGCTCAAGTAGTTCAGTCGAACCTCGAATATCCGCGAACAGTGCAGTGACCGTCTTCCGCTCCCCGTCGAGATCGGAGGCTTGAGCCACGGTCTCGGTCGGCCCGGATGTAACGCGAATCGACGGTCCGCTGCTCAAGGTTGGCGAGGATTGCGCACCACCAGCTCCAGCGGGAGTCAGCGCGGCGCCGCATTCGCCGCAAAATTTTTCATTGGGCTCGTTGGCCGAGCCGCATTCGGCGCATGTTCGGACGAGGGGGGCCGCACATTCGGCGCAGAATTTGCGCCCTTGTCGATTATCCGCGCCGCATTTTAAACAGCGCATAATAGTCCCCCGCCTTATTGTGTAGCCAATTCGTCGAGCAGCGCCTTCGCTTCTTTAAGATCGGTAGTATCGAAGCCCTCGGTGAACCAGTTGTAGATTTCGGCGAGCATCTCGCGCGCCTCGTCGCGACGGCCCTGCTTCGCAAGCAGCCGCGCAAGACTCGTGATGGCGCGCAACTCGAAAAGCCGTGCTGCCTGGCGCTGCGCGATTTCGATAGCCTGACGAAGATAGCGCTCCACCTCAGCCTCGTTGTGCGGATCCTTAAGCAGCGTCAACTCGCCCTTAAGCCGGTAAAATTCGGCTTGAAGCCCCGGATTCTTGTCGCTCCTGGCGAGTGCATCTTTTATGGTAGCAAGCCCTTCGTCCGGTAGCCGATTTCTGAGACAGACTTCGCCCAGCGCTGCAATCAAGTTATCCGCCGGAGGCATCACACCGAACTGCTTAATAATCGCCTTCATCTGAACGAGACTCTCGTCTAATCGCCCTGCGTCCGCTGTCAACCACGCACGATAGAATAGAGCAGCGGCGTGGTAGAAGGCGATGTCATGTTCGGCAGTAATCGCAGCTAGTTCCTCAACTTGGTCGGACACGGAGCGGAGGTCGCGGAGCGCAAGGTGAATAAAGAGATTCACACCGAGCGCGGCTGCATTCATAAAAGGCTCCGAGCGCCGGCGCATAATCTCTAAGGCGTCTTTACTTCTTCTCAGGGCGGCTAGCGGGTAGCCGAGGGCGAGCAGAGCAAGACTCATTGTTAGTGGCGCCGATTGGGCCGTCACCAAAACCTGGTCGAATTTGCGGGTCCAAGGACCGCCTAACAACTCAATTGTGGCCTCGAAATGCTTGCGAGCCTCATCGAACTGGCCCAGCGTCGTCAACGAATTGCCAATTCCTGCATGCGCTGCAGCAAGCACCTCGGCGTCTCTTGCTTGCTGAGCCAGGGTAAGGGCTCGCTCGAATAGTTCCAGAGCGAGGGGAATTTCCGAGCGGGACCATTGCAGAACACCGAGAGATAGCAGTACCCCCATGGCCCGGCTGTCGCCGAACTGCTCGCACAATTCTAGTGCACGCACCAAGGCCTTCTCACGTTCGGGCGATCCGATGCCTCCCGCCACGAACAGAGAGAGGCTCAAGGTAATTTGCAGTTCCAGCTCATGGCGGGCGCGCTGCGCCCCGTCCGGGAGCTGTTTGATAAGTTCGAGCGCCCGCCTCACATGGCCCACTACTTCGGAGTGCGCTGCCTGTTCCGATGCCTTTCTTGCCGCTCGTCCGAGATATTCGACAGCTTTACCCGCATTGGCGCTGCGCTCGTAGTGGTGCGCCAACTCGGCCACGTAATCGTCCAGCCGGTCTGCGAATAGTCTTTCGATCGCTTCGCCAGTCTGCTCATGCAGCGCTTTGCGGCGCTCAACAAGAACGGAGTTATAGGCAACCTCTTGGGTAAGTGCATGCTTGAACCTGTATTCGACGCCGTCCGGTGCGGGCTGCTCGTAAATGAATTCGGCGAGCTGTAGAGCTGTAAGCAGCCGTTCGAGTTCCTCGTCCGATGTTGCGACCAGGTCTCGCACCAGCCTCAGCGAAAACTCCCGCCCTATGACGGCGAGCGTTTGTAGCAACTCCTTCTCCCCCGATGGCAAGCGATCGATGCGCTACGCGAGCACCGCTTGAACCGTCGAGGGAACACGAACCTCGCCGAGCCCCTTGGTGAGCTTCAACACTCCATCGCGCACCAGCACGCCCTGTTCGAAGAGCGCCTGAACCATCTCCTCGATGAAGAATGGGTTACCCTCAGTCTTGCTGAGGATTATGCGCCTGAGCGTAGCGAGATCAGCACCCTCTCCCGCGCGCGGCTGCTCGCCGCGCTTGCCCCATTCGTCGCTGGCGCTCCTCAGGGCAGACTCTGTCGATTGAACTGAGCGGGCGAGGGGCGCGCCGTCACCGAGGAGCGCGGTGAGCATCTCCTCGGCGCTCTCGTGGCGCAGAGGATCGAGCCTGAGCTGAAGATAGTAGCTCTTGTTGCTCCAGGAATGCTGATACTCGGGACGGTAGTTGACGAGCAGCAGAATTCGCGTGGTCGCGATCGCCTCGACCAGGAGGTTGAGCAGCGCCTGCGTCTCGGTGTCGATCCAGTGCAGGTCCTCGAAAGTTACGATCAGCGGCTGATTCAGACTTTCGCATACGATCACCCGCTTGATCGCGTCCAGTGTCCGCCGCCGCCTCGTTTGCGGATCCAGCTGCGCGATCGAATCGTCGTCTCCGTAAACGTCGAGCAAAACGAACAGGTACGGCAGGACGTCTTCCAGACTGCGATCGAGCGTCAGCACCTTGCCGGTAATCTTTTCGCGCCGTCTGCGTTCCTCATTCTCTGACGTAATTTCGAAGTAATTCTTAAGCAGTTCAGTCACCGGGAGGTAGGCGGAGGCTTTGCCGTGCGAGACGGAATCGGCTTCCAGGACCATGCATCCGGACTGTGACGTCGCTTTGAATTCATAGAATAGTCGCGACTTGCCGACCCCAGGCTCGGCGATCGCGGCCACGATCTGGCCATGCCCGGTCTTGGCCTGTTCGAGCGCATGCCTAAGAGCGTCCATTTCGCGCTCACGTCCGACAAACTTCGTGAAACCGCGCGCGGCCGCGCGTTGAAGCCGCGTGCGCAACGGTCCGAGCCCGGTGACCTCGTATACGTTGATCGGATCAGCGAGACCTTTGACCCGCGTAGGTCCGCGCGATTTAAGTTGAAAGTAGCCCTCGACCAACAGGCGCGTATGTTCGGTTATTGCGATCGAGCCGGTCGGCGCGATTGCCTGCATCCGCGAAGCGAGATTGGCCGTGTGTCCTATTGGTGTGTACTCGGTGTGGCCATCGGCAGTCGTAAGCGTTCGCACCACCACCTCGCCGGTATTGATCCCGACCCGCGCCTCTAGCGGCGTGCCGCCGTTGGCGACTAACTTGCCCGAATACCTGCGTATCGCCTCCTGCAAACGAAGTGCCGCGTACAGCGCGCGCTGCGGATGGTCTTCGTGTGCGAGGGGCGCCCCGAACAGCGCAAAAATACCGTCCCCGGTGGATTGGACGATATAGCCGTCGTAATGGCGCACGGCCTCCATCATGAGTTTGAGCGCCGGGTCTATAATCGCCCTCGCTTCCTCGGGGTCGAGGTCCTCCATCAGGTCGGTCGAGCCCCTGATATCGGCGAACAGTGCTGTTACTGTCTTGCGCTCGCCATCGAGGGCTCGAGCGTCTGTCTCGAGAGCAGTAGCCAGATTTGACAGCGGCTTGGCCGAGCCGGAGCCCAGCGCTGTCGTGCATTGGCCGCAGAATTTAAATCCGGGTGGATTCTCGAAGTGGCAGTTGGGACAGAGCAGGGCCAGCGGAGCCGTACACTGTCCGCAGAACTTCATCCCTCCCGGATTGTCGAAGCCGCATTTCGAACAGCGCATGTTCCCCCCCGTTGGGCCTTCCAATCCGGTTCGTCGAAGCAATTTCTTCGCGGCTACAGGCTCTTATCTTCTCCCTCACGAAGTACCAACTATCACCACGCTCTGACTCCTGTCACCCCGCGTGGCTGGCGCGCAGGATGCAGGGCGGTGCCATTTGGAGGTTTGCGCACACCGCGACTCGTTTGCTCGCTTCGCCTGTTGGCGCCGCTAGTGTTAAGTCTCAAATCTCTCAGTAACAGCTCAAGACCGGGGGAGCGTCCTTCTGTCATCCTGAGCGCAGTGAGCAGCGCGAACGCAGTCGAATGGATCTCGGACAGCTCCACGCTTTAGCGTGAAGCCGGTACCGGACTCTGGCTTCGCGAAGCGCTCCGCTCTTGATCGTGCAATTACTATCATTTATGAGACATCACTAGTCGGCTCTACGCTTCCTGCACGAGTCAGCTGAGTGCATGTGCATTTCAGTTCGCTGCGACGTCGCCCACCACACGCACCCGGACACGCACTGAATTGCCCGGTAGGTAGGCAAGCGGCATATCCTCACTTTCGATCGTCTTGAGCGTCGCTCTCGCCGCGCCAGCGGCGACGGCACGGTCATTGGCGATTGCCTGGGCAGCCGACAACGCCTCAACGCGCGGGAGATCTTTGAAAATCTGGTCGCATTCGCCCGACACCTGGGCGATGGCCGCGCCTACGGCGTTAGCGCAGTCGCCATGCTCGACATGGATCACCCTGGACACACCCGGAAGTCTCTCTGGAATCAGGAACGCTCCACCGCCAACGGCGATCAGCAGCACGTCACCTGCTTCTGTCTTCATACGGTCAATCGCTTCGTCTGCCATGCGGGCGGCCTCTAACAAGACCTTCTGGCAGGTGGCAGCATCGAGATGCTCCACTTGCGACTTGTCGCCCAGCACCAGCATGCCGGCGGCGATTGCGATATCGGTCGCGGTTAGCTGCCTGCCACCAAAGGCCAGACCCTCCGTCAGCAAGCGGTAGCCAACGGATATCGGGCCCACTTTCACGGGATCAAGCTCGACATGGCTGCCGCCGCCCAATCCGAACGTCCAAAGATCGGGCATGCGGAACAGAGTGCGAACGCCGCCAACCTCGACCACCGAGTTGGCTTCGCGAGGAAAACCATGCTTGAGCTGGCCGACATCAGTCGTCGTGCCGCCGACATCAACCACCATCGCGTCCTGCAGTCCCGAGAGATAGGCCGCGCCGCGCATCGAGTTGGTGGCGCCTGATGCGAAGCTGTAGACCGGCAGGCGCCGCGCCTGGCGCGCCTCGGCTACCGTACCGTCGTTCTGAGTGATGAACAGAGGCGCGGCGATGCCGGATTCGCCCATTGCCTGCTCGAAGGCGGCGATAGTATCGCGAGCCAGGTCGGCCAGCGCGGCGTTCAGCAAGCCTGCATTCTCGCGCTCCAAGAGGCCGATGCGGCCGAGATCGCACGAACATGTGATGTTAGCCCCCGGTAAAACCTCCGCCACCAGTTCCGCCGCGCGGCGCTCGTGCGAGGGGTCGAGCGGCGAGAAGATCGCGGAGATCCCAACCGATTTGAGCCCGGCCGCCTTCATTTCTGCCGCAGCCTTGATGACCGCCGCCTCGTCGAGCGGCATGAAAGGGCGGCCGTCATATTCATGGCCGCCTTCGACCATCCAGATACCGCCACGTACCACGGCAGCCAGATCCTCAGGCCAATCGCAGAACGGCGGTAGGGAAGCTGCGGCCGGCATGCCCAGCCGGAGTGCCGCTACTTTCGTGAGATTGCGACGCTGAATGACGGCATTAACGAAATGCGTGGTGCCGATCATGACAGCATCGATCTGCCTACCTTTCAGCACGCCGGTCGCAGCGAGACCCCTCAGCGAGTCCAGGATGCCGGTAGTGACATCCTGGCTGGTGGGCGCCTTCACAGCGCGGATGACCTTGCCTTCGTCGATCAGGACGGCGTCGGTATTGGTGCCGCCCACGTCGATGCCGATGCGTCTCATGCGGCAAAAACGCTCCTGAAATCGAGATCGTAGCCGAAGGCGCGCGGACCTACATGTTGCAGGCCCTTCTCCGACAGGAACACCGGAGGTGGCGGCAACGCGACCACAGTCACGCGTTGCCCATAGCGGATGGTCTCCGTGCCAACAGCCTCACCGGCCACCGAATCGAGCACGCAGATCAGATCCGGTGACATCGCGATCGGTTTGCCGTTGCGCCAGGCCACGATCCACTCGTTCTGGAAAGCGATCTCAAGCATCGAGCCGCGATCGTCTTCCGCGCCGTCCAACTTGGCCCTGCCCCGCAGGAAACCTTCCGTGGCGCGGCGCTCGACATCGACCACCTTGCCGCGGAACAGTATCTTCCCCGGCTCGACACTCAGGATCGCCGCGACGGGATCATCATGCCTGCGCTGGGCCTCGCGTACGGCATGGCCGATCGCAATTGCCTTGGTTGTCGTGCCATGGATGCCCCACTTCTTGACCTCGGCGCCCGTGCGCGGTGCTTTGCAGGTCGAAGCGATCGAGCCGTATTCGACGCAGATCTTGCGGCTAATCCGCTCCATCCATTTCCAGGTCGGCACTTTCTCCACGATCGATTCGAGGCCGCGCACATCGACAGTGGCGAGAGGACAGGGCTTGAGATCGCCGACGGCGGCGGACGTCATTTGGGCTTCGGGATAGGCGCGCCCCATCATGTCGGCATCGATGACCGGCAGCTTGAGGTGCGCAGCCGCCATCAAAGGCTGGAGCGAGTTCCCGCCGCCGATCTCAAGCGCCATAATGCCACCGAACCTGCACCCTGTATGGCGCTCGATGAGTTCGACGGCACGCGCGATGGTGCGACTGTCCGTCAATCGTTCCTGTAGTACCAGCGGCGCGCCCATAGCCGACACGGCGGCGACCCAGTCGTCGTCGGCCAGTTCCGATGCCGGCATGAGCCGTACGCGATATCCTTCCTTGTAGAGAACACGCATGTTGAGCAGGCCGAGATATGGGCTGCCTCCACCGCCGGTACCAAGAATCCAGGCGCCCACGGCCAGCGATTCAATGTCATCCAGTGTGATATCTCGCAACGGCATTGTGCTTGGCAAATCTCCGTCAGGGCCCTTTATGTAGCTGGCGGCCTGTTTGGGATTCGAGCTCCGCGCTTCAGCCTGTCCGCACGGAAGCTCCTCAGCTGCCGGACAACTCGTCGAGTAGTCCCTTCGCGTCCTTTAAATCAGGCAGATCGAAGCCTTCGGTGAACCAGTTGTAGATCTCAGTGAGTATTGTGCGCGCTTCATCGCGGCGATTGGCATCGCGCAAGAGGCGCGCGAGGCTCACGGACGTGCGCAGCTCCCACCATTTAGCCTCCTGCGCACGAGCGACTTCGAGCGCGGCCCGAAAACAGCTCTCGGCCTCCGCAGCAGCCGACTTGTCATGCATCAACAGTACTTCACCATGGAGCCGCAACATCTCGGCCTTTGCGACTTTCTGGCCAGTCTCTTCGATGCGCAGCAGGGCGTCTTTCAGCATGGTAAGCGCCTCTCGTACGCGCCCCATTTTGGCGTAGCAGCGCGCGAGCAACGCGGTAAAATACTGCGGCCACATTGTGTTTGTCAGTGTCCGACGCATGAGCGCCGCCTCCATCTCGGCGACGCCCTTGTCTACCTCTCCTAGCTCGGCAACGGACCAGCCGTGATAGAAACAGGCTTGGTTAAGCCATTCCATGAAGCCGTTTTCATCCGATAATGCAACCGCTTCCTCTGAATAAACGCGAACTGTTTCGGGCTGGCGCCGATAATGATTGACGGCGCTCCCGCCGACTGACAGCACGAAAGCGAGGCTGAACAGATGCCGGGAATCGCGCGATCGTCTCAGTACTTCATCCAATAGTTTTGCGGCTTCGCTGGGGTGGCCCTGAAGCTGGAGACCTATGGCCAAGTTAATCTGGGCCGCACTGTCGTACAAAAGGCCAAAGGGCGTAAATCTCAGGTCCGCTCGCGTTGCGTAGCGCAGCGCTTCCCCGAGGTGCGAAACAGCTTCGCCAAAATTGCCCGAGCTGATTCCCAGTGTACCAGCGGCCATGTGCGCTACGGCCAACTGCTCAGCATCTCCGGTGGCCTCAGCGAGTTCTAAACTTTGGCGAATCAGCCGCAAACCGTGGGCCGGCTCGCCGCGGGCGAAAGAAATGAAAGCTAGCAATGCGCCGCGCGTTTGCTTCTTTTCTCCAATCTCCTCGCCAAGGTCGCACATCCGGCGGACGACGCGCTCAAATTCTGGCGATGCCAGGCCCTGCGAGACTCTGGCCAACAGACTTTCAATGTTGCGGAGAGCAAGCTCGGCACGTACGCACTCAGCATCCCGCGGCAGTTTATCGAGCAAACTCACGGCCGCCTCAATTAGGCTGGTCGCTTCGCCATAAGCCCCGCGACTCACAGCCTGTTCGGCCGCGAACTGCGCATACCTTATCGCCTTCGAGGTATCGTCGCTGAGGAGATAATGGTAGGCGAGAGCGCCGTAGTGGTCCTCGAGCTGCTCCGCATAAAGTTCTTCAATCACGTGTGCTGCTCGGTCATGGAGCGCGCGGCGGCGCTCCGTCAGGGTAGAATTGTAGGCGACCTCCTGGGTGAGCGCATGTTTGAACACGGATTCAACATCGCCCCACGCGGGCTGTTCGTGGATGAATTCGCCGAGCTGCAAATGAGATAGCATCTGCTCCAGCTCTGAGTGTCCCTCGCCCCCTTCGTTGCGGGAGAGGGAGCTGCCAGACGCGTTGCACGAGGTTCAGTGAGAACTCACGTCCCAGCACGGCAAGTGTTTGCAGCAATTCTTTCTCCGCCGATGGCAGGCGGTCGATGCGCGAGGCGATCACCGCCTGGACGGTGGTGGGGACCTTAACCACACTGATCGGCTTGAGGACTTGCACCGTCCCGTTTCGCTGAAGAACTCCCTCTTCGAACAAAGCCTGGACCATCTCTTCCATGAAGAAGGGGGTGCCGTCGGTGCGTTCGATGATCAGCCGCTTGAGTGCGGCGAGATCGCCCTGCGCCCTCACCCCGCCGCCGACATGAATGTCGCCAGCGGACCTCTCCCCGCCTGCGCCTGCGGCCTTGTCCGCAGGCGCGGGCGAGGCAAGGAGTGCATCCAGCATTTCTGCGGCGCTCTCTCTCCCCAGAGGGTCCAGTCGAAACTGTGTGTAATGGGCGCGGCTGCCCCATTCATGGCGATACTCCGGCCGGTAATTCACCAGCAGCAGGATGCGGGCATTCGCAATCGCATCGACAAGAAGATTGAGCAGCGCCTGGGTCTCGGCGTCGATCCAGTGCAAATCCTCGAAGATCAGCATCAACGGTTGACTGAGGCTCTCCCGCAGGAGGATGCGTTTGATCACTTCCAGGGTGCGCCGCCGCCTGATCTGAGGGTCCATCTGCGCCAGTTGATCGTCGCCGTCGCTCAGCGCCAGAAGTGCGAACAGGTAGGGCAGGGTGTCTTCCAGGCTGCGGTCAAGCATCAGCACCTTGCCGCCGACCTTCTCGCGCCGCCGGCGCATGTCATCTCCCGGCTCGATAGCAAAATATTCGTGCAGCAGATCGATCACCGGCAAATAAGCGCTCGCCTTGCCGTGCGAGACTGAGAATGCTTCCAGCGTCGTCCACCCGGAATCCGAGACGAGTTTGAATTCGTGGAACAAGCGCGACTTGCCCACGCCCGGTTCGGCCATAACAGCGACGACCTGCCCGTGTCCCGCTTGAGCCTGCTCGGCGGCGTGCTTGAGTGCGTCCATCTCGCGCTCGCGGCCGACGAATTTCGTGAGCCCCCGCATCGCTGCGCGCTGCAAACGCGTCCGCAATGGTCCCAGCCCGGTCACCTCGTAGACGTTGACCGGCGCACTCACTCCTTTCACCACCGTCGGGCCGAGCGCCTTGAACGTGAAATATCCTTCGCAGAGCTTGCGCGTGGCGTCTGTGGCTGCGATCGAGCCTACCGGCGCCAGGGCCTGCATCCGCGCGGCGAGGCTGGTCGAATGCCCGATGGGGGTATATTCAGCGTGGCTCTGGCCCGTTTGAATCGAACGTACTACCACCTCTCCGGTGTTGACTCCGACGCGAGCCTGCAAGGGCAAGCGTCCCTGGCCGCGCAACTTATTCGAATAGCGGCCGAGCTGTTCCTGCAAGCGCAGCGCCGCGAACAAGGCGCGCTGAGGATGATCTTCGTGGGCGAGCGGAGCGCCGAATAGTGCGAAAATGCCGTCGCCGGTCGACTGCACAATGTAACCGTCGTAATGATGGACGGCATCGATCATCAGTTTCAGCGCCGGATCGACAATCGCCCGGGCGTCTTCCGGGTCGAGGTCTTCAATCAGCTCGGTCGAGCCTTTGATATCGGCAAATAGCGCGGTGACCGTTTTGCGCTCGCCATCGGGTAGCTCGTGGGGTTCGAAAGATGATGGGTCCGCGACTGCGTTTGGGCGACGGTCGAGCGCAGTGTGGCTCAAGCCCGGCTGCGGCTCACCTCCAGGCTTAAGTGCGGTTCCGCATTCCTGGCAGAATTTTGCGGTGGGAAGATTCTTGAAGCCGCATTTCGGACACGCGGTCTGGAAGGCGGTGCCGCATTCGATGCAAAATTTCGCCGCCGGTTGATTATCGGCGTTACACGTCGCGCAGCGCATCCTCTTCCCCTCGAGCCGCGGCTTGGAGCATCCATATCAAAAAGTCAACGACAATGTTATTGGCCTGAGTACCTCTCCTTTTGTCGGAAGAGGCTAAGCGGCATCTTTTGACGCGCGAATGAGGGACCGGCCGGAAAACGGCTCGCTCAGTGAGGTTTTTGCTGATCGCCGATGCCCGGCCGATTTTCCGTCTGGTCCTCTCCACGGCGCAGAACAATCCGCCGCCGCCCCACACCGGGAGAGACCTTTAGGAGGGAGAATCATATGGCTGCCAGACTTCCTTATGTAAATCGCGAAGAACTGCCTGAGCAGGACCGCGAACTCTTCGACCGTATCAGCCGCGAGCGTGGCGGCGCCCCGGTCGGCAACATTTTTCGCACGCTCGCCAACGCGCCGAACCTGTTCCGGCGCTTCAATGCCCTCGGAGGCGAGCTGCGCAATGGCACTCAGCTCGATCCGAAGCTGCGGGAACTCGCGCTGATGACGGTGGGGCGTCTGACCGGGGCCGAGTACGAATTCGTGCACCATTGGAATATCTCGCTGCAGGTAGGCGTCCGGCGTGAACAACTCGAACACCTCGCCGACTTCGAAGGCCAATCGATGTTCAATGAGCAGGAGCGCGCGGTAATGCGCTATGCGGCCGAGGCGACGCGCGAGGTTAAGGTGAGCGACGCGACCTTCGACGCTCTGCGGACGTTCCTCGACAATCGTCGCATCATGGAACTGGTGATGAATGTCGCCTTTTACAACGCGGTCGTGCGAATCCTGGTACCATGCAAGGTCGAACTCGAACCCGCTACCAGGAAAAACTGACGGCAGCGGATGCCGCTAGCGGAAGCGGCTTTGCCGCAATGCGCAATGGAACTGGCGACGTGCGCATCGAAATAGGCCGGCGAGGAAGCAAGCGTGCGGCAGGCGCGGCGCACACCTGTTGCAGCGCGCCAACGCCGGCGGCGCATCAGCACGGGCCGGAATGGATTGTTCAATCAACGGATAAACCAGCCGCAAACCCAA
>Ga0306920_100000341_pt1 | contig 54300 bp, 50 predicted proteins | sample flu12Cox44000170_FD_204666 | JGI IMG/M metagenome (GOLD analysis project Ga0306920, IMG submission 204666) | Lab enrichment of tropical soil microbial communities from Luquillo Experimental Forest, Puerto Rico - flux4day.12C.oxic.44.000.170 (v2)... | ecosystem: Environmental > Terrestrial >... | reverse complement strand
GACGGCGTTCGACGGGCTGCTTCATTACCTCCCCCGGCCCGCCCGATTATAGCAGTTAACTACGTGCGATCGCGCCCAATCTTTCCGGAGTCCGATGGACGTCCGTGCGAAAAAAAGAGGTCTCTATCTATATCCCTATAGTCCGAGGCGCTTCGAATTTGGCCACCACGCAAGTGCTGATCCGTCTTCCAGACGCGCTAGTCAGGGCTTCGAACACAATGTCTCGGTGCGACAGCGCAGCAAGTTCATCCCGCGGCTGCTGGAGGACGCTTTGCCTCCGGAGGATGGGAGCGACGATGACCCGTTGTACCAGGCGGCATTGGCCGTGGAGAAGGAGCACGAGCTGACGACCGAAATGGCCGAGTGGGAAGTTGCCACGATCGCCGACGGGCTCAGCGATGGTGGCCCATCGAAGAAGCACCGGTGAGAAGGGGCATGGCGCCGGCCGCCGGTGAGAGCACGGTCCGGCGTGGCGATATCTGGTGGGTGAGCCTGGATTCAACCCAAGGCAGCGAAATCAGTAACACGCGGCCGGCCGTCGTGATGACAAAGACGCGCTCAGCCGCGCCCGGCGCACCGTGGTCGTCGTGCCGCTTTCAACCCGGCCAGCTCCGCGACCGCCCATTGTCGTAGCCACGCCATCGGCAGGACCGAATTCCGTCGCAGTTTGTAATCAGTTGCGGGCGGTTGATAAGCGGCGCCTCGCGCGAACGTCGGAACGCTCTCAACTACCGATTTGCGGACGATCGAGGAGGGCGTGAGACGCATCCTGGAACTCTGAGCTCACAATCTCGTCCTTCTAGCATATCTGCTCAGTTGCGGCCGGCGGCGAAATCCTCGCGCACGCGGTTGCGCAGGCTCGCCGTACCAGCGGCGATATAGCCGCCGTCGATGGCGATCTCCGCACCGCTGATAAAGCTCGACTCGTCCGATGCGAGGAACAGCACCAGATCGGCGCATTCCCGCGGCGTCCCCTGGCGGTGCAGCGGTATCGCGACGCGCGCGGCGTGGGCAAAGGCCTCGCCGCCGCTGCGGAAAAAGCCGGTGTCGGCGATCTGCCCGGGATGGATCGAATTGACCCGGATGTTCCACTGCGAGAACTGCAGCACCGCGGTTTTGGTCAGGCCGCGGAGACCCCATTTGCTGGCGGTGTAGGCGGCGTCGTCATGCGCGGTTAGCCCGGCGGTCGAGGAAATGTTGATGATGGATCCGCCGCCGCTGTCGCGGATCGCCGGCGCGCAATGCTTCATGCCGAGCATGGCACCGGTCAGGTTGACCGCGATGGTGCGGTTCCACGCCTCGACGGTGGTATCGACGATGCCCTGGCGGGCGATCGTCCCGGCGTTGTTGACCAGAATGTGGAGTTTGCCGAAACGCGCCAATGCCGCCGCGACGACTTCCCGCCAGGAGGCCTCTTCAGCGACGTCCTGGCGCAGGAACACGACTCCGCCGCCTTGGCCGGCGAGCCGCTGCGCCAGGCTCTCGCCGGCGGCGGCATCGACGTCGGTGAGAACCACCGCGGCCTCCTCGCGCAGGAACAGCTCCGCTTCAGCCGCGCCCTGCCCACCTGCGGCACCGGTGATCAGCGCCACCTTGCCCGTCAACCGTGCCATTTCCTCACCTCCGGTTTGTTGACCGCCCGTTTCGGCGATCTTAGCATCTCCCCCTCACTGGGAGACCATAACGATGGCGACATTGCTTCCCTATACCGGCAAGGAATTTCTCGACAGCCTCGACGACGGCCGAGAGGTCTGGATCTATGGCGAGCGCATCAAGAACATCGCCGAGCATCCCGCGTTCCGCAATACCGCGCGGATGGTGGCCCGGCTCTACGACGCGCTGCACCGCGACTACGCGGAACAGAAAAACCTACTGACCTGTCCGACCGAGTGGGGCGGCTTCACGCACAAGTACTTCGTGGCGCAGCGCTCGGCAGAAGAGCTGGTTGCCGCCCGCGACGCGATTGCCGAGTGGTCGCGGATGACCTATGGCTGGCTGGGGCGCTCGCCTGATTACAAGGCCGCGTTTCTCGCGACCTTGGGTGCCAATGCGGAATTTTACGTTCCCTACCAGGACAACGCGCGCCGCTGGTACCGCTACAGTCAGGAGCGGGTGCCGTTCGTCAACCATGCGATCGTGCAACCGCCGGTGGACCGCAACATGGCTCCGGGAGCACCCGGTGGTCCCACCGACATCTACGCCCATGTGACCAAGGAAACTGATGCCGGATTTTATGTCACCGGCGCCAAGGTCGTCGCCACCGGGTCGGCACTGACGCATTTTACTTTTGTCGCCCATGTCGGATTGCTGCCGGTTCAGGACAAGAACTTCGCCCTGGTGTTCCTCGTGCCGAGCAATGCGCAAGGCGTCAAATTCATTTGCCGTGTCTCCAACGAGCATCGCGCCGCCGTGCTCGGCAGTCCGTTCGACTATCCCCTGTCGAGTCGTCTCGATGAGAACGACGCGATCTTTGTGATGGACGAGGTGTTCGTCCCTTGGGAAAACGTGTTCGTTTATGCCGATGTCGAAAAGGCGAACAGCTTCTTCCCGAGGAGCGGCTTTCTCCCGCGAGCCCTCCTGCACGGCTGCACGCGACTGGCGGTTAAGCTCGATTTCATTACCGGGCTATTCATCAAGGCGACCGAAATCGCCGGAACCCGCGGATTTCGGGGCGTCGAAGCCAATATTGGAGAGGTGATCACCTGGCGTAACGCGATGTGGGGGCTGTCGGACGCCATGGCCAAGAGCCCCGACCCGTGGACGGGCGGCTGTGTCCTGCCGGGCTGGGACCCGGCGGCCGCCTATCGGGTCCTGGCACCCGAGGCTTACGTCCAAATCAAGCATATGATCGAAAAGACGGCCGCCAGCAGCCTGATCTATCTGAACTCGCATGCGCGCGATTTTCAAACGCCCGAGCTGCGCAAACATCTCGACTTATATGTCCGCGGCTCTGGTGGCGTGTCAGCGGTCGAACGGGTCAAGCTTATGAAGCTTCTCTGGGATTCGATCGGCACCGAGTTCGGCGCGCGCCACGAGCTCTACGAGATCAATTACGCCGGCAGCCATGAGGAGATCCGCCGCGACGCGCTAATAGGAGCCGTCGCGTCGGGCCAGTACGAGCGCTGGAAGAGCTTTGCCGACAAATGCATGGCCGAGTACGACCTCGGCGGCTGGACGGTGCCGGATCTCGTCGACCCGGGCGACATTAGCGTTGTTCGCCAGACGGGGGCATGACCCTTCAACTGCTGCTGCTCGGCGACGCGCTCGTCGCGCAGCTGATTGAACGGGCGAAGCTAGCCGAGGAGAACGGCTACAGCACGGTGTGGGTCGCCGACGAGCGGTTCTATCGCGAGGTCTATTCCTGCCTCGGCCAACTCGCCGCGCACACCTCAAAGGTGCTGCTCGGCCCCTGCGTGACCGATCCGTTCGCCCGCCACCCGGCGCTGACGGCAATGGCGATCGCGACACTCGACGAGATTTCGGGCGGACGCGCGATCCTCGGCATCGGCGCCGGAATTTCGGGATTCGCCGAGCTCGGCATCGACCGCCGAAAGCCGGCGAGGGCGATCCGGGAAGCGATCGAATTGGTCCGCGCATTGCTGCGCGGCGAAACCGTTGACTACCTCGGCGAGGTTATCGCATTCAACCACGGCCGGTTGAGCTTCTCGCCGCTCCGTCCTGAAATACCGGTTTATGTCGCGAGCAACGGCCCGCTCGGGCAGCGCGTGGCCGCTGAACTAGCCGACGGTGTGATTATGGAGGCCTGCGCTTCGGCGGCTGAGGTTCGCGCGTTCCGGGCCGCGGTCGAGGGTGCCGCGCGCAAGGCCGGCCGCGATCCCAAGGCGATCCGGATCATCACACGGCTCAACACCTGTATTGCTACAGATGGCCGCGGCGCGCGCGACGCGGTGCGCCCTACCGTCGCGCGATATCTCGGCGCCGGAAGGTTGAGGTCGCGGACCGCCGCGGCGCAAGGGCTCGCATTGCCGGCGGAGGCCCTGGCCTCCGTCGCCGGGGCGGCCTACGCCGCGGGGATGACACCCTACCTGCCGCTGCTGCCGCTGATCACCGACCGCCATATCGACGCCTTCACCTTGGCCGGCACCGTCGGCGAGGTCACCGAGCACTTGATCGCATTGCGCGAAGCCGGCGCCGATGGGGTCATAGCGCGGCCCATTGCTGCCGAGGGCCGGACGATCGAAGAGACAATCGTCACGCTCGGTTCCGATGTCTGGCCCCGGGTGCTCGGATAGCCAGGTATCTTTTCGCTCTTCGCCCTGACCGCTCTCGGGTTGTCGCCAGCGGGGCGAGCGTGGTATCCCGCAAACCTCGCCGGGGCACCACCGGATGGAGTGCGATCCGATGACCACGCCCGCAGCGGCGGGGAATTTGAGCCCGATCCCACAGCCGATCGCCGCGCCGCTGACGCGCGCGGCGATCTTTCTGGTCGTGACGATCAACTCCGGCGGCGCCAACGTGGCCGTGCGGTCGCTATGTGCAGATCTCGCGGCACTGTTGCGCGCGGTCGGCTTTCGCGAACCCGACGGAAATCTCTCCTGCATCATGGCGTTCGGGTCCGCTGCGTGGGACCGGCTCTTCGGCGAGCCGCGGCCGTCTGAGTTGCATCCGTTTCGCGAGATCGGTGCGGGAACGCGCCACGCCGTCGCCACCCCCGGCGACGTCCTGTTCCACATCCGGGCGGAGCGCATGGATCTTTGCTTCGAATTGGCGGCTCAGATCATGGCGCGGCTCGGGGGCGCGGTTGCGCCGGTCGATGAAGTACACGGCTTTCGCTATTTTGATAGCCGCGACCTCCTGGGTTTTGTCGACGGGACAGAAAATCCGACGGGTCAGGAGGCTCTCGACGCCACCGTTATCGGCGAAGAGGATCCAGCCTTCTCCGGCGGCAGCTATGTCATCGTGCAGAAGTATCTCCACGATCTCGCCGGATGGAATGCGCTGCCCACCGAGGCGCAAGAACATATCATTGGCCGCACCAAACTGTCCGACATCGAGATCGATGAATCGATCAGGCCGAGCTCGGCCCACAATTCGCTGAACACGATCGTCGAGGACGGCAAGGAGATAAAGATCGTCCGCGACAACATGCCGTTCGGTCAGGTTGGGCAAGGCGAGTTCGGCACCTACTACATCGGCTACAGCCGTTCGCCACGCACGATCGAACAAATGCTGCAAAACATGTTCGTCGGCCGCCCGCCGGGCAATTACGACCGCATTCTCGACTTCAGCCGGGCCGTAACCGGCAACCTCTTTTTTGTACCGTCCGCGACGTTTCTCGACGAGGTGACCCCCGACGCGCCGCTACAGGCGGAGCCCGCCGTCGCATCGCCTGCGGTCGAGACCTCGCAACCCATCCCGCCGGTGCCCGATGGTTCCCTCGGTATCGGCTCGCTCAAAGGAAAACCCCGATCATGAACAATCTGCACCGCGAGCTTGCTCCGATCTCCGATGCGGCGTGGGCGCAGATCGAGGATGAGGCGTCGCGCACCCTCAAGCGCTATCTCGCCGCTCGCCGCGTCGTCGACCTGCACGGCCCGAGCGGTGTCGCGCTGTCTGCCGTCGGCACTGGCCATTTGCAGAATATCGCGGCACCCGGAGATGGCATCCTTGCCCGGCAGCGCGAGGTGAACGCGCTGGTCGAATTGCGCGTGCCGTTCGAGCTCGACCGCCAAATGATCGACGACGTCGAGCGCGGCGCCAACGATTCTGATTGGCAACCGGCAAAGGATGCCGCAAAGACCATCGCCTTTGCCGAGGATCGCGCAATCTTCGAGGGGTATTCGGCGGGCCGCATTCAAGGCATCCGTCAAGGAACCAGCAACCCGATCGAACCGTTGCCCGCCGATGTGCGCAATTACCCCGACGCCATCGCCCACTCCTTGAGCGTGTTGCGGCTCGTTGGCGTCAATGGCCCGTATTCGGTGCTATTGGGCGCCGAGGCCTATACCGCCGTCGCCGAAGCCAGAGACTACGGATACCCGGTGCTGGAGCACCTCAGGCGCATCGTCGATGGCGAGATCATCTGGGCCCCGGCCATCAGCGGCGCGTTTGTGCTGACCACCCGCGGCGGCGATTTCGATCTGCACATCGGCCAGGATTTCTCGATCGGCTACTCGAGCCACACCGACACCGTGGTGCGCCTCTACTTGCAGGAAACGTTCACCTTTCTGCTGCTCACGGCCGAGGCCGCAGTGGCCCTGTCGCCCGCAACCCCGAATTAGAAACCGTGTGTGATCGGTTTCGACCCAGCAAAAATGCGCAAATCGCCAGTCCTTGGGCAAACGCGGCGGCGACGAACACGCCCGGAGCTGCGGAGGAGACCGTGCCTTTTACATGCGGGGCGAATTCCCTGACCAGACCAAAGGCCGCGGGTGCGAAGGCATAAGCAGCTTGCGCGACGGCAACGGTCAGAGCAACCACGCGCGGTACGCGGTCTTCAGGGAATTCGACTTGGGCAATGAGCGGCGGCAAGGACGTCGCATTGCCGATGCCGAGGCCGAACAGGACGACCCCGAGAAAGAGCAGCGGAATGCTCGAGCCCGCGGCGAGTATGAACACGATCGAGCCCGTAATTTGCACAGCATAGCTGGCCGAGGCCACAATCCGTCTATCCGCATCGGCGGGCATCACCCAGCCGACGAGTGTGCGACCCGCGATTGCCGAAGCCGTGGCCAACCCCATCGCCAAGGCGGCACGCTCCGCACCGAGGGCCGGCACCAGCAGCGAGAAAAGGTGCCTGATCAAACCGATCTGCGCGAACAATCCCAACGCCATGCCGACCGAAAGCGTCAAGAATTTCAAATCGTGCCAAAGCAACGATCCCAGCCGCGGCTGCGCCGCCGGTGAACGGATAAACGCTACAGGTGTGAGCCGAGCATCGCCGTCCGGCCGCAATCCCATCTCTCGAGGTGTGCGCGAAAAGAGCCGATCGGCGAGAACCCACATCGCAATCGTCATGACAATGCCGATCGCTGCGGCTGCGAGCGGGAAGCCCAGTACGCTGATGGCAGCCACCCAGAGCGGCGAGAAGACAACCCCTCCGATGCTCGCCCCGTTGTATGCCATGGATAGTGCAGCGGGGCGGGTGCGCACAAACCACGGAGAGACGATAGCGTTGACTGGAGCCGCGCCCATCGCCGCCCAGCCCGCACCGCTGAAGAGTGTGGCGACAAAGAGTTGCCAGGGTGCGGTGGCACTGGCCCAGCCGAGGATGCCAACGGCCAAGGAGATTGCACCGGCCTTCGTCGTCACTGGAACGCCAAAACGCATATAGAGTGTCGGCAGATTGGAATGTTACGGAAACGCCCGAAGCATCGGGACGCCGAAAGGCGTAGATTGCGGTCGCCTCACCAAGGAAGGGACGATGACCAGCCAGTCCGCATTCGCTGAAGTCGCCGCTCTGGCGGGAGATCCAGCCCGTGCCGGAATGCTGCATGCGCTGATGGACGGACGTTCACTTACGGCGTCAGAGTTGGCTCGCGTCGCCGGCATCACACCGCAGACCGCGAGCGGTCATCTGGCGCGTTTGGCCGTGGCTGGCCTTCTCGCTGTCGATAAGCAAGGCCGGCATCGCTACCACCGGCTCGCATCACCGGCGGTGGCCCAGATGATGGAAAGCATCATGCAGGTGGCGTCCGGCCTGGACACGACCCGACCGCGGCTCGTTGTCGGTCCGCGAGACGCGGCGTTGCGGGCAGCACGGACCTGCTACGACCATCTTGCCGGCCGTCTGGGTGTGGCGCTCGCAGACGCGTTGGTCGAGGTTGGCCGCGTGGAGCTGGCGAGCGACGGAGGAATGGTTACCGACGCAGGTATCCAGTTTTTCGGCCGGATCGGCATCGACCTCGATGTGCTGGCGACCCACAGCGGCAAGCGCTTGGCTCGCGTTCTGTGCAGACCATGTCTCGACTGGAGCGAACGACGCCCTCACCTGGCCGGCACGATCGGCGCAGCCCTATGCGCGCACAGCCTTGGGAAGGGCTGGATACGACGCAACGACGGCACCCGCGCAGTCACGATCACACCAAAGGGCCGGCTCGTCTTTCGCGACGAGTTCGATGTGAGATTGGAGTAGTTTCTTCCGCACTCCGGGTCGGCGGCCATCCGCGTCGGCTGCGGTGCGATCAGCGATACGCGCTTGACAGCGACGGTAAGCCTCTACTAACGTAAGTGATGGCTTACGAAGCTGCCTTGACCGCGCTTTCCGATCCGACGCGACGGCTGGTTTTCGAGCGCATCCTCGGCGCGCCGCGGCCCGTCGCGGCCATTGCCGAAGGTTTGCCGGTCAGCCGTCCCGCCGTTTCCCAGCACCTGAAGGTGTTGAAGGAGGCCGGGCTGATCACCGAGCGGCGCAGTGGCACGAGGCGGCTCTATGCGGCCAATCCGCAGGCGCTCGGCGAGCTGCGCGCCGCCGTCGAGGCGATGTGGCACGAGGCGCTCGGCGGCATGACCGCCGCGCTCGACGAGGAAAAGGGGAGATGACGATCGCCCGGTTTCCGGTTCCGCCGGTCGTCAAGACGGTGACGGTGCGCGCGGCGCCGGCACGGACATTCGCCCTGTTCGCGGGCGATTTTGCGCGCTGGTGGCCGCTGTCGCGGGTCCACACCGGTCCCGACCCGGTGGACTGCGCGATCGAGCCGCGGGTCGGCGGGCGGGTGTTCGAACGGGCCGCCGATGGACGTGAGACGCCGTGGGGAACCGTGCTGGCCTACGATCCGCCGCGTCGCCTCGCCTTTTCCTGGATCGTCGAACTGTCGGCCGAGCAGGAGCAACTGGTCGAGATCCGTTTCACGGCAGAGGAACGCGGCACCAGGGTCGAGCTGACGCATTCCGGTTGGGAGAAACTCGGCGACGCCGCAGCGAGCCTGCGCGAGCGCTATGAGCGCGGCTGGGCCACCGTGTTCGAGCGCTGCTTCGTCGACTATGCCAATTGCCTGCAAGCTGAACTGAGGAGGTAACCCCGATGCAACTGTACCATTTCCCGTCACCTAATCCGCAGAAGGTCACCTTCGCTCTCAAGGAGCTGGGGCTCGATTGCGAAATCGTGCCGGTCGATCTGGGGAAGGGAGAACATCGGCAGCCAGCGTTTCTCGCGGTCAATCCGTTCGGTCGGGTGCCGGTTCTTGTCGATGGCGGGCTAACGCTGCCGGAGTCGCATGCGATCATCGCCTATCTCGGCGAGAAGACCGGCCGGCTGTGGCCATCATCGCCCGGCGGCCGCGCCGACGCACTCAGGTGGTTGTTCTTTCTGTCGCAGCACATCATGCCGCCCGCCGGCGACGTGGCGCTGCGCTTCCGCGCGAAGCTGTTCGGGCGTCCAGTTGACGAGGCCACCGTGGCACGCGGCGAGCAAGCATTGCCGGCGGTGTTGGCGATCCTCGAAGATCACCTGGCGGATAACAAATGGATGATGAGCGCCGATTTTGGCCTCGTGGATTGCGCCTACTGCCCGGTGCTCAACGTCATCGAGAAATCCGGCTTCGGCTTTACCGAATTCCCCAGGGTGGCGGCCTATCTCGATGCGTGTCGCGCGCGCCCGGCCTGGGTGCAGACGCCCAGGCTACCCGGGCTGTAGTGGCGGTGGCCGCTTGAGGGGCCGAGTGATGCCGATCCGGGGCTTGGCGGCGCTCAGCCTGGTCTTGGCCGCCGCCGGCCCTGCCTGGGCGGAGGTCAAGTCCGCGACGCCCAACGGCTTCGAGGTCATCTCCATAGTCACGATCGCAGCACCTGCCGATCGGGTCTATTCGGCACTCGGCGAGGTCGGCCATTGGTGGAGCCCTTCTCACACCTTCTCGCGCGACGCTGCCAACCTGAGCATCGAGCTGCACGCCGGCGGCTGCTTTTGCGAGCGGCTGAAGGATGGCGGCTCGGTTCAGCATTTGCAGGTCGTCTACGCCGCGCCAGGCGAAGGATTGCGTCTGCGCGGCGCGCTCGGCCCGTTGCAGATGGAGGGCGTCGATGGGACATTCGCCTGGACTTTGAAGCCGGCCGAGGGCGGCACCAGCGTCACGCAGAGCTATGTCGTCGGCGGCTACATCCGCGGCGGCATGGAGCAATGGGCGCCCCGGGTCGACCGGGTGCTCGACGAGCAGCTGCAACGCCTGAAGAGCTTTGTCGAGGGCAACCCTCCGTCGCGATAGCGAAGTACTCGCTCCTTCGCTCTTACTGAGTTTATCATCGCAGCGTTCGGGCGAGGAAGGGTTGCTCCGTCGGCCCGCTGAAAAGGGGAAACGCGCGATGGAAAAGCGATTTGGCGTGGTATCTGCGGACGGACACTGCCGGCTGATGCATCTGCCGTTCGACCTGTGGACCAAGCGCCTGCCGAGAAAGCTCCAGGACGACGGGCCGAAAGTCGTGAAGGGACCGGACGGTAGCCGGCAGTGGGTCGTCGAAGGACGCCCTTTTAGCGGCGTCGGCTGGGCCGGAGTGGGCCGGGGGCCCGTCAATTGTTACACGCGAGCGGGCCTACCGGAGGAGCCGGAGCCCGGCATCTTCCGCGCCGCCAATGCCCGATATCGCTGCGAAGACATGGACCGAGACGGGGTCGATGCCGAGCTCGTCAACGGTCCCTACGAGCAGCTCTCGGCGATCAAGGATCCGGAACTGCGCGCCTCGGTCGTTCGCACCGTCAACGACTGGGCGCGGGAGATCTACGACGAGTCGAACGGCAGATTTATCATGCTTCTCCCCTTGCCTTGCCAAACGGCCGAGGAGGCCGTTGCGGAGCTGATGCGGGTGGCCGAGTTCGGCCTGCCCACGGGGGTTATCTTTGACTGGGTTGGCGCTCCCGAGCCCGTGTTGCACCAGATGTGGGAGCCGCTCTGGGCGGCAGCCGCGGAGACCGGCCTGCCGATCAATCTGCACGCCAACCCCAGTGGCGGGTCGCGCCAGATGGGGGTAGGAGTCGCAGGCCTCGAACCGCGCAACCAGTTCCTGATGAGGGTTGCCAACTTCCCGATGGGGGCGATGGGGGAACTGATGAGTGCGGTCGTTTTCTCGGGTATCTGCGATCGCCATCCCGGGGCGCGCTTTGTGCTCGAAGAGGCCGGGGTTGGCTGGGTGCCGTTCCTGTTCTGGCGCTTCGACCGCGAGTACGATTTCGGTGGACCGGCCAGCCGCGTCTTCAAGCCCGACGTTCCGCTATCCGACAAGCCGACCGAGTTCGTCAGACGCCAGGTGTTCTTCACCTTCGAGGTTGAAGAAGAGGGTGGATTTCGGCGCGTGCCCGAGATTGGCTTGCGCAACTTCCTGTGGGCCAGCGACTTCCCGGGGCTCGACAGCCCCTGGCCGGACTCGAAGGCGATGGGACACGCTCCGGCGGAAGCGGCGCTCGGGAAAGCGGCCCTAGACCAATTGGTCTTCGAGAACGCGGTGAGCCTCTACAAGATTCCTGTCACATTGCCGCGACAGCGAGCTTTTGCGTAAAACGGGTCGCCTCCGGCCGGGTCTGGTTGAGAATGACCCGCCCAAACCTGCGCATCAAGCGCGTCTATGAGCCGCCGGATGCGGCCGATGGTGTCCGCGTATTGGTCGATCGCCTGTGGCCGCGCGGCCTGTCGCGGGAGCGCGCGAAGGTCGATCTCTGGCTGAAGGAAATCGCGCCGAGCGACGCCCTGCGCCGCCGGCTCCATCGGGATCCCTCGGCTTGGGCCCACTTCAAGACCGCTTATTACGACGAACTGGAGCAGGCCGCGGCGCAGTCGGCTGTCCGTGCCCTGATCGAGCGCCTGAGCGGTGGGCCTGTCACCCTGCTCTTTGCCGCGCATGACGAGACCCGCAACAACGCCGTCGCGCTAAAGGAGTGGCTGGAAGATCGAGGGCGCTGAAGGGCCGGTTCGCCGTCGCGATTGCAGCGACGGCGACGATCGTGGTCTTTTATGTGGAAGGCAGCGGAGTCTGCCCCGACGGAGAGGAAACGGCTGGAGGAGAAGGTAACCGTGACTACGACCACTTACGAGCCGCTGTCGGCGTCCGACCACAGCGCACATCTGCGCAAAGCGGTCATCGCGTCGACCATCGGCACCACGATCGAATGGTACGATTTCTTCATTTACGGCACCGCTGCCGGGCTGATCTTTGGCAAGCTCTATTTCCCCAACGAAGATCCACTGACCGCGACGCTGGCGGCCTTCGGCACCTACTTCATCGGCTTTGTCGGCCGCCCGATCGGCGCCGCGATATTCGGTCACTACGGTGATCGCATCGGCCGCAAAGCGACCTTGATTGCCACCTTGCTGTGCATGGGCATCGCGACCATCCTGATCGCCTTTGTGCCCACCTACCAGGTGATCGGGATCTGGGGTGCAGTAATTTTGACCCTTCTGCGGATGATCCAGGGTATCGGCGTCGGCGGGGAATCGGGCAGTTCGGTGCTGCTGGCGATGGAATGGTCGCGTCATCATGGCCAGCGCGGCCTGGTGGCGTCGTGGCCGCAATTCGGCGTCCCGTGCGGTCTGTTCCTGTCGAACCTTGCGATATTGGCTTTCAGCGCTTGGTCGGGCGATCTGTTCGCTACCTGGGGCTGGCGCATCCCGTTCGCGCTCTCGATCATCCTTGTCGGGGTTGGTTTGTGGATTCGGCTCGGCATCCTCGAGACACCGGTGTTCCGGCAACTTCTGAGTAATGATAAAATCGAGAAAGCGCCGATTGTTGAAGTCATCAAAAAAACAGCCGAAGGAAATCATCCTTTCGGCATTGCTGAGGATTGGCTGAACAGGCACCGTTCTACATCTTCACTGCCTTCATCTTCGCCTATGCCGTGGGCACTCTGCATATGCCGCGATTTGATCTTGAGCGCGGTCCTCGTTGCGGCTTGCGTTTCGTTCGTCAGTATACCGCTGTCGGGGCACATCTCCGATCGCATCGGACGCAAGAAGATGTACCTGATCGGCGCGGCGACGGTCGGTTGGTTCGGGTTCCTGTATTTCGCGATGGTAGACACCGCGATCCCTTCGGCGGTGTTTATCGCGATTGTGCTGTCGTTGATCCCGCATGACATGCAGTACGGGCCGCAGACAGCGTTGATAGCCGAGGCGTTCACGCCCCGCCTGCGCTATAGCGGTTCTTCACTAGGCTATCAACTGGCATCGGTGATTGCCGGGGGGCCCGGCGCCGCCGATCGCCACGGCACTGTTCGCCCACTATCAAACTGGCTACGCGATCTCGATTTACATCGCTTTTTGCGCGGCGGTAAGCCTGGTATCGGCGGCGTTCATGCCCGACTACACCCGCAAAGACATTTCGATGGAATATGACGACTGATCCGGTAGCCGAGGCTCTCGGGCCGCTCGAGCGCAAGCATCTCCAATACGCAAATTTTCGTCCGGTCGTCGGTGGCGCTGAAGTCACCAAGACCCATTGGCATATTGCCTTGGCCAATGCGCTCGGCTGGGCCTTCGACGGGATGGACAGCATGGTGTTCTCACTGGTGGCACCGCTGGTCATCACGGAATTCGCGCTCGACCTGCCTAGGTACCGCTCGGGAGTGAAGATCGCGTTGTTCGTCGGTATTGCCGGGCTCTATTTCTGGCCGTGGCTTGCCGACCGCTATGGTCGGCGCACCTTGTTGGCGATTAACATCGCGCTGTTTTCGCTGCTGATGCCGGTGGTGGCGCTGGCGCCGAGCTTTGCCGTCTTCGTTGTCGGACGGTCGGTGGTGAACTTCGCGCTGAACGGCGAATGGGCGTTGGGATCGCTGCTGGTGGCCGAGACCTGGCCGGCGCGCTTGCGCGGGCGGGTGATCAGCATCAATCGGGTGACATGGTGTTTCGGGGTCTCGTTGGCGGGCGAAATCTCCGGTATTGCCGCAGCTTTCTGGGGATGGCGGATCGCGGTGATGGTGCCGGCAGTGATTGCGTTGCTCGCAATCTATGTCCGCGCGACCTGCCCGGAATCGCCGTATTGGGTGCGCGCGCAGGACCGCAAACAGCGTATCACCGACACTCTGTCGTCTGGCGGCGCGGTGAACGAAGACGACCGGGCATGGTATGCCAAGGCCGGCAGAGTGGGCATCAGGCAGGTCTTCATGCCTGACGTGCTGCCCGCTACCTTGGTCGCTCTATTTGTGGCCTGCTCCAGCTGCTGCATCTTTGGCACGGTGGGCGCGTGGATGCCCTATTACCTGTCGACCGGGAAGCACTGGTCGACGCAAGAGTATAGCGCTTTCTACGTGTGGTGGGGCATCGTCGGCTTCTTCGGCCTGTGGCTGGCGGGCTGGTTGGCTGACAGGATCGGCCGTCGCATCGCCTTCATCACAATGCTGGTCCAGGGTGCCGTTTTTATGACCCTGTGGGTTCAAACCGACAGCCATCTACTGCTGTGGGTGTTCGGTCTGGCCTGGTCCTTCGGGCTGCTTGGCATCTGGGGACCAAGCACGACCTTGACCGCCGAGGTGTTCCCGACCCGCATCCGCGGTGCCGGCAACGGCGTGGTGTGGGCGATCGCCTATTTTGTCGGCTTTGTGCTGTGGCCGTTCGTCACGGTCGCTCTGCAGCAGTCGACCGGATCGTTTGCGCTGGCATTTCTGTGCATCCCCGCCTTGATGATCGCCATGGCAGTCGGCGTTTGGTTACTGGTACCCGAATACGCCGGTAGGGAGCTCAATGCGATCATCGCATGAGTAAGTGTGCGGTCTGGAGCCACTGTGCCTGCTTTAAAAAGTTGAGCGCTCGGCGATGCGGCTCCCTCTGTTCGCGGGTCTTCGGCCCCTCAGCCGTAGCGCAGCGGTGCGCAACTCGCTGGCAGGCGTGACCCTTGCGTCAATGAATATCCCGCAGGTGCTCGGCTATACCCGCATCGCCGGCACTCCCGTCGTCACCGGTCTTTACACCGTCCTGCTGCCGCTCGCTGCGTTCGCGGTCTTCGGTTCTTCCCGCCATCTGGTCGTCGCCGCTGACTCGGCCACGGCGGCCATTCTCTCCGCTTCGCTGTCCCATATGGCGGTACCCGCCGGCGACAAGTACATGGCGCTGGTCGGCATGGTGGCGCTGCTGACCGCGGCGCTTCTGCTTCTGGCGCGGATCTTCAAGCTCGGCTTCCTCGCCGATTTCCTGTCGCGCACGGTGCTGGTCGGGTTTCTCACCGGTGTCGGTTTTCAGGTTGGCATCGCGATGCTGAGTGACATGCTTGGTATTACGGTCCGCACGGCGCGCACACTGGTTCAGGCGTGGGACATCTTGCAGGGCCTGGCGCAGACCCATATTCCAACATTAGCGCTGTCTGCTCTGGTGCTGAGCGGGATCCTGCTCGGAAATCGCATTGCCCCGCGATGGCCTTTCCCCCTGTTCGCTGTAGTAGGGACGATAGCGGCAAGCGCTGCATTCCACTTCGCCGAGCGAGGCATCGCGGTCATCGGTCCGGTCCCTGGCGGACTGCCGTCGATCGGGCTACCCGAGGTGAGCTGGAGCGAAACCCTGGCGCTGCTGCCGGTGGCCGCTTCGTGCTTTGTGATGATAATCGCGCAAAGCGCGGCGACATCGCGCATATTCGCGCTGAGCTATCGCGAGCGCGTGGACGAGGACGCTGACATCCTCGGACTGTCAGCGGCGAATGCAGCCGCCGCGGTGAGCGGAACATTTGTCGTCAACGGCAGCCCGACGCAGACTGCCATGGCGGACCGTGCGGGTGCGCGCAGCCAACTCGCACAATTGGTGTTTGCCGGCGTCGTGCTGCTGGTCCTGCTGTTTCTAACCGGCCCGCTCCAATACCTGCCGCGCTGTGTGCTGGCGGCCATCGTTTTCACGATCGCGATTGGGATGATCGACGTGAAGGGTCTGCGCGACATTCGCCGCGAAAGCCCCGGCGAGTTCGATCTTGCCGTCATCACCGCGGCGGCAGTTGTCGCGATCGGCGTCGAGCAAGGCATCCTACTGGCGATCGCGCTGTCGCTCTTCAGGCACGTGCGCCACAGTTATCGCCCGCACACGACGATGCTTGCGCCGGACGCGGCGGGGCGCTGGATGCCGATGCCGGTGACCCCGGGAAGGGAAACCGAATCCGGGCTCATAGTCTATCGCTTTGGCGCAGATTTGTTCTACGCGAACCACAATCGCTTTGCCGACGAAGTGCGCACCCTCGTAGAGAGCGCACCGTCACCGGTCCGCTGGTTCATTGTCGATGCCGGGGCGATCACGGCTATCGACTACTCGGCCGCACAAGGTGTACGCGACCTCCTTGAGGATCTGGCGCGCCTACGGGTATGGATGGTCTTCGCGCGTGTCAGTCCGTACCTGCGGTCCGACATGGACCGGCACCGCATCATGGCGGCGATCGGCGAGTCGCGGATTTTCGCGACTCTCCACGAAGCCCTCGCCATGGTGCGCGGAGACCGACCCGAGGCGCCGGCGGAACTGTGAGACGTGGAACCTGCGTCGGCATTGGTCTTGAAGCTGCAGAGCGGAGCGACATTCTTCGCCCGCCGATCTGCTCCACTAGCGGCCTAGCGGTGGCCTCGCGGCCGGAAATTGATTAACAATCGGACAGATGCCTGCGCCATCCTCTGGATGACCTTGCGGGAGATTCCCGATAGGAGATCGATATGAGCGATCCAAATGATGCTTATGATTTACAACGGTTTGTGGACGCGCAGAATCCCCGCTTTGAAGGCGTCCGCGCTGAACTACGGAGCGGCAGAAAGACGAGCCATTGGATGTGGTTTATCTTTCCGCAGATAAAAGGGCTGGGTCACAGCCCTCTGGCACGCAAATTCGCGATTTCCTCCAGGGAGGAAGCCGATGCATATTTGCGACACTCCATCCTGGGACCGCGGCTGCCGGAGTGCACCCAAATCGTGAATCTCATAGAAGGTCGGTCGATAGAGCAGATTTTTGGCTCTCCCGACGATCTGAAGTTCCGATCGTGCATGACGCTGTTCGCCCACGCCACAGCCGATAATCAACTGTTTATGGATGCTTTGCAGAAATACTGCGGGGGAAAGTCCGACCTCTTGACGCTCGAGCGGTTGTAATAAGTAAATTATCGCTCGGGAGTTTTCGTCGGTGTCGTATTCGAGGCTTGCGGGATGCGGCCCATGTTGCGGGCAGAAATAGGCGGCAAGACCGAATTCGCTGTCGCTGGCCATCCGGCGCGTCCTAGCCCGCTGGAACGAGGCCGCGGGCGAGCGCGGAGAAAGCAATGGACCTGCTCGTCAACATAGATGTCGATGACCTGTCGAAGGCCATTGCCTTTTACCAGGCGGCGGTTGGCTTGCGCGTCGCCCGGCGTTTCGGCTCCTTCGACGTGGAAATGCTGGGCACCTCGTCCCCCATTTACCTGCTTGTCAAAGCCGCTGGCACGAAGCCTTCAATAAACACCGACGAGGCGCGCCGCTATCAACGACACTGGATGCCAGTGCATCTTGATTTCGTCGTCCCGGAGATTGAGGCTGCGGTCAGCCGAGCACTCAACGCCGGGGCCGCGATCGAGGGCGAGATCCAAACGCATAATTGGGGCCGCATCGCCCGCATGGCCGATCCTTTTGGTCACGGAATTTGTTTGATCGAATTCCTTGGCCACGGCTATGACGAAATCGCCCACGAATAGCGCGGATGACGGACTGCTTGTGTTACGCGGCGCCTGCCGCGAACGGCCTGAGGTGGTCCGCCAGCGCCTTCCGGAAGGCGGGCCGCGCCTCGCAGCGCTCCTGATAAGCCTTTAGCGCGGGTCGCCCGGCCACGATGTTGGTATGGCGCAGAAAACGCAGCACAGTGGTCATCAGCAGATCCCCCGCCGTGAACCGGTCTTCGAGATAATCGTGGCCGTCGAGCCAATCTTCGAGCGCCCCAAGCCGGTCCTGCACCATCTCCACCACCATCGGCCGGCGTGCCATCGCCCACGCTTCGCCGGCGTAGAAGAGGTCGATCCCGGCCAGGTTCTGGATTGGCGGTTCGACCGAGTTCAAGGCGGCGAACATCCACGCCGTAGTCCGTGCGCGCCTATTTGCATCCGCGGGCATCAGCGCTTCGCACTTTTCAGCGATGTGGAGCACAATGGCGCCCGACTCGAACAGTTTGAGCTCGTCCGTCTCGATGGCAGGAACCTGGCCAAACGGCTGCAGCGCGCGATAAGCGGCGGTCGCCCGATCGTCGCGTCCGATCAGCCATTCCTGATAGGGGATACCCGCCTCCTCGAGCGCCCAGCGAACGCGAACGTCGCGCACGATGCCTTGCGCGAAGGGCGGCACCGAGCGGAATGCAGTCAGCTTGATCATCGCCGTTCTCCAATGGCCGTTTGCTGCTGCGAAACGACTTGATGCATGGTCATGACAATCTCCGTTCCGGTGATGCGAGAAAATGACGTACCAGCTTGTCGAGCGCCCCGCTCCAGCCGGCCTCGTGGCTGCGGCGGGTCTCCTCGTCGTGCAGGCGCGAATGGGTGAAGGTGAGCTCGGTGCCTTCGCCAATGGCGCGAAGATCGATCTCGACGAGCGATTCGCCGGGATCCTCCTCGCCGCCCGCCCAGCGCCAGCTCATCGCCAGCCGCTCTGGCCTTACGACCTCGAGATATTCGCCGCTGCTCTCATGCTCGGTGCCGTCCAGCATGCGGAAGCGGACCCGATAGCGGCCGCCGGCGCGCACATCGGTCTCGGCCAATAGCACGGGGCCGTCGTCGGGACCCCACCAGCAGGTGATGCCCTCCGGCGTGGTAAGAGCGTCGAAAACGATCGACGGCCGTGCCCTGATACGGCGCACGATGGTAAGGCTGGTCATCGACCCTTCTCATGCATTTCGACTTCCTTGCCCTCGGCATAGGCCGCGAGCCGGTCGAGGCTGGCGGACCAGAGGCGCTCGTAGCGGCGCAGCCAATCCATGGCTTCTCTGATCGGCTCCGGCGAGAGCCGCACCGACACGGTTCGCCCGGCCTTCGAACGCGTGATCAGCCCGGCCTCGTCGAGCACGTCGAGATGCTTCATCACCGCCGGCAATTTGATCGCGAACGGCCTTGCCAGCTCGCTCACCGAAGCACTCTCCTCGCGCTCGAGCCGAGAGAGTATCGCGCGCCGCGTCGGGTCGACGAGCGCCGCAAAGGTTCGGTCCAGCCGCTGCAGATAGTTCACCATGCGGTGAACTATCTGGGTTCAATCGGTAGCTTGTCAACCCCGGATGGAGTCCATTAATATGGACCATAGAGTGGTCCATATACACTGTGTTGTTGAGTTGGGAGCAGATAAGCGATGCGGGTAGCGGTGACCAACGCGAAAGGGCAATTGACGGAATTGGTCAGACGCGCTGAAGCGGGCGAAGAGGTCGTTTTGACCAGACACGGCCTGGCGGTGGTGCGGTTGGTGCCCGTTGAAGCGGTCGTCGCTCCAGAGGCGCGCAGAAAGCTCCTCGAGGCAATAAGGTCCTCGGGGGCCGCCAAGACGCGGCCCGGAGAAAGTGCCGCAAGAAGCCAAGACTTCCTCTACAACGCCGACGGCTTACCGGGATGATTGCCGTCGATACCTCGGCGCTGATGGCGATCGCATTCGGAGAAAAGGAAGCCGATGCCTGCATGAGGGTCCTGGAAACGGAGTCCGAGGTTGTGATTTCCGCCGGCACCGTGGCCGAAGCGCTGATCGTTGCGGCTCGGCGGAACGTCGCCGAAGAGGTGACCCGCCTGATCGATGGGCTCGGCTTTGAGGTCGTGTCGATAACACCAGCCTCAGCGCGCCGGATTGCCGCCGCCTATGAGCGATGGGGAAGAGGCACGCATCCAGCGGGGCTGAAGTTTGGCGATTGCTTTTCTTACGAAATCGCCAAGGAACGCGCCTGCCCCTTGCTCTACGTCGGCGATGATTTTTCGAAAACCGATCTGGAAAGCGCTCTCTATAATACGGTTTTCAGCGATCGTAAGGCGGCCAAAAGGGGAGAAAAGGCGATGGCGAAGTTCGATGCGGACACCCTGCGTGATTTGCGGGGTTTGCAGGAAGTCGCGATCCGGACCGAAAAACACCCGATGAGTGCGGTCGTCATCTGGGTGGTGGTGGCGGACGACGAGGTCTTCGTGCGTTCCGTGCGCGGCAGCAAAGGACGTTGGTACAGGGACCTAGCGGCGGGTGGGTCCGCCACACTGGAGTTTCCCGGCCGCCGGCTGGCGGTGCAGGCATTCCCGGCGAGCGACGCCGATTCGATCGCGCGAGCCAGCCGCGAATTTTTGCGAAAATACCAGCCGAGCCCCTACGCGCAGTCGATCGTTCGCGCCGAGATTCTGCCGACCACATTGCGGCTGGAGCTGCGCTGAGGCGTCGTGTTCCGTCGGGGGGGCCCAAGCCGCTGATGGGGTAGAGCGGCGCGACGGGCCCGTAGGTCTCCTCCTTGGTGATGTGCGCCGTCACTGTTGGTTCGGCCGAAACCTTTGGTTGGGGGTCCGATCGAAGCGGCATAGATCTTACGGTCTAGCCCATTTGGTCTACTCGCCGGTGCCGATGGCCTAGGCCATCCCCTATCCCATTTGGTCCATGGCGCATTGTCACGAGCGGCGCAAAATATTGGGAGTTTGACGGCCCGCGTTGAGACGGGACACGGGGCACCGCGATGGCGTCCACAAGGGTGCGCTACAACGGCCGGACCGGCGAGATTTTCGGCCTGTCGCTGTGGGTCGGGTTCGTGACCCTGGTCACGTTTGGGATGTATCGCTTCTGGGCAACGACACGGGTCCGGCGCTGGTTCTGGAGCCGAATCACGATCGACGGCGAGCGGCTGGAATATTCCGGCACCGGATTCGAACTGTTTATCGCATTCGTCAAGATCGCGATCGTTCTCGCCGTGGTTCTGATCCCGCTCAAGCTCGCCAAGAATTTCTACGGCCTTTCTCTAATGGCTGCCGGGATCATTTCCTTTGTCAACGCGCTGTTCCTCGGCTTGCTTTACGTTTTCGCGGTCTATTACGCTCGCCGGTACCGCCTGACCCGAACACAATGGCATGGAATTCGGGGCAACCTGGTCGGCTCCTCGTTGGACTATCTGAAGCTCAATGTCGGCTATCTTTTGCTGACCCTGGTGACACTAGGCGTTGCTTATCCCTATTACCGCATCGCGACACGCCGCTACCTGCTCGATCACACCTGGTTCGGTGACCAGAAATTCTCCTGCACCGCGCGCGCGAGAAGCCTCATCGGGCGCTGGCTGATCTTTCTCGTGGTCTGGCTTGCCTTTATGGGGGTCTTTGCATTTCAGGTGTGGGATCTCGAACGTGCCCAAAAAGGCGGGTTGAGCTCCCCGATAAAGGGGACCGGAGCGCCCCCGTTCGCGTGGCTACTGTTTTTGGCCATCCCGGTTCTCAGCTGCCTGTTCATCAGCTACCGGACAGCCGAATTCCGCGTTTTGGCGGACTCTTTCACCTTTCAGAACGTACGTGTTTCCAGCGGCCTGAGTGCCTGGCGAATACTGCTGTTTGCGCTGAAGCTGTGCGGAGCCGCGGCCTTATGGCTCATGGCGACCGCGTTCCTTGGGATGATCGCAATGAAGGCGCTCACCCCCATTCTGCAGGCGAGTTTGCGCGGGTTCGGTATGGCTGCGGTGCTACCCGGCGGACAAGTGAGCCCGATAATATTCCTCGTACTGATGATCGCATCGATTCCGGCCGCCTTTTTGTTCCTGCTCGGCGGCTCCGTTCTGATGCGCCTCTATTACAATGGTGTGTTGAGGCGGGCAGTCGCCAGCCTGAGCTTTGCGGGGGAGCTCGAGCCTGATCGCATCGGACAGACCCGGGAACCCGTCCCGAGGTGGGGCGAAGGCCTGCTCGAGGCATTTGATTTCGCAGGCTGATGGCGCCCGGGACGTCGCTCGCTTCGTCGACGGAAAATCGGCGCGGTCCCATATCGTCTCGCTCGAATTTGCGGAAAGCGCCATTAATCTCACCAGCGTCGATGGTGAAGTCTGGCTGTGGCGGTATCCGTCGATCCGACGGTTGCCTGCCGAAGGAGCCGGATACCTCCCCGTCTTTAGCTCTCTCGATATGCCCGACGCGCGCTTGGTGCTCGACGATCCCGCGCTGCTCGCGGCATTTGCGGAGCGCTGTCCGAATCTTGATGCGCTGCTCAAGTCAAACTGGCGGACTTTCGCAGTAGTCAGCGGCTGGATCGGGGGAGCGATCCTGCTGGTTGCGCTCGGCTATTTCGGCTTGCCGCGTTTAGCGGCCTCTTTTGCACCCCTGATCCCCGAGTCATGGGAGACGCGTCTGGGGGATCGAGCCGAAGGCAGCTTCGAGGCCTTACTCGATGCCAAACCCTGTCTCAGCGGAGATGGTGCCTCCGCGATGGAGGCGTTAGTGTCGCGCCTCTCGAATGCGTCCGCACTCGAGCACAAGCCGCATGTCCAGATTTTGCGCCATGCGATGGTCAATGCCTTTGCACTGCCGGGCAACCGCATCGTGATCACCACGGGGATGATCGCATACCTCGAAGGAGGCGACGAGCTTGCCGGAATCCTGGCGCACGAAATGGGTCATCTGCAGCATCGCGACGTGGTCACCTTGTTGATCGACCGGGCCGGATGGGACGCGTTGGAGGCCGCCATCTTCGGTCTGCGCTCGACCGGCGAATTCGGCAAGACCCTGTTGAGCCTGTCCTACAGCCGCGATGTCGAGGCGCGTGCCGACCAGAGCGCAATTGCCACCTTAGCGGCCGCTCACATCGATTCGGCCGGTTTCGAGCATGTCATGCGGCGGTTCGCAACCCGCGGGGATCTGAATCTATCCTACCTCTCTACTCATCCACCCAGTATCGGGCGCGCGGAGGCGATTGCAGTTGCCGGAAAGCGTGGCGACCCGTCCATGTCGCCCGATGAATGGACCCGGTTTAGGGCTACCGTGCTTGCCTGTGCCCCAGCACCGTCGAGCGCATCCCAATAGTCTGCCGCCGCCCACAGCTGGCCGACGTCATCTTTTCGTGTAACGGCTCAGTTGCTGTGTCGAAACAATAGCTCAGCCGCCCCCCGCCGCGTATGGCCTGAGGTGGTCCGCCAGCGCCTTGCGGAAGGCGGGCCGCGCCTCGCAGCGCTCCTGATACGCCTGCAGCGCCGGTGCGTCGCCACGATGTCGGTATGGCGCAGCATGCGCAGCACCGTGGTCATCAGCAGATCCCCCGCGGTGAACCGGTCTTCGAGATGATCGCGGCCGTCGAGCCAATCTTCGAGTGCCGTCAGCCGGTTCTGCACCATCTCCACCACCATCGGGGCGGCGTGCCATCGCCCACGCCTCGCCGGCATAGATGAGGTCGATCCCGGCGAGGTTCTGGATCGGAGGCTCGACCGTGTTCATTGCGGCAAACATCCACGCCGTGGTCCGCGCGCGCGTTGGCGTCCGGGGGCATCAGCGCTTCGGACTTCTCGGCAATGTGCAATACGACGGCGCCCGACTCGAACAGCTTGAGCTCGTCCGTCTCGATCGCCGGAACCTGGCCAAACGGTCGCAGCGCGCGATAGGCCGCGGTCGCCTTATCTTCGGGGCCAATCAGTCTCTCCTGATAAGGGACGCTCGCTTCCGAGCGCCCAGCGCACGCGGACGTCGCGCACCAGGCCTTGCGCGAAGGGTGGCACCGAGCGCAATGCAGTGAGCTTGATCATTGGGGTCTCCCAATGCAGTTTGCTTTTCGACCCAGTCCGGCTGATGCGAGATGGTTTCATTTTAGGGGACGCGATAAGCTTGATGCGAGTCTTCCAGGCCCCTGTAATATTGGCCAAGCGCTGCGTGGAGCTGCGGAGGTGCATTGTGATATTTTGGTTGGTCGTAGTATTTCTTTATGTTATCAAGCCGCCAATCCGGCATAAAATTCTTTTCGTATGTGTTCAAAGCTTTTTGCGCCTCAGGCTGGTGGAGCTGATTTGTCAGCGCATAGGCGCTGATCAAATGCGCCCAACTGACCCACGTTGTGGGTCTCTCGCCGACGGATTTTTGTAGCCAATCAATGGCAATGGCTTTAGGGTAATCTGGCAGGTTAAAATATGCGCGCCCCATAAACCAATAAAACAGGCCAAGTTCCGGGTCGCCCCGGTCGGGTTCAGGCGCTCTCTTCAACACCTCCAGCGCCTCTTGTGCTCGTCCGAGTAGAATCAGTGCATTGGCCTTGTGCGCATGTGCGTCCGTAAGAGTGGGTTCGAGCCCCAGCGCCTCGTTCAATGCGTCGATCTCACCCTCCAAATCCCCTTTAACCTCGCGAATTTTAGCCTTCGCGATATGTGCGAGAGCGACCGATTGGTCTATCGCGTAGGCTTTTTGCAAGGCCCTTTCCGCCAGTACGACGTTCTCCGGGGTGGCCTTGTTCCAACCTCGCAAGTAATCGATCATCAATACATGAGCGAGTCCGGCCCAAGCTTTGGCCGCCGCCTTTTCATATTCGCGGCGCGCAGCGAGGGTCTTCTCGGGGGTCCAATGAGCCATGGGTGCACCTCCTATCATAGGCATCGGGATCTGTCGTCCGCGCGGCGACACTGCGGCGACTTTCGACTCTGGCCAGCTGAAAGTGGAGCGAAGCCGCGATCGGCCGGCGACGGCCTTCTGCAGTTCAAAGCGGTCGGAAAGCTCGCTTTGAAACCGCTCGGACCAGAGAGCACTCGCTGAGCTGGTGTCGATGAGCTCTGCATTGGCTTGCACCCTCGTTCCGATCCTTTGGATGCTGCCGATACGGCGTACGCCCAATTCCCGTCTGATTTCCCTCCCATCGACAGGTTTGTCGTTATAGGTGAAAGCGGTGCCCCGTGCAATGGGCCTGGTACCCGCAAGTTGGGACAAATCGGTCGAGACACTTAGGGGAAGCCCGCAGTTCTCTTGGCGATTTCCAGGCCCCTAAAATATTCTTGAAGCGCTGCCTGGAGCTGAGGAGCCGCACCGCGATATTTTGCTTGGGTGTAGTAGTCCTTGATGTTTGGATCGAGCGGCCAATTCGCCTGAAATTTCTGGAGGTATGCGTTCAAAGCTGCTTTCGCATCAGCTTCTCCGAGCCGCTCCGTCAGCGCATAGGCGCTGATCAAATGCGCCCAACTGAACCACGTTGTAGGTCTCTCTTCGACGGATTTTTGCAGCCATTGAATGGCGTCTTTGTAATTTTTCACGTTAAAATAGGCGCGCCCCATAAACCAATAAAACCGGCCGAGCTCCGGGTCGCGTGGGCTGAGTCGGATCGCTTTTTTCAGCAGCTCCGGCGCTTCTTGTGCTCGCCCGAGTAAAATCAGCGTATTGGCTTTGTGCGCATACGCGACCGCAAGATTAGGATCGAGTTGCAGTGCCTCGTTCAATGCGTCAATCTCACCCTGCAAATCCCCTTTAACCTCGCGAATTTTGCCCTCCGCGACATGTGCGAGCGCGACCGACCGGTCGATCGCGTAGGCTTTCCGCACCGCCTCTTCGGCCCGCACCACCACCTCCATGGTGGCGTTGTTCCAAGTTCTCAAGAAATCGATCATCAATACGTGAGCGAGTTCAGCCCAAGCCTCTGCCGAGTTCGGGTCAAGCGCCGTCGCCTTTTCAAGTTCGCGACGAGCAGCCAGGGTGTTTTGGGGGCTGAGTTTGTTGATCAGATAAGCCTTGGCACGCAACCTCATGTCGTAGGCATCGGGATCTGTTGTCTGTTCGGCGAGGCTGCGGCGACTTTCGACTCTGACTAGCTGAAGGTGGAGTGAAGCCGCGATCCGGCCAGTGACCGCCTCCTGCAGTTCGAAGGGGTCGGTAAGCTCGCTTTGAAACCGCTCGGCCCAGAGAGCACTTGCCGAGCTGGTGTCGATCAGCTCTGCATTGGCTTGCACCCTCGCTCCGATCCTTTGGATGCTACCTGCCAAGATATAGCGGACGCCAAATTCCCGCCTGATTTCCCGCGCGTCGACAGGTTTGTCCTTAAAGGTGAAAGCAGTGGCCCGTGCGATTACGATGGTGTCCGCAAGTCGGGACAAATCGGTCGTCAAATCATCGGTCACCGCGTCGGCGAAATAATCGTCGCTCGGTCCGTTCAAATTGCGAAACGGCAGCACCATAACCGATGCTTGGGAGGAAAGGAGCGGTAGTCGATGCAACGTCGGCAGTCCCGCGAACCCGATAGTCGTCACCATCGCTACCACGCCTACGCTGAAGATGGTCGCGCGCCTCACGCGAAACATTCGCCCGGCGAAGCGACGACCAAAGATCCCTGGGGTGTGCGAAAAGCTTCCAGATTCTCGCGACGAGGCACTCGTAACGCGATAGACCCGAATTGGGCGGTCAATATTCTTGACCCATCGATCTCCGGTGTCCTCGAAAAAAGACCAGGATGCCCGCGCAACTGTTCGCGGACGGCCGCTGTGACAGATATCCCGCCGGGTTCGGCCAACCCTTCGAGCCGGGCAGCAATATTGACGCTGTTGCCGTAAACGTCATTTTCCTGGACGATAACATCGCCCGAATTGATGCCGATGCGCAGTTGCAGCTTGCGGTCGCCGGCGGCATCATCGTAGGTGGCCAAACCGCGCTGGATATCGACGGCGCAATTCACCGCGTTGACGGCGCTGTCGAACTCAACGAGGAGTCCGTCGCCCTTGCTGCGGAGAAGTCGACCCTCGTGCAGCGCGACAGTTGGTTCGATCACGGTTTTGACGCAATCGGCAAGCCGGATGTGTGTGCCTTCCTCGTCGACGCTCATCAGACGGCTATAGCCGACGACATCGGCGAGAAGGACCGCGGTAAGCTTCCGTTTGAGGTGAACGCGTTCCATTCGAGTCAGCTCATTTTCTCAGCTCAAAGCCGACATTTCTCCGATTCCAAGTATTCTGGGGTAAAGATCGCGCCCCGGGCGTCTTTGGCAATGATAAATTGGTCCCTTGTGCACCTCGGGATTCCTAGAAGCCAGTCGATTGTGCTGAGGCGCTTGCATATTGGTATTTCCTGGACGGGTTCAGCTAATGCTTGCTTGACGTTGTTCTTGCTGTGGTGCAGAAGAAATAGCAAAATCCCCCAGCGAGAATAACCAAAGACAATAGTATTTGCTGGCGCATGGCTTTTTCCCGAGAACTATATTGGGATGACATGATTAATCTTTACAACAAACTGCCCGCACGGATATGTCCCCGCTGGACAGCCGATTGCGAGTTCCGCTGATCCGATCAGGATCGTGAGGAGCGTGCCAGGGAAGAGGATATGGCGCATTGGAACCCCCGATTGCTAAAGTTCGGCGACAATCCCCAAGACCAAGTGGCCGCGCCGGATCTGACCCTCAGATCCCTGGTCAGCAACAGTTCACATCGCCTAGTGTCCTTAAGGCGGCGGCCGGTGAAGTGTGAAGTAGCTCACACATGCCCTGATTTTTTTCTGACACTTTAGAATGCAATAATCGCCTTCATCGACCCATCAGAAGGGAGAATTTCCCGAAAACAAACCCGCTCCAAAACGTCGCGTAAACCGTTGCCCGAAGTGGCGCCCCTGTAAGCCGATTCTCCTCTGAGAACACACCGGTTGGTCCACCCATCGGCAAGAGCGACAGCGCACACGAGCAGAGAGGATCTACGACCCCCTATTGCTACACCGCTACCTTTCGTCAGATACTTTAGCGGTCGATGCCGCCCATGCAGAGGTATTTGACTTCGAGGAACTCCTCGGTGCCGTATTTCGAGCCCTCGCGGCCGATGCCGCTCTCCTTCACGGCGAACGGGGCGATCTCGCCAGTGGACTTGACCGAGATGATGCCCTCGTTGATGCCGACGATGCCGTATTCGAGCGCCTCGGCGACGCGCCAGATGCGGCCGATGTCGCGGCTGAGCCCGAACTCGGTGTCGTTGGCCGTCTTTACCGCCTCCACCTCGCTCTTGAAGCGGTAGGGCGGGGCGACCGGGCCAAACGTCTCCTCTTTGGTGATGAGCATGTCGGTCGTCACATCGGTCGATACCGTCGGCTCAAAAAAGGTGCCGCCGAGTACCGAGCGTTTGCACGACCTTCGCACACTTCTTGACCGCATCGGCGACGCCTCGACCTTCTCGACCGCCTTCATGTCGATCAGCGCCCCAATCACCGCACCCGGCTCGAGCCCGTCGGCGACCTCGATCGTGCCGGCGATTTCGGCGAGGCGCTTGGTGAAGGAGTCGTAGACACCGTTCTGCGCCAGGATCAGCCTGGTGCAGGAGCAGGCATAGCCGGCATTACGGTGCTTCGACGTGATTGCCCCCTTGACCGCCATTTCGAGATCGGCGTCGTCGAACACGGGGAACGGCCGCTTTGGGGCAGGAGGCGAGGAACTCGCGGCATCGAGCGACGTCACCGCCATCGGCTTCAAGGAGATCGAGAACTGGGCCCAACATGACGGGCTCGATCCTTGCCGCCGTAGCCGCCAACGCCAAGTCCCAAACCGATGCAGGTCGGTGATGACGGCAAGCATGGGAAAGCCGCTCTACAAATGTCCAGGCGTTCTCAGTTATTGGTACCTCGGCCATTCCGGCGATGGCGGCGATGGCAGCATCGTTAGACAACGGAACCCGTATAAGATGCCCTATTCCCAAATCTGCGAATGACCTGGCAATTTTTACTGCCTCTGAGGGCGTCTCGCGATGATGTGAAAACTTCAAAAAATGCGTTGTTGAAATATCGGTAACAAATGGACTCACACCATCCAGATCCCTAGAAATCAAGATCAGTTGCTTTCTATTGAGGCGGGATAAAGCTTCAGCGCTCCACGTTGAAACTTCTGCATCTACTACGGGGTCCCTGGTACCTGAGGTCCAGTGGGCCTCTAGCCCGACCTGTCGTTGCGCGTCGAGAGCCGCCACCACGGGTCTGTACGCAGCGGGAAATATGCTGGCTTCATCGTACGTCTCAAACGATACAGCATGCTGCAGCCAGTTAGGAAGGACTAGTCCAGCATCGGCCAGTTCCTTTGTTCGATGGAACATACCTTGGATAATAACAGGGTCGAGGGAGCTATCGGAAGTTGCTCTGAGACTGAGCCGTTCGCGTATTCGCGCGAACGTGCGCCTGTAGTCAAGCGCGCGTGTGTACTCAAGGGGGCCGCCGTCAAGCGCGTCGATCGAAAGTAACAGCTCGAGGAGGATCTCAGGGTCTAGGTCAGACAGTCCGACGGAAAGTGACCAGCCCGCCTGCAAAGGCGTTATTGCGTCAGGCCGTTCCATCTCTCGCCCCAACGCGTCAATGCGGTCCGCCTGCAAAAACCGCGTTCTTATTATCATTTCCGGCGGCGCCGTCTCCCGCATTATAGCGTCAGCGCACGTGAGAACCTTCGGGTCGAGTTCCATGAGAATTTCATGTAGTGCAAAAAATTCCGGAGTACTCCAAGTAGCAAGTGCCGCGCCGCCTTTCTCGCGTGTCCAATCCAGAACCGATTCTACGGTCTTCGCGGGTGGATCAACTTGGCGACGATCAACCGTCAGATTAGCGAGAAGATCTTCGGTCAGATTGACAACGAGGCAGTTCGGCCAAGGTTCGCCGCCAAGCCTTGTCAAAATTCCATCGACAAGCGCAAAGCCGCGAAGTTGATTTCCGTTATTGTCGCTCGGTAGCGCATAATCATGACCACGGCTCGGCTCAGGAGCAATATAGACGCGCGGAGAGCCCGTTGTACCTTCCGACCCTTCAATAGGAAGCAGCACACCACCGGCGAGCTCACGGAGACGATTCGTGGGTTTGCCTGCCGCCAGTTCTATCTCATCCTGAGCATCGGCCGAGATGGTGACCAAGACCTCGGGCAAGCCTAGCCAACTCAAAATAGATTTGGTGAGAGCGTCATTCTCTGGCGCGTCCTCACGCAGATAGAGGCGAACCGATGTACCGTAGTCGTCCTTAAGCCGCGTCGGATCTATAGTTGTCTCTAGGCGGAAAAGACTGCCACTACCAATGATGCGGGCATGAACCGAAGGGGGGGCAAGATCATTTGGGCGCGCCCACCGGCGCGAAGCGATGTCCAATTCCTCGGCCAACATGAAATAGCTAAGTACTCCGACGCCAAACCGGCTATTGGGGAAAAACTTGATCTTTTCTTGGTCCCATCTTGCCCGATCAATGTGAAACTCGTGGCTGTGCGCAAAACGCTGTCCGGCGAAGGCGAATAACCGGCGTATATGGCGGTCCGCCATACCAATACCATCATCCACACACTCGACGAAGCGCCGGCGGCCGTCTACCCCAAAGCTGATTGCAATGCGGCCTTGATACGCTCTGCCAGCTCGGTTACGGCGTTCGTGGGTAGCTAGTTGTTCTGCCGCCCGCCGATAGCGGCAGGCATCCAAGGCGTTCTGGTAAAGCTCGCGAAGTGCAGGCCATCTTTCACCGTAGAGCTGTTGGCCCATAAGCAGACCAATGATTCGAGTCCGATCGAGTTCAAACCGTAATGGCGGTCGCGTCGGGCGCCAACCGCTCGGCCCGCCGTTCAAACGATCGACCGTGAAGCCTGCCGGCAGCAGATCGCGCATTGCTTTCGCGTGGTCATCCTGTCTCTGCAATAATCGCGTCTTATAGCTCTCCAGTGCGTCGACCACCGCTAGCAAAGCGGCGTCGATTGCATCATTTGCACAATCTAATTTGAGGTCGAACCACCGCTCCCCCTGGCCGCCAGCGACGCCACTCGTGACGCGGGTCTGCCATTCCGCCCTTGCCAATTGCGAGCGAATCCAGTCTGCTGATAGCACTTCGTCGGTTCCAACGTGTTCGGCCAAAACCGGTGGCATTCGCCTCGGATCCAATGCCAACTGGGACCCCAGGTTGAGGAGATGTGCTAGCCGTAACTCATTGATCGTGAGTTGATTATCAAATTCGCCGGCGGGGAATTGCTTATCAAGGGGCTGATTGCCCTGCGTCACATCGAGCGTGACCTCGTCGAAGCCCGCGAACATCAGACGCGCTAGCCGCAGGAGGCGAGGCGCGCTGAGAATTTGGCATACACGGTGATCATTTGCGACTTCAGGGAGCGGAGCCGGCGTGACCAGCGTTGTCACTGCATCAAGCGCCCACCCGGTGCGGTCTTGCGAACCTCCTTGCACGTCCCACAACTCGCCGGACGCATGGCAAAAGGTTACGAGGGACCAACACGAGTGGTCGGCTGCGGCGTCTTGCCTGTTCCGCGCGATCATCGCGCGCCTCGCCTGCGCCGCGTCGCTTTCCCGCCAAGCATGGCGCCAGGCGCCCACCAAGTAACCAGAGGTTGAGGTCGCCTCCGGATCCGGCATCGCACCAGCAGCTACGAGCTGAATCTCAGCGGCGGCGAGAGCTGCCTCGTATACGAATGGAACGGCAAGCAGGACCGCGATTTCTGCGGGGGGCACAACTTCCGCCCCGTCGGCAGAAAGAAATATGTGGCGAATACATGCAGCCTGCCTGAACCAGGCATGCTGCTCGCGCCAATGCTGGCTTGGCAAAACTCGACGAGCCTCTGCCACTTGTTCTTCCGCTCGCAATGCCAGAGCCTGGAGCTGCGTCGCGAATGTCGGCAAATTGCTTTTTAGGCTCTGGAACAGCTCGGTCTGAGCGAGACGGTGAGACCAATCGGAGCGGCGGAGCCGCTCGCGAAAGCGAGCGGCCTCGTCCTCCTTGGTTATGAGGCCCTCCCATTGCCTTCCACGTCCATCACGTCCAGACGAGACCAGCACCTGCTGGCCAGCGCTAGAGATGACGAGGCGACGTGCTGCCTCAGCGGCGACAGCTTTGAGCTCCGCAGGCCCGTTTTCGAGTTCAATAGCCTCGGCGAAAGCCCGAGTGAACGCACTGCAGTTCTCGCCTTGAGAATCGGGTCCACTCTGTTTATTGGCTGCACAACTGTAAAGGAATGCGATTGCCGGCCCGTCTGTTGCTTGGTCTACGTACCTGTTGATTAACGGTGCGTCGTCTTCTGCACCGACCGATTTGCTCGGAGCGAGCGCGGGGTGGGCTCCCTCGCGGCAGGCGTCAATGAGGATGATCACATGGCGCGCCTCACAGCCTCGCGCATACCCCGAGATCCAGCTGTCCGAGATCATATCATCAGCGCTGCCCGAATGGCTCGGATCGAAGTCCTGTGGCAGCAGCATACGACGACCGTTGAGTCGACCCCATGGCCAGAGAAGAAAATTAGCATTTCGTCATCTGGCTTGGCGCTCTCGAGAAAGCCAACGATCGCCGCGCGTAGTCGCGTGGTCGTCAGCTCACGTGGTTTTGCCTCCCCTGACCCGGCCCCAACGGCCTCAATGTCGTTCGGATCGAACCCAGCACGGGCTAGGGCTGTGCTCAGACGCGGTGTGTCATTGGCGACATAGTCTAAAATCGGCAGCGGGTCGTAGTCGGCGATCGCCAGCAGCAACGCGCGGCGGGGCATCAGTCACGTACGAAAGTCAACTTGAGCGAAGCCGTGCCGCCTACCTTGGCCGTCCCGATAAGGCTTACGCCACCCTCCGCCGTGAGTTCGATGCCGACTTCCAGCTCCCTCAACGAAAGGCCGTCCGCCTTAGCAGCAAGATCCGATGTCGCAGCCCGCAATTTAGAGACTAAGTCGGAAAGACTTGCCTTTAGTCGCTCAACCGGGATTTCGACCGGTCGCGGCGACCCCCCTCCAAAGACACCCTTAGTGTCGCTCTGGGTCACAATAACTGAGAGCGTATCGGTCATGTATAGGTCTCCCTTTGGCTTTACGGCAGCCTGTTCACTTTTTATTCAGCCAGGCTGTACGAATTAAATTGTACCAAACCCATCCACTCCCAGCAAGGGGCTACCTCGCAAAGCGATAGAGCGGATTAAAGCCGAGCAATGCCGCGAGCGAACGGGTACCAGGTATCACTTTTTCGTTGCGCCCGACGAACCCTCTTCTAGCCTCAAGTGGGTCAAGGCTCGATGCCGCCCACGCCGAGATATTTGACTTCCGGAAACTACGGGACGCCAATTTCAGTCAGGACGTGTGGCGGATGTGCACTGTCTGGATGGCGTCTGCGGCGACCCGTAGAAGATCTTGTAACGATAGCTGCGAAACAATGCGAGGCGCACGCCCGGCCTCCCGACAACAGCGCGGCCACTCAATGGAGATATGGCTATCTGTGCGATGACCTGCTGAACGCGCTCTACAATCCTGTTGGCGATCGCCGAATACCGGACCGAGCGTAATAGGCGGCAATTTGTCGAAGATCGGCGAGGGCCTGCTTCGAATATTCGACCATCATTCCTTCCGGAGCAAGGCGAAGGCCGCGTCGACTTCTTTTCGCTGGCGTCGTCGCCGCTCAGCCCTTCATCGATTGCGGCCATTTCATCGGGCGTCGCCTCGTATTCGGCGCCGGCAAAGGTCCGCCTCGATTTCCAGCGCAATTTTCGCCAACTCCTACTGTCGGTCCTCCGGCCAGGTCGGCACACGTTCTAACACTGCCTTTAACTTGATCTTTGGTCATAACGTCTTGTCCGTCCTGGCCGGCGGTTTCTTACGACGCCTTACCGGTCGATGCCGCCCATGCAGAGGTATTTGACCTCGAGGAATTCCTCGATGCCATATTTCGAGCCTTCGCGGCCGATGCCGCTTTCCTTCATGCCGCCGAAGGGCGCGATCTCGGTCGAGATGATGCCCTCGTTGATGCCGACGATGCCGTATTCGAGACCTTCGGCGACGCGCCAGATGCGGCCGATGTCGCGGCTGTAGAAATAGGCCGCGAGCCCGAACTCTGTGTCGTTGGCCATCTTGATGGCCTCGTCATCGGTCTTGAAGCGGTAGAGCGGCGCCACCGGCCCGAAGGTCTCTTCCTTGGTGATGACCATGTCGGTCGTCACATTGGTCAAGACCGTCGGCTCAAAGAAGGTGCCGCCGAGTGCCGACCGCTTGCCGCCGGTCACGACCTTGGCGCCTTTTTTCACGGCGTCGGCGATGTGCGCCTCGACCTTCTCGACCGCCTTCATGTCGATCAGCGGGCCGATCACCGCGCCCGGCTCAAACCCGTCGGCGACCTTCATTGCACCGGCGGTCTCGGCCAGCCGCTTGGTAAAGGCGTCATAGACGCCGTCCTGCACCAAGATCCGGTTGGCGCACACGCAGGTCTGCCCGGCATTCCTATATTTCGAGGCGATCGCACCCTTGACCGCCATCTCGATATCGGCGTCGTCAAAGACGATGAACGGCGCGTTGCCGCCCAACTCCATTGAGGTCTTCTTGACCGTCGCCGCACATTGCTCCATCAGCAATTTGCCGACCTCGGTCGAGCCGGTGAAGGTCAATTTGCGCACGGTCGGGTTTGAGGTCAGCTCGCCGCCGATCTCGTTTGACGGGCCGGTGAGGCAGGAAAACACACCCTTCGGCACCCCCGCGCGCTCGGCCAACTCGCACAACGCCAATGCCGAAAACGGCGTCGCCGTCGCCGGCTTCAGCACCATCGTGCAGCCGGCGGCCAATGCCGGACCCGCCTTGCGGGTGATCATCGCCGCCGGGAAGTTCCACGGCGTGATCGCCGCGCACACACCGACCGGCTCCTTGGTCACGACGATGCGCTTGTCGGCGGCGTGCGCCGGGATCGTGTCGCCATAGACGCGCTTGCCCTCCTCGCCGAACCACTCGATGAAGGCCGCGGCATAGGCGATCTCGCCCCGCGACTCGGTCAAGGGCTTGCCCTGCTCGGCGGTCATCAGGGTGGCGAGATCCTCCTGGTTCGCCATCATCAAATCGTACATTTTGCGCAGGATTTGGGCGCGCTCCTTGGCGGTCTTGCCGCGCCAGCCCGGCAATGCCTTGTCCGCCGCCTCGATCGCCTGGCGGGTCTCCTCGGCACCCATCCGCGGGACCGTGCCCAGGGTGTCGCCGGTCGCGGGATTGGTGACCGGGATCGTGCCGCGGTTCAACGCGTCGACCCACTTGCCATCGACGTAGCATTGCTGGCGGAACAGCTTCGCGTCCTTCAGCTTCACAGCACTCCTCCCTCATTCGGATGAATCATAGGTAACGAATAATTCATAGGTACGGCCGGCCCCGATCTTTGGCAAGGCGAGCACCGATCGAGACGCGAAATCCAATTCGTGCATTCAGTAGGTCGATGACGTGCGCCGTGTTATGTCGGCGACGAGTACCGTCCTGATCTCGGCCTTTACAGCGAAAATGATGCGTCAGGACCCGACGCGCCGCCGAAATGCTCCCCGATGCCTGCCTCTGAGCGGCTTGGTATCGCCACTGTGGGGTTCGTGCCTCATCTGGAGCAGAGCGCTCTCGATCCGCCCCCGATCGCGAACCGGTATTCTCTCGATGGCTCGCTCGGCTCGGCTACTTAACCTTACGTCCCAATCCATGAAGTACGTCGTCGAGGCGGCTGGTTTTTCCCTCCGCGAATTCCTGCTCCGCCTCGTCAAGCGCCTCGAGCTCGCCCGGCAAGGGTTCCTCGGGCGCCGGCGTCAATACAATCCGACCGCCTTCACTTGTCACTTCAAGCTCGTCGCCATCGTGCACTTCGAGCTTCTCGAGGATGTCGGCAGAAAGCGGGATGGTCAGTCTGCCGCGTCGCACCGTCGCCTTGGGCATGTAGTCTTCCTGTTCCTTTCGACGACCGCTAGAGCCTGCGAAGCTAACCGGCCGCCACCCTTGTTGCCAAGCTGCGAAGCTGGTCAACGGTGCTCTTGGGACGGCGGGTGGTAGCCGAAGACTCAACAAACATACACCAAAATGTAGTTGAAATTGACGATCCGGTTACAAACGATCTTTGGCAAGATTGGCAACCGACGCGAAACTGGAGGAAAGGCAGCCCCGATGACGACCCCGATGCAACCCGCAAGCAAAACCCTGAGGGTCAACGATCTTGCCTTGCATTACCTCGAGTGGGGCGAGGCGGACGCCCCGCCGATCGTGTGCGTCCACGGCTACACCGGGAGTGCGGACGCGTTCAACGCGCTCGCCCGGCACCTCGAGGACCGCTTTCGTATCCTCGCCTTCGACGTGCGCGGGCACGGGGAGAGTGCGTGGTCCCCCGCCGGGGCCTACCGCTATGTCGACCAGGCGAATGACCTGGCGGGGTTCGTCCGACAGCTCGGGCTCGACAAGTTCGTGCTGATCGGCACCTCGATGGGCGGCATCATCGCGATGGCCTATGCCGCCGAGCATGCCGAGCGGCTGCTGGGGCTGGTGATCAACGACATCGGGCCCGATCCGGAGGCTGGCACCCAGCGCATCACCCAGATGGTCGGCAGCCGGCCGGACGAGTTCGCGACCTTGGAAGAGGCGATGGCCTACCGCCGCGCGATGTCGCCGATCCTCGCCGCGCGCAGCCTCGAAGACCAGCATGAGCTCGCGCTCGGCGTGCTGCGGCGGGGAGCGGGCGGCAAGTGGGGCTGGAAGATGGACCCCGCCTATATCCGGCAGCGCGTCGAGCACGGCCCGCCGGCGCGACCTCTGCTGTGGCCGGTATTGCAAGCCCTGGGTTGCCCGACCCTGGTGGTGTGGGGCACCGAGAGCGATGTGCTGTCCGAGGCGCAGGCGCTGCGGATGGTTGACGTATTGCCGCGCGGCGAATTGGTCAGGGTGCCGGGCATCGGGCACGCACCGACCCTGGTGGAACCGGTGGTGTTGGCAGCACTCGACCGCTTCCTCGGCGGCCTGCGAGCCCGTTGATTGGCAACGCCATCTTTGCGTCAAAATCGGGGAGCACATGAGTCAACTCGGTGCCGGGTGCCCGGGTGAGCCGGAAAAAGTCGATCCATTCGGCCCACCCTGTTCGCACCCTGTTAGCCCGATTCACCCCCTGCTAGGGCGACGAATCCACCCTGCATTGTCGCCGGATGGCGGGTTTCTAATCCATTGAACAAAAACAATTTTTAAGAGGACTCGATGAATTTTCGGTCCCGACTCGAATTTTTCACCCTGATTCCCCGGGTGTAACAGGGTGGGCGCAGGATCCCTCGATGCTCCTACTCGACGGTCACACTCTTCGCCAGGTTGCGCGGCTGGTCGACATCGGTGCCCTTGATGACCGCAACATGGTAGGCCAGCAGCTGGATCGGGATCGCGTAAAGTAAAGGTGCGACAATCGGGTCGCACGCCGGCACCACGATGCCTGACGCAAGCCGGTCGCCGAGCCTTGCCACCCCGGTCGCGTCCGAGATCATCACGACGCGGCCGCCGCGCGCCATGACCTCCTCGATATTGCCGAGCGTCTTCTCGAAGAGATCGTCAGGCGGGGCCAGCACGATGACCGGCACAGCCTCGTCGATCAGCGCGATCGGCCCGTGCTTCATCTCGCCCGCCGCATAGCCCTCGGCATGGATGTAGGAGATCTCCTTCAGCTTTAGGGCGCCTTCGAGCGCCAGCGGAAAAGCGCTGCCGCGGCCGAGATAGAGCACGTCGCGCGCCTCGGCGATCTCGACCGCGATCTCGCGGATGCGCTCGTCGTGGTTCAGCACGTCGCGCGCCCTCGACGGGATCTCCGTCAGGGCGGCGACCAGCTCGGCCTCGCGGGCATGGCCGATGGCACCCCGCGCCCGGGCCAAGGCCACCGTGAAACAGGCCAAGACCGCGAGCTGGGTCGTAAACGCCTTGGTCGAGGCGACGCCGATTTCGGGGCCGGCCAAGGTCGGCAAGACGATGTCGGCCTCGCGGGCGATCGAGCTTTCCGGCTGGTTGACGACCGCGATGATCTTCTGGCCTTGCGCCTTCGCATAACGTAGCGCCGCCAAGGTGTCGGCGGTCTCGCCCGATTGCGAGACAAACATCGCCGCACCGCCCTGCGGCATCGCCGGGGCGCGGTAGCGGAACTCGGAGGCGATGTCGACCTCGACCGCGATGCGGGCGATCCGCTCGAGCCAGTACTTGGCGACGACACAGGCATGGTAGGCGGTGCCGCAGGCGATCATCGTCAGCCGTTCGAGCTCGCCGAGCGCAAAGGGCAACTCGGGCAAATGTACGGTCCGGGTCGCCGGATTGACCAGCGCGTGCAAGGTGTCGCCGATGACCGCCGGCTGCTCGAAGATCTCCTTCTGCATGAAGTGCCGGTAGTTGCCCTTGCCGATCAGCGCTCCCGAGGCGGCGGCCTCGCGGATCGGTCGGTCGACCTTGTTGTTGGCGGAATCGAAGATTTTGACCGCGCGCGAGGTCACGACCGCCCAGTCGCCCTCTTCGAGATAGGTGATGCGGCGGGTCAGCGGCGCCAGCGCCAGGGCGTCCGAGCCGAGGAACATCTCGCCGTCGCCATAGCCGATCGCGAGCGGGCTGCCGCGGCGAGCGCCGATCAAGAGGTCGTGCTCGCCGGCAAACAGAAAGACCAGCGCAAAGGCGCCGTCGAGCCGCGCCAAGGTCTTCGCCACCGCGTCCGCCGGTGACAGCCCCTGCGACAGGAAATGCGTCGCCAGGATCGCCACGGCCTCGGTGTCGGTCTCGGTCCGGAAGGTGTAGCCGAGGGCTGTCAGCTCCTGGCGCAATGCCTGGAAGTTCTCGATGATGCCGTTATGGACGACGGCGACCCGGTCGGTCGCGATCGGATGGGCATTGGTCTCGGTCGGCAGGCCATGGGTCGCCCAGCGGGTGTGGCCGATGCCGATCACCCCTTGCGCCGGCTCGTGGTCGAGCCTCCTCGCGAGGTTGACGAGCTTGCCCTCGGCGCGCCGGCATTCGATACGACCGCCGACCAGGGTGGCGATGCCGGCCGAATCATAGCCGCGATATTCCAGGCGCCGCAGCCCTTCGAGAAGACCAGCGGCCACGGTCTCCCGGGCGATGATGCCGATGATACCGCACATCAGCTATTCTTGCTCCGCAGTCGCGAGCGGAGCTCGGCGGCGCGTCCCGGCTTGTCGACCTGCCGCCCGCGCGCAATCGACAGCGCGTCCGCCGAGACATCGTTGGTAACGACGCTCCCGGCGGCAACGATTGCCCCGTCTCCGACCGTCACCGGCGCGACCAGTGCGGTATTCGAGCCGATAAAGACGCCCTCGCCGATCATCGTCCGGTGTTTGTTGAAACCGTCGTAATTGCACGTGATCGTGCCGGCGCCGATGTTGGTGCGCGCTCCGACCTCGGCATCGCCGATATAGCTGAGGTGATTGGCCTTGGCGCCGGCGCCGAGCCGGGCGGCCTTGACCTCGACAAAATTGCCGACATGCACCTCGTCCTCGAGGACCGCCCCCGGGCGCAGCCGGGCGAACGGGCCGACCCGGGCGCCCGCCCCCACTGCCGCACCTTCGAGATGCGAGAAAGAACAGATCCGCGCCCCTTCCCCCACCGTGACACCGGGGCCGAAGGTGACGTTCGGCTCGACGATCGCATCGCGGCCGAACCTGGTATCGGCGCTGAGGTACACAGTTTCCGGCGCCACCAGAGTAACACCCGCATCCATCGCCGAACTCCGCAGCCGCCATTGCATCAGTGCCTCGGCCTCGGCGAGCTCGGCGCGGGTGTTGATGCCAATCAATTCGTCGGCAGGGAGTTCGACCGCGCGACACTTGAGGCCCTTGTCGCTCGCCAGCCCGACAATGCTGGTCAGGTAGAATTCTCTTTTCGCGTTGTTGCGATCGAGCGCCCCGACGAGCTCGAAGATGTGGCATGCCTGGACCAGCATCAGGCCTCCCCAAACGAGCCCGATCGCGCACTCCCCGGGAGTGGCATCGGCGGCCTCGACAATGCGCAGGATCCCTCCGTCGGGCGCCGAAACGAGCCGGCCATAGGGGCCGGGATCGGCAGGCCGCATGCCGGCGAGCAGGATCGCGGCGGGTGCCCGTTTCTGTTCTGTCAAGAGCCGCGCCAAGGTCTCGCTGCGCAACAAGGGTGTGTCGCCATAGAGCACGAGGACTTCGTCGATTCCGCTTTGCGGTGCGAGTTGGCCCTCGAGGGCTCGGAGTGCGACCCGCACCGCATCGCCGGTGCCGAGCGGCGGGTCCTGTACCGCGATCTGCGCCGGCGCCACGGTCCGGGCGACGTCATCCATCTGCCGCCCGATCACGACGACTGTCTCGGCGGGCCTCAGCGGTTCCAGCGCCCGCAGGAGATGGGCGATCATCGGTTGTCCGGCGATCGGATGCATCACCTTCGGTATCGCAGATTTCATCCGTGTACCGCTGCCGGCGGCAAGGATGATGGGGGCGAAGCGGGCCTGGTTCATCGCGGGCTCGGAGGAGGTACAATCAGACGAGGCGGCACTGCTATCTACACCAAAAGATCATTGCCAACTTATAGCATGACAACGAAGAGTCGGTAGCGATGAGCCGCTTTCTGCTGGTGTTCGATCTCGACGGCACGCTCGTTGACAGCGCGCCCGATTTGCGCGGCGTGCTGAATCAGATGCTGCGCGAGCGCGGGCACCCCGCGCTGTCGCTGCCGCAGGTAAAACGCATGGTCGGTGACGGTGCGCCGGCGATGGTCGCCCAGGCTCTCGCGGCGAGCGGAGCCGATCCGACCGACGCGGCGGGGGCATTGCCGCGCTTTCTTGAGATCTACGAGGCGAACGCAGTCCGACTGACCCGCCCCTATCCCAAGGTGCCGGAGACGCTGGCAACCCTGCGCCGGCGGGGCTACCGTACCGCGATCTGCACGAACAAGCCGCAGCGGGCGACGATCGCGGTGGTCGAGGGCCTCGGTCTAATCGAGCTGTTCGACGGGATCGCTGGAGGCGATCGCTTCCCGGTCAAAAAGCCCGATCCCGGTCACCTCCTCGGCCTGATCGGCGAGCTCGGCGGCCGCGTTGAGGCGAGCGCGCTGATCGGCGACAACGAAAACGACGCCGCCGCTGCTCGCGCCGCCGGGGTCCCGCTCGTGCTGATGCGTTACGGCTATGCCCGGGTCGACCCTGAATCGCTCGCCGCGGACGCCCTTCTCGACCATTTTGCCGAGCTCCCCCGAGCCCTTGCACGGCTCGATCTGGCTCCCTGAAAGGCCGCCGGTCTCGCGCCTCTTGCTCAGATCCGCTGCGGGCCGCATAACCACTCGAGGAAACGCCCCGATGCCACATTTTTCCGACGATCCGTCGAGCGATCGGATCAGCGCAGAGGCGCCAAGCGCTCAGCCCCCCGAAGGTCTAGAGAGCGAGCCGACGAGCCCGAGCCCGCCGGAGACACCGGCTGAGGACGTCTCGAAGGAGAGTGATCCGCAGGCCCGGACGGCGGACAGCGAAGCCCCGATATTGCCTCGCCGCCGGCGTCGACGCCGCAGGCCACCTCGTGCAGCAGACCCGCTGGCAGCGGCAGGTCGTCTAGGCCAAGCTGAACAGTCCGCCACGGCTGGGGACGCCGCCCACAACGGAGATGTGCCGGCTATGCCGCCGCGCGAGGGGGAGCCGCGCCGCCGTCGACGGCACCGTCGCGGGCAACGCCGCGACGCAAGCTCTGCAGAGGTAAAGGCAGGTGAAGCAGCCCAGGCTGAAGAGAACGCGCCGGGGGCGCGGCCGAGCTTTGCTCGACCTGACAATGACGCCGAGCGGAATGACGCTTCGCAAAGCGCGCCGCCGAACGATCGCGAGACGCGTGAAGGCCAGCCGCGCGAACAGCCACGCCGCAGACGCCGCCGCCGGCCCCCGCACCCCGCGGAAGCAAGCGCAACCGAAGCCAACAAAATCGTCGCTGCTTCAGCCGCCGAGGGAACCCAGGCGGGAACGCCGCAGCACCGATCCGCGCCATACAGAGGCTCGCGAAGCCGCGAGGCGCGTGGCCGCCAAAGCGGCGATGAACGGCCGCCGGAGAGAGGACCGGTAGGCGATAGCCGGCGCCCTCCAGACCGCCGTGCACGCGGCAAGGGCGGCCCTTCGAGCCGTAACGATCGACGGCAGGGAAGAGACCGGGACGCGCCGAGGAAGAAACCGGAGCAACGGCTCTACGCACTCGAAGCGGTTGTCGATCGTGGCTTCGAGGACGTGGCTGACGCGGCCGAGGACAACCTCACCCGTCGCGTCCACTGGACGATCACGAAGCGCACGGTGGCCGACCAAGAGAGCGGTAAGCCGATATCGGCCACCTATGTTCTAAAGCGCGACGGCGTTGACACCGAATTCCCCGGTCTCAGCGTCGCACGGGCGGCTGTGAGCAAAACCATTGTTCATCCCGAAAAGCTGACTTTATCAAAGGCAGAACATGCCGCAGAGCACGCCGCTGCGAAGAAGTGACGGGCTCAAAGGATGCTCTCCGCTATTGTGTGAATTGGCTTCAGGCTTCAGCGCAAACGGTCTTTCAAATCTCGGCCGGATGTATACAAAACCAATCACATATTCACGGGGAAGCACCGGCCCGCCAGGTAGGAGTAACCTACGACAGGCTTTCTGTACGTTCCGCAATGCTGGTGATTGTCGGGCTCTCATTGCTTGGCTGGGTATCTTGCTGATCCTCGCCCTCGGATTGCCACCCGGCCTCTAGCGCCGACGACGACAAGTAAGTCCGCACACCACGAAATCGCGGGTTAGCCGTTGATGCTGGACGACGGCGCGACCGACCTGTTCGATCAGCGCAACGCGGCTGGTCCGGAAGGAGACTTTTGCGCGGAGGGACCTTCAGCAGGCTGCGGTACATCCAGAGGAACATCATCGCTCCGAATGTGCCGACCAGCACCCAGCTGATGACGCCGACGCCGAAGAATACGATGGTGGTCCAAGTGACCAGGGGTAAGCAGATCGCCGTGCTCGAAGAAGAGACCCACAAAGCATGCAGGGTCTGCCGAATCCGCGCACGATGATACAACCAGTCTGCTCCGCCGATGCTCAAGGTTCCTACGATGGCGGCGATCACCTGAAATGCTAAGATTTCTAACATCTAGGTCTCCTCGTCGATCGACACCACTGACCTCAGCACCGGCTTGGTCTCAACGTGTCAGCGCTCGATGCCGGCCTTCATCACCTGTGCAGTTCTTCCGTCGCGAGCACCGACGCGAGCCAACAGGATTTTGCCATGTTGAAGATCCGTCGGGACCGATCGATGGATCTTCGGCAGTGACATGCCCGAATTTTATCTTTCATTCGTTGCAATTTTATTGATGCGGCGGATCGCGCAGTTATCGGAGGTGTCCGTATCATCGAGCACAGCCTACAGTCCTGATCTGGGGCTTCGAGCAACGGTCGTTCATGTTACGGCTGCCGCATCGCGATGTTCCAAGAGACTGTTGCGCGATCGTCGCGGCCGTGGGTGGCGTGTTGTGACGCCGGCAAGTGCTGCGTGACCAAGAGCATGGCCTTTTCCAGTTTGTTATAGAAGTGGCCTTGCGTGCCGAGGAGCGGTCGATCCCTCTCGTCGCGCACCCGGCCCCAGGCATCAAGATCCGCGCATACGGCTAGTGCGAACGAGTCAGCCTCCGGTTCTTCCTCTTGTACCGCGACTTCCCGCAGGTGCTGGTTCGCCGGTAGCATCCGCGCCTTCGGTAGCCGAACCGGCGCCGCCGTCGAGCCGTCGCACATCCCACTGTCATGAAGCACACGCCGCAAATAAGTCGCGACGCCGATTACGAATTTGTCTGCAGGGCGCCCAGCCTTGACCCAACTATCTACGTTGCCCATGCCCCAATTGTAGGCGGCAATCGCATCTGGCCAGTTTTTGTACCGGCGATATAGCTGCGCCAGGTAGGCGCGCCCGATTGCGCGATTTTCCGTCGAATCAAACCGATCACCGCCTCCCACGTCGGCCGCCGCTGGCCCGCTGACCTGCATCGGTCCTTGCGGCCCAGACGGATCCGGACGCCACATCGTGAGATCCTCACCATGGCTGGACTCCGCGCCGTCGACCGCATAGGCGATGCGATCGAGCATCGCGCTGATACTTGGCCGGAGGCGTTTGATCGATCCCTGACCGGAACTTCTTGTCTCGCGCACTGCGACGGACGGGTCGGTCAGCGCCGTACGTTCCCCAGCCTGCACCACCGCGACAGTTTGAACGACCGACAGGGCGATCAACGTGGATCGTGCGCAACCCTTCATCGATTCCCTTTGTTGGCTTGAGCCCGCAAGAGTACCGCAGCGGAGGGTGCCAGCAAAGAAAGAATTCTTTTTTCTATGGTTAAAGTAGTTAACCTAAATGATCAATATTTAGCGGTCCACCCAGAGAAATTCGTGGCGTATATTGATTCACGAAGGCGTCGCAGCGATGTTGCGCAATCGGTGAGAGCCATGTCAATCGCGCGGCTGGAAGCCGTGCTCGCCGGTCCCCACCTAAAGCGCCTCAGACCCCCTACCCCTGATTTTCCTAATAACGGGCTTCTCCGGGAAGCGTCTTCGTCTGCGGCTTCATTTCGGCCGCGCGCCGCGACTGCTCACAGGACCTCAAAGAGGCCGGCGGCACCCATGCCGCCACCGACGCACATGGTCACCACCACCCAGCGCACGCCGCGCCTTTTGCCCTCGATCAGCGCATGGCCGACCATGCGCGCCCCCGACATCCCATAGGGGTGGCCGATCGAGATCGCACCGCCATCGACATTGTATCGCTCGGGATCGATGCCGAGCCGGTCTCGGCAATAGAGAGCCTGAACGGCGAACGCCTCGTTGAGCTCCCACAAACCGATGTCATCGACCGTGAGCTCATGCTGCTGCAGCAGCTTGGGCACCGCGAAGACCGGGCCGATCCCCATCTCGTCCGGGGCGCAGCCCGCAACCGCGATGCCGCGATAAGCACCGAGCGGCTGCAGCCCCCGGCGCTCGGCCTCCTTGGCTTCCATCAGCACCGAGGCGGAGGCGCCGTCGGACAGCTGCGAGGCGTTGCCTGCGGTGATGAACCGGCCCTCCTTGACGGTTTGCCCGTCGCGGAACACCGGCTTCAAAGCCGCCAGACCCGCGAGGGTCGTCGACGGCCGGTTGCCTTCGTCCTTGTCCAGGGTGACGGACACCTGGGAAGTCTCACCGGTCTCGCGGTTGTCGACCCGCATCACCGAAGGCATAGGCGCGATTTCCTGATCGAGGCGGCCTTCCGCTTGGGCAGCCGCCGTCCGCTGTTGCGAGAGCAGCGCGTATTCGTCCTGCGCCTCACGGGTGACCTGGTATCGCTCCGCCACGATCTCGGCGGTTTCGATCATTGTCATATAGAGGTCCGGCCGCTGCTCGACCAGCCAGGGGTCCTGCACCCGGAACTGGTTGCGCTTGTCGTTCTGGACCAACGAGATCGACTCGAGGCCGCCGCCTACGGCGATTGTCATGCCATCATGCACAATCGTTTTTGCCGCGGTCGCGATCGCCATCAGCCCGGAAGAGCATTGCCGGTCGATCGTCATCCCCGCGACCGAGACCGGCAATCCGGCGCGGATCGCCGCCTGGCGGGCCACGTTGAAGCCTGTTGAGCCTTGCTGGAGCGCAGCACCCAGCACGACGTCCTCGACCTCCGCCGGATCGATCCCGGCGCGCCGCACCGCCTCGGCGACCGCATGACCAGCGAGCGCTTGTCCCTGGGTGTCATTGAATGCGCCCCGATATGCCCTGCCGATCGGCGTACGGACGGTAGATACGATAACGGCTTCACGCATCTTTATCTCCCTAGACGACAGCCTAACGGTGCTCGTTACAGAATAGTCGAATTGCGTATGGTCATGTAGCATTCGGTTTCCGACCCCTGCGAAGGAGACAGCCATGCCCGACAAATACCCGCTGCCATTGGGCGATCCCGCAAGCCTCGGATTTGCCGGGAAGCCGCTTCAGCACCTCGACCGGCTGATCCGGCAGCATATCGAGGAAGGCCGCTACCCCGGGGCGCAGATCGCGCTAGCGCGTCACGGAAAATTGGCGCTCTTCCGCAACTACGGCGACGCAAAGACCAAGCCGCGTAATGTGCCGGCTACGGACGAGACGTTGTTCCTCCTATTCAGCCAAACCAAGGTGTTGACCAGCTCGGCCGTCTGGGCACTGATCGAGGAAGGCAGGCTCTCGTTCATGGATCGGATCGCCGACCATCTGCCGGAATTCGCCCAGCGCGGCAAAGGCGAGATCACTTTACATCAAGTGATGACGCATCAAGGCGGCTTTCCGAGCGGCGACGTGACCAAGGCGACCTGGACCGATCACGCCCGGATGCGCGCCGAAGTTTGCGATTTCTCGCTCGATTGGACCCCTGGTACGCGGCTGCAATACCACCCGCGTGCGGCGCATTTGACGCAGGCGATGGTGATCGAGGCAGTCACCGGCCAGGATTACCGCGATGTCATTCGCGACAAGGTGCTCGGGCCCCTCGGGCTAGCCGATGACATCTTTGTCGGCGTACCGGCCAGCCAGCAGGAGCGTTGCGCCGACACTTACGCGGCTGAGCTGCGCGACAATTCGCCGGAGTTCAGGGCCGCCGGAATGCCGAGCGGCGGCGGTTACGCCACCGCTCGCGGGATGGCCGCCTTTTATCAGATGTTGCTCGGCCGTGGCCGGCTCGGCGACATGCGGCTGCTGTCGCCCCGGTTGGTCGCTTATGTCACGCGCAGCCACACCGGAGAGCGGGGGGACGACGCGATGGGAGGCATTCCGATGCATCGCGGACTCGGTCCACATGTGCGGGGCGAGAGCGACCGGATCCGCGGTCTGGGCACGATCGGCGCGTCGGAAACCTTCGGGCACGGCGGCGCAGGAACCTCCTATTCATGGGCGGATCCGACAAGCGGAGTGTCGTTCACCTACATCACCAACTTCATGTCGCCCGATCCGTGGCATACGGCGCGCCTCGACCGTATCGCTAACCTTGTCCACGCTGCGATTGACTGACGGGTTGACATGGCGCCGCGCGTTGATCCTGTCCGTTCGGACGAAGAACTGCCGGCACGCGCCGATGTCGTCATCATCGGCGGCGGGATCATCGGCACCAGCGCGGCGCTTTTCCTTGCGCAAAAGGGGATCCGGGTCGTCCTCTGCGAGAAAGGGCACATTGCCGGCGAGCAGTCGAGCCGCAATTGGGGCTGGTGCCGCAAGATGGGGCGCGATCCACGCGAGCTCCCATTGATCATCGACAGCCTACGGCTGTGGCAGGGCATGAACGAGATGATCGAGGCCGAGACCGGCTTTCGCCAAGCCGGGATCATGTATTTGGCCGAGACGCAGGCCGAGCTGGGGCAGCTCGAAGCCTGGCTCGAACATGCCCGCCAATATCAGCTCGACACCCGCATCATCAGCCGAAACGAAGCGGTGGAGCTGATGCCCGGTCTGACCGGGAGCTGGACCGGCGCGCTCTACACCGCCAGCGATGGCAAGGCCGAACCCCAGCGAGCAGCCCCGGCGATCGCCGAAGCGGCGCGTCGCCACGGCGCCGTTATTGTGACCCAATGCGCCGTTCGCGGCGTCGAGACCGCGGGTGGATACGTTTCGGGTGCCGTCACCGAAAAGGGCCGCATAGCCTGCGATACCGTCGTGCTCGCTGGTGGTGCCTGGTGCCGGCTGTTTTGCGGTAACCTCGGCATCGAGCTGCCGCAGCTCAAAGTACTGGCAACGGTTATGCGCACCGAGCCGCTCGAAGGCGGTCCTGAAATCTCCGCCTCGGGTGGGCTGTTCGGTTTTCGCAAGCGGATGGACGGTGGCTATACCGTGGCGACCCTCGGGGTTCGCACCATCGATCTCGTTCCCGATCACTTCCGTCTGTTCTTCGATTACCTTCCTGCGGCGCGGTTGCACTGGAAGAAGCTGCGGTTCCGGGTCGGCAACCGCTGGGTCGAAGAGTGGCGCATCCCCCGGCGCTGGGGTCTCGACGACGCTTCGCCGTTCGAGGCGGTGCGTGTGCTTGATCCCGAGCCCGACCGATTTGTTGTCGATCGCGCGCGAGCCGCCACCGCCGAGGCCTTCCCGGTATTCCGTAACGCGGTCGTCGCCGAAAGCTGGGGCGGCATGATCGATGTCATGCCAGATGCCGTACCGGTGATCTCGCCGGTCGAGACCTTGCCCGGCTTCTTCATCGCCACCGGGTTCTCCGGCCACGGTTTTGGCATCGGCCCCGGGGCCGGCAAGCTGGTGGCGGACATGGTCGCCGGTGACTCGACCCTGGTCGATCCGACACCCTTCCGCCTCTCGCGCTTCACCGACGGCTCGAACCCGCGGCCGCACCCGCTGGCGAGCTAATGTGACCGACGCGCGCTGAGTGAATATCAGGAGGACGATATTATGATCACCGCGATCGTTCAGTATCGGCTGCCGCCGAGCATCGACCAAGCTGCCTGCGCCGAGCATTTCCGCAGGATTGCTCCCGGCTTCCGCGATGTGCCGGGGCTGATTCGCAAGCAATTCATCTATGCCGAGGATGGCTGGGCGGGTGGAGTCTATCTCTGGCGGAGCCGCGCCGACGCCGAGGCCTTCTACTCCGGTCCTTGGCTGAAGGGAATTCGCGAGCGCTACGGCATGGACCCCGAAATCCGCTACTTCCACACCGCCGCGGTCACCGACAATTCCGTCGCCGCCGTGTCGCTGCCCGCCGCGGCAGAGTAAACTGGCCGTCGTCGCCGGCATCGGCTTGCTTTAGCTAGTTGACGCCTATATAAGGCGCGGCTCCAACGGATATTGAAATGCCTAAGCTCAAAACGAAGAGCGGTGCCAAGAAGCGCTTCGGCCGCACCGCGTCCGGCAAGATCACGATGAATGTCGCGCACAAGCGCCACCGCCTGATCAGCAAGCCCAAGCAGATGAAGCGCAAGGCGCGCGGCAAGGTCACGCTTCAGCCGGGCGACGCCAAGCTCGTGTTGACCTACATGCCCTATCTGCGAGGCTGAGCCATGGCCCGGGTCAAGCGCGGGACGACGACCCACGCCCGCCACAAGAAGATCCTCGATCTCGCCAAGGGCTACCGTGGCCGCGGCAGCACCGCCTACCGCATCGCGATCGAAAAGGTCGAAAAGGCGCTGCGCTACGCCTATCGCGATCGGCGCAATCGCAAGCGCGACTTCCGCGCCTTGTGGATCCAGCGGATCAACGCCGGCGCGCGAGAACACGGCTTGACCTACTCGCAATTCATGCACGGGATAAAGCTCGCCGGGCTCGATCTCGACCGCAAGGTGCTGTCCGACATCGCGATCCGCGAGCCCCAAGCGTTCCAGGCGATCGCGGTTACGGCGCGCACAGCGCTGAACCCCGCACCGCGCGTCGAGGCAGCCGAGTGATGAGCCGCCGGATCCGGCGATTTAGCGACGAGTGCGAACGCTAACTCGCGGCGTACCGGCGTTCAATCGAGGAGGGGCCGCATCGATCGGCCCTTTTTTGTTGCAGGATTTTCCGATGGAAGACTTCGACGACACGGTAAAGGAGATTGCCGCGGCCGCATCCCCGGAAGCGCTCGAAGCAATCCGCGTCAAGGTGCTTGGCCGCCGCGGGTCGCTGACCCTAGCGATGCGAGAGCTCGGCGGGCTCGATCCCGAGGAGCGGCGGCATGCTGGCGCGGCGTTGAATGTCGCCAAGGACAGGGTTACCGCCGCGCTCGCCGAGGCGACGGCACGGCTCGGCCGCTCGGCGCTCGAACAGAGACTCGCCGGCGAGCGCGCCGACGTCACGCTCCCGGTGTCGATCGCGGCAACCGGGCGCGTCCATCCGATCAGCCAGACCATCGACGAAATCGTCGCGATCTTTGGCGAGACGGGTTTCGCGTTCGCCGAAGGACCGCATATCGAGGAAGATTTCTACAACTTTACCGCCCTCAACATTCCGCCTGAGCACCCGGCGCGCCAGGAGCACGACACGTTCTACCTGCCGGAGCGGCCGGACGGCACAAGGCTCGTGCTGCGCACCCACACTTCAACGGTGCAGATCCGGACGATGCAGGCGGAAAAGCCGCCGATCCGGATCATCGTCCCGGGGCGGACCTTCCGCTGCGACCACGACGCGACGCACTCCCCGATGTTTCATCAGGTCGAGGGGCTGGTCATCGACCGGTCGACCCATATGGGTCATCTGAAGGGCTGCCTGATCGAGTTCCTCCGCGCCTTTTTCGGCCTCGACGACCTGCCGGTCCGCTTTCGCCCGAGCTACTTCCCGTTTACCGAGCCCTCGGCCGAAGTCGATATCGGCTGCTCGCGCAAAGGCGGCGAGCTGAAGATCGGCGCTGGCGGCGACTGGCTCGAAATCCTCGGCAGCGGCATGGTCCACCCGCAGGTGCTGAAGAACTGCGGCATCGACCCGGCCGAGTACCAGGGCTTTGCCTTCGGCATGGGGATCGAGCGGATTGCGATGTTGAAATACGGCATCCCCGATGTGCGGGCCTTCTACGAATCAGATTTGCGCTGGCTAAGGCATTACGGGTTTCTGCCGCTCGACATCCCCTCGCTCGTTCGCGGCCCACTCTCGGGAGGAGCCGCGGCGTGAAGACTACGATCGACTGGCTCAAGACCCATCTCGACACCGACGCCCCGCTCGGCACAATCGTCGACCGGCTCGTCATGCTGGGCCACGATGTCGAAGGGGTCGAGAACCGGGCGGAGGCGCTCGGGCCCTTCACCGTGGCGTTCGTCGTGTCGGCGGAACGCCACCCCAATGCCGACCGGCTAAAGGTCTGCCTCGTCGACACCGGCAAGGCGCAGGTCCAGGTCGTCTGCGGCGCGCCCAACGCACATGCCGGCATGAAGGGCGTGTTTGCGCCCGCCGGCACGGTCATCCCGCGCACCGGCTCCCTATTGCGGGAGACCGTGATCCGCGGTGTCGCCTCGCGCGGTATGCTGTGCTCAGCCTACGAGCTGGGTCTCGGCGAGGACCACGAAGGCATCATCGAATTGCCGCAGGACGCGCCGGTCGGGGCGCAATATGCGAGCTATGCCGGGCTCGGCGACACGGTCCTCGACCTCAAGGTCACACCGAACCGCGCCGATTGCCTCGGCGTGCGAGGCGTCGCCCGCGATCTCGCGGCCTCAGGTCTCGGACGTCTGAAGCCACTTGATACGAAGCCGGTTACGGGCTGTTTCCGTTCGCCGATCGGCATCCATATCGAAGACCATTCCGCCTGCCCGCTGTTTCTCGGACGCCATCTGCGCGGCGTTCGTAACCGGCTGAGCCCCAATTGGCTGCGCAGCCGCCTCGAGGCGATCGGTCTGCGGCCGATCTCGGCGCTCGTCGACATCACCAATTTCCTGACCTTCGATCTCAACCGACCGCTTCACGTCTTCGACGCGGGCCGGCTCAACGGCGACTTGACCGTGCGCTTCGCGCGGCCCGGCGAGACCCTGCTCGCCCTCAACGGTCAGGAATACGCGCTCGACGCCGAGATGACCGCTATTGCCGACGAGGCCGGGGTGCAGAGCCTCGGCGGCGTGATCGGCGGCGAGGCAACCGGCTGCACCGAGGCGACAACTGAGGTGTTGATCGAAGCGGCACTGTTCGATCCGGTGCGCACCGCGGCGACCGGCCGTAAGCTCAATGTCTCGAGCGACGCGCGCTATCGTTTCGAGCGCGGGCTCGACCCTGCCTTCGTCAGGGACGGGCTCGCAATCGCCACCCGCCTGATGCTCGACCTCTGCGGTGGCGAGGCGTCCGAGATCGTGACCGCCGGCGCGGTCCCGGATTGGCGGCGGCACTATGTGCTGCGTCCCGACCGTCCGGCAACCCTCGGCGGGCTCGACGTACCGCCCGAGGAGAGTGCCGTGATCCTGACCGCGCTCGGCTTCGCGGTCGAGCGCCTGGCGGACGGAGACCTCGCGGCCGAGCCGCCTTCCTGGCGCGGCGATATCGAGGGCGAAGCCGATCTCGTCGAGGAAGTCCTCAGGGTCAAGGGGTACGACCAGATCCCGGCGGTGCCGCTCGACCGCGATACGGCGTTGTCGCGCCCGTCTCTGAACCCGGCGCAGCGACGCGCGGAGCTCGTGCGTCGTACGCTGGCGGCCCGCGGCCTAACCGAGGCGGCGACGTTCTCGTTCATCTCGGCACGCGAGGCCGAGCTGTTCGGCGGCGCCAAGCCGGAGTTGCGGCTCGTCAACCCGATCAGCGCCGATCTCGACGCGATGCGGCCTTCGCTGCTGCCCGGGCTCGTGTCGGCCGCACGGCGGAACGCCGATCGCGGGTATCCTGACGTCACGTTGTTCGAGGTCGGCCCGCTCTATCGCGACGATACGCCGGCCGGCCAAGCCCTGGCCGCGGCTGGGGTGCGTGCCGGGCGTACCGGCCCCAAGCACTGGCGCGAGACGGGACGCGAGGTCGATCTATACGACGTCAAGAGCGATGCGCTCGCCGCGCTCGCGACAATGGGAGCCTCCATCGACGGCGTCCAGGTCTCGGCGGATCCACCCGGCTGGTACCATCCCGGGCGGGCCGGCAGTTTGCGGCTCGGGCCCAAGGTGCTGGGTGCCTTTGGCGAGCTGCATCCGGCAGTCATCGAGGCCCTCGATGCCCGGCCGCCGCTCGCCGGCTTCGAGGTTTTTCTCGACGCGATGCCCGAGCCGCGCGTGGCGCGCGCCAAGCCGCCGGTGCATCTCTCGGTGTTCCAGCCGATCGAGCGCGACTTCGCCTTTGTCGTCGACCGCGATCTTCCGGCCGAGACCCTGTTGCGCGCCGCCCGCGGTGTCGACCGCAAGCTCGTCTCCAAGATCCGCCTCTTCGACCTCTACGAGGGCGCGGGGCTGCCGGAGGGGAAGAAGTCGCTCGCCATCACCGTCGTGCTGCAGCCACAGGAGCGCACCCTGACCGACGCCGAGATCGAGGGTTTCTCAAAGCGCCTGATCACTCAGGTTGAAAAGGCCACCGGCGGACAGCTCCGCGGCTGATCGAAGCGAGCCGTCCCGGCACCTCGGTTGCCACCCTGTTTCCGGGCGGAAAACAGGGCAAAAATTTAATCCACGACCGCTCCATCGCCATTTTGACACTCAAATCAGGATGTTACGTGTTTGGCACGGGGCAACGAACAGGGTGGGTTTTGCGGCTATCAGGGGAGAAGCAGGGTGGCCGAAAGCGGCATCGGCGCCGCCGTCCAGCTGCCCCTTAGCCATCCTCTCACACCGTACGCGGCAATCTTGGCGCGAAGATGACAGCGGGCCTCAGGCGAACCAGCAGCGGGCGAACGGGCGTGGAGGTTACGGTCCCGTCGGGCGCCAGGCGGCTACCTCGCGGGCTATTCGGACGGCGGTCTCCGGCGGCAGCGCGCGGGCAAGCGAACCACGTCGGGCACACGCGGTCGCTGCTTGCGCGGTGTAACCCGCCGCCTCGAATAGCTTGGCCTCGATGGCATGATGGAAGAGGGCTCTTTCGAGATTCTGCGGCAGTTGATCGCCGCCGATCTCGTAGAGCTCGGCCAGCCGCTGGTGTGAGAAGGGGTCGCCATGATCGGCGCCACGTTTGAACCAGCGCACTGCCTCGCCGTGATCCCTCCCGGTCCCGATGCCGCCCCAGTAGAGACGGCCCTCATCAGAAAATGCTGGAGCATACCCACCTTCAGCGGCCTGCCGATAGAGAAGCAGAGCTTGCGCATCATCTTTGGCGACGCCGATCGCGTTCTCGTATAGATCGCCGAGAGTTTGCTGGGCGCTCGGATAGCTCTTCTCCACTGCGGCGCGAACCAGAGCTGCGCCCTCGTCCCGCTTATCGGTGCGAAGGAGCGCCCGTCCGAGCTGATAGCTGAAGCGCGGCTCACCGGGCGCCGCCTCGACCGCAGCTCGGCACGCCGGAACCGCCTTCTCTGCATCGATCTTGTCGAATTGCACCGCAGGCGCCCCTTTATGCGGATCGAATGGATCACCCGCCAGGCGGTCGCACATCGCGCTGGGGTCCTCGGCACTCTTGGTCGCGTGTTCCTGACCCGACGCCGGGTCGGCTTCGGTCAGGAACAGCGATGCTCGTTCGTCTCTCGACAACGCGCCCAATGCTGCAATTTCCGCGTAAGCGACCGTGTCTGCGGTCAGCAATGGCCACACGATCCACAGCCGCGCGGTGTTGTCATCGGAGGCCGTCACGACCCGCGTCCCGTCCGGGCTGAACCCGGCGCTCTTCACAGAGTCCGTGTGCCCCTTTAGCACGGCAAGCGTGGCGCCCGTCTTGGCGTCCCACAGCCGCGCGGTGTTGTCATCGGAGGCGGTCACCACCTGCGTCCCGTCCGGGCTGAACCCGGCGCTATTCACAGAATCCGTGTGCCCCTCCAGCACGGCAAGCGCGGCGCCCATCTTGGCGTCCCACAGCCGCGCGGTGTTGTCATCGGAGGCGGTCGCCACCCGCGTGCCATCAGGGCTGAACCCGGCGCTATTCACAGAGCCCGTGTGCCCTTGCAGCACGGCGAGCGAGGCGCCGGTCTTGGCGTCCCACAGCCGTGCGGTCTTGTCCCCGGAGGCGGTCACCACCTGCGTCCCGTGCGGGCTGAACCCGGCGTTAATCACAGGGGCCGTGTGCCCCTTTAGCACGGCAAGCGCGGCGCCCGTCTTGGCGTCCCACAGCCGCGCGGTCTTGTCATAAGAGGCGGTCACGACCCGCATCCCGTCCGCGCTGAACCCGGCGCTATAGACAGGGCCCGTGTGCCCCTTTAGCACGGCAAGCACGGCACCCGTCTTGGCGTCCCACAGCCGCGCGGTCTTGTCATCGGAGGCGGTCACGACGCGTTCCCCGTCCGGGCTGAACGCGGCGCTAT
>Ga0306920_100000340_pt1 | contig 54335 bp, 44 predicted proteins | sample flu12Cox44000170_FD_204666 | JGI IMG/M metagenome (GOLD analysis project Ga0306920, IMG submission 204666) | Lab enrichment of tropical soil microbial communities from Luquillo Experimental Forest, Puerto Rico - flux4day.12C.oxic.44.000.170 (v2)... | ecosystem: Environmental > Terrestrial >... | reverse complement strand
CAGGCGTGCAGATCGCGCTTTTCGCTGACACCATCATCGCGAGCTTTCTGTCAGCCGGCGCCCTCTCTGCCCTCTATTATGCCGATCGGCTCAATCAGCTGCCGATCGGCGTCATCGGCATTGCCGTCGGCACCGTGCTGCTGCCGGAAATGGCAAACCGCATAGCGGCTGGCGACGAAGAAGGGGCGCACCGCGCCCAGGTCCGGGCGATCGAGCTCACGCTCGTTCTTTCGATACCTTGCCTGGTCGCGTTTCTGCTGATTCCCGACCTCATCATGCGCGCGTTGTTCATGCGCGGCGCGTTCACAGCCGCAGACGCCGCGGCGGCCGGGCGCACGCTGGCCGCTTATGCGATCGGCCTTCTGCCGTTCGTTCTGATCCGAAGCGTCACCGCCACCTTTCTCGCCCGCGGCGATACGGCAACGCCGGTCAAGGCCGCCCTGACCGCCGTCGGGCTCAATGTCCTGTTCAAGGTGCTTCTCATGAAACCCCTCGCGCAGGCCGGGCTCGCGCTCGCCACCTCGATCGGGGCGTGGCTCAACCTCGCGCTGGTTGTCTATTTCGCGGCCCGTGACGGTCACCTCACGATCGGTGCGTCGTTGCGCAACAGCGGCGCGCGCCTGGCGGCGGCCGGGGGAGTGCTGGCTTTGGTGCTGTGGGTTGCTGAACGCAGCGTCGGGCGGATATGGCCAGGAGCTTCAGTGCGCGATCTGGGCTTGCTCGCCGCGCTCGCCGGCATCGGGGCGATCGCGTATGCCGGCGCTCTTGTCCTCCTCATGGGCAGGAAATGGCTCGCGCCAGGGCGGCTCTAGATCGGCTCGAGGGAGAACGTCGCAGATGAGTCAAGGTATCTTCTGCGCCGGCGGCAGCGGCGGGATCGCAACGATGAGATATCGCTCGGAAGGACCTTCCTTGCCGAGATAGCGGCGGCTGATCTCGACCTCGCATCGTTTGCTCGCCTGGCTCTTTGCGGCCATTGCATCAGCGCCCGCGACGCATGCGGCAGAGCTTGCCGGACACAACAGTGCGACGCCATACTTACTGATGAGCGCGCCTTCCTCCGCGGTCGCCGGCCGCTCAAGCACGTGCACCGCGCTCGGGTGCTCCGGCAGATAGAACGAAACGCCGTAGGTGAGCACATCCATGCTGCCGAATACCTTGAGCGGCAGGTCGGTGGTCTCGCGCCAGAGCCGCTCGAGCGGTCGCGCCAGCAGCGAGGAATGGCCTTCGCGGGCCTCCCCGTTCCGGTGCATGGCAAAACCGATCGCCGGGGCCGCCGCGATCATGATCAGCGGGAGCGCAAGGGCAACTGCGAGCGCGCCGGCTGCATCCTTGCGTGTGATCGTCACCAGCGGAGATGACAGCAGCATTACCGGCAGCAGGGTCCAAGCCGACATGGACCATAGCGAGGTCAACCGAACCCCGATCATCGGGGCGAGCAAGGCGGGCAACAGCAGCGTCGCCCAGAAGGCCCTCGCCGCGAGTTTTCTCGCCGGGGCTGACGGCCAAGCCATGTCAGCGAGGGCTTTGCGGCTGGGCCGTGTCAAGAAAAATACGATCAGGAGAGGGACGGCAACGTAGGCGAGACTTCCCGCGAGATAGCCCACGACACCGGCCAAAACCGATGCCGGCGAAGCATCTCCATGCACGCTGACGGCATAGGAGAACGGCAGGAAATCGTGCGCGACCAGCCAGAGCAGGTGCGGGGTCATGGCGGCTGCCCCGGCGAGCATGGTGACCCAGGGCGCCGGCGAGCGAAAATACGAGCCGCGGCGGGAATCCATCAGCGCCGCGGCCGCCAGGCCGAGCAGCAGCACGGCCGACCAGTATTTTCCATACATCGCCGCTGCGGCAAGAAGCCCGGCGAAGATGGCGTCGCGCGGCCCGCGCGTCTCGAACGAGCGCAGAAAGAACAACGTGGTTGCCGCCCACAACGGCATCAACACGGTATTGGGATTGAACTTCAGCGCATGAAAATTGAAGAACGGCACCAGCATGAGCAGCGCCAGGCCGAGCAACCGCTTGTCCTCGTCCATGAACCGGGCCGACAACCGCCACGCAATCCAGAGCGCAAGCGCAGCGTTCGCCATCGCCAGGAGATAGTAGGCCCAGTCCGCTGCGGGGAACACGGCAAACCAGAGCCGCACGATCAGCATTGTCAGCGGCGGGTGCTTGGGGTAACCCAGCGCCGGCTCGCGCCCCAGCACGAACTGCTCGGACATGTCGAAGTGGATGTCCTGGCTGCCTTTCGCTATGATGCCATAGAGCGTCCAAAGGACGACATAGGCAAGGAGGATCGTTGCAATCGTTCGCGCGCGCCGCGCGGGATTGCTCAACGCGCTCAGAGCTCGCTCGGCGAGCTGAGGCGCGAAACGTCCGCTGCCCGTCATTGCCGACATTGAATTGACTTAATCACCTATTCGGTACGCCATCGCCGGCACAATTGAGCTCAACGCCGGGGAAATCTGGAACTTTTCGCGACCGGCGCCACGATGGTTTTCAGCAACCTGACTTTCGTCTGTCTTTTTCTGCCAATCGTGCTCGCTGCCTATTTCACCGCGCCGCAGGCCGCCCGTAACCTCGTTCTGGTTGCGGCGAGCGTGGTGTTCTACGTTTGGGGCGGACGGATCGCGATCGTCCTGATCGCGGTCTCCGTATCCGCGAATTTTGCGCTCGGCCAGGCGATCGCGCGCGCCGAGCCGGTCCGGCGCCATCGCCTGATCGGCTGGTCGGTGGCGGGAAATCTCCTCGTTCTCATCGTCTTCAAGTATACCAACTTTATCATCGACAACATCAACTCGGTCCTGGACACGTTCTGGAGCGTGAGGATTCCCGATCCGGAGATGCCGCTGCCGCTCGGCATCTCGTTCTTCACCTTCCACATCATCTCCTATCTGGTCGATGTCTATCGCGGCGTCGCGCAGGCGCAACGCTCCGCGGTTGCATTCACCCTCTATATCATCAACTTTCCGCAGCTGATTGCCGGGCCCATCATCCGCTATCGGCCGATTGCGCCTCAGCTCGGAGAGCGCGTGGTCTCGTTCGACGACATCGATACCGGAGTGGCGCGCTTTGCCGCGGGCCTCGCCAAGAAGCTGTTGATCGCCAACCCGATCGGCGCGGTGGGCGATCATCTATTTGCCACTGCCCCTTCCGACCTGCCGATCTGGGCGGTGTGGCTTGCGGTCGTTTGCTTCAGCCTGCAAATCTATTTCGATTTCTCCGGCTATTCCGATATGGCGATCGGAATGGCGCGCATGTTCGGCTTCCGCTTTCCGGAGAACTTCAACTACCCGTACAGCGCCACCTCGATCAAGGATTTCTGGCGGCGCTGGCACATGACCCTTTCCGCCTGGTTCCGCGACTACGTCTATGTCCCGCTCGGCGGCAGCCGCGCCGGCACCTGGACCACGACCCGCAATCTGTGGATCGTCTTCCTCTTGTGCGGCGCCTGGCATGGCGCCAGCTGGAATTTCGTGGTCTGGGGCGCCTGGCACGGCCTGTTCCTTTCCATCGAGCGGTTGCGCGTCATCGAGCGTACGCTGCTGAGTGCCCCGCGCCTCCTGCAAAACGCCTATGTGCTTCTGACCGTCATGGTGGGATGGGTGTTCTTCCGCTCGCCCACGCTCGAGCTTGCGCTCGATATGCTCTCCCGCATGTTCGGCCTGCAGGCCGGGGCAGCAACCATGCTGCCGGTATCCTCGCACGTGGCGCCGCCGACCATGCTGCTGATCGCGCTGGCGGCACTGTTCTCGTTTCCCATCTGGCCGCAACTGCGCGAGTTTGCCCGTAAGATCGTCGTCACCAGCGGCGAGCAGGTGGCCTACGACATCACTCGCGCGGTCTTCATCGGCGCCATCACCGTGCTTTGCCTTGCCACCATGACCATCGACCAGAACAACCCGTTCATCTATTTCCGGTTCTAGCGACGATGCAGCTCTCCACGCTCCGCTCCATTACGCGCAGGCTGCCGGTCGCAACTTATTTCGCCATGGTGCTGCTGCCCGTCCTCATGCTCGGCCACGACGGACCCTGGTTCGGTCCGGGCGACATCTCCATCCGCGGCCGGGCTCCGTTCCCGCCGAAATTCGCTCCCGGCGCCTACGCGGCGTTCGACCTTTGGTTCGCTGACCGCATCGGGCTGCGTTATCCGCTCATCTATGCAGGGAGCAACTTTCACGTCGGACTGCTGCATCGCCCGCTCGACCGCCACATCGTCTTCGGCCGGGAAGGATGGATGTACTGGACCGACAACCGGGACACCACGCCCGCGACTATGGCGGATTCCCGCGGCAAGCTTCGGTTCTCACCGAACGAGGTGAGGCGGATTGATTCTCAGCTGCGCGAGGCGCACGATCGCCTCGCCGCCTGCGGCATTCCCAGCGCCGTGTTCGTTGCGCCCAACAAGCAGAGCATTTATCCCGAGTATCTCATCAATGTCGATGCGGGAATGCCTGTCACGCGCTTCGATGCGCTGCTGGAGGAGCTTAGCCCCGCTGCCAGGACGATCATTGTCGATCCACGCCCGATCATGCGGGCGGCCAAGCGCGCGCATGCGCCGCTTCACCTCTACAATAAGACCGAGACCCACTGGAACCTGCTCGGCGCCTTCTATGCTTACCTCGCTCTTCTCGAGAAGATTGCGCAAATGGTGCCGGTTGCGCACCGCGAGCTTGCCTCGCTCGATCATTACCGGATTAGCGCGATGCCCTATCCCGGTGGTGACATGGCGGAGCGAGTGCTTTTCTCGCCCTGGCGATTTGCCGATGAGAATGTCCTGCTCGAACCCAAGGAGCCGATGGGAGAAGGCCCATTGGCGATTGACCGCACCCATTTCGTCCAGCGTAACCCGCAGGGGCGCGGGCGCATGGTCCTAATCGGCGACTCATTTGCGATCTTGCTCGCTCCGTTTTTCGCCCGGCATTTCGCCGAGGTGCACCGCTACGTCGGCGAGCAGTTCGACGGCGCGGTGATTGCCCGCGAGCACCCGGACGTTGCGGTGCTGGAAACGCTGGAGAGCTACGCGCCGCGCCTGCTGCTACCGCCAGTCAACCTGGACTGGGCGTGCGCAAAGTAAATTAGCATCGGGTGTGTAGCCCGGATTGAGCGGTGTGTAGCCCGGATTGAGCGCAAGCGAAATCCGGGACCACCGCCGTTGCCCCCCGGATTTCACTTCGTTCAATCCGGGCTACGCACGAAGCCAAGACGCCTCCATCACAACCGCCAGACCTCGACCCCCGCGGGCGTGGTCGAGAGGTCGAGCACACCTTTGACATCCATCACCAGCCCGCACCCTCCCCTGAGCAGCCCTGTGATCAGCGGCCAGCCCGCGGCCCGGTAGCAGTCGTGGGCGACCGCGAGCACGACGGCATCGGCGGGCTTGGCGCTCTTGCACAGCTTGATGTCGTACTCGTGTGCAGCGGCGGCTGCATCGGCGACCGGATCCTCGACCTGCACCTCGACCCCGAAGGACTTGAGCTCGCGAATGATCTCGACCACCTGCGAGTTTCGGATATCGACGACGTTCTCCTTGAACGTGAGGCCGAGCACCGTCACTACCTCCGCGCGGGAACCGTTGCGCAGAAGGCGGCGCAGGCACTCGCGCGCGACGCGCGCGCCCATGGAGTCGTTGATGCGCCGGCCAGCAAGGATCACGTCGGGGTGATAGCCCGCCTTCTGCGCGCGGAACGTGAGGTAATAGGGATCAACCCCGATGCAGTGTCCTCCGACCAGGCCCGGAGTGAAGTTGAGGAAATTCCACTTGGTTGCGGCTGCGGCCAGCACGTCCTTGGTATCGATGCCGAGCTCGTGGAAGATGGCAGAGAGCTCGTTCATGAAGGCGATGTTGAGGTCGCGCTGCGCGTTCTCGATCACCTTGGCCGCCTCGGCCACCTTGATCGAGGGCGCCTTGTGCAGGCCTGCAGTGATGACCGAACCGTAAACGGCAGCGATGATGTCGAGGGTGCGCGCGTCCTGCCCGGCAACGACCTTCCTGATGGTCTCGAAGCGGTGCGCCTTGTCGCCCGGGTTGATGCGCTCGGGGGAGTAGCCGACGGTGAAATCGCGTCCGGCCGCAAGACCAGAGGCCTGCTCCAGGATCGGCACGCAGTCCTCCTCCGTCGCACCGGGATAGACGGTCGACTCGTAGACCACGATGTCGCTTCGCTTGAGTGCCGCCCCCACCGTTTGCGATGCCCGCAGCAGCGCCGAGAGGTCGGGCCGCCGCGAGGCATCGATGGGAGTGGGAACGGTCACAATGAAGAAATCGGCAGCCGCGATGGCGCACGGATCGGATGTCAGATGCAGGTTGGGGCCGAGGTCCTTTGCTTCGACCTCGCGGGTACGATCGCATCCGGCCTTGAGCTCGGCAACGCGCGTTTCATCGATGTCGAAGCCAATGACAGGAGTGCCATGCCTGGCAAACGCGGCTGCGACGGGCAGACCTACATAGCCAAGACCGATGACGGCAAGCTTTCGACCGTGCGTCACTATTTTTCCTTGCGTCGTTGGCGAAGGAGAAAGCTTCTGCCCGAGGAAATAGGCAGCCGCAATGCGGTCACCTCGTTTGTAGGGGCGAGCCATGTCTCACCCCTATACCGGCGGACATGGCGGGCGTAATGCATTGATTCAAAACGTGTTCGGAAAGAGCGGCGCCAGTGATGCCGCGCTGCAGCAACCGTGCTAAGAAGCCGGCCAGACGGGGCGGTTCAGGGGACAAGCATTGTCAGTCACAGCACGAGAGCATTGGCGCGGCGATCTGGAGGTCGCCCGCGCCCCCATCCCGTTCATCGACCTTGCTGCACAAAGGCGAAGGCTTGGCGGAGCGGTCGATGCGGCGATTGCGCGGGTGCTCGGGCACTGTCAGTTCATCCTCGGTCCCGAGGTGCGAACGCTCGAGGCCGAGCTCGCCCAATTCTGCGGTGCGCGCCACGCGATCACCTGCGCGAGCGGCACCGACGCGCTGTTGATGGTGCTCATGGCGCGCGGCATCGGGCCGGGCGATGCGGTCGTCTGCCCGACCTTCACCTTCGCGGCTACCGCCGAGGTGGTGGCGCTCGTTGGGGCCACTCCCGTGTTCGCGGACGTCGAGGAGGCAAGCTTTAACCTCGATCCCGAGAGCATGCAGGATGCTTGCGCGGTGGCGCGCCGGCTTGGGCTCACGCCCAAGGCGGTCATCCCGGTTGATCTGTTCGGCCAGCCCGCGGACCACGACCGCATTGCGGCGGTGGCTCAGGCGCACGGGCTGTTCGTCCTCGACGATGCGGCGCAGGCCTTTGGCGCGACCTGGGGCAATCGCCGGCTCGGGGCGGTTGCGCCCGCGACTGCCACGAGCTTTTTTCCTGCCAAGCCGCTCGGCTGCTACGGCGATGGGGGGGCCATTTTCACCGACGACGACGGGCTTGCGCAGACGCTGCGCTCGCTGCGCGTTCATGGCGAGGGCCGCGACAAGTACGATTGCACACGCATCGGGCTCAATGGCCGTCTCGATACGATCCAGGCGGCGGTGCTGATCGAGAAGCTCAAGCTGTTCCCGGAAGAGATCGCCGCGCGCGAGCGCATTGCGCGGCGCTACTCCGCCGCGCTCGCCGATGTCGCGGCGGTGCCGAGGGTTGCCCGCGGCGCCTCGTCGATCTGGGCGCAGTACACGATCCGGCTCACGCCCGGCCGGCGCGACGGGCTTGCCGCCTCGCTCAAGGTCGAGGGCATTCCGACGGCGGTCTACTATCGCCTGCCCGTGCACCGGCAGCAGCCCTACAGGGGCTTTCCCGTGGCCGAGGGCGGCACGCCCGTTGCTGAACGGCTGGCGCAGGAGGTGATCAGTCTGCCCATGCACGCCTACCTTGACGAGCCGACACAGGACCGGGTTGTCGAGGCAGTGAGGGGAGCGCTGGTTGGGTCAGCTGGGCCCTTTTGAAGTTTCAGAGAAATCCAGCCTTGTTTTGCGAGGCATAAATTCTGCGAATAGCAATTCGCGCGCGACTACGGGTTAGGGCGCCCCGAAATGTCCTTCAGCAATTGGGCTCCGGAATTCTCGAGAGAATAGAACCGCTCAAACGCGACACGCATGCCGCGGCGGTATGTGTCGTAATTTTTCACGATGGTATCTACCGCACGCGGGATCTCCGCGTACGCCTGCACTAACTCGCAGCAGCCGGTCTCGATTTTCAGAAACTCGTAGTCCTCGTTCTGGAACGCGATGAACGGAATGCCACATTGGGCATATCTCGCGATCTTCTCCGAAGAGAATGCGACGCAGCGGCTGTTGTTCGAGGTCTGCTCCGGATAAAGCGCCAATCCGATATCAGCAGATGCGATACGCTCGTTCACGGCCTCGAACGGGATCGGCTCCGTGGAAATGATGAGCCGTTCATTGCTTGTGCCCGCAGGACGCACCGATCCCCGACCCGTCAGGATGACCAGCACCTGATCTTGTCCCAGACGCCTGGAGACGGCATCAAGCTCATCCAGCAATTCTCTTGACCAGATCGCCCCGAAAAAAAGGATACTGATCTGCCGGCGCCCCGATGTTTCTCCGCGAGCGGGCAGTGCAATCCCCGCCTGACCATGATCAGTATCGCTCATCGCAACAGGATAACAGATCGTTCTGACGCGGTGCGGGCGGACACAGTTGCGCAAAAGCACGTGGGCGCGGAATCGGTCTTGAATCATGAGGGCATGAAGTTTCGCCTGCACCGAGCGTTCAAAGTAGCGCAGGCTGCGGCCAAAGCGCGACCTTCGGAACACAACACTGGTCTCGTCATCCACTTCAAGGCTGAAATTGATGATCTTGTGCAGCTTCCTGGGGAACGCTTTGCATGCCAGGAACAACGAAGGTGGATCAAGCGCGATGATGAAGTCATAGGCGCGTCGAGCAACTGCCTTGCGGGCCGCCCTGATCTTCCCTGGTCTGATGACATGGAGCTTGGAAATAACGTGCAGCCGCGATGCAAGCGAGACGAGTTTCTGCTCGATCAGCGAAACAGATGGCTTGACCAGGTAACAGTTGATGCCCAGTTCGACAGTCTTGATGATCAGATCGCGGTAAAGCGGCTCAGGCTCGGCATCATAGGTATGCAGGACATCAGCATCACATCCATTGCGCTTGAGGAAGGCGGCCAACTGATAGACATGAAAGCAGTAATCCCCGTCCCTCACCAGGAGGATTCGTTTTTGCCTCACGCCGCGGGTCATGGGACGGGCTCTTGGATAGGGCGCCCCCAGTGGGGCGGGATCTTGCTCGTGCTGCCGCTTGACGGGAAACGTCGCGAGGGCGGAAGGCTCGTTAACGTGGCTCCTTGGCCAGCCACGCTACCGCCGTTCGGGTGAGGCGCACGCTCACCCGGCGGTCACTTCAGGAAAGCCCCCAATGCGGCCGCGCCCCCACGCTGCTACGAAGGGAGCAGTTAGCCGGCAAGCGGTGCGCTGCTATTGCGTGATGATGGAGGACCACCCGAAGGTCCACGCCGTCGTCAATGCGGCGCAGCGTGTTGCCCAATGGCCCTTATAGATGCACCATTTGAACGCGTCGAGGCCAGTCGCCATGCGTCGCAGCCCCTGTCCTTGGCGATCCAGCCAAGCTTGGCCGGGCTCGAAATCCAGCGAAGGCAGGTGAGGTTTCGGCAAGCTCATCAGCGTAGTCCCTTGCTGCAGACTGCCAATGCCAGGTGAGCTTGAATGAGCTAGCGCGTCCGGTATGCGATGTGTCAGTGCTGCGCCGGAATTGCTACTGTGCAAGGGATCAATCGGCGAGCAGACCTAAGATGCATGAGCAAGACCTCGCACGCCTATGGGTGCTCGCGCCAGTAGTCATTGTCTCGCTTTGTGTCAGCCTGATCCTAATCGTCCTTCTACGGCCATGGCTGGCGCGCCACGCCCTGGCGCATCCGAATGCACGCTCGTCGCACAAGGAGGCAACGCCGCAGGGCGGCGGGATGGCCGTCATCACTGCCGCACTTTCGATCGGCTGGGGCGCGATAATTCTGACACCCGGGCTGGCGCAGGAGCAATCCGCGCAATTGTTGGCGTTGACTGCCGGCATGATTCTTCTTGCGGCGATCGGCGCGTTCGACGATATCCGATCCGTTCAGGCCGCACCGCGGCTTGCACTGCAATGCGTCGCGGTCGGCGCCATCGTTGCCGTGCTGCCGGCCGACCTGCATGTTCTGCCGCACCTGCCGCGCTGGCTGGAGCGCAGCTGTCTCTTCATTGGCGGTCTGTGGTTCGTCAACCTCGTCAACTTCATGGACGGTATCGACTGGATGACGGTTGCGGAATTCGTGCCGACAGCGGGAAGCATCGTTGTGCTCGGCGTGGCAGGCAAGGTCGACTTTGCCACCACGCTGCTGGCTGCGGCTCTACTCGGGGCTGTCGCAGGTTTTGCGCCTTTCAACAAACCGGTGGCGCGGCTCTTTCTGGGTGATGTCGGAAGCCTGCCCATGGGCCTTCTACTCGGCTGGCTGTTGTTGCAGCTTGCTGCAAACGGCCATCTGGCGGCGGCGTTGATCCTTCCCCTTTACTATCTCGCCGACGCCAGCATCACGCTGATGCGGCGGGCAGCCCGCGCGGAGCCGTTCTGGCAAGCCCATCGCACGCATTTTTATCAACGCGCTGTCGCCAACGGCTTCACGGTTCACCAGGTCGTCACAAGGATATTCTGCACCAATATTGCGCTCGCCGCGCTTGCGTTGTCGACCTTTGCCGCCCCCGGGCTCGGCTGGCTGGCACTCACGGGCGCCGCCGGGATCGTGGCCTGGTTGCTCGCTGGCTTTGCGCGCTGCAAGCCATGACTGCCTCGCCTGATCCGTTCACGCCGCCTCGCCGCGGAAATCGGGCACCGCCATGCGCAGCACCTCGAGCACCATGGAGCGGTCGCCTCGTGCGAGCCCCTGCTCGAGCGCTGCAAGCCATCCTCGCATTGCGTTGAGCGGTGGACTGACCGGCTTGGCCGCGACAATGCCCTCGATACCGATCGGCTCGGTAGGCTCCTCGCGTGCGAACAGGATTTCGTGCAGGCGCTCGCCGGGCCGCTTGCCAGTGAAGGTGATCTCGACATCACGGCCGGGCTCCAGACCCGAGAGCCGTATCATCCGCTCGGCAAGATCGACGATCTTCACCGGCTGGCCCATGTTGAGCACATACACGGCCACTCCCATCTGCTCGACCTCCAGCGCATGGCTTGCGGCGGTAACCACAAGGTCGCATGCCTCGCGGATGGTCATGAAATAGCGCACCATCTCGGGATGGGTCACGGTAAGAGGCCCACCGGCCTCGATCTGGGCCTTGAACTTAGGCACCACTGAGCCATTCGATGCGAGCACATTGCCGAAACGTACCGCGATCAGGCGCATGGCGCGTTTTGAAGCCTCGGCGCGATGCGCGAAGGCACCGTCCAAGGCCTGGCAATACATTTCCGCGAAGCGTTTGGAGGCGCCTAGCACCGAGACCGGCTCAATCGCCTTGTCGGTCGAGATCATGACCATGGCAGAGGCGCCGCTCTCGCTTGCTGCATCGGCGACGTTGACGGAGCCAAACACGTTCGTCTTGACGCCTTCCTCCCAATCGCGCTCGAGCAAGGGAACATGCTTGAGAGCTGCCGCGTGGAAGACGATATCCGGAGCAAACTCCTTAATCAGACGAAAAATGCGTTCGCGATCTCGAACATCGGCCAGCCGTCCTTCGATCCGCGCGCGACTCCCTTTGGTCGCGAGTATTTCGAGCACCGCATGCAGCGCAGGCTCTGAATTTTCCACCACCAGCACGCGTTTTGCACCAAAGGTGACGATGCGATCGCAGATTTCCGCACCAATGGAGCCGCCCCCTCCGGTCACAACAATCGATTTGTGCTGTATGAAGGCTTCCAGCCTGCGGTAGTCGATCTTCACGCCCGGCCGGAGCAGCAGGTCCTCCACGTTCACGGGAGCAAGCTGCAGCGCCTCGCCTCCTGCATCCAGCGCAGGCAGCCTGCTGGTCGCAAGCCCAAGCCGCCGCGCGCGCATCAGGATCGTTTCCGGCTTTGCCTCCGGATCAAAAGCGCTGGGCGTGAGCACCAGGCGTGCGACCCGGCTGCCGCGGTTCGCAAGATCCCCAACGACCTCTTCGAGGTCATCCATACCCCCTAGCACGGAGACGCCGCGGATTGCCTGTCCATGGTCCGAGCGCGATGCCGACAGGATGCCCACAGGACGGATCTTCTTGACCGCACCGCTCTCGATCGCCCGCAACAGGACATCGGCGTCGGCCGCATTACCCAGCACCAGAATCGGGGCGGCTTCGCCTGCCTTTGCATGCTGGAGGGTGCGCGTATAGCGAAAATAGCGATAGGCCATGCGCGGTCCGCTCAGGAACGCGATCTGCAGCAGCCAATACAGGATGATAGTGATCTTGCCGAAAATGAATGTACCGTAGAAATTCGGCGCCACCAGCACGTAATCGAGCGCCAACAGCGTCGCCGACAGCACGGTCGAGGAGCGCGCGATATTGTAGAGATCGGGCAACGAAGTGAACCGCCACTTCGACTTGTAGAGACCGAACAGCGCGTAGATGAAGCCGGCGTAAAGGACGAAGATGGGTACGATAATCGCCAACAAGTGCCAGCGGGCGATGATGCCGGCCTCCTCAAACCGAATGAAGAAGCTCGCGAGGATCGCCGCCGCCGTGACCAGGAGGTCGTGCGCAAGAATAAGCCACATACGCGGCGTGAAGCTCGACAGGCGGACCATGCTACCCCTCGCCGCCTGCTAACCGCGGCGCTTGGCAAGTTCATTACCGGGCTTTGAGGGCAACCGCCATCACCTGCGGAAGAAGGCCCTGCAAGCAATCATTGCACAACATCCTTGTACCGAGCACAAGTTGTGAATGGACGGGCAGCAACGATGCGGCTAAGGATCAATGGGGAACTGTCAACGGGTTGATCGGACTGTGCGTTTGGGCATCCTCTTGGTTGCTGTCGGTCTGGCGGGATGCGCCGCCGGCAGCGCCATTCAATATCTGCCTGAGCCTCCGCTCCAGGCCGATCTTGCCGAACCGAGCTATCGCCAAATTATCGCAGCCAATATTGGAAGCGTTTTTCCCAGCACGACGGAGCTGGGTACGCTGGAAATTTCCGGAGTGCGGCCCGTAAGCCATCTTCGCGGCCCGGCTTGGCTGGCATGCCTGCGAATACACGCCGACAGCACACCGCAGGAATATGCGGTTTTCATACTTGGCGATAAGATCATCGACACGCGCGCCGGCGTCGCAGTCGACCATTGCAAGCAGCAGACGTACGAGCCTTTCGCTCCTGCAACCGTCCCGCGACCCAATCCAGCGGTTCCCCAAGGCAAAAAAGCCGGCCGCATCTAACGGGAACCGGCTTTGTTCAAATCATGTCGTAGAGCCATCCTGGAAATAATAGGCATCAGGCGGACTGAACGGATTTGATGCGAACGCTTTCCAGCGCGCGATCGACCGCCAACAGAACCTGTTCTGCGGTGAGCTCGTCAAGACAGCGACTGAAGCTCGCGAGGTGACCCTCGCAGCCGAGCTTCTCACATGGGAGGCACGGCTGCGGATTCTGCACCACCCATACGTTTCCGCGCTGCTGGATTGTGCCGGAAGGATGCCACGGCCGCTCGAGGCCCCCCACAGGCCAGGGGCCAATCAAGCGCGGGCTGGTCGGCCCATAGAGCGCTACGGTCGGGCAGCCGGTCGCCGCCGCGAGGTGAGTTGTGGACGTATCCGCCCCTACATACACCCGCGCACTCCTGAGCAGGCCGGCGAGCTGCGGCCAGCCAAGCCGCATCCGGCGCACGGGCGTTGCGGCGCAATCCCATATGCGGTCGAGATAGGCGCGCTCCGCCGGGTCCGGCCCCTCGGTCGCAATCACGGAGAGTCCGCGCTCGGCGAGCCTGGCCGCGATGGCACGCCAGCCCGCGTCGGTCCATCGCTTATACTGATAGAACGGGTTCGCATGCAGGACGGCATAAGGTTCCCCGGGGATGGGAGCACGACCGGCTGTTTCGCTCCCACACGCATCTGCCGGGCAGACGATCTCGGCGCGGGGGTCGAGACCGAGCGCCGCGCAGAGCGCCATCAACTGGGCCACGCGATGGGTATTGGGTTCCGGAACGATCGTGGTGTGGTGAACCTGGCGCTTCCAGCGCCATCCTGCGTCGCCCGCAGGCGGCACGAGCCCTGCCCTGCGCCGTCCAGCGACCATGGCGAAGAACGTAGGCCGGTCCCCGGGCTGCGTGCATACCGCAAGATGGTAGCGGCGAAAGAGGTCGCGAATGAGGGCAAGCGTTTCAGCAACGGACGGCCGCTCCGGCATGGTGATGATGCGGTCGATATCGGGGTTCCCGGCAAGGATCGCATCGCTGCCGCGAAATACCAGGGTGTGCAACACCGCGTGGGGGAAACCACGGCGGATGCTGCGGATGAGCGGCGTCGTCAGCAACACGTCGCCGAGACGCCGCAGCGTAATCACCAGGATGCGCGGCCGCGCGGGGAGATCGGGGGCCATCTGCCGCTTCAGCATCGGGCTTCTTCGCGGCGCGCCGCTCGTGGCTCGCCATGGCGCAGGCTGGAAAGGCCTAGCTGGGCGCACGTGCGCATGCTGCTCAACGTCCGGTCCATGAGCGCATCATTGGCAGGAAGCCGCGCGCGCTCCGCCTCAGGATGCCAGAGGTGGATCACTCCGGTCGAGAAACGACCATCCTTGCGGCGGACCCCGCAATGGATGAGCCGGATCAGCAGGTCGGAATCTTCCCGTCCCCATCCGCTGAAACTCGCATCAAATCCGTCGACACGATCGAGATCGGATCGCCAGACCGCGAGATTGCAGGACCGCGCCCCGCGCCACTGCCGCGGCACGAGCTTGCGCGCTGGTCCGAGCGCAAGCCTTGATACGGCTGCCAGCCGGTTGACGCCGCCGCGCAGGCGCTGCCACACCCATTCGCGCGCCGTCCACAGCTCTGGACGAAGGCCCTCGCGCAGCACGGCGGCGCTCAGGGCGGGGGAGAGCAGGATGCGATTGCCGGTAACGAACCAGCCCCGCTCCGCCAGTCGGCGGTGCCGGGCAATGAAATCGGGCCGCACGAGGCAGTCTCCGTCAAGGAATATGCAGTATTCCCCGCGGCTGGCCAGGATGGCGCGGTTGCGTATCTCCGCCGCACGGAAACCCTGGTCCTGCTGCCATACGTGGCTGAGCGGAACGCCGATGCGCGAGCGCCAACAATCAATCAGCGCGCGGGTCTCGGGTCCCGAGCCGTCATCGGCCATGACCAACTCGAAACCTCGGTCAGCCTGATGCGCTACTGCGGCCAGCACCGCGGCAAGGGCATCAACACGATTGTACGTCGTGACTATGAGAGAGATAAGGCCCGACATTTCGCGGTGTGATAGCGTGCGCCAAGACCAAGCTCAACAACGACCAACATGCAAAGCATATCGGCCTATATTCTTGCCTACAACGAAGCCGAGAAGATCGCGGGCGCGGTCTCGAGCGTGCTGTGGGCAGACGAGGTGGTGGTGGTCGATTCCGGCAGCAGCGATGAGACGGCACAGATCGCGCAAGCGCTCGGGGCGCGCATCGTGCAGGTTCCGTTTCGCGGGTTCGGCGATCTGCGCAACCAGGCGGTCGCAGCGTGCCGGCATGACTGGATCTTCAGCCTCGACGCCGACGAGCGCTGCACGCCGGAAGCGCGCGACGAGATGCTGTCGATTCTCTCATCGGCGCCCGCTCACGACGCCTATCTCGTTCCCCGGCGCAACTACATGATGGGGCGCTGGATCAGAGGCTCGGGCTGGTACCCGAATTTTCGGCAGCCGCAGCTCTTTCGCAAGGCTGCCATCCGCTACAGCAACGACCCCGTGCATGAGGGCTACGAGCTGCTGACCGCCAAGCCCCTCGGGCAGCTTCAGGCCGCGATCTGGCAATTCCCGTTCCGCAATCTGGAGGAGGTCATCCGCAAGATGAACCGGTATTCCTCCCTCGGCGCCGGCAAACTTGCCGCCGGGCAGGTCAGCATGGCTGGTGCGCTCGCGCATGGCACTTGGGCATTCATCAAGCATTTCCTCTTCAAGCGCGGCTACCTGGATGGGTGGGCCGGCTTCGTCATCGCGCTCGGCAATTTCGAGGGCACATTCTACCGCTACGCCAAGCGCTACGAGCAGGACCAGGGCTGGTCCCTGCCGGCAACCGAGACCCTGCGGCGACCGGATCAGCATTCAAGACCATAGCGGCAGCCCGCGCTGCCGCCGCGCAGCAGTCATCGCCTCGCATGGCGCGCCCGCAGGCGGTCCTTGAACGGCTGCCGCAAGCGCCGCGAGGCGTTGCGCGCGATCCGGAACGGCAGTGCCAGATAGTATTTGCGCAGGATCTCCCAGCGCTCGCGCAAACCGGGTGCAACTGCCGCATCGGCGGGAACGTACCAGCCATTATGCCCGATGCGCCGGATCAGGCGGTAGCGATGTTCTGTCAGATACCTGTGCCGGTCGAGATTGCCGACGTGGTCCTCGATCAGCAGCAGGCGAGGCCGCCAGTGTGACAGGTCAAGTCCGCTGAGCACTTCAAGCTCGTGTCCCTCGACGTCGATCGATAGAAAATCGAGCGGCTCGGGTGCATGCGCTTCGCGCAGAATATCGTCGAGCACGCGCACCGGCACCTCGATCAGCCGCTCGGGCTGCGAGCCGGGCGCCATGCGGTCGCGGTCGAGAGCCGAGAGCGCGCCGGCCACGTGCAGGTGCATGCGCCCGCCGGCGTTAGCCGGGGACGAGCAGGCCACTGCGAAAACCTGCGCCCGGCGCATGCGGGACAATTCCTCGGCCAGATCGGGCTGCGGCTCGATCAGCACGCCGCGCCAACCAAGCTCTTCGAGATGCCAGGTCTGGGAGCCCTGCTGAGGGCGGTTGGCTCCCACCTCGACGAAAAACCCTGTCTCCGCGCCGCCGAAGAATTGTCGCACCAGCTCCTGCTCGAGCCCGAGCCAATGCGCGCTTTCCGCCGACTGTGCAGCGACCTGCAAAACGCTAGCCGGACTGCAGCGCGCGCGATTTGCGCACAATTTTGCTGGTGCTGAAGCCGGGCAACAAATCGATGAGGATGACCTCACCGCCCTCGGCCTCCACCAGCTCGCGGCCAACCACTTCCTCCCGCCGGTAGTCTCCGCCCTTCACCAGGATTTTCGGATGCACCCGCCGGATCAGCTCGACCGGCGTGTCCTGCTCGAATATGACGACCAGGTCGACGGCCTCGATTGCAGCCAGCACCTCGGCGCGCGCATGCACGTCCTGCATGGGCCGGTCGTTTCCTTTGAGACGCCTGACCGACGCATCGCTGTTCAATCCAACGACCAGCCGGTCGCAGGCCGCATGCGCCCCGGCCAGGAGCTTGATGTGGCCCGCATGCAGGATATCGAAACAGCCGTTGGTGAAGCCGATGCGAAGGGCGCTGCGGCGCCACTCGGCGATCCGTTCGTCCAGGATCGCCCAGTCGAAGATGATCTTTTCCTCGGCTGCGAGAAGGGCCGAGGGCAGAAGGCGCGCGCGCAGCTCCGCGGCCGATACCGTCGCCGTGCCGCGCTTGCCAACCACCACCGCCGCTCCCGCATTGGCGGCACGCATCGCCTCGCCAAAATCGAGACCGGCCGCGTGCAGGACGGAGAGCACGGCCACCACTGTGTCGCCCGCTCCCGAGACGTCCCGCACCTTCACCGGATAAGCGGCGACATGCATCGCCGCACCGAGGCCGGGAACGAGCGACATGCCGGCCTCGCTGCGCGTAACCAGCACTGCCTCGCTCCCAAGCGCGCGATTGAGCTCGGTCGCCGCCGATACAATGTCCGACTCGGTCACAGCAGCAGAATGGGTCGCCTGCGCCAGCTCCTGCCAATTGGGTGTGACAAGGGTCGCGCCGCGGTAGATGGAGAAGTCCTTTGCCTTGGGATCGACGATTACGGGCTTTCCGAGCCTGCCGCCCGCATCGATCAGACTGCGAACGATATGCGGCGTCAAAGTCCCCTTGGCATAATCGGACAGCAAAACCACTGCCGCGCGCGGCAGCGCCGCAAGCGCCGCATCAAGCACCCTCCTCTCGGTCTCTCCTTCGATCCATCTGGCGAGCTCCCAGTCGGCGCGCAGCATGTGCGTGGAATGATGCTCGGAGACGAAGCGGACCTTGCGGGTCGTGGGACGCGTGCGATCAAGGACGAGATGGGATTCGATTCCGGCTTCACCCCCCAGCATGGCCACAAGCGTGCGGCCGGCCTCATCGTCGCCGACGACACCGACGAAGATGCAGTGCGCACCCAGCCCGGCGACGTTGCGCGCGACGTTGCCCGCACCGCCGATGACGAGCTCGTTCCTGGCAACTGCAAGCACTGGCGTCGGCGCCTCGGGCGAGATGCGCGCAACCTCGCCGTAGACGAACTCGTCGAGCATCGGATCCCCGACGCACAGGATGCTTTGCTGGGGAATAAGCTTGAGCGCCTCTTCGAAACTGGACATGTGCTGGCGATGGCTCGCTTGCGATGCTGCGCCGCCGACGGTCTACGCGAGCGCGCGGACGTTGGCACGAATGTTCTCGGCGCTAATGCTGCCGATCACGAGACTTGTGACCCCAGGCGTGCGGAGGACGAAGCGCACGTGCTCGGCAGCATCGTGGGGACCGCTGACATGACCGGAAGCGAGCCCTTTTTTCACAAGAACCGCTCTGCCCTTGGCACGCGCGTGATCGATCACGGGGCGTTCAGCCGTGTGCTTCACGTTGTACGTCACCATCACGCAGTCGGACAAGTCAACGGCAAGCTTGCCGCCTTCAACGGTGTAGGTCGACACCCCGAAGCTGCCGATCTTGCCTTCCTCCTTCAGGCGCGCCAGGGTCTCCAATGCCGCGGTTCTCGCAATGACATTCACATCGTCGCGGCTGCTGTGCACCAGCACGCAATCGAGGAACTCCGTTTTGAGGCGCCGCAGGCTGCGCTCAACGCTCATGATGGTGTGCGCGGCCGTGAACACGTGCTGCGAGGCGCCATTACAGAACTCCTCGCCGGTCTTGGTGACCAGAAAGAACCTGTCGCGGCGCGACCCCATGAGCTTTCCCAGCCGCTCCTCCGAGCACCCGTACGCGGGTGCCGTGTCGATGAGATTGATCCCGCATTCGAGTGCGAGATCGAGGAGCAGCTCGAGCGTCCGATCGTCGGGCAGCGCGAAGCCCTCGCCGCCCGGATATCGCACATTCTGATTGCGCCCGAGCTTGACCGTGCCAAGCCCAAGCCGGCTCACCTTGCTCCATTGCATGGCGCGCGCGCCGGTGGCGATCTGCCCGCGCGACGGCAGCGTGCCGGTTACGGAAGGGTCTGCCATGAGGCGGCTTCCCAGGGATACACGCCGAGCTCGGCGGGCGGCAGGCGCGGCGGCGGCGACTTCAGCGAGGGCGAAATTCCCCCGAGCCGCTTCAGGACAGCATCCGAAAGTGCCGGCACGAAGGTGAGCTTGGTCGGCCAGCCAAAGAGGACGCACCCCCACTGATGCACCACCGGCGCGGCAGGCAGGCGCCCTTTCTCATCGAGAGGCTCGGCGCGCTCGCCATACCAGGTCGCCCATTCCTTCTCGTCCCACGATATCGCCGGAAATATGCGCTCGAGCTCGCTTGCGGCGAACCGCAGGGCCGCTGCTGTCTCCATCTTCGCCCCCTTCTCGGCGACGCCTCCGCCGAGGTACCAGACATACTTACCGGCGCCAATGGCATGGCTGGTTACGGTGACGCGCGGCTGAGCTCCCGTTGCTATGCCATGGCCGAACAATGCATAAGGCAGCGGCCGGACCATCACCTGACGCAGTGGCCGGCGCTGTGTGAGGCGCTGCCCGATCCCCAGCATGCGCAGTGCCTGCTCATTTCCCGCCCCGGCCGCGAATACAATCAGCCGAGCGCGCAGCGATCGACCCGAGATGGTAACAGCGCCCGCTCGATTGAGGTCGGTGATCTCACCCCGAAGGATGCGCCCGTCAAGATCTCTGGCCAGCGCCAGAACGAGAGATCGCACATCCAGAACCTTCTCGGGCAGCCCATACACCGCGCCCTGCAGCTTATGCAGTCGCAGCGGTTCCGGATAATTGTTCTTTTCGATCCTCCGGCATTCGGCGTTCACGCGTGCTGCAGCCGCGCGCACGGCGCCGCGCGTAAGAAGCGAGCCCGCGGGCCACATGACTTGCGTCTCGCTCAGGACCTCGACCGAGGTGAGGTCGACTTCACCGCGACCCTCGATGCTCGCCTGCCACCTCGGTGGCATTCTCGCCGCGGCGGCCGCATGCTCCGTGACGATGCCCTGGAGCAGATATTTCTGCCCACCATGAATCATCCCCTGCGAGGCCATGGTCTGGCTTCCGCCAAGCGTCTCCTTCTCAATGACGATAACGTTGTAGCCGGCCTGGGTGAGCCGGTTTCCAATCCACAGGCCGGCAACACCCGCTCCAAAGACGATAACGTCGTACTCCTCGCTCATCCGTCCTGAGCCCGTCTGTGGATCGGAGCGCTCGGCAGCCCTTCTTTGCCTCGCAGCGTCCGACGTGCAAACCTATGCCATGCGCACTCGCAGGCGGCTCTCGTTTTCCAAGGAAAGAATGAACGACAATTCACTCTTTACCTCCGGGTCATGACAACGCCTATTCTCATCATTCCCTACATGTGGATCGGCGATTTCGTTCGCTGCCACACGGTGGTGAAGCTGTTGCGGCAGCGCCACCCCGGAAGCCCCATCGACCTCCTGACCACGGCCACAGTCGCTCCGCTCATCGACTACATGCCGGGCGTACGCAAGGGAATCCTCGCCGACCTGCCGCGCAAGCGCCTGGCCTGGCATGAGCACGCGCATCTCGCGCAACGCCTGCAAAAGGAAGGTTACGGCCAGGCTCTGATCATGCCGCGCACCTGGAAATCGGCTCTGGCCCCATATCTCGCCCGCATTCCGCTGCGCACCGGCTTCATCGGCGAGGCGCGGCTCGGCCTCATCAACGACGTGCGCCGAGGCGAGCGGCGGCTGCCGCGGATGGTCGATCGTTGCGGCGCGCTCGCTCTCGCACGGAGTGAGGCTCTGCCAAAGTGCTGGCCATTGCCCGAGTTGAGCGTGCCTGCAAGCGAGATCGCGCGCTGGCGCCAGCGCCGTGATCTCGCGCCCGGCTCCCGGCCGGCGGTCGCAATCGCACCGGGGGCGGTCGGCCCATCCAAGCGATGGCCAGGAGAGTATTTTGCCGATCTCGCCAGGGAGCTCATCAGCACGGGCGCGAGCGTGTGGATTATCGGCGGGCCGCAGGAAAAAACGATCGCCGCCGACCTCCGGCAAATGGATGCTGCGCATATCCGCGACCTTACGGGACCCGACCTGCGCGAGGCCATCCTGGCACTCGCCGCCGCGGACGCGGCAGTATCAAATGACTCCGGTCTCTTGCATGTCGCCGCGGCATTGGGCAGGCCGGCCATTGGAATCTTTGGTCCCACCAGCCCCTGGCATTGGGCGCCGCTCAATCCGATTTCCGCGGTCATTGAGGCGCCGACGGCGCTGACCTGCCGGCCGTGTCACAAGCCGGTCTGTCGCGTAGGACACCACCGTTGCATGCGTGACATCAGGCCCGAGCAGGTATCGCTCGCTACCGCTCGTGCGCTGGCGCAGCGGCTCCCAACAGTATGACCGTGCCGGGCACAAGACCGGCCGCATCGCAGCAGGTGCTAAAGCAGGCGATCGAGCGCAGCCACCGCTTCGGGGACGGTCGGGACGTCGCCCTTGCCCCCGACCACGGCGATTGGTCCCGCTCCTTGTGGTCCTGTGAGAGCAGGATCGCTGCCCACGAAAATAGCGAGCACCGGTACGGCCAAAGCTGCTGCAAGGTGGAGCAGTCCGGTATCCACGCCGATCACGAACGATGCGCCTGCAATCGCGCGCGCCAGCGCATCGAGCGGCTGGCGCCCCGGCACCGTGGCGCCGGGGGCGGCCACCGCAATCTGCTCGCTGCGAAGCTGCTCGGCGGGAGTGCCCCACGGCAGCATCAGCGCGCCTCGTTTCGCCGCCAGGCTCCGCGCAAGCGCCATCCACGCTGCTTGCGGCCACTCCTTCTCCTGCCGCGCGGTGGCATGCAGGAGAATGCCGTATGGACCGTTATGGTGGGCGAGCCGTTTCCGGTCGAGACCAAACTCGATGGCCCCTTCGGGCTCATAGCCGAGCGCGAGGCCGGTCAGCGTGCGGTTGCGCGCAATGGCGTGCAGGTTCCGCGCAACGCCATGGCGGACGTCATAGAGCAGAGAGGCGGCGGGCTCGCGGATGCTGCGCGCGTCGTAGCCATGACGGCGGCCGCGTGCCAGCCGGGCGATGAGGGCGGATTTGAAGAACAGACCTTGGGTGTCGATGATGTCGTCATACTCGCGGTGGCGCAGTCCAGCAATGAAGGCAGCGAGCTCGCGGCCGGTGCCCGGTGCGAACGCAGCGCCGCGCCAGCGACGCAGTGCGACCGGGATCACCTCGTCGACCGCCGGGTGAAGACGCACAAGCGGCGCAAAAGCCTCCTCGACCACCCAGGTGAAATGCGCACCGGCTTGCCGGCGCCGCGCTTCCGCCACGGCCGGCATGTGGTGGATCACGTCGCCAAGCGATGATGTCTTGATGAACAGGACGTTGGCCATGCTTGCGCCCGGCACCATGTTCCGGCTGAGAGCCCGAAGGCCAAAAAATGCCAGGTGGTGTAGCACAGCCCGTCAGGGCTTTGCCGCCGTAGCCCGCTCCGGCTCACAGCGCAAAGTCGCGACAGGCGCGTCAGAGCGTAAGGTACTTCGCCTTCACATCCTCCCGCTCGGCGCGGAACCGTTCGAGCGGCGCGTCGTAGACAATCCTGCCTTTGACCATGACGTAGACCACGTCGGCGACCGCCTCGGCGAGCTTGAGGTTCTGCTCGACGAGCACCATGCTCATCCCCTCCTCCCGCAGCCGCGCAATGAGGCCTGTGAGCTCCTCCACGATCAGCGGCGCCAGTCCCTGCGAGGGCTCGTCGAGCAGCATGACCTTGGGATCGGTCGCAAGCGCGCGCGCCAGTGCGAGCATCTGCTGCTCACCGCCCGAAAGCTGCGAGCCCTTGCTGCGCCGACGCTCGGCGAGCGCCGGAAACAGGGTGAAAAGGCGCTCAATCGGCCATTGCGGCGAAGCCGTGCGCTGCGCCACCGCCACGTTTTCCACAACAGTGAGATCGGGCAGGATCACGCGGCCTTCCGGGACATAGCCGATGCCGAGCCGCACAATGCGGTGCGGCGGCCAGCCCGCGACATCGCGGTCCCCGAGCAACACGCGGCCGCGGCGCACAGGGATGAGCCCGAGCATGGCACGCAGCGTCGTCGTCTTGCCGACGCCGTTGCGGCCGAGCACGGCGGCGATGCGGCCAGCCGCAATCTCCAGGCTGACGCCCTGGAGAACATGTGCGTGGCCGTAATAGGCATGCAGGTCCTCGACCCGCAGGCTTGCACGCTGCGGCATCACTCGGACTCGCCCAGATAGGCGCTGCGAGCAGCCGCATTGGCCTTCACTACATCCGGGGGCCCTTCCGCAATAACGCGACCGCGATGCAGGACCGTGATGTCCTGCGCAAGCTTGAACACCACCTCCATGTCATGCTCGACCAGGAGCACGCTGAGATTTCCCGCATTCAGCATGTGCCTGAGGATCTCCACGGCTCGATCGGTCTCCTCGATCGAGAGGCCCTGGGTCGGCTCGTCGAGCATCAGGAGGCGGGGCTTCTGCGCGATCGCCATGGCCACTTCCAGGAGCCGCTGGTCACCGTGCGAGAGCATGGCGGCGCGGACATGGGCGAGCCGGGTCAGCCGCAGATGCTCGAGCGCCTCGTCGGTCGCGACGGCGGAGCGAGCGATGGCTTCGCCTCCGCCACGCAGTTGCCACGCCCGATGCTCGCGAGCCTGTGCGGCGATGGAAACGTTCTCGCGTACCGTGAGTGCGGGAAATACGTGGCAGAGCTGGAAAGTGCGCGCGATGCCCTTGCGCGCCACCGCGTGCGCCGGCAGCGCGGTAATATCTTCGCCGGCAAAGATGATCTTGCCGGCGCTCGGCTTCAACATGCTCGTGATCAGGTTGAAAATCGTCGATTTGCCCGCGCCATTCGGTCCGATCAGCGCGCGGATCCTGCCCGCCTCGAGGCTCATGCTGAACGCATCGACGGCCACCAGGGCGCCGAAACGCCGCGCCAGGCCTCGGCATTCAAGCAGCGGCATCGGATGTCTCGTCGCTCGGTCCCGCGCTTGGAATTCCGGGGACGGGTTTGAAGCGGCTGCTCAGCAGGCCCCAGATACCCTCGGGAGCGAACATGACGAAAGCCATGAAGATCGACCCGAAAACGAGCGGCCAGAGATCCGTGACCTGCGACAGCTCATGCTCGAGAAAGATGAAGAACACCCCGCCGAGGATCGGGCCGATCAAGGTTCCCGCCCCGCCCACGACCACCATGATGAGGGCGCGGCCGGAGACCAGCCAGAAGAACAGCTCGGGTGAGGCGAAGCCGGCAAAAGCGGCATAAAGCGCGCCGGCAAGAGCGCCGAATGCATAGGAGAGCACGACGGTCGTTATCTTGTAGAGGCGAGTATCGTAACCAAGCGCAACCGCCTTCGGCTCGTTCTCGCGAATGGCCGAAAGCACCGCGCCGAAGGCTGAGCGCACGATGGCGCGGCAGACGAGATATGAGACGATCAGGCAGCCGAGCACCAGATAATAGTATCCGATCTTGCCCTGAAACCAGGTGATGCCCCACGGACCAGGCGGGCGCGGAATGCCGGTGATGCCGTCCGATCCGCCGGTGATGTCGCGGAAGCGGAACAGCATGGCATAGCCGAGCTGCGCGAAAGCAAGCGTGAGCATGGCGAAGGAGACACCGGTCGAGCGGGTGCAGATCCAGGCGATCGGAATCGCGACCAGAGTGGTGGCCAGCACGGCGAGCGCAATCCCGATTGGCAGCGGCAGCTGAAGGTGCGTGAGGATGAGAGCGGCGGCATAGGCGCCAAGCCCGTAGGCAGCGGCATGGCCAAACGAATAGAGGCGGCAATAGCCCACCAGCAGATCGAGGCTCATGGCGAGGAGCCCGAAGATCAGCGCCTCGATCAGAACGCTGAGCGAATATTGCGGAATGGCGAACGGCAGCAACGCGCATGCCACAACGGCAAGCGCGCACCCTGCTGCCTTCCCGCTCATCAGTCCTCCTTCCCAAGCAAGCCGCCCGGTCGGATCACGAGCACAATCAGCATCAGGAAGTACATGAATGCGAGCGCGAGGTCCTGGAAATAGTAGGCGCCGAGCACCTGCACGAAACCGACCAGAATGCTGCCGATCAGAGACCCGGCGAAGGAGCCCATGCCGCCGATGATGACGATGACGAAGGCGTCAATGACGACGTTCGTCCCCATGCCGAGGAATGCGGTCACCAGTGGCGCTGCGAGCACGCCGCCGAGCGCTGCCATGGCGCAGCCAAGCCCGAACACCCCGGTGCGCACCAGAGCGACGTCGGTGCCGAGCGCGTGCACCATCTCCGCGTTCTGCGCGACTGCGCGGATCAACAGGCCGGCACGGGTGCGCTCGAGGAATTGCCAGATCGCGACCGCCGCGGCGATGCCGGACGCGATCAGGAACAGCCGATAGAGAGGAAACGGCTGACCCAGGATCACGACAATGCCCCGCAGATAATCGGGGATGCCCGAGGCAAGCGGCTGCGGGCCCCAGATGACGCGGATGAGCTCGCTCAGCACAATGGCGAGCCCGAAGGTAAGCAGGAGATAGGCGCCGCCCTCGCGCCGCCCATAAAGGTGGCGCAGGAAAATCCACTCGAACGCCATCCCGATCCCGCCGACGGCAACCGGGGCAAGCAGGAGCGAGAGCAGGAAGCTGCCGGTCACCGCGAGGACGGTAAGACCGACATAAGCCCCAAGCATGAAGATCGCACCATGCGCAAAATTGACGATGCGCATGATGCCGAAGATCAGGGTGAGGCCGCAGGCGATGAAGAACAGGATTGCAGCCTGCGAGAGCGCACTCAGGCACTGCGCCAGGATGAAGCCGAAAGTCACTTGCTGAAGCTGGAGCTCCGGCAGTCCGGAGTGTTCACCTCGCGCGGATAGATCTTCACGATCTCGCCAACCGGCTCGGCGTACTTGTCGTTGCGGGCAACCTTGACGACGAAGCCCTGGTTCTCGCCCTGATGATCGCACCTGCGCATCAGAACCGGCCCCTTCACGCTGGTGACCTCGAGGTCCTCCATCGCCGCTGCAATCTTGCCCGGCTCGGTCGAGCCCGCCTTCTCGATCGCGGCAAACAGGATCATCAGCGCCTGATACATCTCGCCGTCGGTCCAGTCCGGAATCTCATTCTTGTATTCCCTCATGAATGCCTCGCGGAAGGCTGTGTTCTGCGGGATGTCATAGGTGAGTGGATAGCGCGAGGAGCCCATCAGGCCGATGGCGTCCTTGCCGAGGACCTTGATGTCCGCCTGCGCCACGATCTCGGTGAAGAACTGCACGCGCTCCGCGAGCCCGTATTGTGTCGCCTGCGAGTAGAAGGCGCGCGCCTCGTCGCCCTGCAGCGCGACGTAGCAGCCCTGCGCCCCCGACTGCAGAATCTTGATGATGTAGGGCGAGTAGTCCTTGTTGGCGACCGGGGCATAGACCATGTCCACGATCTCCTTGCCGACCTTCTTGATCTGCGCTTCGAACGCGGTATTGCTCGACCGGCCCCAGGCGGCGTCGGATGCAAGCGCGATGAACTTCTTCTCCGGCGCATCCTTGAGATAAAGCGCAAGCGCGCGCGCTCCCATGGGCGCCGAGGTGTTGGCGCGGAAGAACCTTGGCACGAACAGCTCGGCCGTGAGCCGCCCGTCGCCGTTGCCATGCGAGATGAAGATGGCGTTCCACTCCTCGAGCTTCGGCAGCATGGCTGCCGCCTCTGAGGAGACGATGACCCCGGTCAGGATGCGGCAGTTGTCGCGCTCGACCAGCTCCTGGCATTTGCGCACGCAGGTCGCCGGATCGCCCTGCGTGTCCTGGTAGAAGAACTCGACCGGCTGACCGAGCAGGCCGCCCCTGGCATCGGTCAGCTTCTTGACCAGCTTGCAGGTGCGTATGACCTGGCTGCCCAGCAGTGCATAGCCGCCGGTCACAACGGTAGGGATTCCGATCCTGATCGGGGCCGCTGCGCCGGCGTGGCGCAGGAATCCCGGTGCCGCAGCAAGGGCCGAGGCGCCTGCTGTGCCCTTGAGCACCCGGCGGCGCGTCATCGTCTGCCTTGTTATCATGGCTTCCTCCCTGGTTTGTTGAGCGTTTCTTGCTGCTGTGGGTGCGGGTTGTGGGGCCGGGTTTGAAACCCGCCCCTACTCCAGCTCCACCGTCTTGAAGTCCGCTGGCGAGATGATCTCGAGCAGCTCGCAATCTTCCGAATAGTCGAGCACGGAATGCTTGATGCGTGGCGGCTGCAGCCACGCCGTTCCCTCGCGCATCGTTACCTCCCCTACCCCTTCGAACTCGGACTTAATCCATCCCTTGAGGACATAGATCATCTGCACATTCACGGCGTGGAAATGCCGCTTCGACACCACTTTGGGATCGCACGGCGGGACCATCCGAATCACGTGCGCCTGCAGCAGCCCATGCGTGGCCTTGCTCATGCCGAGGTCGCGATAGCGCGCATAGCTGCGCAGGCCGTCGGCCTTGAAGTCCTCGACCCGGAAATGGTTGGCATTGAATGTCTGCTTGCGGGCGCTATGCTTGCGGCCGGTTTTGGCTTGAACCGCGCGCTTCGCGCGCGCGGCAACGGGGCTCTTGCGGGACGTCTTGCGCGCTTGCGCTTGCAGCTTTGCCATCGTCTTTGCCATGACCGTCTCCTCGCTGTGATTGCTTTCTGGGCTCTCTTCCTCGCGCGCCGCCCGATCATGCAGACCCTTGCGGCCGCAGCTCGATGAGATCGGGACAGCAGTTGGGGGCGGCGTTGGCCGCATACACCACGGCCTCTGCCACCTCCGCTGCCGTCAGCGCCTCGAATTTTCGCGCCTTGAGCGCCTCGATCACGCTCGGATGATCGCTGCTGGCGCGGATATCGGTATCGACCATGCCCGGTGCGATCTCGGTGACCTTGATGCCGTAGCCCTGCAGCTCGATTCGAAGCCCGCGGGTGAATGCCGACAGCGCGTGCTTGGTCGCGCAGTAGATGACGCCCAACCGGTAGACCTCGCGCGCGGCGATCGAGGTCATGACAATGATGTGACCGCGGCGGCGCTGCGCCATCGACCTCGCCACCGCCGTCGTGATCCGGAAGGAGGCGAGCACGTTGGTGCGGAACATGTTCTCACAGTCCGCGTCGGTCAGATCGAGCAGCGGCGCGTATTTCAGGATGCCGGCGTTGCTGACCAGAATGTCGATATTGCGCGCGTGGCCGGCAAGCTCGCTGGCAAAGCCCGCATCATTGAGATCGCCGGCGATCGTCTCGATGCCGCCGACGCATTCTCGCGCGAGGGTCTCGAGCTCCGGCCTGCGCCGGCCGGTCGCAATGATGCTCGCTCCGGCTTGGGCAAGTGCGAGCGCGCTTGCCCGGCCGATGCCGGCGCTTGCTCCGGTGACCAGCACGAGCTTGCCGGACAGCGGCATGCGCGCAGTGATCTCCTTCTCGGTGTGCGGGCTAGATCCCCGCGCTGTGGCGCTTGCGATGGGCACGGGTCAGCTTTCGATGCTCTCGGTGCCGTAATCGGCGGGTGAAGCGATCTGCATGACCTCGAAATCATCGGAATACTCGATATGCTGCTGCGGGATCTCTCCCTGGTACGCGATGCAGTCGCCTTCTCGCACCACCACCTCGCCAAGTCCCTCGAACTCGGTTCGGAACCAGCCCCGCATCACAAAAATGAAATGAAAATCGGTGTTGTGATAATGCCGCGGCGCTCCACTGCCGGGCTCGAACTTCTTGATCGCCTTCCCGATGGTGCCGCCGATGCGGCCGCCGGTCGCTTCCGCAAGGCCGAGGTCGCGGTATTCCAGAAACGGGCGTAGACCCTTGCGCGTCCAGGTGGCGCCATCAAGCCGCGACAGGACGATCTTGGCTTGCGTCACGGCTTCCTCCTGTCCGGCAGCGGGCTGCGCATGAGGACTATATTACAATTGCAAACAGGACCAATACTCGCGCCACCAACCCCGCGGCAGTAATCGGCCGGCACCGGCCTCATCGGGCTGTGCTCCGATGCCCGCGCGCCAGGCGGGCCACGGCGAAAAGCACCAGCCCCGATCCCAGGCAGGCGGGGACCGCCGCCCACAGCCATGGCTCGGCTCCGGTCGCCAGAAAGGCAATCACGGCGGCGATTCCGAGGGTGGCAGCCACGGCGACAACAATGAAGGCCCAGCAAGCGCTCACTGTCCCCGAGCCGCTGCGTTGAACAAGAGAGGTCACCAGCAATGGGAAAAACGGAATCTGGGCACACCAGCAGGCAAGCAATACGGCGAGAAAATTGCCAGGCGTGAAAAGCGTCCCGAGCAATGAATCGGCAGCAAGCACCAGCAGGAACGCTGCAACACATAGTCCGCACCCGATGAGAATGGTGCGTCGCCTTGCGATCGGTTCGTCCTCCGGCCGAATCCGCTCAGCGACAAGTGCGGGCCAGAGCGCCGGCAGCATGTCGTAGCGCACAACCCACAGGCTTGCCGAGAGCATGGAGGTGATCGCCGGCAGCGCGAGGAAAAACGTGAAGACAAGCAGGAAGCCTGCGGCAAGCCTGCCGGGTGCGCTCTCCTCAGCCGCCATCACGCCGATGAACGCCTGCAACGCGTCGCGACCGGCCGGCGTTTCGGCGGCGATGATCGCAATGGCGCCAAGCATGCACATTAGCAGCAGCAGCAGTACCATCTCTGCCGCAAGTGACCTGAAGATCCTGGCCAGTGTCGCGGAACGAAGCGCCGGCTCGGAACCAGTCTCCTTCGCAATCACTGCAAGCCTTTGCCACATGGCTACGTCAACAATCGGGGTGAGCAACGGCACGACCGCGATGGTCAGCAGGGTGGCAACGGACATGCGAGTCGCCGTGTGCAACGCTGGGAGACCCTCGCGCGCCATGGCCGGAAGCCCGAGAGCGAACCATTCCATTGCGATGAGAACCAGAACCAGCACGACGAGCACGGTTATCAGTACGTTGAGCGCTTTCTGCAGCGTGCGGAGCAGGCGTGACGCCGCCGGGGGGCGCATATCAGTGGCATCAGCCCCGTCGCGCCTGCTCATGCTCCCGATCGGAGTGTTGTCGACATATTTCAGGCGCCGGCAGTAGGGGATGACGATGCAGGCAGCGGCCACGAGCAGCACGGCAAGGCTGCCGTGCGGCGGCAGCGCGGTGACATCGGAAACGAGGAAATACAGCAAGAGAGCAATCGACCCGAACAGACCAAGATACATCATGCCGACCTGCAGCTGAATCGAGTGCATGACGCCCGAGTTTCCCGCAATAGTCGTCGTCAGCACCGCCAAGCCCAGCATGACTGCGGCAATGACATACACGGCGTGCGCGCTTTCCGGCATGAACGCACTGACCAGGATTGCCGTTGCGAACGCCTCCGCGGTGATCAGGCCGGTGAGCGCGATGACCGAAAGCCCTGCTGTCAACAGCCGCAGGCGGGCATCATTGCCATGCGAGCAGGCCAGGAACGCAGATACGGTCGCGGACTGATTGGTGGTCAATCCGTTGTCCATAAAAGCCAGGAGCGGACCACGCAGGAAATAGATCAGATATAGCCCCAATCCGAGGCACGCGGCGCCGAGGATGGCGGGCCACAGCTCGCCGCTTGCGCCCCAGACAAAGAACGGGCCGAAACTGGCGATGCGCAGCGGATGTGCAACGAAAGCGTTGCGCAGCACATCGGGCGGAGTGGGCTGCGAGGACAGAAAATACTCGCGTGCAGCCTGCCCGCGCCAGCCCGGCAGCAGCCGGATCGGCAGCAGACAAATGCCCAACGCGATCAGCAACGGGAGCAACAGGAATGACATCAGCCCTCTGCTTCGGCGGGGCCGCAGGCCTGCCATATCGGCGGCAATCGTCGGTCGAGCATGTGGCACTTATGCCACAACTGCGCAAAATCGTTCCATCCCCATAGACAATGCCATCATCGCAACCATCATTGTGAGGGATAAGAGAATAAGACGTCGGGGGAATTCAGCCGATGGGCTTTCGTCATCAAGGGGTCACAAGAGCCACGATAGCGGTCGTCCTCTGCCTCGGCATGGCGTTGCTGTGGAGCAGTGCCGCCAAAGCCGAGACCAGGGTCTATCTGCTGCGCGGCTGGTTCGGCGTGTTCTCGACCGGCCTCGACAGCGTCGCCGCAGAGCTCAGGGGCAAAGGCATCAAGGCCGAGACCGTAGGACACCTGGCCTGGAAGTCGACCGTCACGAGCATCATCAAATGGCACGCGTCCGGCAACAGCGGTCCGCTGGTCCTTGTCGGGCACTCGCAGGGCGCCAACAACATCATCGACATGGCGCGTCTGCTGCAGCGGGAAAATATTCCGGTTGATCTTTTGGTCACGCTTGCGCCCGCCGGGCAGGATCCGGTCCCCGGCAATGTCGTGCGGGCCATCAACTACTACAATTCACCGGGTTGGGGCGCACCGATTACCGCCGATGCCGGCTACCACGGTCAACTCACCAACATCAATCTCGGCGGCGACCTGGGTATCTACCATATGGCCATTGACAAGAATCCCAGGATTCAGGCGGAGATTGAGCGCGCGATCCTGGCCATGCCACAGACCAGATCGGGCGCAGAAACGCGAACGACAGAGGCCAAGTGAGCGCGACGCCTCGCCCAGCCGCTGTTGAATGTGACGGCGGGCACCGTCTTGAAATGACGTCGTTCAATTACAAGCCGTAAGACCCTGGTCGACAGCCATCTCTGCCTGACGTCGTGGCGGAAGTCCTTCTTTGGCCTTCCTGCCCACGGCTGACGGATCGGCATGAATCCTGTATTCTCACGCTCGCCTTCGGGCTTGGCAAAGTTTCGGGCCGAGCACCGCGGGACAATTGTCGGCCGTGAGCCGACCCGGTCGCAGCCTACCCGGTCAAAACAAGGAGCATTGCGTGCAAACGCTCGTTGTCTGTTCCGGCGGTCTCGATTCCGTCACTCTCGCGCACAAGACCGCCGCCGAGGAAAAGCTGATCCATCTGGTCTCATTTGATTACGGTCAGCGGCACAGAAAAGAGCTCGAATACGCACGTCTCTGCGCAAGGCGACTCGGGGTAACGCACGATATTATTGATATCACCGACATTGGCCGACGCCTGACCGGATCGGCATTGACGGGCGGCGAGGCAGTCCCGGACGGGCATTATGCCGAAGAGACCATGCGCATTACAGTCGTGCCCAATCGCAATGCCATCATGTTGAGCATCGCCTTCGGACTTGCAACAGCGAAACGAGCGGAGGCCGTAGCCGCAGCCATGCACGGCGGGGATCATTTCATTTATCCCGACTGCCGGCCACCGTTTGTTGCAGCCTTTGCGACCATGCAGCAGTGTGCGCTCGACGGTCTCGGGCAAATTGCATTGACGACCCCATTCCTGCTCTGGAGCAAGGCCGACATCGTGCGCGAGGGCGGACGGCTTGGCGTACCCTTCGCCGAGACTTGGTCTTGCTACAAAGGAGGTGCACGCCATTGCGGCCGTTGCGGCACCTGCGTCGAGCGGCGCGAAGCGTTCTATCTGGCCGAGATCGAAGATCCTACCGCTTACGATGATCCTGGGTACTGGCGCGAAGCGCGCCGCGCATTTCTGGCCAAGCATCCCGCTTGAGCTGGCACGAACTGTGAGCCGACTCTACGCGGACCCGCAGTCACGGCCTTTCCAAGGCGCATGATCACACGGTATTGAGGCCGCGGACCGCGGTCGATTTCATCAGATGTGCAGCACGCAGCCGCAGCGCAGGGATTGACTTCGGTCGGCACGGCTTTCGCAAATTCGATTCAACAGTCTCGATTGCTGCAGCCGTTCTCCAACTTGTGGCCTGCTCTACCGCGCGGCGCCTTCGCCCACCAAGACGAACGGCGCCCACAGCGCTGGATAGGCATTCAATGGGTCGGATGTGTCGTTCATGTACGCGAGCATCGCGCGGCGCAGCGCTTCCGCGCGGCCCAGCGTCGGATCGGATTTCATGATGTCGAAGGTCGAGGTTGTAAGGCGCATAGCCGCATTGCTCTCAACCTCCCAATGTGACACCAGCAGCGCACGGGCGCCGGCATAGAAGAAGGCGCGGGCTAGTCCTGACAATGCTTCCGCGCCCGGCTTGTCGCCGGCAATCGTATTGCAGGCAGAGAGCACAACCCAATCTGCGTTCAGCTTGAGCTGCGCGACCTCGCTGGCGGTGAGGAGGCCATCGTCAAGATCGCTCGGCTCTTTCGGCAACGTTAGGGCGAGCGAGGGTTCGGCCAGCCCCTTGATGTCGCCGGCAACGAGACCATGGGTAGCAAAATAGACAACGCGGTAATCAGACAATGTGGTGCGCTTAACCGTGGTCTCGCTCGCGTCCCGGCGCAGATGGATCCTGATTTCCGGCGCGCCAAGCTTCCTTGCAACTGCGCGTAACTCATCCGCCGTCTCTGGCAGACGCGGCAGCAAGCGGAGCATGGAGCGGTCGATGTCTGCGCCTTTCCAGAACTCGGGATAGGAGCGGGTGGCGACCATGTTTCGCGCCAGCCCGGCGATGCGGCTCTCCTCCTCGGGATTGAAGATCGGGTCGCCAAACCCGACCAGCGGGTTTTTTGCCTGGTCCTTGCGCCCGAACACGCGGACCGCCCTGAGGCTTGCGACCGAGGGCAGCACGCTCACGGCATGGCGCTTGAGCAGCCAGGCGGAGTCGCGATAGGCGGCGAGATCGCGCGCTGTCTTGACCTGCGGCACAGCGGCCGCGGGCTTCTCGGTTACCAGGAGGTGGAACGGCAGCGCCGTGAGCGCGCCTGAAGGCACCACGATGAGATGGCGCTTGTTGCGAATCAGCGGCTCGATCGGACCGATAAGCGCGTCGTAAAGTTCGTGCGCGAGACCGAGATCGAACAGCCCCCGCCAGCCGCCGCGAAGGAGCACGTCAACATCGAGCCCGCCCCGGAACGCGGCGACCTTTTGCAACAGGGCCTTGCTGTCCAGCGGAATTGCCTTCCACTCGAGCCCCTCGCGCGTCAGCGCAAAGACGTAAAGCTCCCAATGCCGGTCACCCGCCAGCCAAAAGATCAGGGCTTCGTCCTTGCCGAGAAGCCCCTGCGCTTGCTCGGGGCCGAGGGGACTTGGGCTCGCAAGGACAGTGTAATCCGGATACTCCTTTTCGAGCCTCGCTCCAATGGCAGTGAGCTTCTGCTCGGTGTCGCTGAGCTGACGGCGCAAAACAGCAATCGCGGCGCGGTCCTGCTCCGCCTCTGGCCGGGAGAGAGCCGCGACCATCGCCTCATCGCACCTGCGCCTGAGCGCTGAGATGTCCTGGCGTTCACGCACAAGCGCAGCGAGCGCGTCGCTGCCGGATGCAAAGCGCAAGCCCATTTGCTGCACGGCCGCGGCAGCAGACGAATGGTTCGCCCATTGCGCCATTACGAACGCTTCCCGCGCGGCCGCTGGCAGGTCTCGAACGGTCCCGTTTTGAACGGCAGCGTCGAGGTATGCAACATGATGAAGGAAGTACCCCACGCGCGCCTCAAGGAGACCGGTGTCGAGTGTGTCCTGAACGCCGAGGCTTTCGGCTGACGCATGGCGAGTGACTGCGGCAGTCGCCCTACGCGCATATGCAAGGGCATTTTCGCCATTGCCGGCCTGGGCAGACATCAACGCGAGGTCGTGCAAGATGTGGGCAATGTCGGGGTGATTTTCCCCGAGAGCCCGCTTATCTATCGCCAACGCGCGCAGGTATAACGCCTCGGCCTCAGCGTACCTGCGTTGAAATCCGTAGATGAAGGCCAGACTTTGCAGGCTCGCGGCTACGTCTTTGTGATTGGGACCCAGCGCCTGCTCGCGGATGGCCAGGGCACGCTGGTGAAGCTCTGCCGCTTCCGCGTACTTTTTTTGTGTTCTGTAGAGTATAGCCAAAATGCTGAGAGTGTCGGCGAAATCCGGATGCTTGTGCAGGCGCGACCGCTCCTGAATTGTCAGCGCCCGCCGAATGGTTTCCTCCGCTTCGGCATACTTGCCCTGGTCTTCTAGCTCGCTCGCCAAACGACCGAGTATTAGACCCATATCTGGATGGTTCGGACCCAGCGCTCGCTCCTTCATTGCCAGCACGCGCCGATAGAGCTGCTCTGCCTCGGGGTGTTTGCCTTGTACGCTGTCTAAGCTGGCCAAGCCCCACAGAGCATCGCCGAGGTTCGGATGGTTTGCCTGCTGGAATATAGCCAGCGCGCGTTTGTACAGGCCTTCGGCGTTGGCGTATTTGCCTTGCTTCTGGTACAGGACGGCTATGTTGTAGAGGGTCTGGCCCACGTCGGTGTGGACTTTGCCACGTGCCTTCTCGTAGATCGCCAGCACGCGCTTGTAGGCGCCCTCGGCATCGGCATACTTTCCTTGCGCGACATACACGGCGGCCAGATTGTTGAGGATATTGGCCACATCGGGGTGGTCTGTGCCGAGCATCTTCTCGCGGATCGCCAGCGCGCGCTTGTAGAGACCGTCGGCGTCGGCATACTTGCCTTGCTTGTCGTACACGAGACCCAGACTGCTAAGGACATTGGCCATGACGCCCTGGCTGGTCCCGGGCACCTTCTCGTAGATCGCCAGCGCACGCTTGTAGAGGTTCTCCGCGTCGGCATACTTTCCTTGATGGATGTACACGTTGGCCAGGTTGTACAGTGTCTCGGCCAGGAGGTCCTGGCTGGTCCCACGGGCCTTCTCAAAGATCGCCAGCGCGCGCTTGTAGAGGTCCTCGGCGTCGGCATACTTACCTTGCTTGCTGTACGCCATGGCCAGCGTGCTGAGCGCGGCTCCGTAAACAGGATGGCTGACGCCAAAACGTGCCCTTACCGCAGTTTCAAGTTTTTGCGCTTCCACGAGTGCTGCGGGATAATCGCCTGCGTCGTAAAGGGCGTTGAAACGTTTGTGAATAGCTCTGGCGTCACCCTGCTGCGCCGCGGCCGGCGCGACGGCGCTTGTAACGAGTAGCATCGCGCCGGATAAGAGACTGAGGCAGCGCAATAGGAGGACGCAAGCAGCGGCTGTGGTAAGGCGCATCGTAAACTCCAAACCCGAAGGTGCCCATGCAGGAGAGTTTGCCACAACGGCGATAGCGCGGAACCAGCCGCCCGCCAAACAATTTGGGGCTTGCGCCCATTAGCGCTTGCACTGGGCTAGTCATGGTGCGAACGCGTTCCGGTATCTGGCCACGACGGACTGCTGGCACGTCACTGAATTGTTGGCATGACGCGGCCGCGCTTGCGTCGTCGAAAAGGTAGCGGTGCCGCGGATCGACCGGGTTTACAGCGGCGTTGTCATATCTGCCAGCGCGGAACAGGCGCGACGTGTTCGCCGAGCTCAAGCAGGCCTCAAGCCGTCGAGCCCCTGCACCAGCTCGCGAAATCGATCGCCCCGGATTTCGAAATTGCGGTACTGATCGAACGATGCGCAGGCCGGCGACAGCAGCACGACCGGTTCCGAAGCTTCCGAAGCCGCCGAGTCGCGTGCTGCGAGCTCGACCGCACGCTCGAGCGTGCCGGCCATGATGTACGGCAACTGCCCTTCGAGCGTGCGGGCAAACTCGGCCGCGGCCTCCCCGATCAGATAGGCTTTTTGCACGCGCGGGAAGAAAGCCGCGAGCGGGGCGATCCCGCCGCTCTTGGGTTTGCCGCCGACAATCCAGAAAATGGTCGGGAAGCAGGCCAGCGCCTGTGCCGCCGATTCAGCGTTGGTCGCCTTGGAATCGTTGACGAACAGGACGCGACCGCGGCGGCCGACCTGCTCCAGGCGGTGCGCCAGGCCAGGAAAGGAAACCAGCCCCTGCGCGATGGTGCGCGGGGCAAGCTGGAGCGCGAGCGCGGCAGCGGTGGCGCAGGCGGCATTCTGCGCGTTATGCAGCCCGCGCAACGAGCCGATGCCGACGAGGTGAGCGATGGCGCGCGCGCTGCCGCCTGCCGCCTGCATGATGGTTTCCGCCTGCACGTAGATGCCGTCGGGCAGTGGGCGGCGTACCGACACGCGCACCACGCGCTTACCCATTTGCTCGAGGCGGTCGGCGGCGGCCGCACACCAGTTGTCGTCGACGCCAATGATGGCGGTTCCCTCGCGCTGCACGCCTGCGACCAGCCGCTCCTTGACGGCGGCATAGTCGCGCAACGTCCCATGACGGTCGAGATGATCCTCGCTGACATTGAGCAACACGCCGACCAGCGGGTCGAGCGTCGGGGAAAGATCGATCTGATAGGACGAGACCTCGATCACGTGGACGCGTCCGGTCCGCGGCGGCTCAAGCGCAAGGATCGGGGTGCCGATATTGCCGCCGACCTGGGTGTCGTGGCCCCCTGCGCGCATGAGATGGGCAACCAGCGCCGTGGTGGTCGATTTGCCGTTCGTGCCGGTGATCGCCACCAGCGGGGATTGCGGGGCGCAGCGGCGCCGCTCGCGGCAGAACAGCTCGATGTCCCCGATCACCTCGACAGCCGCTGCGCGCGCGAGTCCCACCGGCCAGTGCGGAGCCGGATGCGTGAGCGGCACTCCAGGAGCGAGCACGAGCGCGCAGATGCTCGACCAATCGACATGGCGCAGGTCGCCGGTCGGCACACCCGTCCTGATTGCGCGGGCAACGGCATTGGCGTCGTCATCCCAGGCGATGACCTCGGCCCCGCCGGCGGCTAGCGCGCTTGCGCTGGCGATTCCCGAGCTTCCCAGCCCGAAGATCGCCACTTTCTTCCCGGCGAAGGCGGTAATGGGGATCACGCGGGCGATCACCGCAGCTTGAGCGTCGACAACCCCGCAAGCGCGAGCACCACGGACACGATCCAGAACCGAATCACGATCTGCGGCTCGGTCCATCCGAGCTGCTCGAAATGATGGTGGATCGGCGCCATCCGGAACACCCGCCGCCCGGTGAGCTTATAGGAGATCACCTGCACGATGACCGAGACAGCCTCCAGGACGAACAGGCCCCCGACAACCGCCAGCACGATCTCGTGCTTGGTCGCGACGGCGATGGTGCCGATCATGCCCCCAAGCGCGAGCGAGCCCGTGTCGCCCATGAAGATCGATGCCGGCGGCGCGTTGAACCACAAAAACCCGAGCCCAGCGCCGATCACCGCCCCGCACAGCACAGCAAGCTCCCCCGTGCCCGGCACGTAATGGATGTTGAGGTACTCGGCAAAAAACGAGTTGCCGACAAGGTAGGAGATAACGCCGAAGCTGAGCGCGACGATGATGACCGGGACGGTTGCAAGACCATCGAGCCCATCGGTCAGATTCACGGCATTGCCGGCGCCGACGATGATGAAGCTTCCGAACACGAGAAAGAACCAGCCGAGCGGGATGACGAGCTCCTTGAAGAACGGAAAGGTGAGCGAGGTCGCAAACGGCTGGCGGCCGATGGCGGCGATAAAGTAGCAGGCCGTAGCGGCAATCAGCGCCTCGATCAGGAAGCGAAATCTCCCGGAGAACCCGGCATGGGTCTGCTTGGTGACCTTGAGATAGTCGTCGTAGAATCCAATCGCCGCGAAGCTCACGGTTACTCCAAGCACGATCCAGACGTAGCGGTTGGCGGGATTCGCCCAAAGCAGCGTCGACACCACGATGCCGAACAGCATCATGAAGCCGCCCATGGTGGGGGTGCCCTTCTTGGTGATCAGGTGCGACTGTGGGCCGTCGGTGCGGATCGGCTGCCCCTTTCCCTGCCGCAGCCGCAAGTGATCGATGATGGAAGGTCCGAACAGAAAGACGAAAACGAGTGCCGTGATCATCGCTCCGCCGGTGCGGAAGGTGATGTAGCGCAATACGTTGAGCGGGCCGACCACGTCGGAGAATGCGGAGAGCCAGTAGAGCATGGATCAGCCCTTCATGCTCCCGGCATCCGCCGCGGCAAGCGGCTCGTGGCGGGCACGATTCTGTAACGCCTTGACGATGGGCGCCATCCGGGACCCGAGCGATCCCTTCACCATGACGATATCACCCGGTCCAATGGCGGCAAGCACGTCTGCTGCCAGCTCCGCCGATGTCGGTGCATAGCCGCCACGCCGGCGTGGCGGAAGGACCTCCCACAGCTCCCGCATCAGAGCTCCGCAGCAGAACACGAGGTCGACATCGTTGGCGACGACAGCATCGGCAAGTCCGCGGTGAAGCTCGCGCCCGCGCGGTCCAAGCTCCAGCATGTCGCCGAGCACCGCAATGCGCCGCGCGCGCGCGGTGCCGTGGCCGAGCATGGCCTGGCCGAGCACGCCAAGCGCAGCTCGCATGGAAGCCGGATTGGCATTGTAGCTTTCGTCGAGCAGCAGGATTGCTCCGCCCGGAACATCGATGGTGATGTGCGCGCCACGCCCGGGGGCGGCTCGCAGGCCCGCAAGCGCATGCGCAGCGCGTCTGACATCGGCGCCCAGCAACGCCGAGGCTGCCAGAACGGCAAGCGAGTTGAGCACGACGTGCCGCCCCGGTGCGCCCAGCCGGTAGCTGAGCTCGGTGCCGAGAACGCGGGCATCCACATCGGAGCTGTCGGAGTTCAGCCGGCAAGCGATGAGCCTCGCATCGGCCTCGGCATCTGCGCCGAAGGAAACGATGCGCTCGACTCCGGCGCGGCGCGCATTGGTCGCAAGCCGCTCAAACTGTGCATTGTCACGATTGAGCACGGCCGTGCCCCCGGGCTCGATCCCGGAAAATATCTCGGACTTGGCATCGGCGATGGCTTCGATCGAGTCGAAGAACTCAAGATGCACGGGCTCGACCGCGGTGACGATTGCGACGTGCGGTTGCACCAGGCGCGCCAGCGGCTCAATCTCACCCGCGTGATTCATGCCGAGCTCGAAGACCGCAAGCCGAGCGCTGGCAGGGCAACGCGCAAGCGAAAGCGGCACACCCCAGTGATTGTTGTAGGAGGCGGCGGAGGCATGCGTCTCACCCTGTCCGGCGAGCGCAAGTCGCAGTGCTTCCTTGGTTCCGGTCTTGCCAACCGAGCCGGTCACCGCCACGATCTTCGCCTGCGAGCGCTGCCGCGCTGCGCGCGCGAGTGCTCGGAGGCCGTCGAGCACATCCGGAACAATAAGGAGAGGAGTGCCATCGCCAAAGCGGTCCTGCTTGTCCGCGGCAACCACTGCGAGGCCGGCGCCTGCCGTCCTCGCGGCCGTTACGAAATCGTGCCCGTCGCGGTTCTCCCCCTTGATTGCGAAGAACGCCTCGCCCGCCGCGATGGTGCGGGTATCGATCGAGATTCCGGAAACCGAGGATGGCAAGCGACCGGCGCGGGCCGCGTTCATGGCGGCAGCCATGGCGTCGACGGTCCAGAGCGGCCGCTCGGTCATGCCACTCTCCCGGCGAGTGCAGCTGCGACCGTCTCATGGTCGCTGAATGGCAATACCTGCTTGCCGATGATTTGGCCCGTTTCATGGCCCTTGCCGGCGATCAGCAGCACATCGCCGCGGCGCAGGTCTGCAATGGCCGCTGCGATGGCCTCACGCCGGTCGCCGATCTCGCTCGCACCCGCCGCGCCCTGCAGAATAGCGGCACGGATGGCGGCAGGCTGCTCGCTGCGCGGGTTGTCGTCGGTGACGATGACGCGGTCGGCAAAGCGTGCGGCAATAGCACCCATCAACGGCCGCTTGCCGGGATCGCGATCGCCGCCGCAGCCAAACACCACGACGAGGCGATTGGTCGCATAAGGCCGCAGCGCCTCGAGCGCCTTTGCGAGCGCATCGGGCTTGTGCGCATAATCGACGAAGATCGGTGCGCCGTTGCGCTCCCCCACCATCTCAAGCCGGCCCTTGGCGCCCTTGAGCCCTCCAAGCGCAGCGAAGACCGCGGCAGGTTCGCTTCCAGTTGCAATCGCAAGGCCGGCAGCAACGAGCGCATTCTCCACCTGGAACGAGCCGGCAAGCGGCAGGCGCACGGCGTAATCGACGCCGTCATGCAACACGCGGAGCGACTGGCTGAAGCCTTCAGGCTCGCTCGCGCTCAGGCGGATAGCGTCGCCGTGTCGTCCGACGGTAAGCAGGCGCAGGCCGCGGCGCCGGGCGGCGGCGATGACCGCCTCGGTGTGCTCCTGATCGGCGGCGATCACGGCCGCACCCGCATGCTCAACCAGGTCGGTGAACAGCCGCAGCTTGGCGCCGAGATAGGCCTCGAGCGTCGGATGATAATCGAGATGGTCCCGACTGAGATTGGTAAAGGCGCCGGCGGCCACGCGCATACCGTCGAGACGGTGCTGATCAAGCCCGTGCGAGGAGGCCTCGATTGCAAGGTGAGTCACGCCGTCGCCGGCGAGCTCATCCAATGAGCGGTGCAATGCGACCGGGTCGGGCGTAGTCAAGGAGCCATAGATTTCCCCGCGCGGCGACACCAGTCCAACAGTTCCAATGCTCGCCGCCGACATGCCCAGCGCGGACCAGATTTGCCGCGTAAACGCAGCGACCGAGGTCTTTCCGCTCGTTCCGGTCACCGCAACAGTCACGGCCGGATGCCGCGGAAAGAATTGCGCAGCCGCAAGCGCAAGGGCCCGGCGCACGTTGTCCACCTTGATGAAGGCTATCTGCTCCGGCAGCGGCGTTTGGGGGGGACGTTGCGCCATGACGGCAACTGCGCCGGCGGCAAGCGCCGCCTTGACGAAGCGCAGGCCATCCTCTTTCGCGCCTGTGACTGCGACGAAGAGATCGCCGGGGCGTACGCTGCGGCTGTCCGCACTGATTCCGGCAAGCACAAGCTCTGCAAAGCGCTCATCGCCTGCGGCGCCAACGTCGCCCAGAGCCTGAAGAAGTTCTTTGAGCTTCACGGTGCTTGTCGCCCGCACACCGATCGCGTGCGCACAAAGCCGGGCATCATTCTCTTCCGCAACATCATCCTCTTCCGCAACCTCCGGCATCGGTATAGCGTAGTTGCATAAGTCTGGAATGCCACCGCTTTGTGTTCGGAATATCCCGGTGTGGGGCCATGAGGCTTGCCCGTCGCAAGCTCCTGCAAGCCGCTGTAAGCGTCACCGTCCTACCGGTGGTGTCCCGCATTGCGAGGGCTCAGGGCTATCCATCGCGGCCGGTGCGGATCATCAGCCCCTTCCCTGCCGGACAGGCCACCGACACCGTGGCGCGACTCATTGGTCAATCGCTGTCGGAGCGGATCGGTGAGCCGGTCATCATTGAGAACCGAACCGGTGCCGGCGGCAACATCGGGACCGAGGCGGTCGTGCGGGCACTGCCTGACGGCTATACCCTCCTGATTGCCAGCCTTTCGAACGCGGTGAACGCGACGCTTTACAGGAAGCTCACTTTCAATTTCATCCGCGACATTGCCGCAGTCGCACCCATTGGCGGCGGCACTTATATCCTGGTGCTCAATCCTTCCGTCCCGGCCAGAACAGTCCCCGAATTCATTGCCTACGCCAAGGCCAATCCGGGCAGGATCAATATGGGATCGTCGGGCAGCGGCTCGGTGTCCCATGTCTTCGGCGAGATGTTCAAGATGATGACCGGAGTGAGCCTGGTCCACGTCCCCTATCGCGGCGGCTACCTCCCCGACCTGCTGAGCGGCCAAGTTCAGGTGGTTTTCGGAACCATATCCACGTGCATCCAGTACGTCAGGAGCGGCATGCTGCGCGCTTTGGCGGTAACGACCGCGAAGCGTTGGGATGAGTTGCCGGATATTCCGACGCTTGGCGAATTCGTGCCGGGCTACGAGGCGAGCCAATGGTATGGCGTCGCTGCGCCGAAAGATACGCCTGGCGAGGTGATCGACAAGCTCAACCAGGAGATCACCGCGGTTGTGGCGGATCCTGTCATGAAAAGGCGACTTGCAGACGTCGGCGTCGAGGCGATGTTGATGACACCCACAGCGTTCGGAAAATTCATTGCGGAAGAAACAGAGAGATGGGGCAAGGTCGTCCGCGAGGCCGATATCAGGGCGGACTGACGCGGTCCGCCGACGGGCTGGATTTCGGTTGGGAGGACTGGACAAGGGCGGCGGCTCACGTAGCGCACGGAGACGGTGATGCGCATTCTTGCAGCTATCCTTTTGACTATCGCGACAGCATCATGGTCCTTGCCGTCGCACGGCCAGGCCGGGAGTTCTCAACCCGAGTGGGTCAATGCGCTGCAGCAGGGCGGGTATGTCATCGTGCTCCGACATGGCGCAACGCATGCAGATCAGGCCGATACCGACCCGCTCCATATCGAGAATGTCGCAAAGCAGCGCCAGCTCAACGACCAGGGACGTGACCAGGCGCGTACGATGGGAGCCGCCATGCGCAGGCTCAATATCCCGGTGCGCGAAGTCCATACCAGCGCGTTCAATCGCGCGGCCGAAACCGGGCAGCTCCTGGGATTCGGCGATGTGAAGCCGTCGCTCGATTTTGCCGAGGGCGGGCTGGTCGTCACGCCGATCGAAAACAGCCGGCGTGCCCAGGCCTTGCGAAAGATTGCAGCCACCACCCCACCTGCCGGTGCCAACATCATCGTCGTGACCCACCGGCCCAATATTCTCGATGCCTTCGGCAAGGATTTCTTCGATGTGCGCGAAGGGGAGGCACTGATTTTCAAGCCCGACGGCGCCGGCGGCAACAAGCTCATCGCGCGCGTGCAAGCCGACGAATGGGGCAAGTTGTAAAGCACGATCCCAGCTTGAAAGCCGGCCCCGCTCAGCCCCCAATGAAACATACGCGCCGCAATGTCTTGCGTCTGGCTGCTGGCCTTATCGCTCTGTCGGCCGCGACGCGCGCGACGCGCGCACAAGCCTATCCGCAACGGCCGGTTCGGATCGTGGTTGGGTTCCCGGCCGGAGGCGCGGCCGACACAATCGTGCGCCTCATGGCCCAATGGTTGTCGGACCGGCTTGGCCAGCCGTGTGTTGTCGAGAACAGGCCGGGAGCTGCGACCAACTTGTCAGTTCAGTCCGCGCTGACCTCGCCATCCGACGGCTACTCGTTGGTGTTCATTGCCACTTCGACGGCGATCAACGCCACGTTGTATGACACCATGCCTGTCAATTTCCTGCGGGACGGCTCGTCCGTCGCCGGTCTCGTGCGGCTTCCTCACGTCATCGCGTCGCATCCTTCGCTGCCTGCCCGCACCGTTCCCGAATTGATTGCTTACGCCAGGGCAAATGCAGGCCAGGTCAACGTTGCCTCCTACGGCACCGGAACCACATCGCATCTGGCAAACGAGCTGTTCAAATCCATGGCGGACGTGCCGTTGGTTCACGTCCCTTATCGTGGTGACGCTCAGGCGATCCCCGATCTGCTGAGCGGGCGCGTGCAACTCTATTTCGCGACGCTGACGGCGACCTTGCCTCATATACGATCCGGCGCGCTGCGCGCATTGGCGGTGCTCGGCAGGACGAGATATGAAGGACTGCCGGCAGTGCCGACGGTCGGCGAGGCTGTGCCCGGCTATGAGGTCGATTCGTTCACCGGCATCGGCGTTCGAAAAGGAACGTCCCAAGAAATCATCCAAAGGCTCAACCGCGAAGTAAATGCAGGCCTCGCGGATGCGACGCTTCGCGCGCGTTTCCACGAACTGGCTGCCGTCCCGTTTATCGTTGGTTCGTCCGAGTTGGACGCCCATATGGCCGCTGCCGCTCAGAAATGGGCAGAGGTCATCCGAGCAGCGAACATCAAGCCGGAGTAGCAAGCACCAATTGGCTCAGGCGGCCGTGCGGGAAGCCGGACAACATCAGCGACCCTTGCCGCGATAGATCAATAATAGACGCCGCGCGGCGCCCGCGGTCGCGGATAATGCACCGCACTTCGCGAGAACACGGCGGGCGGATAGGCGGCGACCTGCGGCGCGCGGTGGACGGTCCGCCGGCGATGATGCGCCGGAGCTGCCGGGGTGGGAGCGGCCATCTCCGGCTCGTGTTTCGGCTCGGGCGCGGACTCAGGGGATACGCGTGCGCTCCTGATCGCAGCCAACGTGCGGCTGTCGAGGTTGTAGAGGTCGCGGCGCGTCTGCAGCCTGCCGGCGTCGTCGACAAAGGCGGTCTGATAGGTCAGATGGATCCAGACCGGCGACGCCTGCAGATCGATCTCGCGCTCGGCGCTGCCGTACATGCTTCTGACCTTCTCCGCCGTCCACTGCTCATCAGCATGCGCGAGACGGGAGAGGACCTCGGCATATTTCGGCGCATCCTGCACGCGCATGCAGCCATGACTCTCGGCACGCACCTCATGGCCGAACATGTACTGGTCCGGGGTATCGTGCTGATACACCATAAAACGGTTGAAGAAGTTGAAGCGGATGTGCCCGAGCGGGTTCTGCCCGCCTGGTGGCATTGTGATCTGCGCCTCACCGTCCTTGTAGCTCAGGTGCAGGCCCATGCGCGAGAGCACACCGGGGTCCCGCGCCTGCGCCGGCAGGTATTCGTTGTGCACGATCGACGGCGGCACGTGCCAGGTCGGGTTGATGGTGATGGAGTTCATCTTCTCCGAGAGCAGCGGGGTGGGCAGGCTCGGCTTGCCGATCACGATGCGGCTCGCCCATACCTGCCTGCCCTCGTGCAGCACCTTGAGCGTGAAGTCGGGCTGGTTGACCTCGACATGCGCATCGCCGAGGTCGCGCCGGTACCAGCGCCAGCGCTCCATGTTGGCGATGACGGTCTCGATCCGGCGGTCGTGCGTGGGATGGTTGAGCTTGCTGACGGTCCGCGCATCGAGACTGCCGCTCGCCGGCAGCCCGTTTGCACGCTGGAAGCCCTTCACAGCGTTGGCGAGCCTGGGATCGTAGTGCAGGTCCGAGACCTCGCCGGCAACTCCGAGCCTCTCGCGCAATGACGGCACGCGCGCATCTTCCATCGGGTGCTTGCGGCTATAGGTCAGCACTGGGCCGGTGCCGATCTCGCGCCGTCCGCCAGCGGTCCTGCCGCGCAGCTCGGCCAGCGCCGCCTTGAGCTTCCGATAGGGCTCGTGTTGCGGGCTGAATTCATCGAGCGCCGTGGCGGGATCCGAGGCCTCGGCGACCCGTGCCATCACCTGCGCCGGGTCCGGCGCTGCCTGCGGCAATCCGATGTTGTCCTCCCTGACCAGGCGATAGGGAAAACGCCCGGCCTGCACATGACGCGCATAGGTGAGCACGGCCTGCGTGAGCGCAAGCTCCGCTTCGGCCAATGCATCCGGCGCAAGCCCGGCAAAGCTTGGCAGCTTGTAATCGCCGGGATCGAGGCCATCGGCATCGGCATCCTTGAGGCGGGCAATCACCGCCCTGGCGCGCGCATTCTCCAGCCCCTTCTCGAGCCAAAGCGGCGCCAGACTGCGGTTCTGATAAAACGCTGCGACTGCCGCATGCTCATTCTCGATGACGAAGATGCGGTTCGGATTGGCAGCCAGGAGCTCGCCAATCCGCTGCGCGATCGCGCGATCGGCGGCATCGAGCGGAGCCGCCCCATTCAGCGCCGGGGCCGCATCGGGCACGCTTGCCGGAATGCTCGGCGCGCTTGGCGCCCCAGGCTCCGTCGCCGCCGTCGCGGTGCGTACCTCAGCCGACAGCACGGCCGGCGCGTCGGCAGCGTTCGAGCCAACCGGCGCGGTCTCCTCTGCAAGCGCGCAAACGGGAACGGCAAGCAAAAGCGCAACTGCTGCGGTTGCGAGGATGTGGCCGCAACAAAAGCGGTGCATGCGACGGTTTTCCCCCAATCCGCGCGGACCTGCAGCGCGCACGCAAATATCAGGTGCGCGCGCCGATTCTCGCATCCCCGTTCGGTTTCAGACTGAACCCAATCCACGCCGTGGGCAACAGGAGGCGTCGCGCTTCCTGCCCGTTTTCTGCCGATTTTGAAGCACTGTCACTTCCGTGCAACGCTTTGCCTGATTGCGCGAGGTTTTTTCCTCAGTGTGGGAACGAGAACACACCTGCGGAAAGACTGGTGCACGCAGGCGCGCGATGCGGCACGGCGTTACCGTCCGACCGCGCTCGCCAGGATCAGCTTATCGGAGGGCGCAAGATCAAAGCGCGGCGCGATGCCGAGCAGGGGCGCGATGCGGCTGATGACCTCGCCACCGACCGGCACTGCGTTCCAGCCCGAGGTGGCAAAGCCGTGCGTCTCGGCCAGCGGCTGCGGCTCATCGAGCATGATCAGAACGGCATAGCGCGGCGCGTCGGCGGGGAGCACCGCTGTGAAGCTCGTCAGCACCTTGGTCTTTGAGTAGCGGCCGCCGACCACTTTCTCGGATGTGCCGGTCTTGCCACCGACATAATAGCCTTTCACGTCGGCGCGCGTGGCCGTGCCCTTCTCGACATTCAGTCGCATCAGGTAGCGCATCTTGTCGCTGGTCTCGGGCTTCACCACCCGCTTCGCAAGCTTCACCGCATCCTGCTCGGTGCGCTTGAGAAAGGTCGGCGGAATGAGATTGCCGCCGTTCATCAGCGCGCCCACCGCCATCATGGCCTGCAGCGGCGCGACCGAGAGGCCGTGGCCGAAGGCAATGGTCACGGTATTGAGCTCTCCCCAATGCCGCGGCACGAGCGGCTCGGCGCTCTCCGGCAGCTCGGTCCGCAGTCGGTCAAGCTGGCCCATCTTGCGCAGAAACCATTTGTGATGCTCGACCCCAAGGCTCAGCGCCATGCGCGCGGTGCCGATATTGGAGGAATAGGTGAAAATCTCGGGCACCGTGAGGACGCGATTCTGCGCGTGATAGTCGTGGATCGTGAACTTGCCGTAGTGCAGCGGAAGGCTCGCGTCGAATGCGGATTTCAGCGTGACCTTGCTGGAATCGAGCGCCATGGCGAGCGTCAATGCCTTGAACGTCGACCCCATCTCGAACACGCCAGTGGTCAATCGATTGATGCGGGCGGGGTCGAGCCCTTCGCGGGGATTGTTGGGATCGTAGTCGGGCACGGAGACCATGGCGACGATCTCGCCAGTGCGCACATCGGTAACCAGGCCGGCAGCGGCAATCGCCTTGAACTTGCGGCGGGCAGCAACGAGCTCATCGCGCAGCGCGTGCTGCACGCGCAGGTCCACCGCAAGCTCCACCGGCGCCTGCAGGTGCTCGCTGGCAAGCCCGGCCATGTGGAGGTCGGCGAGCCCGGTGCTGTCGAGCCATTTCTCAATGCCGGCAATGCCCTGGTTGTCGATGTTGACATGCCCGATGAGGTGCGAGACCTCGGCTCCGTTCGGGTAGACCCGCTTGTTCTCCGGCATGAACCCGATGCCGGGGAGCCCGAGGCGGTGAATCTGCTCCCGCTGTCGCGACGTGATCTCGCGCTTGAGCCACACGAACCGTCGCTTCGAGGCCAGTCGCTCGCGCAGCTCAGCGGCATCGATCTCGGGCATTACCGCTGTGAGCAGCTCGGACGCCTCGTCCACATCGACAATCCGCCGCGGCTCGCCGAACAGGGAGGGGGTGCGCACGTCGGTGGCAAGGATTTCTCCTTTGCGGTCGAGAATGTCCGGACGGGCGGTGGCAATGGCGTCCTGCAGACCAATCCGGCGCCCCGCTTGCCCTTCCGCTGCTGCGAACATCGCCAGGCGGCCGGCGATGACGACATAGCCCAGCGCGAACACAAACATAGTGAGCCCGATGCGCGCGCGTGCCTTGGCAGCGCGATCGACGCTGCGGCCGTACAGCAGCTCACGGACGATCCGGCGGCGGCGCGGTTCGGATGCAGCGATCGCCGGGGAAGCCGGCGAGGAAGATGGATCGGCTGGGCGGGCATGCATGAGGCTGCGCTACCTGGCCCGCGGCAGGCTGCCAGTCACCGAGCCGCGCAGAAGCTCGGGACGGGCAAGCATCATGCCGATCTGATCGGTCTCCTCCGGGGCGGGGGCGGAGGGTCGCGGCGGCAAATTGTCGAGCCGATCGTATTGCCGCGCCTCGGTTGGCTGCAGCGCAAGATGCCTCTGCGCCAGATCCTGAATGCGCGCGGGGCTGTCAAGCTTGGCCCATTGCGCGCGCAGTGCCGCAATCGCGTCCTGCTCGCGCCTGATCTCCATGCGCAGCTTGACAATGCGTTGCGCCACACGGGTAGATTCGAACTTGATCTTGTAGACGTCGACCGCCGCAAGCACGAGCGCGACAATGACGCCGATATGGACAAGCCGCATCATGGGCGGCCTCTCAGCACCTCAGCGAACGAGGGCAGTCGGGGCAACAAGCCGGTGGCAGGACGCAGCCAAGGCGCAGCGCCGGTGCGTTCGGCAGCACGCAGCTTGGCCGAACGCGCGCGCGGATTGGATGCCAGTTCGGCTGCATCCGGCACCAACGGCCGCTTGTTCAGGAGGATAAAGCTCGGTGAAGCACGGTGCGCGGGGGGCAAATGGCGCGATTGCGCCGCCGGCCTGGCGCGCTCGGCAAGAAAGGACTTCACGATCCGGTCTTCGAGCGAATGGAAGGCAACCACCACCACCCGGCCCGTCGGCTTGAGCAGCCGCTCGACTGCGCAAAGACCCGACACCAGCTCCGCAAGCTCATCGTTGACGAAGATGCGCAGGGCCTGGAAGGTGCGGGTCGCCGGATGGATGGCGCCGGGGCGCGCAGGCACGACACCGGCGATGACCTCGGCGAGCGCGCGCGTGCTTGTAATCGGCGCGGCGCGGCGCGCGCGCACGATCGCGCGCGCGACGGCCCGTGCGTGATGCTCCTCGCCCAGCGCGGCGATGATGCGGGAAAGGATGTGCTCGCTTGCCGTGCTTGTGACGTCGGCGGCAGTCGGCCCCTCGCTCCCCATGCGCATGTCGAGGGGGCCATCGAGCCGGAAGGAAAACCCGCGCGCGGCATCGTCAAGCTGGTCAGAAGAGACACCAAGATCAAGCACCACGCCGTCCACGCTCGCGTAACCGGCGCCATGCGCTGCTGCTTCCAGTTCTGAGAAATTGCTTTTGATCAGGACGAGCCGGCCTGCGGCGGCTTGCGCAAGATGCTCGCCCGCCGAGATGGCGCGCGGGTCACGGTCGATACCGATCACTGAGCAATCCGCGGCCGCCAGGATCTCGCGGCTGTAGCCGCCGCCGCCAAAGGTTGCGTCGAGGTAGACGCCGCCGTCGCGCACCGCGAGCAACTCGACCGCGGGGCGGCCGAGCACGGGAATGTGACGAGCCGGTCCGCCAGCGACAGCGCCATGGCTGCCGCGGCTCGCCGTCATTCCCGTGCTCCGTGCGGGGTCTGCGCCGCCACCCGGGAGCCAAGCTGCCGCTTGAGCGCGCGGATCTTCTCGGTGGCCTCGATGAGTTCCGCGCGGAAGCGTCCCGGCTCCCAGATCTGAAACTTGTGGCCAAGGCCGGCAAAGGTGGCCTCGTCCGTAATGCCCGCATGTGCCTTGAGCGATTCGGTCAGCACCACCCTGCCCTCGCCGTCCATCTTGAGCACCTCGCTGGTGCCGAAAAGCGCGGTCGAAAACTGCTCGCGCTCCTCCGAATAGGGCGGGAACCGCGCAATCAGGGTCTCGATCTCCTGCAGCAGTGCGTTGCCGCCGGCATCGAGCGCCGGACGATCGAGCGCGGGATAGCAGTAGAGTCCCTCGAAACCGTCGCGCGCGAGCACCGCACGGAACGAGGCTGGGATGGACACCCTCGCCTTGGCGTCGAGCCGCAAGGTGAAGTGGGAGACAAACCGGTCCATGACCCCCCAGTGGCGTCTCCCTGGATTGTGGCTGCGCTCTCGACGCTGCAGCGAAAGCGGCTGAGACTTGGCCAGCCAGGCTCCAGGCCCTTATTGGGAGGAAATGGGATAACATGGGATACGGTGGGCGTCAATCGACGGCAATGAACCCGCGAGTGCGCCCCATTACGTCCCGGCACGCTTAAGGAATGATTGAGGAACTCGACAAAGGAGGGGGGCAGGCTGTCCTGCATCCGACAACCGGTTCCACACTCGGAACGCGGCCCTTGGTGCGGGCGTTGATCTGGACCAGGAAAACGACTGTTTCCCTGGGCTCTTTCACCTCTCTGTGGAGGCCAAAATGCTCAAAACACTGGTGATGTCCGCAGCCATCAGCGCGCTGATGGTCTCGGGCGCCCTGGCCCAGGCCAACCCTCCGGCAAGCTCATCCCCTGCCAAGGTTGCCGCCGAGACCAAGAGCCCGAAATTCATTCCCGCTCAGGGGACGGACAAATGGGTGTTCTCGAAATTCAAGGGCACCGACGTGCTGGGCCCGGACAATGCGAAGGTCGGCAGCGTATCTGATCTTCTGTTCGACAAGAACGGCAAGATCGACGGGCTCATTGTCGGGGTCGGCGGGTTCCTCGGCATGGGCGAGAAGAACGTGGCAATCGACATGACTGCGTTCGAGGTGGTGCCGTACCGATCCGCTTCCGCGGGTTCCAACACTGCCAATGACGACCCCACGCGTGTGAACCTGAAGGTGTCGTGGACGAAGGACGAGCTCAAGGCGGCCCCGGACTTCCAGTACTACCGGCCGCCTGCCCGCACGTCGGGGTCCTCGCCGACCACCGGCATGGCGCCGCGTCCGTCCCCGGGACCTATGGCGCCGCGTCAGTAGGAATAGTGTCGGCAATTGTGCCTAGTTGCGCGCTTTTCACCACCCGGACCGGCGAAGGCCGGTCCGGCTTTTTGTAACGCGGCCGCCTTTTTGCGGCCGCAATGCCACACTCGTGGATAATCCAGCTGCAAACAGCCGGTAATGGCGTAGTTCAACTTGTTTCGTGCGGTCCTTTCTGCACAATTCGCAATTGCACTGCCGATTTGGTTGTCCACTTCATGAACTCTTTAACAAACCCGTCCATCGTCTCGCGCATGGCTACGCTTGTGTCCGAGCTGCGCCCGGATTCCTGCATCGTCGCAGAGGTGAAGCCATCGCCGAACCACAGCGAGCGCAGGGGCAACGTGCTGCCGGACATGATCGTCCTGCATTACACTGGAACCCGCGACAACGAGGCTGCAATCCGCCACCTCTGCAGCCCAGCGTCGGACGTGTCCGCGCACTATGTCGTTCTCCAGGAGGGGCATATCGTTCAGCTGGTGTCGGAGTCGCGCCGCGCCTGGCACGCCGGTGTCTCCACGTGGTCAGGCGAGAACGACATCAACTCGCATTCGATCGGGATCGAGATCGCCAATCCGGGGCACGACAACGGCTATCCGGATTTTCCCAGACGGCAGATTGCCGCCGTGACTGCGCTCTGCCGCAGTATCGCAACCCGGCACCAGATTCCGGCCGATCGCGTGCTGGCGCATTCCGACGTCGCTCCGGCACGAAAGGTGGATCCAGGCGAGAAATTTCCCTGGAAGCTTTTGGCCGAGTCCGGGATCGGCCTCTGGGTCAATCCTGCTCCGCTTTCTTCCACCGGACCAATATACGTGCTGGGCGAAACCAATCCGGCAATCGAGGAGATCCAGCGCCTGCTCGCGCGCTACGGATACAATGTTGCCCCCACCGGGTATCTCGACGGCACGACCCGCGATGCGGTTGCCGCCTTCCAGCGCCATTTCCGCCCCGCCCGCGTGGATGGTGTCGTGGACGTTTCGACCACAGCGACATTGAAGGCGCTGCTCGCCAAGCGTGAAGCATTGCGCAAAGCCAACGCGACCAGTTGACGGCGGGACTTGACGCGGCCCCCTCCCACCCCCATCCCTGTGGAGTCAGTCGGCCGGGCGGCCGCCTGCGCCAGCGGCCGAAAGGCGGCGCGGGAGGAAAGTCCGGGCTCCATGGACACGCGGTGCCGGATAACGTCCGGCGGGCGCAAGCCCAGGGAAAGTGCAACAGAGAGCAGACCGCCGCCGAAAGGCGGCAAGGGTGAAACGGTGCGGTAAGAGCGCACCGCGCCTGCGGCAACGCAGGCGGCACGGCAAACCCCACCGGGAGCAAGACCGAATAGGGGCGGCGCGGGACCGAAGCCGGTAACGGCTTGGCCCGGGATCGGTGTCCGGATCCGAGCCGTCCGGGTAGGTTGCTCAAGGCGCCGGGCAACCGGCGTCGCAGAGGAATGGCCGCCGCGCGGGACGCCGTCCTGCCCTACAGAACCCGGCTTACAGGCCGGCTGATGCTTAGAGGGGCCCGGCGGCAAACCGCCGGGCCCCGCCAATTTTCCCGTATAGAGTGCGAGCGAGGGGTCAGGGAGACACGGCTCGAATGGCGACCGAAGGCACAAGGGACGGCAAACCTGATGGCAAATGGGAGTTCTGGATCGATCGCGGCGGCACCTTCACCGACGTGATCGGGCGCCGGCCCGACAATACGCTCGTCGCCCACAAGCTTCTCTCCGAGCAGCCCCATGCCAATCGCGATGCCGCCGTACAGGGCATCCGCGATCTCCTCGGCGTAGCAGCCGGCGCGCCCATCCCGCAGGAGCGCATCCGCTCGGTCAAGATGGGAACCACGGTTGCGACCAACGCGCTGCTTGAGCGCAAGGGCGAGCGCACGCTCCTTCTGATCACGAGAGGCTTCCGCGATGCGCTGCGCATCGGCTACCAGGCGCGTCCCAAAATCTTCGCACGCCACATCATCAAGCCCGCCATGCTCTACGAGGAGGTGGTCGAGGTCGACGAGCGGGTGCGCGCGGACGGCACCGTCGAGCGCGCGCCCGACCTCGACCCGATACGCGCGATCCTTGCCGCTGCGCTTGCGCGCGGCATCGGGGCGGTCGCGATCGTGCTCCTGCATTCTTACCGCTATCCCGAGCACGAGCGCCGCCTCGCCGCGCTCGCGCGCGAGCTCGGCTTCCCTCAGGTCTCGGTGAGCCACGAGATCTCGCCGCTGATCAAGCTTGTCGGCCGCGGCGACACCACCGTGGTCGACGCCTATCTCTCCCCCATCATCCGCGGCTACGTCGGCAGAGTGGCAGGCGAGATTGCGGTTGCCGGTGCCCGCGCAAGCGCCGTGGCCGGCGCGGCAGGCTCCCCCTCCCCGCTCCTGATGTTCATGATGTCGTCGGGCGGGCTCACCATGGCCGACCTGTTCCAGGGTAAGGACGCGATCCTCTCCGGTCCCGCCGGCGGCGTCGTCGGCATGGCCGAGACCGGGCGCGAGGCGGGATTTGCCCGCCTCATCGGTTTCGACATGGGCGGCACCTCGACCGATGTCTCGCATTTCGACGGGGAATATGAGCGCGCGTTCGAGACCGAGATCGCCGGCGTGCGCATGCGCGCGCCCATGATGCTGATCCACGCCGTGGCCGCCGGTGGCGGCTCGATCCTGCATTTTGACGGCGCGCGCTTTCGGGTCGGCCCCGACAGCGCCGGCGCCAATCCGGGACCCATGTGCTATCGCCGCGGCGGGGTCCTCGCCCTCACCG
>Ga0306920_100000339_pt1 | contig 54449 bp, 45 predicted proteins | sample flu12Cox44000170_FD_204666 | JGI IMG/M metagenome (GOLD analysis project Ga0306920, IMG submission 204666) | Lab enrichment of tropical soil microbial communities from Luquillo Experimental Forest, Puerto Rico - flux4day.12C.oxic.44.000.170 (v2)... | ecosystem: Environmental > Terrestrial >... | reverse complement strand
CAGTCGGCCAGCGTGCGCGCCTTGCCCGTAGCGTCCTCAAATTTCAGCTCGGGAAGGTCCTCCGGCGCCTTGCGGAACACGAAGGCGGCCATCTGTCCCTGGCTCAGCGCGTTGCGACCCGGACCAAAGGGTGCGGCGCGCTGGGCTGCCGGTGTAGGCGGTGCTGAAGCTGCCGGGCGAGGGGCGTTGTCAGGACGCCCCAGCGTCACGTATACGCTTGCAAAGCCCGCGACCGCGGCAAGTCCCGCCGCGCCGAGCGCCGTGACGAGCGCCGCTTTCTCCGAGCGCGGCTTGGGCTCATCGGCTTGCATGTTCGCTCTCTGGCTCGTGGTTCACAGCTCCGATAGCCGGGGACGCACCGGAAAGGTTGCCTCGTGACCGACAGGAACGCCAACAGGATGTGGGGTGGCCGCTTTTCCATGTCGCCGGCCGAGGTCATGCAGGAGATAAACGTCTCCATCGGCTTCGACAAGGCTTTGGCGCCGCAGGACATCCGCGGCTCCAAGGCGCACGCGGCGATGCTGGCGGCCCAGGGCATCATCTCCAAGGAGGACGCTCGCAAGATCACCGCCGGCCTCGATCGCGTGCTGGAGGAGATCCTATCGGGCCGTTTCCAGTTCTCCCGCGCGCTCGAAGACGTGCACATGAACGTGGAGAGCCGGCTTGAGGAGCTGATCGGCGAGCCGGCTCGGCGCCTGCACACGGCGCGCTCGCGCAACGATCAGGTGGCGACCGACCTCAAGCTCTACGTACGCGACTGGATCGATGGGGCGGACGGGGCGCTGGCGGGGCTGCAGCTCGCGCTTGCGCGCAAGGCCGAGGCCCATTGCGACACGATCATGCCGGGCTTTACGCATTTGCAGCCGGCGCAGCCCGTGACATTCGGTCACCATCTCCTCGCCTACGTTGAGATGTTGGCGCGCGATCGCGGCCGGTTTGCCGACGCGCGCACGCGGCTCAACGAATGCCCGCTGGGGGCGGCCGCGCTCGCCGGCACGTCCTTTCCCATCGACCGACGCGCCACCTCCGCAGCGCTGGGTTTCGACCGACCCACAGCCAACTCGCTTGACAGCGTGGCCGACCGCGATTTCGCACTGGAGACGCTGGCGGCGGCCGCCATCGCCGCCGTGCACCTCTCCCGTCTCGCCGAGGAGATCGTGGTCTGGATGACGCCGCAGTTCGGCTTTGTCCGCCTCTCCGACCGATTCACCACCGGTTCCTCGATCATGCCCCAGAAGCGCAATCCGGACGCCGCCGAGCTGGTGCGCGCCAAGACCGGGCGCATCGCTGCCGCCTTCCAGGCATTGGCGATGGTGATGAAGGGGCTGCCGCTCGCCTACGCCAAGGACCTGCAGGAGGATAAGGAGGCCACCTTCGACGCGCTGGCGAGCCTGCGGCTGGCGCTCGCGGCGATGGCAGGCATGGTGGAGGACTTGCACCCCAACCCGAAAGCGCTGCGCGCGGCCGCCGCAGCGGGCTATTCCACCGCCACCGACCTCGCCGACTGGCTGGTGCGGGAAGGCGTGCCATTCCGCGAAGCCCACCACATGGTGGGGCGCCTCGTGGCGGCCGCCGAGTCCCAGGGTCTGCCGCTCGCTGAGCTGCCGCTGGCGCAGATGCAGGCCGTGAGCCCTCGCATCACGAAGGCCATCTATCCGCTCCTGTCGGTCGAAAGCTCGGTCAAGAGCCGCACCAGCTTTGGTGGAACAGCGCCACAGAATGTGCGCAAAATGGCGCGAACCTGGATAAAGCGGTTGGAAAAGGCGTCCGGAAAGGGCTAGATGGGGGACCGGAGCCTGGCAATCGGGCTGTTTCCGAGCGCCGTTGGCGTTGTGGACTGTGATGAGGGTTGAACCGGCTCAGATGTGCCGCGGTCGGCAGGTTGGCAGGGTGATGGCGCTCCTCGCGCTGGCAGCGCTGGGCCTGGCCGGCTGCGGTGTGAAAGGTCCGTTGGAGGTGCCGCACGACGCGGTCAACGAGACCGGCAACGCCACGCCTGGTACGCCCGGCCAGCCCCCGCCGGCGCCGCATAAACCCTCCATTTTGGACCCGCTGATCCGCTGACGGGCGCGAAATGCACCATTTCAGCTACGCCGGCGGCGTCCTCCACGCGGAGGGCGTGAGCCTCTCCCACATCGCCGAGCGGGTCGGCACGCCCTTCTATTGCTACGCCACGGCGACCCTGGAGCGCCACTATGGCGTCCTGCGGGAGGCCTTCGGCGGTCTCGACCCGCTGATCTGCTATGCCATCAAGGCCAACTCCAACCAGGCGGTCATCGCCACCTTGGCGCGCCTCGGCGCTGGCATGGACGTGGTATCGGAAGGCGAGCTCCGGCGCGCACGGGCGGCGGGCGTCGCGGCGGACAGGATCATTTTCGCGGGGGTCGGCAAGACCCGCGCCGAGATGGCGCATGCGCTGGGCGAAGGCATCCTCTCCTTCAATGTGGAATCCGAGCCCGAGCTTGAAGCCCTGAGCCAGGTGGCGAGGAGCCTCAATCGCACGGCGCCCATCGCGCTGCGCATCAACCCGGACGTGGACGCCAAGACCCACGCCAAGATCTCGACCGGCAAGGCCGAGACCAAGTTCGGCGTCCCCTTCGAGGATGCGCCGCGGCTCTTCGCCAAGGCGGCAGCCCTGCCGGGTCTCGAGGTCGCAGGCATCCACGTGCACATCGGCAGCCAGATCACCGGCCTCGCACCGTTCCGCAACGCCTTCGCGCTGATGCGCGAGCTGGCGCTCAAGCTGCGCGCCGCCGGTCTCCCCATCCGCCACCTCGACTTGGGCGGCGGGCTCGGCGTGCCCTACCGCGGCAGCAACGATGTTCCGCCCACGCCGCAGGAGTACGCCGAGGTCGTGCGCGACACCGTGGGCGATCTGGGGCTGGCGATCAGGCTGGAGCCGGGACGCATGATCGTGGCCAACGCCGGCATTCTGGTGGCGCGCGTGATCTGCGCCAAGCGCGGCCGCGACAAGGCCTTCGTGGTGGTGGATGCCGCCATGAACGACCTGATCCGGCCAACGCTGTATGAGGCCTACCACGACATCTGGCCCGTCGAGGCGACAAAGGCGCGGCTGGCGCCGATCGCGCAGGATGTGGTCGGGCCCGTTTGCGAAACCGGCGACTATCTGGCGCTCGATCGCCTGCTGCCACCGTTCTCGACGGGCGATCTCGTCGCCTTCATGACGGCCGGTGCCTACGGCGCCGCCATGTCCTCGACCTACAATTCGCGCCTCTTGGTGCCCGAGGTGCTGGTGAAGGGCGAGGCCTTTGCCGTGGTGCGGCCGCGCCAGACTTACGCGGAGCTGATCGGGTTGGATCGACTTCCCGAGTGGCTCACCGGGGCCGTTCCCCAGAAATCGTAAAGAGGAGCGGAGATCACCTTGCGCCGCCCGGCCTGCGCGCAGGCTCTCTGGTCGTGGCCGGGCGCCGGTTCGATTGCGGGCGAAGGCGATGCCCTAGCAGCGGGCGACGGGTTCGAGCTGGATATGTCGGGGTCGGTATGTCGGGGAACGCGCAGGCCGTCCTGTTCATGCACGGCATTGGTGGGGCGGGTCGCGTGTGGGCCGGCCAAGTGGCAAGCTTCAAGGCGGCCGGATTTGCCCCGCTGGCGCCGGATCTGCCGGGCTATGGCGGGCGTCCGCCGGTCACGGCGATGAATTTCGAGGGCCTGGCGGAGGACGCCGAAGCCTTGCTCGCCCGCCACCATGCGCGCCGGCCGGTGCTGGTCGGCCACTCCATGGGGGGAATGATCGTGCAGACGATGCTGCGACGGCGAAGGGACGCCTACGCCGCGGCGGTGCTCGCCTGCACCAGCCCCGGCTTCGGCAATGCCGACGGCGATTTCCAGAGGACGTTTGTGGCCGCGCGCCTGGGCCCACTCGATGCCGGCAAGACCATGGCTGAACTCGCACCAGCGTTGGTCGACCGCATGCTGGGGTCGTCGCGCCATCGGGCCGGGCGCGCGCTGGCGGTCGAGATCATGAGCAACGTGCCGGCCGAAACCTACCGGGCGGCGGTGCGCGCGCTCGTGGCCTTCGACGAGCGCGCTAACCTTGCCCGCATAGCCATCCCCGTGCTGTGTGTGGCGGGCGGGACCGATCCCAACGCACCGCCGCGGGTGGTGGAGCGCATGGCGCACCAGATCCCGGGAGCACGCTATGTCTGCCTCCCGGGGGTGGGGCATCTGCCAAACCTCGAGGCACCTGCCGCCTTCGATGCCGCGGTCCTCGCGTTCTTGCGCGGGATCTAGCCCCGTCGCCTTGGACAGCGACCGAGGACGGTGCCCGAGCGCCCCTATCCCGAGTTTTCAGATCGGCGCTGGTGGGGCTCGGAGCTGCCGAGCGTTGCGATGCTGGAGACGGTCCACGCAATCCCTCGGCGAAAACTTGATCTCGCGCCACCTCCCGGCGAGGCCGCACTTCAGCGCATTGTCGCGGTCGGCTATGTCTTGCGCTATGTCCTGCGCGTCTTGCTATGGCTTCGTGAGCCTCGCTGCGCTCTTTGCCGCGCCCGATCGCTTCGAGCCGAGCCTGCTTGGCGTCGACCGTCGATCGCCACGGGCCAGGCGCACGGAGCTTGCCATCTGCCGCAGACGGGGATGGGATCGATTTCTTTGTAAAGCAGCCTGGAGTAAAGCAGCCTGAGAGGCCGCGGTCCAATGAGCACTCAAGACCTCGAGCGGGATGACGAGGCGCCGATATTCGACCCGGCGGCCTTTCGTCTTGAGCGCCAGGACGCCGAGCTGATCGAGCGCGCGCGCCGCTTCGGGCAGAGCGCGCTGGCTCCGCGAGCCGCCCGGCACGATCGCGATGCCACCTTTCCCACGGAGAATTTCCGCGACATGCACCCCGAGGGCCTGCTCGCCATCTGCGTGCCCAAGGCGGACGGCGGGCTCGGTGCCAGTTATCGTACCTACTGCATCGCGGCGGCAGAGCTCGGTCGCCATTGCGGCGCCACCGCGCTCTCCTGGAACATGCACGTGTGCTCGACCTTGTGGACCGGCGCGCTGGCCGACGAGCTGATGATGACCGTGGAGGAGCGCGCCGAACACAACGAGCGCCGCAGGCTGCACTACAAGCGCATCGTGGGAGACGGCGCGATCTATTCCCAGCCCTTCTCCGAAGGCGGCGCCGCGGCCGCCGGCACCGTCGCGTTCGGCACGGAGGCTAAACCTGTCGCGGGCGGTTTTCGGGTGAGCGGCAAGAAGATCTTCGCCTCCCTGTCGGGAGCCGCCGACTACTACGGGGTGCTGTGCACCGAGCGGGGTGAGGGCGAGGATGCAAGCCGCCGCAACACGCTCTATCTCGCCATCCCGGCCAACGCCGAGGGCGTCTCGATCGTGGGTGAGTGGGATCCGCTCGGCATGCGCGCAACCGTCTCGCGCACGCTTCTCCTCAAGGACGTGTTCGTGCCCGAGGACGAGATGCTGATGCCGCGCGGCGTCTATTTCCGCGCCGCCACCTCCTGGCCGCACATGTTCTTGACCCTCTCTCCAACCTACATGGGGCTGGCGCAGGCAGCCTACGACTTCACCGTCCGTTACCTGCGCGGTGAGCTGCCCGGCGCGCCGCCGGTGAAACGGCGCATGTACCCCACCAAGCAGATCGCGGTGGCGCAGATGCGGATCATGCTGGAGCAGACCAAGGCCTTGTGGTTCCAAGCCATCAGCGAGGCGCGCGCCAATCCGACAAAGGAGCAGGTGCTGCGCGCTTACGCGGCCCAGTTCACCGTCATGGAAAACGCCAATGCATTGGCTGCCAAGGCCATTCGCACCTGCGGCGGTCAGGCCATGCTGAAGAACTTGAGCCTCGAGCGCATCTACCGCGACAGCCGCTGCGGCTCTTTGATGCTGCCCTGGACCGCCGAGATCTGCCTCGACCGCATCGGCCACGAGAGCCTCTACGCGGCGGGCGAGAAGGACGACTGACGTTGCCCGGCGCCGGCCGCCGCTTTACAGGGGCCCCTCGAAGAAGGCGCGCGCCAAGTCGGTCTCATGCAGGGTGACGCGGATCTTGGCGAGACCGTTGCCGTCCTCGCCCAGTGCGCCCGCCTTGGCAGCCTTGGCCATGGCGTCGAACACGTAGCGGCAGAGATACTCGGTGGTGGTGAGCACGCCCTTGAACTCTTCCAGCGCGTCGAGATTCTGATAGGCGAGGGGCTTCAGCGTCTTGTTGAGCACGTCCAGCGCGGCGCCGATATCGACCACCACGTTCTTTGTGGTGAGCTTCTCGCGATAGAAGGCGACATCGACCACAAACGTTGCCCCGTGCAGGCTCTGGGCCGGCCCGAAGAACGCATCGGGCAGGCTGTGGGCGATCATGATTCGGTCGCGCACCTCGACGGCGTACATGCAGATCTCCTCATTGGTCAGGGTCAGGCCTGCGGGTAGCGGATGACGGGGGCAAGGCCGCGGCCGCCTGGTCCCAGGATCCGCGGCAGCTCGCGGGGCGCATCCTCGAAGGCGATCTCCTCCGCCACCAACCCGTCGAGCGCGGGCATGGTGGCGAGCAAGCCGAGGGCGGCCTCGATCCGGCGGCGATGGGTCCAGCGCGGGCGCCGGGATGGCGCGACGTGACCCACCTGGGAAGAGACGAGCTTCAGCCGCCGGCTGTGGAAGGCGCCGCCGAGATCGACCTCAACGGGCTTGTTGCCATACCAGCTCATCTCCACCACGATGCCCTCAAAGCCCGCGCAATTGATGGCCGTTTCGAGGCCCGCCGCCGTGGCGCTGGCGTGGAACACCACGTCGGCGTCGCCGGGCGCCACTGCGGGCCGCGCGAACCCCGCGCCCAGCGCCTGCGCCAGCGGCCGGCGCCCCTCGTCGACGTCCACACTGGTCACCTCCGCGCCCGGCAGGCGCGCCGCCAGCGCCGCCACCAGCAGGCCGACCACCCCGGCACCCACAATGACGATGCGGTCGCTCGGCCCTGCGCCTGCGTCCCACAAAGCGTTGAGCGCCGTCTCCAAGTTGGCGGTGAGCGTCGCCCGACGCGCCGGGGTTGCCTCCGGCACCGGCACGAGGCTCGCCACGGATAGATTGAAACGATCCTGGTGCGGATGCAGGCAGAACACCGTCCGCCCCAAGAGCTCGCGCGGCCCCGTCTCGACGATCCCGGTCGCGCAATAGCCGTATTTTACTGGAAAAGGAAACGCGCCCTGCTGGTTGGGGCATCGCATGCGTTCCCACTCGCTTCGGCCCACTGCCCCATTGAACACGAGACGCTCGGTGCCCCGGCTGATCCCACTGAAGAGCGCGCGCACCGCAGCTTCGCCCGGTTGCGGTCGGGGCAAGGGTGCCGCACGCAGCTCGACCACCCCCTTCCTGGCGTACCAAAGGGCGCGGGCCAGGCGGTTGCCGGTCGAGCGGCGCGTCATCATGTTAGCCTCCGCGCCGTGGGGGCGGTTCGGATAGCACCCGCATGACCGACAGTCTCGACACCCCGTCACCGGGGACGCTGCCTCCGGCCGCGCTCAGACTTACGACACCGGCGGGCCTCCAGTCCATCGACGAGCTGACGCGGCGGCGCCGGATCGTGTTCGCCCTCAACGCCGTCACCTACGCGCTGATGCTGTGGGCGGCGGCGGCCGTGCTCGGCGCCGCAGGCTGGACGTGGGTTGCTGTCATTCTGTTCATCTGCTTTGCCGCCGGCACGCCCTGGACGGTGCTCGGCTTCTGGAATGCCATCTTCGGCCTGTGGCTCCTGCACTTCCACCGCAATTCGCTGGCCGATGTGGCACCCTTCGCGGCAGCCGGCGAGCAGCCGACGCCCCTGCGCATCAAGACGGCGGTCTTCATGACGGTGCGCAACGAAGATCCCGAGCGCGCGATCCTGCGATTGCGGACGATAAAGGACAGTGTGGATGCCACCGGAGTGGGCAGCGCTTTTAGCTATTTCGTGCTGAGCGATACCAGCGATCCGGCGGTGGCGGCTGCGGAGGAGCACGCCGTCGCCGCTTGGCAGGCTCAGGATCCCGACCGACAGCGCATCATCTACCGTCGGCGTACGGACAATACCGGCTACAAGGCCGGCAACGTGCGCGACTTCTGCGCCCGCTGGGGCAGCGACTATACCCTGATGCTGCCGCTTGACGCCGACAGCCTGATGTCGGGCGACCAGATCGTGCGCCTGGTGCGGATGATGCAGGCCTATCCCAAGATCGGTATTCTGCAAAGCCTGGTGGTGGGCATGCCGTCGCGGAGCGCTTTCGCCCGCATCTTCCAATTCGGAATGCGCCACGGTATGCGCTCCTACACCATGGGCCAGGCTTGGTGGGTGGGCGACTGCGGGCCGTTCTGGGGCCACAACGCGCTGGTGCGCATCAAGCCGTTCTACGATGAGTGCGACCTGCCGATGCTGCCCGGTAAGCCGCCGCTCGGCGGCCACGTGCTCTCCCACGACCAGGTCGAGGCAACGTTGATGCGGCGCGCCGGCTACGAAGTGCGGGTGCTGCCCGTCGAGCGCGGCAGCTGGGAGGAGAACCCGCCCACCATGCTGGAATTCGCGCGCCGCGACGTGCGCTGGTGCCAAGGCAACATGCAGTATTTGCAGCTGCTCGACCTGCCTGGCCTTTATCCCATGAGCCGCTTCCAGCTTGTGTGGGCAATCCTGATGTTCATCGGCATCCCCGCCTGGACGCTCATGATCGCACTGCTGCCGGTGGCGGCCTGGCAGGGGCGCAGCGTTGCGGACTTTCCCGCCCACCTTGCCAGCGGGCTCTATGTGACGTTCTTCCTGATGTACTTGATGCCGAAGATTGCCGGCATTCTCGACGTGGTCCTGACAAGAGGCGGCGTTGCGCGCTACGGAGGCTGGCTGCGTTTCCTGCCGGGGGCAGCCTTGGAGCTGGCCTTCTCCTTCCTGCAGGGTGGCGTATCGACCATTCGCACGTCGATCTTCATGGTCGGCCTGATGTTCGGCAAGTCGGTGGTGTGGGGTGGACAGTCGCGCGATGCTCAGGGGCTGTCGTGGCAGACGGCGGCGCGAAATCTTTGGCCGCAGATGCTGTTCGGCGCCAGCGTGTGCGGCGCGTTGGGGGTGATCGCGCCGGCCGTGCTGTGGTGGAGCCTGCCGCTCACCGCCGGCTACCTGCTGGCCGTACCGTTCGCCGTGCTGACCGCCGACCGGCGCGTCGGCCGCGTGCTAGAGAAGCTGGGCGTGTGCGGCATCCCGGAGGACTTCGAGGCGCCGATCGAGGTGAAGGTGGTGATGGAAAATCTCGGTGAGGAGCCATGAACGGGAGCGCGTGCCGGGTTGGCCTCGGGGTGCTCGCGCAGGGAGCAACGGCGAGCTGCGCAGGGTTGGGAGGGCTGGAACGCGACGAGCACCCCCATGACACCCCGGTTGCCGGCGCTTGCCCTCAGCCGATTGGCATGGCGCTGCCATGACCGGCAAAGGCGCCGTCATTTCTGCCTTGCGCGCCGATCGGGCCTTTCAACCGCTGCACCGCTCGCTCGACGTTTACTACGGGGATCGGGCGCGGGATGCGGCAATGGATGCGCTCTACGGGCGCTTTCTTAAGCCCGGCGATCTGGCCTTCGACATCGGCGCCCACGTCGGCGACCGCATCGGCAGCTTTCGCCGGCTCGGCGGGCGCGTGGTGGCGTTGGAGCCGCAGCCCTTGTGCGCGCGTGCAATCAGGGCGATCTACGCCGGCGATGGAGGTGTGACGGTGCTCGCGTCGGCGTGTGCGGAGCGGCCGGGCACGGTGCGGCTGCTCGTGAACTCGGCCAATCCGACGGTCACCACGGCCTCGGCCGACTTCGTCGCCGCCGCCGATGGCGCCGGCGGCTGGGAGGGACAAGTGTGGGACACCACCGTCGAGGCGCCGTGCACAACGCTGGATCAGCTCATTGCCGAGTACGGGCTGCCGGCGTTCGCCAAGATCGACGTGGAAGGGTTCGAGACGGCGGTATTGGCCGGCCTCACGCGGCCGCTGCCGGCGCTCTCCTTCGAGTTCACCACCATCCAGCGCGACGTGGCGCTGGGCTGCCTCGCCCGCCTCGCTCTGCTAGGGCGCTTCGGCTTTGATGTGGCGCTGGGCGAGAGCCAGACCCTCACCTTCAACAGGTGGGTTTCGGGCGAGGATATGGCCGGCCACCTCGCGGCTCTGCCGCACGCGGCCAACTCGGGCGATGTCTATTGCGTGCTGCAGAGTTGAAGATGGCGAGGGGTAATCGGCCGCTCCGACATTTTTTTTGCCCTCGGGCTATTGCACCTTGGGCGGGCCCAGGTCGAGGGGTGGCAGGTTTATTTGCGGGATCTCGATCTTGATCTGCGATGGGTCGGTATTGACCGGCTTGTCCAGCCAATAGGTCACCGACCCGGGCCAGAAAATGACGATGACGACCAGAACCACCTGCAGGAACACCCACGGGATGGCTCCCCAGTAAATCTCCGATGTCTTGATGGTTGGGGGCGCGATGCCGCGCAGATAGAACAGCGCGAAGCCGAACGGCGGGTGCATGAAGCTCGTCTGGATGTTGGCGCAGATCAGCACGCCGAACCAGACAAGATCGATCCCCAGCTTGTCGGCAACGGGGGCCAGCAATGGAATGATAATGAAAGCGATCTCGAAGAAATCGAGGAAGAAGGCGACGACGAAGATGAAAGCGTTGGCAAAGATGAGAAAGCCCAGCTGACCGCCGGGAAGGGAGGTGAGCAGCTGCTCGATCCACACCTTGCCGCCAACCCCCTGGAAGATGAGGCTGAACACGCGCGCGCCAATCAAGATGTAGACCACCATGGCCGTGAGGCGCATGGTGCTCGCCATGCCCTGATAGAGGAGCTTCCAGGTGAGCGTGCCGTAAGAGCCGGCGAGCGCGATGGCCCCCACCACGCCCATGGCCCCCGCTTCGGTCGGGGTGGCGAGCCCCATGAAGATGGTGCCCAGCACCAGGAAGATCAGTCCGAGTGATGGGATCATGCCGCGCAGGCATTTTATCCACAGCGCCCAGCCGTGCAACGTTCGCGCCTCCATCGGCAGGGCCGGCACGGCCTTGGGCCAGATGATGCTGACGATGGCGACCCAGATGCAGAATAGGGCGACCTGGATGATGCTGGGGCCGATGGCACCGGCATACATGTCCCCGACCGATCGGCCGAGGACGTCGGCGAGCACGACCAGCACCAGAGAGGGCGGGATCAACTGGGTGATGGTGCCGGAGGCCGCGATAACCCCCATGGTATGCGACCGGGAGTAGCCATACTTGAGCATGGGCGTCATCGAGATCACGCCCATGGCGATCACCGAGGCGGCGACCGTGCCGGTGATCGCGCCCAGAACGGCGCCGACGAAAATCACCGCGTAGGACATGCCGCCGCGCACGGGACCGAACAGCTGGCCGATGGAATCGAGCAGATCCTCGGCTAGGCCGCAGCGTTCGAGGATGGCCCCCATGAAGGTGAAGAACGGGATCGCCAGCAGCAGATCGTTGGAGATGATGCCGAACAGCTGGTAGGTCAGATTGCCGAGAAAGTCTGGACTGATCAGGCCGAACTCGATGCCGATGAAGCCGAAGAACAGGCCGGTTGCCGCCAGCGAGAACGCCGCCGGGTAGCCGATGAGCATGAAAAGAATCATGCCCACGAACATCAGTGGCGCCATGTTGTCGCGAACGACACTCATTGCAGCGGCTTTTCGTACTCGAATTCGTCCTCGATCACATGCTCGAGTGCCGCCACGCGCTTGATGATCTCAGAGATGCCCTGCAGCGCCATCAGGGCGAATCCGACGGGCATGAGCAGCTTGACCGGCCAGCGGATCAGCCCGCCGGCGTTGGAGGACTCCTCATGCTGAAGCCACGAATCGACAAACCAAGGCCAGGTAAAATAGATGAGGATGACGCAGATCGGCAGCAGAAACAGGATGCCGCCGATGATGTCGATCCAGATCCGCTTGCGGGGTGACATCATCCCGTAGAGGAGATCGACGCGCACGTGCTCGTTCTTCTTGAGGGTATAGGGTGCCCCGAGCAGCACCATGCCGGCGAACATGTACCATTGGATTTCCAGCCAGCCGTTGGAGCTCTCGCTGAAGAGATAACGGCTGAACGCGTTGCCCGCGCTCACCAAACAGGCCAACAACACCAAGCAGTTTGCCAGGATCGCAATCTGGGCATTTGCCCGGTCGATGACCCGGCTCAACCGCAAGAGAACGGTCATGCTCCCCCCGTTATAAGGCCCGCAGCACCCTACTCGTCCACCCTCACCAGTTCCAGCATTTTTCCCCCGCGGCGCGATGGCCGTGCGCTCGCGGTCCCCAGAAGTGTCCGGCGCCGTTAGGGTTTCCGAAGACCCTGCGCAAGCGGCTGCGAGGTCAAGGTGAAGTCTAAGCTAGCTCGCAGGCGCGCAGCCAGGGCAGCGCCACCGCCTCCGGCGAGGGGCCAATGTGCCGCCTGCGGAAGATGTCTCGATCTGCGGAGCGGAATGGCCGGCCGCCGCGCGCTTCCGCGACCTTGGGCATCGACCGACATCTTGCACTGAGTGACCGCACCTTCACGGCGCAGCCCACCCTCAAAACGGCATCAGGCCAAAGCTGAAGGGCTGGAGCTTGTCGGAGGGCTGCTTGAGGATAGGGACAGCATAATCAGCCCGCAGAGCGCCGATCGGCGAATCCCAGGCCAATCCGATGCCGATCGAAGCGCGCGGCGCGGCGGTGTTGCCGGCCAGGCCCGGCAGCGCGGCCGCGGTTCCGTTGACGCCCCACAAGGAACCGGCGTCCGCGAACACGGCCCCGCGCAGTCCGATGTCTTGGGGTACTCCGGGAAGCTGGAACAGCAGCTCGGCCGTGGTGGAATAGAACATCTGGCCGCCGAGCGCGTCCTGGTTGGCGCTCAGCATATCGCGCGGACCGATGCCGGCAGTGGCGAATCCGCGCACGGTTTCGCCACCCTTGTAGAAGAGATCGAGCAGCCGCACATCCTGGCCGCCCCAGCCGCTGATGATGCCGCCCGTGGCGCGGCCGACAGCGGTGATGTCGTCGGTGACGGGATAGTAGGCGCGCAGCTCGCCGACGGATCTTATGTAACGCACGTCGCCACCGACGCCGGCCAGATCCTGCGCGACCGTGTAAAAGACGCCAGAGGTTGGCCGTCTCTTGTTGTCGCGGGTGTCGTAGGCGAGGGAGTAGCCGACGGAGGAGGTGTAGTAGGTGGCGGAGGAAGCGTTCGGATAACCTCGTATCGCCTCCTTGATGGCGAGCGAGGCCTGGTTGCCGACGTTATAGAGCGTACTGCGCACGAACGTATAGTTGACGCCGACCGACCATTCGTCGCTGAGCGGATAGCGCAGCCGCAAGTCGCCGCCGATCTTCTCGCTCATGTAGGAGGCTTGCCTGGTGTAGTCGACATCCTTGTAGAAGAGGTCGAACCCGGCCGCCACGTCGCTGCCGAGGAAGTGCGGCTCGGTAAAGCCGAGCTCGGCCTGCAGGCGCACCAGGCTGCCGGAGAGTTTCAGGCCCAGCGCCTGTCCGCTGCCAAACAGGTTTTTCTCGCTGATCGATATGTCGCCAACGATGCCTTCCGCAGTGGAATAGCCCACGCCGATGCCGAAGTTGATGGTCTCCTGCTCGACCACCTCCACGGTGATGATGACCTTGTCTGGGGCCGAGCCCACACGCCGCTTCAGCGTCACGCTCTTAAAGAATCCCAGCGCCTGGACGCGCCGGCGGCCGCGCTCGATCAGGAAGGCGTTTACCGCATCGCCCTCGGCGACGCGGAACTCGCGGCGGATGACGAAGTCCTGCGTCTTCTTGTTGCCGGCGATATCAATGCGCTCCACGAAGATGCGCGGCCCATCCTCGATACGGAAGGCGATGGCAATCGTGTGGCCGTCCGCGTCGCGCTTGGGCGTAGGCTTGACCTGGGCAAAGGCCAAACCCTGATCGCTCAAGGCGAGGGTCATATTCTCGACCGACTTCTCGATGGCCTCCTGGTTGTAGGCGCTGCCCGGCTTCACGCTCACCAAGTCTTGCAGTTTTTCTGCATTGGCTCCGCGCAGACTGCTCTCGATGCTGGGCGGCGCGAAGGTGAATCGGTCACCCTCCTCCACCGTAAAGGTGATGGTGTAGCCCGTGCCTTGCGGGTTCTGGACGGCTTCGGCCGAAAGGACGCGCGCATCGGGGAAACCCTGCTTGAGATAGTGGCGGCGCAGCAGGTCCTTGTCCCGCTCGATGCGCTCGGGATCGTAGAAGGCAGCGGTCTTGAGGACGTCGAACCAACCGGACTGGCTGGTGGAGACAACGTCGCGCAGCTGCGCCTCGCTGAACGCGCGGTTGCCGACAAAGCGGATGGCGTCCACCTTGGTGACCGCGCCTTCCTTGATGACGTAGGTCACCTCTACGCGCCCATCGGATTGATAGGTGACGCTCGGTTCGACCGTGGTGGCAAGCCGCCCGAGCCGGCGATAGTGCTCGCGCAGGCGAAGGGCGTCGGCGTGCGCCTTGGCATCGGTGTAGCGGGCACGGGGCTTGAGCTGCACCTGCTCCTCGAGCTTGACCTTGTCGGCGGCGGCGTTGCCTTCCAGATGGACGGCGGACACGATGGGGTTTTCGGCGACCTTGACGATGAGGCTGGTGCCGCGCCGCTCGATGCTCACGTGCGCAAACAGCCCCGTGGCGAACAGCGCCTTGATGGACTGACTGACCTTGGCGGCATCGTAGGCGTTTCCCGGTGCGAGCTTTACATGGGAGCGCACCACCTCCGCCTCCACGGTGCGATTGCCTGTGATCTCGACGGCACTGATCGTCTCCGCCGCCTGGAGGGGGGAGGCGATCAAGCCAAGGAGCAGCATCGCCAACGCGATGCTGAGGCCAACGGGGCACGAGCGGGCGAGACGGTTGGACGAGCGGGTCTGAGCCAAAATGACCCCGGACCTGCGCAGAGAGGGCGCGTTGCATGCGCGGCCGCGGGAAAGCGGCCATCGCGCCTCCGGCGCGGTACTCAAGACCAGGAACGGGACGCGCATGACGACTGACTTCACCAGCGCCGGCCCACGCGACCGGAGGCCCGACCGCGACGCTCGACCTGCGGCACCCCCTGCCAACAAGCCTTTGAGCTACCTGCCGATTGAGGCGAGAATGCGAGATGGGCGCGGGGCCTTTTTCCGTGCTTAGGTGGGCTCCGACAGGGAAATCGGCGGAAAGATGAGCTAGGCTTGAGCTGCCGAGGCCCGAAGGGGCAGGCCAGGGAGTGAGACCAATGATGCAACCTCACAAACAATCGGTTCGGCAATCGGTTCGGCAATCGGGCCGGCAATCGGTTCGGGAGCTGATCGAGCGACCGCACCACACGGCCGTGAGCTGCCGCGACTGGGAAAAGATGCGAGCCTTCTTCGTCGATCTATTGGGCTTCAAGGTGGTGGGCGAGATGGACAAGCGCGACGAGCCCGAGCTCAGCACCGTGACGGGCCTGCGCGGGGCCACCTGCCGCTGGGCCATGCTGGCGCTCGGCGGCTACCACATCGAGCTCTTCAAGTGGCTGACGCCGGAGGGCAAGCCCGTGCCTATCCGCCAATGCGATTTGGGCCTCACCCACATCTGCTTTCAGGTCAAGGACGCGGAGGAGGCGCATCGGCGCATGATCGCGGCCGGATATGAGCCGCTGTCGCAGGTGCTGACATTGCGCGGCGGCCGGGCGAAGCCGTTCTATTGCAAGGGGCCCGAAGGGCTGATCGTGGAGTTCGTCGAATATCCGATGGGCTCGTGAGCGCGGAGGGACTACCGCGCCGGTTCGGCCTCGAATACCTGGCCCGACAAGGCCTTGCCGCGGCCGGAGGCGAGATAGAGAGCAAGCTCGGCCACCTCGGGCTCGCCGGCGAGGCGAGGTCGCGCGCGCGGGTCGGCCGTCTCGGGACAGATGGCGTTGAACCGGATCGCCTTGCCGGCCCATTCCTCGGCTTGGGCGCGCGTCATGGCGGTCAGCGCCGTCTTGGCCACGCACGCGAAGGCCCGCGCCGGCCCGTTCAGTGGCGGCGTCAGCATCGCGACATTGAGGATCAGTCCCTCGATGTAGCTCAGAGCCATGCGGTTGGCGGCAATCTTACCAATCAGACAAGGCAGCAGCAGGCGCCGGGCGACGCGCCGCTCGATCTCCCCGAGGCTGGTCGCGATGCCGACCGCGGCCGGCGCGAGCGCCACCAGGTTGATCACGGCGTCGAGTCTGCCGAAGGCCAGCATGGCGCTGCGGGCGAACTCGACCACGGCGTGGGCCTCTGGCGCGACCGGGCCGAAGGCCCTGATGTCGAGCGCCGCCGGAGCGGCGATCTCGGCGATGGCGTGGGTCTCATCGCTCAACTCATCGAACTGCAAGATGAGCCGGACCTTGTGGTCGGCGAAGGAGCGCGCGAGATCGACGCCGCATCGGGAGGAGACGCCGGTTACGAGCACGCGCTTGCCTGCAAGCTCGGGATACGCGGGGGCCGAACGGGCTCCCTCGACGACACTCATCAACATGCCCTGTTCCTCCTCAACGCGCGCGCGTCGGCGATGCGCTTGCTCGCGAGCGCGCATCTGCCGCCGATTCGGCTAACAACAGCTAAATGGGGCCGCGATTCGGGTGACCGTGTGCTCCAGTTGGGGCGTGAACCCGGCGAGGCTGCGGCGGATCCTGGGCGGCGGACACCGCCTCGTTGCCCGATTTGGGCGGATGTGGGCCGAGCCGGTCCCGGGCTGGCGGCCACGCAGAGGCCGTCTTGGAGAGAAGCATCCCCCCTGCTAGAAACCGTGAGAACGCATCGCCAACCTTCGGAGGAGCTCGCCATGGCCCCGCTCGATGTGAAGCCCAATGAGCTCGAGCCCTATTGGGTGCCCTTCACCCCCAACCGCGCCTTCAAGAAGCGGCCGCGCATTTTCGCCGGTGCCAAGGGTATGCACTACTTCAAGCCCGACGGTACGAGGGTGATCGATGCCACCTCGGGCCTGTTCTGCGTCAATGCGGGGCACTGCCGTGAGCCCATTGTCAAGGCCATCCAGGAAATGGCAGGCAAGCTCGACTACGCGCCCGCCTTCCAGTACGGCCATCCCAAGGTGTTCGAGCTGGCCTCGCGCCTCGCCCTGCTGGCACCGGGCGATCTTGACTATGCCTTCTTCTCAAACTCGGGATCCGAAGCGGTGGACACCGCGCTCAAGATTGCGCTCGGCTATCATAAGGCCAGAGGCGATGGTGGACGCACGCGCCTCATTGGCCGGGAGCGCGGCTATCACGGCATCGGTTTCGGCGGCATCTCGGTGGGCGGCATGGTCGCTAACCGCAAGCAGTTCGGCAACATGCTGACCGGCGTCGATCACCTGCAGACGACCTACGACCGCTCCAAGCAGGCCTTCACCAAGGGCGAGCCCGAGTGGGGCGCGCACCTGGCCGACGAGCTGACGCGGCTCATCAACCTGCACGACGCTTCCACCATCGCCGCCGTCATCGTCGAACCGGTGGCGGGCTCCACGGGCATTCTGCCACCGCCCAAGGGCTACCTGAAGAAGCTGCGCGAAATCACCGCCCAGCACGGCATCCTGCTGATCTTTGACGAGGTCATCACCGGCTTCGGGCGGCTCGGCAGCTGCTTTGCCGCAGAGCGCTACGGCGTCACCCCCGACATGATCGCCTTTGCCAAGGGCATCACCAACGCTGCGGTGCCGATGGCGGGCGTGATGGCGTCGAAAAAGATCTACGATGCCTTCATGACGGGCCCGGAGCACGTGGTGGAGCTGTTCCACGGCTACACCTACTCGGGCCATCCGCTGGCGGCTGTGGCCGGCCTTGCGACCCTCGATCTCTACAAGGACGAGGCCCTGTTCGAGCGCTCAGCCAAGCTCGAGCCCGTGCTCGCCGACGCCATGATGAGCCTCAAGAGTGCGCCCAACGTGGAGGACATCCGCACGGTGGGACAGCTCAGCGGCATCGACTTGGCGCCGGTCCCCGGCAAGCCTGGCCTCAGGGGTTACGAGGCGACGGAGCGCATGTACCACGATTTCAACATCTACGTGCGCGTGGCCATGGACACGCTCGTCGTGGCCCCGCCGCTCGTGGCCACCGAGCGCGACATCGCCGAGATCCGCGACGTGATCGCCAAGGTGGTGAGGGCCGTGGCGTAGCTCGCCACGAAACCTGGCTCAACGCCTGCGGCAGAGGAGGGGCGACGCGAGGTCTCAGACGGCGTTCCCTGCATCGGCAGGCATGGCCGATGCGCTGGCCCGCTGGCCCGATTCGCTGGCGCGATGCGCCGGTGAGGAGATAGAACGCGATCGGGTGCTCGATTCGGCAAATGGCGTGGTCCTTTGGCAATGGGGTGGGCTGGCGCCGCCACCAAGGGTCGGGAAGGGCTGCCCGGGGATCGATCCACTGGGATCTTCCACTGGGATCTGTTGGGATCTGGTGGCCGGTGCCGAGCATTTTCCCGCCCATGGCCGCCGGTCGGGAGGGCCAAGTCCACGCGAAAGCTGGTGACAGCCCCGCCGGCTGGGTTGCACATGGCGGAACGCTTCGGGAAGCTTGCTGGGGCGATTCGAAACCCAAGCAAAGCGAGCCGGTGGCAATGACCCAGCAATTTGCCGTTCCTGACGACGCCCCACCGCACCATCCCCACTACGGGGATGCCTTTGTGGTGTTCTCGGTGACGGTGCTGTCGTGCGCGGTTGGAGCGTGGCTGCTGCTGCGCCTCGGGGTGGCGCTTTGGGTCGGCTCGCTGGCTGCGCTGGGCGTCTACGCCGCGCTGCTGTCGTTGCACCTGCTGGTGCGCCGCTCGCTGACGCCGAGGGCGGTTGCGGCCGCCCCGGCTGTCAACCCGCGCATGCCGCGGACGCCATTTGCCGAGGAGCCCGGGCTGCGGCCTGGGCCGCCGGCAATGCCGGCAACAGCGCCCAAGCTTCAACCGCCCGGCCAGCCCACAGAGCCCGCGCGCGGCACCGAGCCAGCGACCCCCGAAAAACGCCGCCTGGCAGAGGCCTTGTCGCAACCGCGTCCGGCCGATCCCTTCAATTTCCGTCCGTCGCGGGAGCCTTCGCTGTCCGCCTCCCCGCTCCCAGGCCTTGCCCGCGACCCGGCCCCGCCCGCGGGTGAGCCGCGCCCCGGCCTCGCGCCTGTCGCCCCGGATGCATCGCAGCCGGAATTGCGGGTCGAGCTGGTCCAAGAGCTCATCAAGAAGCTCGCCGATGAGCTCAATACGGCCACAGCCACCGGCGGTGCGCCGCCCGCGACGCCCTCCCCGCGGACCCCCGATACGGAGGCCATGATCGGCCGCTCGGTCGACGCCCTGCAGAAGACGGCGCGCAGCATGCATGGACGCCGCGTGCAGACACCGACGGCTGCGCCGCCGGCTCCGGGGGCCGCGCGCCAGATGCCCCCCTGGTTGCCGACGGCAGGCTCCGGCCCCGGGGCTGGGGTTGGTGCTGGGGCAAAGGGCGCTACCCCGCCACGGCTCAATCCCCAGCTCGCCCGCATTGCGGAGGCCGTCGCCGCGGAGCGCTTGGAGGTCCTGCTCGAACCGATCCAGGCCCTGGTCGATGGGCGCCCCCGGCATTTCGAGGTCACAACGCGGCTGCTTGCTGCCGATGGCACCGCGCTCGATCGGCGCGACTATGTTACGGCGGCGCGGGCCTCCGGCCTGATGCCGCGCATCGATGCCGCTAAGTTAACCCGCGCAGCGCGCATCGCCGGCCGACTCGGACAGCGCGGACGGGAAGGATCGGTGTTGGCGAGCATAACGGGCGACGCGCTGAGCGATCAAGCGTTCCTGGAGGCTGCCGCCGCCGGGCCCCGCAGCGCCACCGGCATGAGCCTCGTGCTTTCCTTCGCGCAGATCGAGGTGCGGGCCTTCACGCCGGGCCAAGTCAAGGCGCTCCGCGACTTGGCGCCACTCGGCTTGCGCTTCGCGCTCCAGGAGGTGGTTGACCTCGACATGGATTTCTCCGCCCTCAAGGACATGGGCTTTGCCTTCGTCGAGCTCGCCGCGCCCGCGTTCCTCGATGGCCTGCCTGCCCGAGGCGGCCGCATACCCGCCGCGGACATTTGCCGGCATCTGGCAAACTTCGGTCTCGTCCTGATCGTCGGCGGCATCGACGATGATTGGCTGCTGGCGCGTATTCTCGGGTTCGGCGTGCTGTTCGGCAAAGGCGCGCTGTTCGGCGGGCCGCGGCCGGTGAAGGACGAGGTGATCGCCTCGCCCACGGCGGCTTGAAGGCAAGGCCACTTCCGCTCGATCGCGATCTGCACTAGGTGAGGCCGCATGACGCCTGCGGTCATTCCAATCCTGTCCTCGATCGCCGAGCTTTCCTCCACGTCTGACGCCTGGATCGTCGACATCTGGGGCGTGATACACAACGGCGCGCGCGCGTTCGCTGCCGCAGGTGAGGCGTGCCGCCGGTTCCGCCGCCGTGGCGGCATCGTCATGTTGCTCTCGAACGCGCCGCGGCCATTCCGTGCGGTGGTGCAGCAGATGAGCGCGTTGGGCGTCGATCCGGAGGCCTACGACGGCGGCGTCACGTCGGGCGACGTCACGCGGGGCTTGCTCGAGGCGTGGTCCGACCGGCCGCTGCTGCATATCGGCCCGGAGCGCGACAAGGGCCTGTTTGAGGGCCTCGCCCCCAGGCTGACGAAGCCCGAGGAGGCGCAAGCAATCGTGTGCTCGGGCCTGTGGGACGACACAAGCGAAACGCCGGCGGACTATGCGGGCTTGTTTGGCGCATTGGCGGCGCGGCGCGTGCCGATGATCTGCGCGAACCCCGACCTGGTGGTGGAGCGGGGCGACAAGCTCGTCTACTGCGCCGGGGCGATGGCGGCGGTCTACGAGGAGAAGGGCGGCGAGGTGATCTACGCCGGCAAGCCGCATTTGCCGATCTATGAGCGCACCTTCGCGGCCATTGCGCGCATTGCCGGCGCGGCCGTGGCGAGGGAGCGCATCCTCACCATCGGCGACGGCGTCGATACCGATCTCCTCGGCGCCCACCGCGCGGGGTTGCGCTCGGTCTTCATCGCCAGTGCCGTGCATGTGCCGGGCGGGCTCGACGCGCGGGTGCTCGAGGCGCTGTTCGCGTCGCGGCCCTATCGGCCCATCGCCGCGCTGCCAGCGTTGGCGTAAGGCGGACCTCGCGGACGGCACCGGCAGTTCACACCACCAGCACGACCTTGCCCACGTGGGCGCCAGATTCCAGGCGGCGATGCGCGTCGGCCGCCTTGGCCAAAGGAAAGGTGGCGTCTATCACCACCTTCACCTTGCCGGTCGCCAGCAGGGGCCACACCTTGGCCTCGAGCGCGCGGGCGAAGTCGGCCTTGGCCGCACGCGTGCGTGGCCGCAGCGTGGAGCCGGTGAGGGTGACGCGCTTCATCATCAGACGCGCGATGTTGATCTTCACCTCGGCTCCGCCGAGCACGGCAATCTGCACGATGCGGCCCTCCTCCGCGGCCGCGGCAATGTTGCGATCGGTATAGTCGCCGCCGACCATGTCGAGGGTCACGTCGACGCCCTTGCCCCCGGTTGCCTGCCGCGCCGCTGCCACGAAATCCTCACTTCTGTAATTGACGGCGCGATCCGCACCCAGTTCAAGGCATGCCTTGCACTTCTCGGCCGAGCCGGCGGTCGCGATCACCTTGGCGCCGAACGCCTTGGCGACCTGGATGGCGGTGGTGCCGATGCCGCTCGTGCCGCCGTGCACCAGAAACCACTCGCCGGCGGCCAGATGCCCGCGCTCAAACACGTTGTTCCACACCGTGAAGAAGGTCTCAGGGATCGCGCCCGCGTTCACCATGTCGAGGCTTGGCGGGATCGGCAGGGCGATGGGTTCCTCGGCGATGCAATACTCCGCATAGCCTCCACCGTTGACGAGCGCGCATACCTTGTCGCCGCGCTTCCAACGGGTCACCCCTTCCCCCAAGGCTGCCACCTCTCCGGCGACCTCCAGGCCCGGCAGCGGCGAGTGGCCGGGCGGGGGTGGATAGGAGCCGGCGCGCTGCATGAGGTCCGGCCGGTTGACGCCGGCAGCGGCGACTTTGACCAGGATCTGTCCCGGCCCCGGCCTCGGGGTCGGCACGGAATTTGATCGCAGCACCTCGGGTCCCCCGGGCGTTGAGATCTCGATTGCCGTCATCGTCCCTGGCACGGTCCCTCGCACGGTCCCTGGCACGCTCGCCATGACTGAGCTCCATTGGTTGTTTGCTTGCGGGGAGATTTGCCCAATTGCCGGCATCGAGACAAGAGCCCAGCCGAGCGAGGCTGATCCGAACGGAGGCGGTCATGGCGAAGACGCAGACGCAAGAGCTGAGCCAAGCAGTAGAGCTCTATCTGGATCTCATGTACGACTGCGAGGTGGGCAAGTTCGACCGTGCGTTCAGCCCCAGCGCGCGGCTGCACGGCTTCCGCGACGGCAAGATGACCTGTTGGGCGGCAGCGCACTACAAGGAGATTTTGGCCGGTCGCAAATCGCCCGTCGCCGGCTCGCGACGCGAGGAGCAGGTGTTGCTGCTGGAGATGGCCTCGCCGACGCAGGCGCTCGCCAAGGTCCGCATACGCATCAATGACATGGTATTCGTTGACTATCTCTCCTACCACAAGATCGATGGTCGCTGGCAGGGAGAGCTAGCCGCAAGCGCCCTGATCGCGCTCGCCCGACATGGCGCGCTTTGCTAGCCGCGTAGGCTCCTGGTAGCGGTGCAAGGGCAAGCGACCTCGATCACCCTCGACAGGTTGCAACGCGCAAAGCCGCTCGCAATTCAGTCGAGTTCAACTTCGCTTTGGCGATCGCTGCCAGCCGAGGGCTGTCGCCTGCGCGCGGTTGAGCATGAAGAGATAGGCCAGTTTGCCGTGCAGACGCAGCCGCTCGCCCATCCCATCGGCATCTCTCGCGGTCTTCTGGCGATGTAGTGCCGCCCGCAGCTTGCGTCGCTCCTGTCGGGACAAGCCCATGGCCTTGTTGACGATCACACCGGTGACCGCCTGCCGGCGGCCGGCCCGCAAGATGCGGGTTTTTTCGCCATTCACCGCGAAACCTTCGGCAGCGACGATGCTGGGCACGAGCTTCAAGAACTTGGCAACCTTGCCCAGATCGTTGCCCGAGAAGGTCAGGTCATCGACATAGCGCGTGTAGGCAAAGCCGTGCTTGCGCGCGAGCCCGGCGAGGCGGTGGTCGAGGCGCAGCAGGATTGTGTTGCAGAGCCCCGGGCTCGTGGGCGCGCCTTGCACGCACACGCGGGGGCCCGTCGGCACGTGATAGAGCTTGCCTTCGGCCGCCACCGGCTGGCGCGGCGCCTCCGTCATCAGTACCGCGAGCGACGCCGCCACCGGATAGCTATAGCCGAGCGCGATCAAGAGGCCGCGCACGCGGCCAAAGTGGATGGTCGGGAAGCAGTTCTTGATGTCGAAATGCAGCACCACGGCTTTGCCCACGTGCGGGGCGGCATTGGTGGCGATGGAGCGGCGCTTGACGAAGCCGTGCGCGTGCTCGCTCTTCGGCAACTTGGAGATAAGCAGGCGGTCGAGGGCGCGCAGAACGGCTTTGAGCCGCCGTTTCGGCGCGTGGATCAGCCGCTCTCCGCCCGTGCGCTTGGGGATGGCGAAGGTCACATAGTGCGGCACCGTCTCCCGCAGGCGATGCTGGCTCAGGTGCCGGAATTGGCCCACCGACAGGGACAGTGCGGCGGCGACGTCCTCCTCGGTCTGCCACAGCGGCAGGCCGTAGCGCTCCAGTTGGGCCGCATCGGTGGCGAGGTCCATCACGTCGCGGTTGCGCGTCCGCAGCGACGGGCCGAACAGCCGGTCGGCCTCGCTCTCGGTCAGGTACTTGGTCTTCGGCGGTGCCGGCCAGCGGCGCCGGTTCAGGTCCGGCGGCGGTTTCGGCAGCAGTCGGCTGTCGCGCAGGATGAGGCGGCGATGCTGCGGCTTCAACGGCCCGCCAGTCTTGATGACCTCGTGTTTGAACGCCGCCTCGCCTGCGTCGGGCAGAGCCGATACGTCGCGTCTGGGAGCCATGGCCGAGGCTTTGGCCGCACGCCGCCGCCGATAGGCCCGCACGAGGACGTAGAGGACCACCAGCACGACCAGCATCATGAGGGGCACGAGCAGCGCCAGCATCAGCCGCTGGCCCCATCCGCGCCGGTGCCCTCAAGCGATGCGCAGTCCCGGGCCGGCTGGCCCACCACCAACAAGGCTTTGGACCCGTGGCCTCCCCGCGTTTCGTACGTGGGGAACCGTGGCGATGTGATGGGGACAGGAGGCCGCCACGGCGAAGCACCGTGGCATGGTAAGCTGGAAGGTCCTGCCAGACCCGGGACTGCGTAAAGGCAATTCATTTTGGCGCCCCTGCATCGGCGCCGTCAACCTCCGCGCGCGACGGCTGCTTGCGTGTGGCGATGACGGATGGCCCATCGACCGGCGTGCTCGCGGGACGATCGGCGCGCAGGGTCTCGCTCGCCTTGAACAGGGCCAGCATGTGCTCGCACGGCCCCTGGTTCATGAGGTGCTCGGCGAAATGGGGGCACGTGCAGCGGCCGAAAGTGATGCGGCCCCTGTCGTTGACGACGATTTCGACCGGGTCCTCTTGCGCCGCGCCGATGATGCGCCAGTCGCGATAGGTGATCTCGCGCACGCTCTTTTGCTGGGCGCCTGCCGCATTGGGATCCTTGAAGGCGCGCACCTTCTTGGTCTCCTCAGCCACACAGCTTGTGATGCGCACCTTGTTCTCGGCAAGGAGCTGGGCGGCCAGCTCCCGCCGCCGATCGGGCGGAAAGTAGATGGCCTCGTCGGCTGGCGTCTCAAACAGCTCGCGATGGCGGTAGCGGCGCGTCTCGACGTCGAACATGCTGCGGCCTTGCCGGCAGAGCCGGACCAGGATGCGCGATGCGGTGACCTTGTCGAGATTGAGCGCAGCAGCGACCTCGTCGATGGAGGCGTGTTGGCGCTCGCGCAACAAGGCGAGGGCGGGTTCCAGGAGATCATCGTTTCCGGCCGCAGCCTCGGCGAGCAGATCAAAGCCACCCGTGCTGGTGAAGCCGCTGCCGGACCAGCCGGTGAGCCCGAGCAGAAAGGTCATGCCCGGCAGCTGCACGGCGTAGAAACTCGGCAGCGCCCGGCCTTTGAGGTAGATATCGACCCGCTCGGCGAACGGCAGCAGGCCCTCGATCAGCTTGAGCCGGCGCCGTCCCCACACGCGCGTGGTCTTATGCTCGGCGTAATTGTGCGCGGCCCCCTCGAGCGTGACGACGTGCTCCCACGGCTCGAGCACCAGCCGCGTGTCTTGCCCCGGTTCGAACTCGTAGCGGATGCCGCGCGGAGAAACCTTGGCCTTGGTATGGCGCAGGAAACGCAGCGCCGACAGCAGGTCGATCGGCCGCACGGCGATGCGCGTGCCGGGCAGCCCCATGGCCGCCTGTACCTGCAGGAAGCCGCGCACCCAGGTCTCGGGCAACTCCACCTTCTTCTCGAAGCGCCCGCCGGCGCTCAAAGTGTGCACCTTGAGGCCTTCGGGGCCGATGCGGAAGGTGGTGGAGCGGCTGGTGCGCATCTCGCCCAGCGCTCCCCATAGCCAGGCGGTGAAATCGATGTTGGTGGTGCCGGTCACCACCTCGCCCATGGGCTCGAACACGTCGGGGTCGACGATGAGCGACACGTAGGCCGACTGATCTTGGCTGAATGCCTCGAAGAAAATGCGGTCGCGATGCACGGTGATGACAGGATCGAGCAGATCGGTCTCAGAGATCCAAGTATCGGAGGACCAAATCGCCTCGCCCAGCGCCCGCAGCGCGATGCGCAGGATGAAGCCGTGCTGGCGGACGAGGCCGTGAAAGCGCACGCGCCGACGCAGGTTGGTCGACAGCCCGACCGTGGTCGCCTCGCGCGTCGATTCGAGAAGGGATGGCGAGGCATAGTCGACGAGCACGATCATGCTGCGGCCCTCGCGTGCCGGTAGACGACGGGCCGTTCCGCGGCGCCGGCGAGCCCTGAGCGCGCAGCGAGGATGTTGCCGATCAGGCCGATCAGCTCGGCCTTGGGATATTTCTTGTCGGGCAGCTTCAAAGCTTCTCTGGCGCGCGCGTGAATGCGGCGGGCGATCGCGGCGTCGTGCCGCGCTGCATTGGCGAGCGCCTCGAAGGCCGCCATCCGCGTCTTGCGATGCAAGGGCCGCAGCAGCGTGCCGAGCAGGATGTCGATGTTGTCGGCAGCCAGCACGCGTGCGCGCGGGTCGGGGAGCGCGAGCACGCGATAGGCCAGCATCATGACGTGTATGTTGGAACCCTCCACCAGGTCCTGCACGGCCTGCGGCACCGCCAGATACTGCTCGAGCGAGCGCACGAACAGGAGCCGCGCGAGGTCGTTGCCGCGCAACAGCAGGCCCTGGTTGAAGGTGGCGTAGGCGGGAATGCGGGTGAGCACGTTGGCAGCGCGGCGGGAGAACTCGGCGGCGTCGCGATCGCGAATGGCCTGGTAGTATGCGGCGAGCTCCGAAGTGGTTTTTTCGGCCGCGCCCCTTTCCTTCTTGTTGCCCCACCTCCAGGAGATGCGCGTGGCATAGCGGCTGGCCAGCGTATCGACGAGATCGTCGTCGCGGGCCACCTGCGCCGCCTGAACCAGGTTTGGACAGCCGCGCCACCACGTCGGCGCCACGTTGGCGCGGAAGGGGCCGCGGATGAGGTCCGGATAGCGGGCGTAGACGAGGGCCGCAAGGTCATCGTCCAAGATGTGGATGCGGACAAGGCCGAGGCCTGGCCAATTCCATTCGCGCGAGGCGCCAGCCAGCGCCGTCAGGCGCTCACGGCGCAGATCATCGCCGAGCGCTTGATTGGACATCAGCTTGCGGATGCACTCGTTGAACAGCTTGGGATAGGTGGCTGCCCGCGCCGTGGCACTCCAGAGGTCCCACCAGCCCTGACGCTCGGCAAGGTCGATGAAAGCTGCCGCGACCTGGTCCTTGCCCCAGCCGCCGATGGTCTCCGCGAGCTTGGCGTGCACGTAGGGCATCACGTCGCGACCGCGCCGCTCCAGCAGCTTGAGCACGGTGCCTCCGCGCTCGATGCCGTAGCCTTCCAGATGGCGATTTTCCAGCACGCGATTGAGCTCGGCCTGCTCGATCACCGCGTCGGCAAGCCTCAGCACCTCCGTCTCCCAGCGGCCCACTGGCATCAGCTTGCGGTAGAGGGCGAAGAACAGCTTTTCGTCACCGTGGGCGCGCGCGAGATTGCCGAGCTTTTCCCACATCGCCCGCTTATCCGCGCTCCAGTAGGAGACCGGCAGATGCTTGAGGATGAAGGCGGCTGAGCTTTGGTCCTTGTCGTAGAGCCGCAGCGCGGTGGGCTCGTCGAGCTGGAAGTGGTCGTCGAACTCGTCGAGCACGATGGCGCGCGCGGCAGGCGTGGGAGCTGCGCGATGGGCCTCCACCAGGGCAGCGTTCCAGCCTTCCTTGTCGATGCCCCAGCCTTTAGCGGCCGCGTATTTCCAGCGGTGCAGCCGCCGGACGAGCCCGCCGTCGCGTCCCGTGCGCGCCGCCCGCAGCCAGGCCTCGAGGTCGGCGGCATGGTCGGCCCAGGCAACCCGGGTCCAGCGCTTGTCGGAGGCAATCCATTGCGAGAAGTGGTTGAGAATGAAGGGGCGGAACACCGCCTTGCTGCGCGCGTAAAGCCGCGGCCCCCAGAACCAGGTGAGACCGGGAAATAGCGGATCGCGACTGAGCCCCTCCAAGTGATCGCGCAGGCGCTGGTTGTTCGCCTGGGCATCGAGCAGCTGCTCGATGGCTCTGCGCAACTGTCTTTCGTTCATTTGTCAGTCGCCCACGCAGCGTCGAGCCAACTCGCCATGGCCGCATCCCGAACCTATCTGAACGCCCACGAAAGAATTTTGGCGGCGTCAGCCATCGTCTGAACAGGGTGGCTGGTCGTGTCCCAACGGCAACAGGCAGAGCAAGTGCGCCCCGCAACGGAGCAAGCGCCGCCGATCGATGGCGAAGCGCTGAACCGGGGGGCGAGTCGCCCGCGCCTTTTATCAGCAAGCGCTGCAGGTTCGGGGACAGATCGCGTGCGGCCCTGCATTTGAGACAGGCATTGGGCAGCAAGCGGGAAGTAGCAGCAAGCGGGAAGCAACGGAAGGAGCAAGTGGGTGATCGCGAGTGCAGGGGGTGAGGGATCGGCAAGCTCTTCCCGCTCATCATCCGCTGCCGCGTCACCCTCTGACGTCGGCTCGCCAATCCCTCGATCATAACGCGAGCCCCGAGCTGGGTCCTGCCGCTAAGGTGCCGGCTCCGTCAGGGAGAGCAGGTTGCCGTCTGGATCTTTCAGCCACGCGATCTTGGCGCCGGATGGGGATGTCCATATGCCGTGCTCGTCCTGCTCCAGAAACCCGTATCGCTCCATGGTCACGCCTTTGCCGGCGAGGGATGTCACGACGTCGTCAACGGATGGAACCGACCAGCCAAGCATCGTGTGCGATTGCGGGATGAGGCTTCCTACCTTCTGAATGCGCAGCTGCACGCCGCCTGCGTCGAAGGTGCAGGCATAGGCATCCTCCCGGATGAAGGTGAGCCCGAGAACATCCTCATAGAAGTGGCGCGACCTGGTGCTATCGACCGTTGCGCCGAACGCCACGATCTTGGCGGTGCCGAGCATTGAACCGCTCCTATGGCGCCCCTATCCACAGGGCGATGCCATGCGTGGTCCGCTACAGTCTGCTACAGTCAGTGCAAATGCAATCCCAGCGGGAGAACACCATGAAACTGGAAGGCGGATGCTATTGTGGGCAGGTGCGCTAGGTGGCCGAGGGCGAACCGACGCTCAAGGCCCAATGCCACTGCCGTGAATGCAAGTATGTTACCGGGGGCTCTCCAAACGTATTCATGCTCATGCCTCCAAAAGGCTTTCGCTACACGAAGGGCGCGCCCAAGCAGTTCACGAGGAGCGATCTTGAGAAACCGGTGACGCGGGAGTTTTGCGCCGAATGCGGCACGCATCTCACCACACGGCGGCCGGGTTTGCCTGCCGTGATCCTGAAGGTGGGGACGCTCGATGATCCGAGCCTCTTTGGCACGCCGCAGATGGCGATCTACACCATCGACAAGCAGGCCTTCCATCAGATCCCCGACGGCTTGCCCACCTTCGACCGATTACCCAAGCGATGACCCAGCGCCGCAGGTTTGCCAGGGGCCCTCATGGCACAACGGAAGGGATTTGGCAGGGCCTGCAGCGGATCGCAGTCACGGGCGTGCTCATGGTGGCCCCGTCCTATGCCCTGGGACAGGAGCGATTGCCCCCCAACGCCGAGCTTGAGCGCCGGGAATTGATCCTAGAAGACTTGCACTATCAAATCTTGATCCCGAGGAACGCGCGGCTGGACACCACCGGAAGGCCGGATTGTGTAAAGATCTGGCATCCGCGATCCACGCGAACGATGACTTTCCTCGAGCTGTGCTCTCATTCCAGCCCCAGCCCAGCTGGCTTTACGAGCCAGACAACGCTGAGGAATGGCGCCCGCGTCCGCTAGAACATCGATCGCAACCTCGGCGGCGGGAGTGGCGGAACGGAGGGAGAGCTCAAAGGTGAGCTTGATTTCGGCGGCCGGGTGTTTGCCTTGACTTGCCGCGATCAAGGTGAATGGGGCAATACCCCGGACTGGTGCCTGAATTACGTGGGCTACTTGGAGGTCAGGGAGCGCCACTGATGGACGCTACCTCGCTAAGAGCGCCGAGAAGCGAAGGAGCCCAACGCAAGGCTTTGGTTCTGGGGCTTTGGTTCTAAGGGAGTTAGTGCGTGCACATCGGATTGATCGGTGGTATCGGGCCGGCTGCCACTGAATTTTACTATCGCGGTCTGATCGATCGGCACACGGCGTCCGGCGCGCCGCTCGACCTCACGATCGTCCATGCGGACGTGCGCGAAATGGCGCGCAATCTGGCGAGCCGCGATGCCAAGCAGCAGGCCGACGCGTTCGCGAAGCTCGTCCGGCGGCTGGAAGCGGCGGGCGCAGAGATCGCTGTCGTGACCTCGATGGGTGGTCACTTCTGCATCCGCGAGCTGGAGGCGACCTCGCCGCTGCCGCTTCTCAATGCGCTGCCGGCGGTGAACGCGGCCATCAGGGAGCGCGAGTACCAGACGGTCGGTATCATCGGGACGCGCATGGTGATGGAGACGCAACTTTATGGCGCGATCTCTTCGGCCACGGTCATCGCGCCCGAGGGAGACGAATTCGAGGAGGTGCAGGCGAACTACGGCGCGATGGCGATCGCGGGTCGCGTCAGCGATGCCCAGCGACGCGTCTTCTTTCGCGCGGGGCAGCGATTGCGCGAGCGAGGTGCAGAAGCTGTGCTTCTCGGCGGCACCGATTTGTTCCTCGCATTTGCGGGGCGGGACTGTGGGTTTTCGGTGCTCGACCTCGCCGAGGTGCACGTCGAGGCGATCTATCAGACTTCGGTGGGTAGAACTTGAGATTGGAGTTTTGCTCCGAACCTTGGCGCCGGGCAGCGGATCGCTAGCCAAGCCGGCGTTGGTTGGCGCAATCAGCGCCGGATTCTGCCCGTCGCCGCGCTGGCCGAGTGCAGAGGATGGCGAGCCGTGGTGGCAGGCGATGCGCGGCCATCAAAGCCGCTGCAGTGCCCGAGGAGCTGCCGCGAGGGTTCTCTGGTGGACCAGGACCCGCCGGTTGCACGGTTCTGGCATCGGAAGCTGCAGCGCTCACTCGAAGGCCGCATCAATGGGCACGCGGTAGCCGTTGGCCAGCCGGTTGGTCTCGTTGGCCATGCCGACCACCGCCATCAGCTCGCCAAACATGGCCTCCGTCATGCCGGCCTTGCGCGCGCCCGCCGTATGGCTGGCGATGCAATAGCCGCAGCCATTGGTAACGCTTACCGCCAGGTACAACAGCTCCTTGGTCAGAGGATCGAGCGCGCCTGGCGCCATCACCGCCTTGAGGCTCTTCCAGGTGCGCTCGAGCAGCGCCGGGTCACGCGCGAGGTACTTCCAGAAGTTGTTGACGTCGGGCACGTTGCGCGACTTTTTGATGTCGTCGAATACCGCGCGCACCTTTGGCGGCGCCTTGGCATACTCGATCGGCTGCGGTTTGCTCATTGGCTCCTCTATCGCGAGCTGGCCACGCCCCCACACCCAGTCTAGTCAATCCGTCGGGAACGGCGAGAAGGCCCGGCAGGGGAGCGGTCCGAAGCGAGAAATGTGGCCACATAAAAAAACACGGCCGGCGCGTGAGCCGGCCTTGCGAGTGGGGCGATCGTGTGCCTGTGCCTCTTCTTTTGGGCAGTTGGCCCGGTCCGATGGCTAAACCCCGGGGGGCTGGGGGGCTAAGAAATCCGGAGCCTCGCCATGGACCGGGCCGAGAGGCAACGATTGCAACATCGCACCCCATTGGGGCGGATCGTTGACGCTGCCGGGGCCTGCCAGCGACCTCATTGGGGCAGAAGCAAGATCCCTTGAGCCACCGCTGCATCGCCCCTCCCCGCTCCTTATCCAGGCGCCTGGCAACGTCCCCGAGGGCTCCGTTGGCGAGGCCGCAACGCCTTGACATAGGACGGCAATTCTGCTGCAGCCGGCGGCGTCGGCACTTGCGTGGGACGCGCGGCGAGGGCAAGCTCCGCCGCCGCGACGTCCCCAGCGCCCCTCCCCGCGCGGGTTGGAAGAGACCGAGCGAGTGTCCGAAGCCCTAAAACACACCGATGCCGCCCCTTGGGAGCGCGAGGAAATCCTCGAGCTGGCGGAGCGCTCCGCCGGCATCGGCGTCTGGGACATCGACATGGCCACCGGCATGCTGCGTGGCCGGCCGCCCCTCTTTCGAATGATGGGCCTGCCGCCCACGTCCGGCCCGGTGCCCATCGACACCCTGCGCACCCTGCGCCATCCGGATGATCGCGACCGGGTCGCCGATGGTCTGCAAGCTGTGCTCGATAGCGGCAGCGATTTCTACGAGGTGGAATACCGGATCATCCGGCCCGACGGGCAGGTGCGCTGGATCTTTCGGCGCGGGCGCATCGTCAGGGATGGCCGCGGCAAGCCGGTGCGCTACAGCGGCGTAGACATCGACATCACGCAGCGCAAGACGGCCGAGGCCGCGCTGGCGGAGAGCGAGCAGCGCTACCGGGCGCTGGTGGATAACGCCAGCGATATCGTCGCGACGATGGACCTCGACCTGCGCGTCACATCCGTCAACCCGGCGATCGAGCGCATCCTGGGCTATGCGCCCGAGGCGGTCGTCGGCACACCGCTCAGCCGGTACCTGCCCGTTGATCAGCTGGCGATGCGCGAGGAGATGCTGCGGCGCAAGTTCGAGGGCGCCGAGGCGACGCGCTATGAGACGGATCTGCTGCGCAGCGACGGCCAACGCTGCACCGTCGAGGTCAACTCCAAGCTGATGCTCGATGCGCTCGGCCAGCCGATCGGCGTGCACTCCATCGCCCGCGACATCACCGAGCGCCGCAACGCCGAGGCGCGGCAGATGCTGCTGCTGCGCGAGCTGCAGCATCGCACCAAGAACATCCTCGCTGTCGTGCAGTCGGTGGTGCTCAACACACTGGTGCGCGGCCGTAGCGTGGAGAGCGCGCGCGAGGCGATTCTCGGTCGGCTGCAGGCCATTGCTCGGGCGCAGGAGTTCGTGGCCGCCGGTAAATCAGGAGGCGCCCCGCTGCGCGAGCTCGTCGAGGGTCAGCTCGCAACCTTTGCCGGCCGCGCCAAGATTGACGGGCCTTTGATCTACGCGGGTGCACCGTTTGCACAGATGTTCGCGCTCGTTATTCACGAGCTGGCGACCAACGCGGCAAAATACGGCTCGCTGTCACAACCGCATGGCCACGTGGTGATCAGCTGGGAGATCCGCAACGACGTCGGCGAGCCGCAGCTGACATTCTCGTGGGTCGAGCGCGGCGGGCCGCCGGTGCAGACACCGGCCCACCAGGGCTTTGGCAGCCGGCTCATCTCCGCGGCGCTTTCCGGGACGCCGCGCATCGCCTTCGATAGCCAGGGTTTCGAGTACAAGGTGGACGTGCCCCTGGCGGACGTCGTGAGGACGAGCAAGCCGTTGGCAGCCGCGGAGGAGATGGCAACCCGCGGCTAGCGTCCAGCTCTGCCCAATTAGGCGGCCGCGTCCGCCTGCAAATTGATCTGTAAGGCTACGGTTGATCGCTTGCACCGTTGCCTGATTAGGTGGACTATGGCCCATCACGCGGTTGTCTGACGCCATCGTCGGTTGTGCGGTGGCCCCGGTTCGCGCGCAGACGCGGAATGGCCTCCGTGCAAGGCGCTCAGGTCGACCGCTCAGGGTGATCGCTCAGGCCGGTCATTCAGGCCGGTCATTCAGGCCGATCATTCAGGCCGATCATTCAGGCCGATCATTGAGGCCCATTGTTACGCGGCCTGTCGTTCAGTGGAAGGGGGACAATCATGACGACACCGGCGTATGCCGACCTCAGAAGCGACGTCCACAGCGTGGAGCCAATCCCCGAGGCGGATCGGGATTCTACCGGGCCACAGCAGATGTGGATCTGGGCCGGTGCCAACATCGCACCGGTGAACTGGGCGCTCGGTGCGCTCGGCATCGTCCTCAAGCTCGGATTGTGGGAGACCATAGCGGTCATCGTGGTTGGCAACATCATCGGCTGCGCGATCTTCGCCGCCTTTACGGTGATGGGCCACAAGACCGCGGTCAATCAGATGGTGCTCTGCCGTTCCGCATTCGGGCGGCGCGGCGCATATCTGCCGAGCGCGCTGATGTTCTTCACGACGCTAGGCTGGATCGGGGTGAACACGTATTTTCCGGTCAAGATCGCCGTGGCGATTCTCGGTCAATTCGGCATTGCCGACAGCGTGACGACGAGCATGGTGGTCGTCACGGTCGTGGTGCTGCTGCAGATGCTGATCGGCGTCTACGGCTTTTATGCGATTCGCACCTTTGAAAAATACACAGTGCCAATAACCGTGGCCATCATGGTGCTGATGAGCGTCCTCGCCTGGAGCCAGCCGGGCGTCGTCAACTGGGGCCTCACCAGGTCGCTTCCACCCGGCGCCCACTTGGCGATGTTGACGCTGCTGATGACGGCGATCGGGGTGGGCTGGGGGATTTCCTGGGTCACGTGGGCTTCCGACTATTCCCGCTTCGTGCCCTCCACCGTGTCATCCAAGGCCGTCTTTTGGTACAGCTACATCGGCATGTTTGTCCCGACGGTGTGGTTGGCAATTCTCGGCGCCACTCTCGCCAGCGTGACCCTCGATACGGACCCTGCCAAGATGGTCAGTCAGGTGTTCGGCGGCGTCACGAGCATCCTGGTGTTGCTCATGGTGCTGCACGGCCCGATCGCGACCAACATCCTCAACGTGTATTCGGCGGCGCTGGCCGCCCTCAGCATGGGCGTTCGCTTCTCGCGCACCGCGATCGCCCTGATCGTGGGCATCGCCAGCTATTTGGTGGCCATCTATTTTGTGTTCGAGCCCTTGTTCGCGAAGGCGTTCGACAACTGGATGATCGGCCTATTGCTGTGGATGAGCCCATTTGCCGGCGTCGTCATGGCCGACTTCTTCATCAAGCGCCGCGGCCATGTCGATGTCGCCCAACTTTACCGCGCGCCCGACGCGAGCGTGTATGGCGACATCAACTGGGCCGGGATCACCGCATTCCTCGGCGGTCTGATCGCGGGCTGGTCGGTGCAGGACGGCCTCGTGCCAGTGCTGCAGGGGCCGATCTCCACCGGCTTCCTCGCCGGCGCCGACCTGAGCTGGCTCGTCGGCATCGTCGTGTCTGGAGCCCTGTATTTGGCGATCAGCGGTCGCGCGGGGCCCGTGGCGGTCACTGCCGGTCAAGCAGGCGCATAGGCGCCTTGAGCCACTCGGCCGCGTGTTCGACCCCGCGCGTGCGCACGCCGCCCCGCGCGGTTTAACGCCAAGGCGAGCCGCCGCCAACTCGCTCGACGGCAAGCATCTCACCTTCGGGTCAGGTGTGCCTGCGGATTGCCGGGGTGGATGAATTCCCAAGGCGAGACCTCGCTGCCCTGCGGCACCTCGATCTCGATCAGCACCGGCTTTTGCGTGTGGATCGTGTTGGCGAGCACGCGCTCGAGCGCGGCTGGCGAAGACACGCGATGGGCCTCCACGCCAAACGCCCTTGCCAGCAGCATGAAATCGGGATTGTCCAGCACCGAGCCGATCACGCGGTTGCCGAAGGCGGTACGCTGGTCGCGCAGGACATTGCCGTAGGAAGCGTTGTTGAAGACGAGCGTGATGAGGGCGATGCCGAACTGCGTGGCCGTCGCGAGTTCCTGCACGGCAAACATGAAACCGCCGTCGCCCGTCACGGACACGACCGGCTTGTCAGGATGCGCCACCTTGACGCCGAGCGCGGTGGGGAAGCCAAAACCCAGCGTGCCCTGGAAGCCCTCCGATACATAGGTACGCGGCGCATAGACGGGAAAGCCAAAATAAGACGTGAACCCCATCTGGCTGACCTCGATCACGAGAATACCGTCCCGCGGCAACACCTTGCGGATCGCGTCGAGATAGGCGAGCTGCGGCTGCACCTTGGCATAGGCCGCGCGCGCCTCGGCCTTGGCGGCGGCGATGCGGGCCCGCGCGCTCTTTGCACCTGCGACGGCCGCCTTCCGAGCACCCTTGCGAGCGCGCAGGCGGCGCACGGCGGCGAGCAGCGCGCGGCTGCCGGCGTCGGCATCGGCGACAATGCCGGCGTGCGGCACCAGCCGGCGCATCTCGGCTGGATCGATGTCGATGCGGATGAGATGCGGCGGAGCCTGCGGCCGGTCGACGAGGGACATCATGCCGGTCCAGCGCATGTACGGCATCTCGACCCGGCTGCCGATGCCCACGAGCGCATCGGTGTCCGGCCAGAGCCGGTAGGCGGCGTAGGAGGAGACGCCGAGCGCGTGGTCCTCGGCGAGGATGCCGCGCCCGCCGCGAAACGCTGCCACGGGCGCGTCGAGCTCCTCGGCCAGCGCGCGCACCGCGGCGCTGGCGTGCTGCGCTCCGCTGCCGACCATGATCATGGGCCGGGTGGCTGCGGCGAGCAGACGGGCCGCTTCCTCCACCTCTGACGGCGAGGGCGCGGGCGGCTTGCTGATTGCGGCCGCGCCCAGGAGCTCGACGTGACCGCGCGAGGCCATGGTGTCCCAGGCCATCTCGACCGCCACCGCGCCCGGCCGGCCCGACAGCATCTGGCGGAACGCTTCATTGAGCACGGCCGGGGCGTCGGCCGGACGCTCGATGCGCGCTGCCCATTTGGTCAGCGAGCGCAGGGTGGCGAGCTGATCGGGGAGCTCGTGCAAATGACCGCGACCGCGGCCCAGAAAGGCGGACGGTACCTGACCGGTGATCAGCAGCACCGGCGCACAGCACCCGTGCGCGGTGCAAATCGCGGCGGATGTGTTGAGGATGCCAGGCCCGGGCACGACGGCGAATACACCGGGCCGACCGGTCGAGCGCGCGTAGCCGAAGGCCATGTAGCCGCAGGCCTGCTCGTGTCGCGCGCCCAGGGTGCGGATGAGCTCGCTGCGCTGCTGGAGCGCGTCAAACAGCGGATAGAGCTGGGCTCCGGGCACGCCGAACACCCACTCGACACCGTTGGCGATCAGCGTTTCCACGATCGCCATGCCGCCGGTCATATCGCCGGTCATATCGCCGGCCTTGGCGTCGGCCTTGGCCCTCTTCTGCATCTTCCGTCCTTGGAGCTGATCTTGCTGTCATATCGGGGCCCGGGCCAACTATCCAGCCAGCAGGTGCGCGCAGCTCTAGCGCGGTCAGCTTTTGCCAGGCTGGAAACGGCAGATTCGGCAAGGCGCATCTCGGATAAGGGCGGCCCCACGAACGGCGCGTGCGGAAAATCGGCGCGGCTTGCCGCCCCTCGCTATTGTCGCCTGGCCGTTGTCCCTCCCCGTTATCCCCTGGCCGTTATCCCCTGGCCGTTGCCCCAACACGTCGCGGGTGCGGCGATCTCCCGGTGTTGCTGGCGTGAGGCTCTCCGCCTGCTCTCAGCCTGCTCTCCGGCGCCGCCGCTCTCGGCTGCCCATCGCCAAGTGGGAATGGGCCCACCGAGCTATCGAAGCGACGCAGATCATGCATGCAACGCGGCCGGGAGCCTCGGAAATCACGCTCGCCAGTTCTCGCGGGGGCACGCTATACCATTGGCCGACAAACCCGCGGTTGCGGTGGGTCGCCTGATCGAGACCGCGCGCCGTCGCAACCATGAGCGCCAAGATTGTGGGAGGACGCATGTTAGGACGGATGTCGGGGAGGAGGCCATGAGGATAAGTCGCCGCCAGGCGTTGACCGGAACCGCTGTGAGCGCCGCAACGCTGCAGGGTTGTTCGCCTCGACGCTGCCCTGATAGACGACCTCGGCGCCCATGGTCTTGAGCATCGGCACATAGGCGTCGAGCGAGTCGGTGCCGTAGCCGGTGGTGTCGCTGATGACGGCCACCTTCTTGGCCTTGAGGATGTTCACCACATAATGGTTTGCCGCGCCGCCGATCTGCTGATTGGTGGGCGCGTTGCGGAAGGCCATCGGGTATTTCTTGGGGTCCGTCAGCGCATCGACCCAGCAGGGGTGAACCTGGGGCACCCCATCGCGCGCGATGAGCGGCGTCGCCGCCAGCGCCTCACCCGAATTCAGCGGACCCCACATGACGTGCACTTTGTGTCGGCGGGTGAGCTCCGTCGAGGCGTTGACCGCCTTGGTCGGATCGCTCTGCGTGTCGCGGACGATGAGCTCGATCTGCCGCCCCTTGATGCCACCCGCAGCGTTATTTCCTTCACCGCGAGCTCGGTGCCGCGGTTGATGCCAATGCCCGTCGACGAACTGGGACCGGTTAGGGCCGGCAGGTATCCGATGCGGATCGGTTCGGATTGCGCGATGGCTGGACGGAAGACGCCCGTCGACGCTGTCGGGGGGCCAGCAGCAGATGCTTGCCGTCGCGCAGGGCCTGGTGCGGCGTCCGCGCCTGCTGATGCTCGACGAGCCGTCGGCGGGGCTCTCGCCCGTGCTCGTCGACCGCGTGCTCGCCGCCGTCGGACAGCTGCGCGATGCCGGCACCGCCGTGTTGTTGGTCGAACAGCTGATCGAGAAGGCGCTGCTCCTTGCCGACAGGGTCTACGCGCTGGCGCGCGGCTCGATCGTGCTGGAAGCCGCGGGCAGCGAACCGGACCTGCCGAGCCGGCTGGAGCGCGCCTATTTCGGCCAGGCTGCGGCGGGTGAGGCATCGGCAAGCGCGTCGCCGGGCGCACCTTCCTCCTAACGGCCTTGCAAGCATTCTCCACCAACAAGGCCCTTTGCGCTATTGTCGCGGGTGGCGCCCTGCTAGGAGTTGTGCCGCCCAATCGCCCATCCGCAAACCCACGCCATCGCCGCCATGCCAGCCTCCGACCAAGCGCAAAAGAGCAGGGGTTCGCGGCCCGAGTGGGCCCGCGCGCGGCGCCTCGTCGTCAAGATTGGCTCGAGCCTGCTGGTCGACCGGGCAAGCGGCGAATTGAAGTCCGCATGGCTTGCCACCCTCGCCGACGATATCGCCGGATTGGCGGGAGCCGGCCGGCAGGTGATCGTCGTGTCTTCCGGCGCCATCGCGCTCGGCCGGCACGTGCTGGGCTTTCCCCGAGGCACGCTCGAGCTTGAGAAGTCGCAGGCCGCCGCCGCCGTCGGGCAGATCTCGCTGGCCGGGGCCTACCAGGCCGTGTTCAAGGCGCGCGGTCTTGTCGCCGCCCAGATCCTGCTGACGCTCGGCGACACCGAGGAGCGGCGCCGTTACCTCAACGCGCGCCAGACCATCGACACCCTGCTGGCCGAGCGCGCCGTGCCGGTCGTCAACGAGAACGACACCGTGGCCACCGCCGAGATCCGCTACGGCGACAACGACCGCCTCTCCGCCCGTGTGGCCAGCATGATGAGCGCCGACTGCCTGGTGTTGTTGTCGGACGTTGATGGCCTCTACACCGCCCCACCGGGTAGCGGTAGCGGCGCGCGCCTGATCCGCGAGGTGCGCCAGATCACGCCCGACATCGAGGCCATGGCCGGCGGCGCCGGCAATGAGCTCTCGCGCGGCGGCATGGTGACCAAGATCGAGGCCGGCAAGATCGCGCTGGCTTCGGGCACGCACATGGTGATCACCTCGGGCACCGTGGAGCATCCCTTGCGCAAGCTGGAAGAGGGTGCACCCTCGACCTGGCTGCTGGCGCCGTCCGACCCCGTGACGGCCCGCAAGCGCTGGATCGCGGGCCAGCTCGAGCCCAAGGGCTTGGTCGCGGTCGATGCGGGAGCTGAGCGCGCGCTGTTCTCGGGAAAGAGCCTGCTGCCGGCCGGCGTAACGCGGGTAGAGGGCTCCTTCGAACGGGGCGACGCGGTGGTCATTCGCGCGGCTGACGGTCGCGAGCTGGGCCGCGGGCTCGTCGCCTATGCGCGAGAGGACGCGGAGCTGATCATCGGCAAGCGGACGAGCGAGATCGCCGCCATCCTGGGCTTTGCCGGCCGCGCCGTCCTGGTCCACCGCGACGATATGGTCTTGAGCCGGGGCTGAACGCGGCTTAAAGATCGGCGACGAGCGGCTGCGGCAACGAGCAACTGGTGGGACGGCAGATGGCCAGATCGGCAGCGCAACGCACAACTGCGCCGGCGGCAGGACGCAGCAGAGCGGTCGCGAAGTGGAAGCGCGCGGCCGGCGCCAGGCCGGAGGTGGTCGGCAACGTGCCCCAGGCGATGGCCGTGCTTGGCGATCAGGCGCGCAACGCCGCCCGCGCGCTGGCGCTGGCCTCAACCGACGCCAAGAACGCGGCGCTCAGGGCGGCGGCAGACCTGATGCGCGCGCAGATGGCGGCAATCCTCGACGCCAATCGCCGCGACCTTGCGTCGGCCAGGCAAGGTGCCGCCACGGCGGCATTCCTCGACCGGCTGGCGCTCGATCCCAGGCGCGTCGAGGCCATGGCCAAGGGTGTCGAGGAAGTGGCGGGCCTGCCCGATCCCGTCGGCGCCGTGATCGCGCATTGGACGCGGCCGAACGGGCTCGTCATCGAGCGCGTGCGCGTGCCGCTGGGCGTCATCGGCATCATTTACGAGAGCCGACCGAACGTGACGGCAGACGCCGGGGCGCTGTGCCTCAAGGCCGGCAACGCGGCGATCCTGAGGGGCGGCTCGGAGAGCCACAATTCGAGCCGGGCCATCCAAGCCTGCCTCGCCCGCGGCCTGCGCGCGGCGGGCCTGCCCGCCGCCGCCGTCCAGCTGGTCCCGACGACCGATCGCGGGGCCGTCGGCTTGATGCTCAGGGGTCTCGACGGTGCCCTCGACGTGATCGTGCCGCGCGGCGGCAAGAGCCTGGTGGCGCGCGTGCAGGAGGAGGCGCGCGTACCGGTGTTTGCGCACCTGGAGGGCATCTGCCACACCTATGTGGACAAGAGCGCCGATCTGGCCATGGCCAAGGCCATCGTCGTCAACGCCAAGATGCGGCGCACGGGCGTGTGCGGCGCCACCGAGACGCTGCTGGTCGATGCCAACGCACCCGCCGGTCACCTGCCGGCACTGATCGCGGCTCTCATCGAGGCCGGTTGCGAACTGCGCGGCGACGCGGCGACGCGGAAGGCCGATCGCAGGGTGAAGCGCGCCACCGAGCAGGACTGGTCGACCGAATACCTCGACGCCATCATTGCCGTGAAGACGGTGGACGGCGTCGATGCTGCGCTGGCGCATATTCGCAAGTATGGGTCGCAGCACACCGATTGCATCGTGGCTGAGGACAAGGCGGCGGCCGAGCGCTTTCTCGCCCGCCTCGACAGCGCCATCGTCCTGCACAACGCCTCGACCCAGTTTGCCGATGGCGGCGAGTTCGGCATGGGCGCCGAGATCGGGATCGCCACCGGCCGGCTGCACGCCCGCGGGCCCGTCGGCGTCGAGCAACTCACCACGTTCAAATACGTCGTGCGCGGGGCAGGCCAGGTGCGGCCGGGCTAGCGCCGAGGCCTGCGCTAGCGCGCCCTGAGCCGCCGGAGCCGATGGGCGGCAAAGGTTCGGGGCGACAACTTCAAAGCGCGCGGCAGACGCGGCGCAAGGCCGCCCAGTGCCTAAGCCTAAGTGGTGTGCCTAAGTGGTGTGGCTAAGTGGTGCGGCTAAGTGGTTAGGTGGCGCAGGGCGAGCCCTTGCAGCAACGCGCCGACGTCAGAGCTTTGCGGGCCTCATGCTTGAGCGCAAAGCAAGCTTATGGGGGAAAGCAAGCGGGGCGGCACCTGGCGTGGAGTGCCGCCCCGCCTATGTTGTTTTGACCTCGGGTCAGCGCTTGACCAAGCGCACGATAAACAACAGGATCACCGCACCGATCAAAGCATTGATCACCTCGGCGATGAAGCCGCCGCCGATGTAGATGCCGACGCGCGGCAGAAGCCAGCCGGCGATCACCGAGCCGATGATGCCGACCACGATATCGCCGATCAATCCGAACCCCCCGCCCTTCATGATCTGACCGGCGAGCCAGCCGGCGACGGCACCGATGATGAGCCAAATTATAATGATTTCAGGCGCCATGGTTGGTCCTTCCCCGTGGGCCGCGAGCTTTGTTCGATCGCCCGTGCGCCAGGCGGCCCGTGATGCTGGGCGACTCGGGCAGCTGCCGAATCGGCAAATTACCGCTTTTGCCTGTCGTCTGCCAGCAGAACAACCTGCCCGCACCAGCTGCTGCGCAGTTCCGCACTGCACCATGACTCTTGCCCGTGCTAGGTTGCGCTGAGGCTATAGCCAAGCGAACGCGCCCGCGGAATAAGCACCGGGGCAGGGACGAATCGGCAGGAGGGAAAAGCGCCATGGATCCCATCATGACCACGCTACTGTTCGTTGCTGGTGCGCTGATTTTATTGGTCGTGTTCGTGCTCGTGTTCCGCTGGATCTGGAACCATACGATGCCTGCCGTATTCGGATTGAAGGAGATCACGTTCTGGCAGGCGGTCGGCATCCTCATTCTCGCCTCCATCCTCACCGGAGGTCATCGGATCGTGAGCCCAGACGTGACGAACATCATCAACGTTCCGAAACGAACGGGTGCGGTGTCTGCGGCCACCGCGCTTCCCGGCTGAGCGTCGGCAGCGAGAGGAGAGCGCTATGGCGGGCGTGCTCGAGGGAATCCGGGTGCTCGACTTTGGCCGCTACATCGCCGGCCCCTATTGCGCCGCGCTGTTGGCCGAGCAGGGCGCCGAGGTGATCCGCATCGAGAAGGTCAAAGGCAGCGAGGACCGATACCAAGCGCCGGTGGCGCAGACCGGCGAAGGCGCGCTGTTCCTGCAGATGAACCGCAACAAGCTGGGCATGACGCTTGATCCGATGCTGCCCGAGGGCCAGGAGGTCGTGCGCAAGCTGGTGGCCACGGCCGATGTGGTGGTTGCCAACCTGCCTCCGCAGACCTTGCGCGACATGAAGCTCGACTACGCCAGCCTGACGGCCGTCAAATCCGATATCATCCTCACCACCGTCACGGCGTACGGGCGGGGCGGGCCTTATAGCGACCGCGTTGGCTTCGACGGCATCGGCCAGGTCATGTCGGGCGCCGTCTACATGACGGGCAGCGAGGAGCAGCCCTATCGCGCGCAGGTGCCCTGGGTCGACTTCGGTACGGCGCTGCACTGCGCCTTCGGCACCATGGCGGCGCTGATGGCGCGCAAGGTCAGCGGCAAGGGCCAGTGGGTAGAGGGCGCGCTGCTTGCCACCGCCGTCACCTTCGGCAATGCATTGCTGATCGAACAGGCGGTGATCGCGCCCAATCGCGTGCCTACCGGCAACCGCGGCCAGACGGCGGCTCCGGTCGACCTCTTCCGCACCAAAGACGGCTGGATCCTGGCCCAGGTGATCGGCGACCCGCTCTACCGGCGCTGGGCCAAGCTGATGGGCGAGGTGCACTGGCTCAACGATGTGCGCTTCAAGGACGACATTTCGCGTGGCGACAACGGCGCCGTGATCAGTGAGCGCATGAGCCGCTGGTGCGCCGAGCGCACGACGGCTGAGGCGCTGGCGATGCTGGCCGAGGCGCGCATTCCCTCAGGGCCCGTCCTCAAGCCGCAGCAGACCTTGGAGGATCCCCACATCAATGCCATGGGCTTCTTCCAGCCGACCGAGTTCCCGGGCGCGCCGAAGCCTGCGCCCATCGCCAAGGCACCGGTGTGGCTGTCGGAGACGCCCGGTTCCATCCGGCGCCGCGCCCCGACGCTGGGCGAGCATACGGATCAGATTCTGACGCGCCTTGGCTACGACAAAGGGGCCATTGCCAGCCTCAGGTCGAAGGCCGTGATCTAGCGCTCCACCCCTCTCCTCTTCGCCACTGGCGAGGAGAGCGCCGGGGTGAGCGCAGCGGTCAACGCCGACGTTGGAGATTGCGGCGCCCTCAACCTTGCGCAACCGCGGGGCAAGCAACCGCCGCCACTTGGGACACAGCATGACCGAGCCGATCGCCAGCGAGAGCTTTCCCTACTTCGGCGAGGAGCACCGGATGCTGCGCCATACGCTCCGGCGTTTCATCGCCGAGCGGGTGACGCCCGTTGCCGATGCCTGGGAGGAGCAGGGCAGCGTGCCGCGCGAGATCTTGCTCGAGATGGGCGCCTTGGGTCTTCTTGGCATGCGCTACGCGCCGCAGTTCGGCGGGCAGGGCCTCGATACGCTCGCCAACGCCGTGTTGGCTGAGGAGCTCGGCCGCTCCACCTACGGCGGGTTTGCGGTCACGGTGCTGGTGCACACCGACATGGCCTCGCCGCACCTCCATCATGCCGGCAGCCGGGCTCAGCTCGAGCGCTGGATGCCGGATATCATCGCTGGCCGGAAGATCACGGCCGTCGCCATGACGGAAGCCGATGCCGGATCGGATCTGGCCTCCATCCGCACGAGCGCGCGCAAGATCAGCGGCGGCTACGTGCTCAACGGCGCCAAGATGTTCATCACCAACGGCGTCAACGGCGATCTCGTGTTCGTCGCCGCCAAGTCTGGCGAGCCCGGCCGCAACCGGCAAATGACCATGTTCGCCGTCGAGAAGGGCATGGCCGGCTTCCGTGTCGCCAGGGCGCTCAAGAAGCACGGCTGGCTGTGCAGCGATACGGCCGAACTGGTGTTCGAAGATTGCTTCGTGCCCGACGAGAACGTCATCGGCGAGGAGGGGCAGGGCTTCTACGCGCTCGTCAAGAACCTGCAAAACGAGCGCATTGTGTTGGCCGCGCAGGCGCTGGGCGAGGCCATGAAGGCGATCGAGCTCACCCTCGACTGGGTCAAACAGCGCAGGGCGTTCGGGGCGCCGCTGTGGGACAAGCAGGTCATCCGACAGCGGCTTTCCATGCGGCTCGGCCAAGTGGAGGCGGCGCGCGCCCTGCTCTTTAACACGGCATGGCGCGATGCCCGCAACGAGCACGTGATCAAGGAGGTGTCGATGCTGAAGGCACTGGCCGGCACGCTAGTCAACGAGGTCCTATACGATTGCCTGCAGTTTCACGGCGGCATGGGCTACATGCGCGAGAGCGCGATCGAGCGCATGGCCCGCGACGCCCGGGTGCAGGCGATCGGCGGCGGCGCCACGGAGGTCATGTTGGACGAGGTGGCCAAACGCATTTGATGCCCATAGGTGAGGACGAGAGCCCGGCTTCCCCTTCAAAGATCGGCGCAGCACGCACACGCGCGCCGGTGCTACGCTTTCCTCAATGCGGATTCGCTGCGCCGATCGGCGGCGCAGCGCAACGCGCGCATGTTGCCGATCGCGACCGACACGATATGGCAATTAGCGTTTCGCGCGGGCGGCGGCAATGCCACAGGAATTTGTGGGTACTGGAGCAGGCTCAGACAAAGAACCGCAGGAAATTCTCCACCACCGCCTCCGGCGCTTCCTCGGCAAGGTAATGGCCGCTGTCGACGGGGCCGCCCGTCACTTCGGCGCTGCAATACTGCCGCCAGATCGCCAGCGCGTCGTACCATTGACCGATTTTACCCTTGCTGCCCCACAGCACCAGGAGCGGACAACTGACCTTGGCGCCGGCGGCACGGCTGGCGCGATCGTGCTCCAGGTCGATGGTCGCAGCGGCCCGATAGTCCTCGCACATGCCGCGGACCATCTCGGGCGTGCGTGCCGCCGCCAGGTAATCCGCCAGCGCCTCGGGGTGGAAGAACGTGGAGGGCTTTGGCTCGCGCGAGGTGTGCGCCCGGAACCACGCTTCGGGAGCGGCATTGATGAGCGTCTCCGGAAAGGGGTGCGGCTGGGCGAACCAGAACCAGTGGTAGTAAGCCATGGCGAAGGCCATATTGGCGCGCTCAAAATGCTCGATGGTGGGCACGATGTCGAGCACAGCGAGTTTTTGAATCCGCTCGGGGAAGTCGAGCGCGAGCCGGTGCGCAACCCGCGCCCCGCGGTCGTGGCTGGCGACACAAAAGCGGCGATGGCCGAAGTGCTGCATCACTTCCACCGCGTCGCGCGCCATCGCCTTCTTGGCATAGGGGGCGTGATCCGCCGTGGCCTCGGGCTTGAACGAGCGGCCGTAGCCGCGCAAGTCGGGGCATATCACCGTGAAGCGCTGTGCCAGCGCCGGCGCCACGGCATGCCACATGGCATGCGTCTGCGGGTTGCCGTGCAACAACAGCAGCGGCGGCCCAGAGCCGCCATGGCGCAGGCGGATCATTCCGTCAGCGACGGCGACATGCTCGAGACGAAAGCCGGGGAAAAACATGTGATCTCCGTGACGAGTTGGCGTGATCGATGCGTATCGGTCGGGCCTCTTGCGCCCTGCCGCTGCGGATCGGCAGCGAGATCGGCCATGATGATCCCATCGCTCGCATGCGTGTCCTAGTCCACCACGTGCCCGCCATCGTACATGCAGGCGATGCGCCCGAGGGCAGCGCGCAGCTGGTCCCTATCGAGCAGCGCTGCGAGATCTGCGGCGGCCGGCGCTGCCGGCCGCGGGAATTCGGCCTTGCCGAGCAGAGCATCGGCGACGGCAGGCGAGAACTGGCCGGCGCCGGCGGCCTTGAGGCCGCGCTCGAGCAAACGCACGAGCAGCGCCGGATCGAGCGACGGCAGGGTGGCAAAGAAGCCCGATTGCAGCATCCGGGCGAGCACATGATCGGGATGATCGGTCCGCTCCGGCGCACGGCCGCAGTCCCACAGGTGGGCGACCTTGTCCCATGGTGTGGGCTCCGCCGGCAGCCGGTGGGCGAGCTCCTTGGCCTCCTCTGCCACATAGAAGCGATTGAGGCGGTCAAAGAAGGCGAAGCGATAGCCGTGACCCAGGAGATCGTGTTCCCAGGCCGCCGATGCGTCGGTCATGCTGCCGGGCACCACCGCCTCGAGCAGGATCACCCGCGGCCGCTGGCGCTGGAAGTCGGCGCCGGCCAGCACCTCGGCCTCGGCACCCTCCACGTCGATCTTGAGGAAATCTATGGCTTGGAGCCCCGCCTCGGCGATCAACGTCGCGATCGTCCGCACCGGCTTGATAATGGTCGTGAAGGCGGCTCCGAACCCGGCCGCCGCCTGCGCCTGCTCGCGCACCGTGGAGGACAAGCCGTGCAGCTTCTCGAACACGTAGAATTGCGCCTCGCCCTCGTTGCGCCCGGCTAGGCACGACATGATGTGATCGCGGGGGCGAATGTGGGCATAGAGGTCGGCTAGTCCCTGCTGCGGCTCGACCACGAGGCCGCGCCAGCCCCTGAGATAGAACCAGAAGGACACGTTGTCGGCGACCGGGTGTCCGCCGCCGACGTCGACATAGGTTCCCGTCTGCTGGCCGGCGAACATGAGATCGAGGTGATAGTCCTCGAGGTTCTGCGCATAGGAGAGCTGCATCATTTCGCCCGTTGTGGTGGCCGGCGCACCGGCTATGAGTGGCGGCGTTGTGACCCCGAGATCGTCCACAGAGGGCCGCCACTTGGCCAAATCCATGACGCCGCCCATCATCGCTGCTGCCGGCCAGCTGCTGGCGCGCTACGACGTGGTATTCTGCGACGTTTGGGGCGTGATGCACAACGGACGGCAGGCCTATGCGCAAGCCGGTGCGGCGCTGGCCCGGTTCCGCGCGCAGGGTGGCACCGTGATCCTGGTCTCCAACGCGCCGGTTCCGGCCCACGGCGTGGAACGCGTGCTGGGGAAGACCGGCGTGCGGCGCGACGCCTGGGACGCCATCGTCTCCTCGGGCGATATCGCCCTTAGCCACATCGCCGAGAAGGGCTACCGCCGAATGCACTGGGTGGGACCGAGCAAACGCGACTATGCCCTCTACGTGCGGCTGGGGGAGCCTGGCGCCTCGCTGGCCGAAGCGGAAGCCATCGTCTGCACCGGCCTCAGGGACGACCGCAACGAGACTGTCGCGAGCTACCGCGCGCTGATCGAGGAGGGCGTGGCGCGCGCACTGCCCTTCGTGTGCGCCAATCCCGATCTGGTGGTCGATGTCGGGGCGCTACAGCTCCCCTGCGCCGGCAGCATCGCCGCAGAGTACGAGCGCCGTGGGGGGCAGGTGTTCTGGGCCGGCAAGCCGCATCCCGCCGCCTACGGCACGGCGCTCGCACGCGCCGGCGAGCTGCGCGGCACCGCCCCCGCGCTTTCACGCATTCTCGCCATCGGCGACGCGGTGCGCACCGACCTCGCGGCCGCCCAGGGCCTCGGCGTGGACGGCCTCTTCATCGCCGCCGGCATTCACAAAAACGAACTGCTGACGGGCGATGTCATCGATAAGGTACGGCTCGCCGCCCTGTTCGAGCCACCGCACACGCCACCGGCGATCGCGGCCATGCCGCATCTGGCGTGGTGAGCCCCCCTCGGCGAGCAGATCGCCCCGCCAAGTGGTCCGGCCTGGCGCGATCGGGCTCATCACCGACACCCCGGTAGGCGGCGCTTGCCTTCGCCCGGGGGTTTGCGCGTGGGGTTCGCGGTGGGGTGAGGACGCTATCCTCCCACCGAGATCCTCCCACCGACATCAACCCACCGAGCGGATCTGATAGCCCGCGCTGACGGACGAGAACTTTGGGCGTCCTATCCCAGCGCCTTGTTGGCCGCCTTCACCTTCTCGGCATCCACGTAAACCTCGCCGCCCATCTCGCGGAACTTGGCCGCCATCGCGGCCATGCCGGCTTCGCGCGTACCATTGGCCTCGGGGTCGATCTGCGTCGTCTCCTCGGCCAGCTCCACGTCGCGCTCGTTGAGCTTGGCGGCGTAGTCGCGCACGTCCTGGGTGATTTTCATTGAGCAGAACTTGGGACCGCACATGGAGCAGAAATGGGCGACCTTGTGCGCCTCCTTGGGCAACGTCTCGTCATGGTACTGGCGTGCCGTGTCAGGATCGAGAGACAGGTTGAACTGGTCCTCCCAGCGGAAGTCGAAGCGCGCGCGGCTCAGCGCGTCGTCTCGCAGTTGCGCCGCCGGATGCCCCTTGGCGAGGTCGGCAGCGTGGGCCGCGATCCGGTAGGTGATGACACCCTGCTTCACGTCATCCCGGTCGGGGAGCCCCAGGTGCTCCTTGGGTGTCACGTAGCAGAGCATGGCGGTGCCGAACCAGCCGATCATGGCGGCACCGACGCCGGACGTGATGTGGTCATAGCCTGGCGCGATATCGGTGACGAGCGGACCCAGCGTGTAGAACGGCGCCTCGCCGCACTCGGCCAATTGCTTGTCCATGTTGATCTTGATCTTGTGCATCGGCACGTGGCCGGGGCCCTCGATCATCACCTGGCAGCCCTTGGCCCAGGCGATTTTAGTGAGCTCGCCCAGCGTCTCAAGCTCGGCGAATTGGGCGCGGTCGTTGGCGTCGGCGATGGAGCCGGGGCGCAGGCCGTCGCCCAGCGAGAACGACACGTCGTACTTGCGCATGAGATCGCAGATCTCATCGAAGCGCTCGTAGAGGAAGCTCTCCTTGTGATGCGCCAGGCACCACTTGGCCATGATCGAGCCGCCGCGCGAGACGATGCCGGTCACGCGGTTGGCGGTGAGCGGCACGTAAGCCAGACGCACGCCGGCGTGGATGGTGAAGTAGTCGACGCCCTGTTCGCACTGCTCGATGAGCGTGTCCTTGTACATGTCCCAGGTGAGCTTGACGGGATCGCCGCCGCATTTCTCCAGCGCCTGGTAGATCGGGACGGTGCCGATCGGCACCGGCGAGTTCCTCAAGATCCATTCGCGCGTGTTGTGGATGTTGCGACCGGTCGAGAGGTCCATGACCGTGTCGGCGCCCCAGCGGATCGCCCACACCATCTTCTCGACCTCCTCCTCCACCGAAGAGGTGACGGCAGAGTTGCCGATATTGGCGTTGATCTTGACCAGGAAGTTGCGGCCGATGGCCATCGGCTCGAGCTCGGCATGGTTGATGTTGGCCGGGATGATGGCCCGCCCGCGCGCTACCTCGCTGCGCACGAACTCCGCGGTGATGTGTACCGGGATCGCAGCGCCGAAGCTCTCGCCGCCGGCAATCTTGGCCTGCGCTTCAGCGAGCACGGCCTCGCGACCGAGGTTCTCGCGGTGCGCGACGTAGATCATCTCCTTGGTGATGATGCCGGCGCGCGCGAATTCGAGCTGTGTCACGGGCTTGCCGGGCAGCCCGCGCAGGGGCGCGCTCTTGTTGGGAAAGTCGCGGGCCAGGTGCTTGCCAGCGACGTTGCCGTTGTCCTCGGGCTTGATCTGGCGGCCTTGGTATTCCTCGCTGCCGCGCTCCCTCACCCAGGTCTCGCGCATGCGCGGCAGGCCCATCTCCACGTCGATTGTAGCGCCGGCATCCGTGTAGGGACCGGAGGGGTCGTAGACGTGGAACGGCGGCTCACCGCTCGCCTGGCTGAGCGCGATCTCGCGCAGCGGCACGCGCACGTCGGGATGGGCTGCAGGAGAGACGTAGACCTTGCGGCTCGCGCTGATCGATCCGGTCGTGACCTTCGGCACCATCAGGTCTTTGCTGCGCGTGATCTTGTTCATATGGCTCTCCCCGGGCGCTCGCTTCGCTCTCCCCCCGCATGTCTCTCCCGCAAGTCTTTCCCCTGCCGCAAGGCATGGGAAAAACTCTGCGCTGATCGTGCCGATGCTGGTGAGGGAGAGTGCGTGTCCGTCCCTTCGCCGGCATGACCCGGATCAGGTTCTAAGGGTGGCGGCGCGGGGTTAGCGCCATCTCAGCCGGCTCCCGCCGGCCCCCCTGGAACATCGACACTGTGCGCCGATCCGGGGGTGCTTGCAAGCCCGTGGCAGCAAAATGCTGGCCGGCAAGGGACATCCCGCCCGTCGAGGCTCGAGGCCGCCCGCGGCAGCGCAGGGGCGAAGCCCGAGCTCGCCGGCATGGCCCGCGAATCGGCGCCCCCTTGGCATCGGCAAACTTGGCATACGCAAACTGGGATACGCAAACTGGGAAAAAGCAAACTGGGGACAAGCAGCGTGGCTAGGCCGCAAAGGCCGCGTCCCAGACCGGCGCTGACAACGTGGGCCGCAGCCTGTAAGAGTGGCGCCCACGGCAGGTCATGCAGGAATGGGCGCGTGCACGACAACATCTCGCCGAGCGCGGTTTCGACCCAGAACCGGCTGCACCATGAGGATCTCGAGGTCGGCAGGGCAGTCGAGCTCGGCCAGAGGACCGTGACCAAGGAGGCAATCCTCGCCTTTGGCCGCACCTGGGATCCCCAGCCGTTGCACGTCGACGAGGAGCCAGCCAAGACCACGCTGGTCGGCGGGTTGTGCGCCTCGGGGTGGCACACCTGCTGCATCACGATGCGCCTGATGGCCGATGGCCTGCTCAACCGCGTCGTCTCGCTGGGCTCGCCTGGCCTGGACGAGGGACGGTGGATGGTGCCGGTGCGCCCCGGCGATGTTGTAAGCTGCCGCTACACAGTGCTGGAAAAGCGCGATCTTGCCTCGCGGCCGGAGGTGGGCATCTGCAAGGTGCTGGTGGAGCTTTCCAACCAGAAGGGCGAGAAGGTCGCCGATTGGCGCACCAATCAGCTCATCCGCCGACGCGACCCCGGTCCGGCACCGGGCGCGTCGGCGGCCAAGCGCGAGCGCAAGGCGATCGTGAGCTTGTGGGACGAGCCTCGTTGCGCGGCGGGCCCGCTCCGCCCCGACCTTTACTTGGAGGATCGGCAGATCGGCGAGCTCACAGATTTGGGGTCGCACACCTTCGAGAGGGACGAGATCATCGCCTTCGCCAGCGAATTTGATCCGCAGCCTTTTCATCTCGACGATGCCGCTGCCAAGGCCTCGCTCTTCGGGGCGCTGTGCGCCTCGGGGTGGCACACGGTCCTCTACGCCGTGCGCGGCAACATCCGCTCGCGCCTTGCAGGCAACCAAGAGGCACGTGCGCGGGGGATCCGCCTCGCCGCCTACGGGCCTTCGCCCGGGTTCCGCAGCCTGAGCTGGCCGAAGCCCGTATACGTCGGCGATAGGCTGGAGTACCGCGGCCGGCTGGCGCAGAAGATCGATCTCAAGTCCCGCCCTGACCGCGGCATCCTCGCCACCGAGATCCAAGCGCGCAACCAGAAGGGCGAGATCGTGTTGCTGGCGACCCAGCAAATCCTGGCCGAGCGGCGCGAGCCCTACCGGCCGGCGTGAGGGCCGCGTCTTGGCGTGCCCAAACAATTGGCATCGCAATCGCCCCCGATTGGTCTACCAATGGGAGGAACGAGGCAATCGCGCCCCGCGCATAAGCTCCGAAGGCCGACACAGACAATGTCCGACGGCGACATCGCCCTGATCCCTGAGTTCGAGCCGGCGCGGCGGGAGGCTTGGCTGGCGCTCGTCGAGAAGGTGTTGGCCGGCAGTGGCTTCGAGCAGCGGCTCGTCTCCCGCGCGGCCGACGGGCTGAGAATCGAGCCGCTCTACACCCGCAGCGACGCCGTGGCCGGGGTGGCGGCCGGACGCACGGCTTATTTCCCCGGCGGCTGGGACATCCGCCAACGCTACGCCGAGCCGGACCCCAAGGCGGCCAATGCCGCCATTCTGGACGACCTCGCCGGCGGGGTGAGCTCGCTGCTGCTGCAGATCAGGGCACCCGGCCAGGCTGGCCTCCCCTATGCGGCCGAACCCCTCGAAGCGGCGCTCAACGGCGTGTTCCTGGTGGGCTGTGCGGTCGCGCTCGATGCGCGCGAGAATACGCTCGATGCGGCCGGCAGCCTGATCGAAATCTGGCGCCAGCGCGGGATCGGCGAGAACCAGCGGCGCGGCGCCTTCAACTACGACCCGCTCGGCGTCTTGGCCCGCACGGGCACACTCTACTATCCAGCCCCGCGCGCCTTGAAGATCGCGGCCAAGTTCGCCAGCGACTGCCGCACCATGAGCAACGTGACGGCACTGTTGGCTGATGGCCGCCCCTATCACGAAGCCGGGGCCGGCGAGGCCCAGGAGCTGTCGGCCATGCTGGCGACGCTGGTGGCCTACCTGCGCGCCTGCGAGACCGCCGGGGTGAGGCCGCGTACAGCCTTCTCGAAGATCGCGCTGGCGTTGGCGGCCGACGCGGATCTTTTCCTGACCATTGCCAAGCTACGCGCCACCCGCAAGCTTGCCGCACGCGTTGCGGAAGCCTGCGGTGCCGGCCATGCCGCCGATCGCATGCACCTGTGGGCCGCCACCTCCGAGCGCATGATGGCCAAGCGCGATCCGTGGGTGAACATGCTGCGCACCACGATCGCCTGCACGGGCGCGGCGCTCGGCGGGGCGGACGCCATCACCGTGTTGCCCTACACGTGGGCGTTCGGCACGCCCGACGCGTTCGCAAGGCGCATCGCGCGCAACACTCACCTGGTGCTGCAGGCCGAAAGCTCGCTCGGCCGCGTCACGGACGCGGCGCACGGCGCCTGGTTTATCGAGAAGATGACCGAGGAGCTGGCGCGCAAGAGCTGGGAGCTGTTCCAGGCCATCGAGGCCAAGGGAGGCATGGGCGCGGCGCTGGAGAGCGGGTGGATCCAGGCCGAGGTCGCGCGGACCGCTGCCCTGCGCGCCGACAGCATCGCTACGCTCCGGGAGGAGCTGACCGGCGTTTCGGCGTTCCCGCGCCTTGCCGAGGATGGGGTGGAGGTCATCCCGCATCCGCCCGCCGAGCCCATCGTCAAGGGCGGCACATCGGTGCCGCCGCTCTTGGCGCATCGGTTGGCCGAACCCTTCGAGACGCTGCGCGAGGCCTCCGATGCCCAGTTGGCCGCGACCGGCAAGCGACCGCAGGTCTTCTTGGCCTGCCTGGGCGATGTCGCCGTCCATTCGGCGCGCGCCGCCTGGACCCGCAACTTCCTCGCTGCCGGAGGCATCGAGGCCATCGTCAGCGACGCTCTTCACAATTCGGCCAATGCGGGCAGGGCCTTCAGCGAGAGCGGGGCGCACCTTGCCTGTCTTTGCTCCTCCGACGCCGTCTATGCCGAGCTGGCGGAGGCGACCATCGGTGCGCTCAAGGCTGCCGGGGCGCGCCAGGTGCTGCTTGCCGGCCGGCCAGCGCGCCAGGAGGCCGCGCTCCAGGCTGCCGGGCTCGATGGGTGCATTTTTGCTGGTAGCAACGCGCTTGCCAGCCTTGCGCGTATCTACGATGCACTAGGCATAAGCCACCCCTTGCGGCTATAGGAGGGGACGTGTTGGGGCGAGGGGCCAGCGAGGGGAGGGGTTCAGGATGTCTAGGACAGCGCGCGCGATGCTTGTCGGTGCTGCCATGTTCTCAGCCGCAGCGACCCCGGCCGCCGCCAAGTGCCAGCGGCTCGCCTACTCGGTGAACGATTATGGCAAGGAAGGGCCCACCAACGACGCCAAGAAGCTGCTCGACAAGTACATCGCCGATTGGACCAAGGGACAGGGCATCGCGAAATACACGGTGGGCAAGAAGGACGTGAAGTGCGACCTCTTCCTCAACTTCATCGTCTTCGACGAGCACACCTGCCAGGCGAGCGCGCTCGTATGCTGGGGCGACGGCGGCGCGCCCGCCGCAACCCCGGCGGCCTCGCCTCCTGCCGCCAAGCCGCCGTCGGCCAAGAAGGCGCAGGTATCGGACTGAAGGTTGCCGCAGGCCTCGCCCCCTCATTGTTCTCGCGCGCGGGAGGCTTGCGCAAAAGCCATCGAGACCACCTGCAGACGTGGTGCGCGCGCTCATCTTGAGCCTTGCGGCGTTCGCGCTGGCGCAGCATCGCATTGCCTTGGCTGCGGTGTAACCGACGGAACTGCCGCGCGTGGCCATCCATGGGCCTAATGCAGGGGCTCAATTGAGGGGGGCGATTGAGGGGCCCAATCCGAGGGCCCGATCCACGGGCCCAATGGGCCAGTGGGAGTTGCTCCCATCGTTGGCTTTGACCATGATGGACGGCGCTGGTGAGGCCGCGAGCCGTAAGTGCGCTCGCAAGTTGCGCGAGGGATGTCTTGGACACCCGCTTCGCTTTGCCGGCAGATACGGTCCTCGATGGCGTCTACCGCATCGTGCGCGTAGTCGGGACCGGAGGTTTTGGCATCACCTACGAGGCCCGGGACATCAATCTCGGCATCACGGTCGCCATCAAGGAGTACTACCCCGACGAGTTCGGCGACCGCGACGCGCGCATGAGCGTGCGGCCCAAATCCGAGCGCCACAGGAAGACCTTCGAATGGG